>Ga0307477_10000477_pt1 | contig 44175 bp, 44 predicted proteins | sample atmos_gasesECM2C_FD_203316 | JGI IMG/M metagenome (GOLD analysis project Ga0307477, IMG submission 203316) | Hardwood forest soil microbial communities from Morgan-Monroe State Forest, Indiana, United States - atmos_gasesECM2C_515 | ecosystem: Environmental > Terrestrial > Soil > Temperate... | reverse complement strand
AAGCCATGCATGTGATAGACGTCGATGTAGTCGGTGTTCAGGCGGCGAAGGCTGGCCTCGCACGCCTGAATCAGATGATGGCGCGAGGAACCGAGATCATTCGGCCCGTCACCCATCGCGAAAGTTGTTTTGGTAGAGATCAGAACCGCGCTGCGGCGGCCGGCAATCGCTTTACCCAGGATTTCCTCCGACGCGCCTTGGGAATAGACATCAGCGGTGTCGAAGAAATTGACTCCCGCGTCGAGACAGATATCCACCAGGCGGGTAGCTTCCTTCACGTCGCTGTTGCCCCAGGCTTGAAAGAACTCGCCGCGTCCGCCAAATGTGCCGGTGCCAAAGCTTAGAACCGGAACCATCAATCCAGAATAGCCAAGCTGTCGGAATTCCATAAGCGTCATAGATGTCGGTGGCGCGGTGTGCGATGCAATGTCTAGGTTTAGGGCGAAGAGCAGGAGAACCTTAGAACTATCCTTAGGGCAATATGAATCAGACGGACGGGAGTTCCCTGGTTAGTTATTTCGCCGGCACAATCTCGAATTCGATCTCAACCACGTCCTTCACTCGGACTGTGCCGCCGGCGATTTTTACTGGGGTGATTCCGAACTCGGTCTGCTTCAACTTTACATTGCCCGAATATCTCCCTTCGGAGAAAACGACCGGCAGCTCGATCGCCTGAGTAACGCCGTGCAGCGTGAGATTGCCGCGCGCGAGGTAGCGATTGGCGCCGGTGCTTTCGACCAAGGTTGAGACGAATGAGATTTCCGGGAAGCGGGCGGGGTCGAGGACTTTGTCGCTTTTCATGGTGTGGTCGATGTCGGAGCGCTCGGAGTCGCTGATTCCCTGGTCGAGGACTCTCATTTGCTCGGAACGGAATTTGAGTTCGACAGCGCGTTTTTCGAGATCGAGGTGTCCTGAGGCGAGCGGGGCAGAGATGATGTGGTTGTGCGCAAAGGCGGAGAACAGGCCGGATTTTTCCACGTGCACGGTGATCTTGGAGGTGGCGCCGTCGATGTCTCCGGCGTGCGCCATCGCGGGGCTGAGTGCGAGTGGCAGTAGTGCGGCGAGTGTGGAGATTCTCATAGGGTTTCCTCGCGCCAACGGGAATCGGCTGGCCAAGTATATAAATAAAGGCCGCCTTCAGAAACGGATCTGCCCTTTTCCTATCTGCCCAATGGTACTGCCGTAACTTGAGAGCAATTCTGGCACTGCATATCCTTTAGCCAGCCTCGGTATCTGAGACCGGCTGCCGGACTGCCGCACGACTGGTGAAGCGTCTCACACGAAAGGGACAAGATGCGTTCGCTTAGAATTCTAGCTTTGGTTGTCTGCCTGACAGGTCTGCCTGCGCTGGCGCAGGAGCCAGCAGCAACCCCGTCGACCACCGATGCCAAGCCGTCCACGGCCACGGTTTACGTTTATCGCTACAAGCAGTTTGTGGGTAGCGCCCTCGCGCCTTCCGTTTGGTGCGATGAAACGGAGCTTGCCCGCGCGGAGAACGGCCGCTACTTTACGGTGAAACTCGATCCCGCGAAACATAGTTTCCGTTCCAACGACAAGCAGTCCGGTTTGGAATTGGATATGAAGGCCGGGCAAGAATATTTTGTCCGCGTGGAGATCGCAACCGGCTTCGCGAAAGGACATGGGCGCCTGGTTCTTATGTCTGCGGAACAGGGAATCTATGAGCTGAAGTCGTCGAAGCTGAAGCCGCTGGATTCAGGCAAGGTGATCGACAAGGCCAGGGTCTCCGTTGAGGAGGCGAATCCGGAACCGCCGGTGGCGACGTCGAAGGCAGCTACCACAGTCGCCGCGCCGCCCGTAGTGCAGTCGTCGAGCTCGCAACACACGGTAACCGGTGAAACGGTCAGCGGCGGCGATGGCGCGTTGATTCCGGCGAGCCAGACCGGAGAGCAGATTTCCGTCGCTGAAGCCGCCCGTCGCGCCCGGGAGAAAAAGTAACCGCCGAAATAGACCTACCGCCGGCTCGTTTACCTGCCTCTCTCCGACTTCGGTGAGGGGCGGGTTGCCCACCCTTTCACAATAGAGTACAAAGCCCCGGCGCTGCCTGTCCGTCCTTGCTAGCCGCCGGGCCGGAACATACCCATCGCAACGAAACGTGTAATGATTCCAGCAAAGGTCGTACCGATAGCAAACAGGAGCCAGCGGTACCGCTGCCACAGGTCGCGGAATCCGGAGGCTTGGGCGAAGATGTCCACAACGTAGGCTGAGCAGTACGCTACGTTTGCGATGACCGCCAGCAAGAACAGCCCCAGGCAGAAGTCGATGGAGAGTACTGTCCTGGATAGCGGATAGCTGACCATAAAATACATCGCCACGATTGCCGTAAGCACCAGGTTATAGGCTACGCGCCGAGGCTCCCAGAATCTGATCGCGTCCGTGGCGTACTCTCGCAAGTCGGTCGCGTTCATGAAGACTAAGTGTACTGCAACTCCGAGGGGACTGGTCCACGCCGTTCGTGGGTATGAACCTGCTTTTACACGAAATGCGAACTTCGCGGGCGAGGCCGCTCGCGCCACCCGCTTCTTGGATAAATTCCTTCGATGTGGCCCATAAGCTTTTTTGATAGGCGCGCGGGTAGCCTTCGCGGTAATCTAGTTGGTGCGAGCCAGCCGTAGGATCCCCACTGCAACCCCGAGCTTCACTGAAATGAAGGAGATTCATGTCGAACGAACTGCGTAATTTTCTGGCGCTCTCCTATGGAGAATTGGAAGAGCTGAATTTGCACGCCAAAGAGCAACGTATGAAACGCGTGGCTATCCAGAAGATTCAAGAGGAGCGGCTCAAGTACCTGACCGACGAGAAGCGGATCAAGGCGGTGACGGTACTCTTTAGTGATCTGGAAGGCCGTCTGCACATGCTCGATTACGACAAGAAGTTCCTGCTCAAGAGCTGGGACAACCTGACTTTTGACGGTTCTTCGATTCGCGGCTTCACCGCCCAGCGCGAGAGCGATCTGCGCCTCGGCATCGACTGGAGTGCGTTCTATTGGGGCCCGGCGGATGTGTTTGGGCCAGGCAAGGTGCTGGTCTTCGGCGATGTTATCGACAAGGGGGGAACGCCTTATGCTGCCGACATTCGCGGCATCCTGAAGACCTATGCAGAGGGACTCTACAAGAAGGAAGGGTACACACTGAACGCCGCCAATGAAATTGAGGGGTTTCTATTCCAGGGCCCAGATGCGGAGCGACGCTACCACGAAACCGGGAAGTTCGAATACGTCAATACCGGCGGGTACTATCACTCGCTGCCCGGCGACCCCTTACGCACGTTCATTGATACTACGGCCGAAGTGCAGCGCTCGATGGGTTTCCAGAACGAGAAGGACCATCCCGAAGTGGCGCCTTCACAGTTTGAAATAAATTATGGCTACGCGGAGGTCGTGGCTGCAGCGGACCATATCCAGCTTTACAAGCTCGTCTGCCGGCAAGTGGCGACGCGAATAGGTTTTACCGCATCGTTTCTGCCCAAGCCGGTGGTGGGGGTGAACGGCAGCGGCATGCACACCAACGTCTCCATAAGCAAGGGCGGGAAGAACCTTTTCTGGGATGCGAAGGGAGAAGAAAAGCTGAGCAAGATGGGCTGGGCTTTCATCGATCGCATCCTTACCCATGGCAATGACATTTGCCTGCTGCTGAATCCAAGTGTGAACGCTTATCGGCGGCTCGATCCGCATTTCGAAGCGCCCAATCAGCTGAAGGCGTCGCCCGTCGATCGCGGGTCGATGATTCGTATTCCGATCGGAAACGAGAGGAGTATGCGGGTAGAAGTTCGGTCAGTCGCTCCCGATGCGAATCCTTATCTGGTGATGTACTCGATCTTCAAGACCGGCATCGATGGCGACACTGCAAAAATCAAGAACCTTCGGCAAGCCGAGCGCTACTTGCCGGACAATATCTACGACGCGCTGGCGAACTTCCGCAAGGCCGAGTGGACGACTAAGCTGCTGGGCGGGGACGTGAAAGCCCGCTACGCCGATTTGAAGCAGGCCTCCGCCGATCGCTGCTCGCGTCTGCTGGGAACCTTCGTGAAAGCTCCAGAAGTGCAGTATCACCACGACGTCTACAATCAGTTCCTGTGGAATTTGTTCTAGAGTGACGGAACTGTGCGGTAATTGCGCAAGCCGGGCTGAGGAGCTCGAGTCGTACCTCGTTTACGGCACACATTCTCAGCCCATTTCCACGTCCGGCTGGCGGAAAGAAACATATTTCCGAATGTTTATCAGCCTCTACTGAACCTGTACTTCTGATTACTCGGTCGAACATTGGCCTAACGATTTTGCTCCCCCGCCGATTGTTCTCTACGATCCCCTTCAAGTTACTTCAACGCCTATAGCAATCCGCTGGGATGTTCCGTGCTGCACACAGTTCCCGGTTTTGCGCGGTGCTCCCTGCCGAAAAATCACTCTCAGGGGAAAATCGCATGCCAATCCGCACCGTTGTTCTAATCGGCGTCAACCTTGTGCTTATGGCGACGCTGGCCATCGCACAAGCTCCCCCACAATCGCAGGCCTCCACAGTATCGCAGCCGGATAATCGCTATTGCGCCCCTAGAGACGCACCCAACTTTGGCGCTGCGCAAGACGGTCCTGCACAGTTGCCAAAGGCTTGCATTTACACCGCCCTGTCTGGCACGCCGTCGCCCGGACATCTCATGCAGGTGATCGCAGGCGCTGACTTACAGGCCGCCCTCAATTCCGCGCAGTGCGGGGACACGATTGCACTGCAGGCGGGTGCAACCTTCACCGGTTCCTTCACCCTGCCGGCAAGGCCATGCGACGACCAGCACTGGATCACTATCCGAACCAACACTCCAGACACCGGCTTGCCTCCGGAAGGCACGCGGGTTACTCCCTGTTACGCCGGGGTGACATCCCTTCCTGGGCGGCCAGCCCTCAGCTGTCCCACCACGGGGAATGTGTTAGCAAAAATCGTGTTCCCGCACGGCTACGCATCAGGCCCGATCGATTTTGCTCCGGGTGCAAATCACTATCGCCTGCTCGGACTTGAGATCACCCGAGTGCCGGGAACTGGTCGAGTAACAGATCTGGTGGCGGTGCGGTCTAAAGGGAACGCCGATCATATTGTGGTCGACCGCTCCTGGCTGCACGGCACAGAGCAGGACGAGACCGAAGGAGGCATCAGCCTGAGCGGTATGACCTATGCGGGTGTCATCGATTCCTTCTTTACTGACTTCCACTGTATCGCAAGAAGCGGCTCTTGCACGGACGCGAAATCCATTGGCGGTGGCACCGGCAGCTATCCCGGCGGCCCCTACAAGATCGTAAATAACTTCCTGGAGGCCTCCGGAGAAAATGTCCTGCTCGGCGGAGGTTATGCAACTGGCACTCCGGCGGATATCGAGATTCGCCGAAACCATTTTTTCAAGCCGATGATCTGGAAGCAAGGCGAGCCTGGCTATGTCGGGGGCGCATCGGGTAATCCTTTCATCGTCAAGAACCACTTTGAACTGAAGAACGCGCAGCGTGTGCTTTTCGAAGGCAACGTACTGGAGAATAGCTGGGGTGGATTCACGCAGACAGGTTTTTCAATTTTGCTTACGCCCAAGAACCAGCAGACTCTAATAGGCACGAACGTATGTCCAATTTGTCAGGTAACCGATGTCACGATTCGCTACAACACGATCAGTCACGTCGGCAGCGGCTTCCAGATTTGCACGTGTATGTCCGGCAACGGCACTAATGGAGCCGCAGCCCTGGCCGGAGCGCGCTACAGCATCCACGACGTAACTGTGGATGATATCAACGCCAGTCGGTACGCGGGCTACGGCACGCTAGTCCATGTGTCGAACGGTTGGAAGGCAAACGTGCTCAACAGCGTCACCATTAACCACATCACGGGCTTCACTGACCCCGACGGCCACGTTCTCATCCTGCGCAATGACATAAGGAACCCTTCGATGTGGGGATTTAACTTCACCAACAACGTCGGTGTGGCTGGCCGATATCCGGTGTGGTCGAGCGGCGGCGGATCGACCGACTGCGCCTTCTCTGATGTCCCAGTTATAAGTTTCGCCAAGTGCTTTAGCACTTATAGCTTCAGCAATAATGCAATTATTGCGAGCCCCGCGGCTTTTCCGGTATCCAAGTGGCCGCCACAGAATTATTTTCCGATCGACCCGGGCGCGGTCGAATTCGTCAACTATAACCAAGGGAACGGTGGCGATTATCACCTGTTGGATTCAAGCCCCTATGAGAACAAAGGGGCGGACGGCAAGGATCTAGGCGCTGATATCGACGCCTTGATGAACGCTATCGCGGGAGTGCGATAAAGGGAGGTCAGTAGTTCATCGCTTTTCAGAGGCCAGGTTGGGGCAACCGATCTGGCTACTTTCTTTTGTCGGACAACCTGGTGCCAGAATTCCCGCTAGCCAAACGGGGTTAATACCTCGGTGTTGGACTATCCACTGCCATCCGTAGCACCCTACTGGCATAATCAAGCATTTATGGACCGTGCTCTTCCATTGGTAAGCCTGGACGATCGCTGGGTTCCGCAGTCTGTCCTCTGCCTGCGCGATTACAACCTGAACAAGTTTGTACACGATCTGGCTGCGGGAGTGACGGTTGGCCTGGTAGCCCTGCCGCTGGCCATGGCTTTTGCCATCGCCTCAGGGCTCACTCCACAAGCCGGAATTTACTGTGCCGTCGTGACCGGATTTCTGATTTCAGCGCTGGGTGGATCGAAAACCCAGATCGGTGGGCCGACCGGCGCCTTCGTTGTGGTTGTCGCCGGGATCGTGGCTGCACACGGCGTGGACGGCCTGTTCATGTGCACGGTACTGGCGGGTATTCTGCTCGTGATTCTGGGCGCGACTGGCATGGGAACGGCAGTAAAGTTTATTCCGCGTCCTGTGGTTGTCGGCTTCACCAACGGTATTGCGGTACTGATTGCCAGCACTCAGCTTAAGGACTTTTTCGGACTCCACATCGACAAAGTTCCAGGCGTGTTCTGGCTGCGGATGGAGGCGATCGCGAAGAACTTTCATACTTTGTCGTACGAAGGGACTATCCTCGCTGTCGGCACCGTAGTTGCAATGTTGTTGTGCCGCGCGGCTTCAAGCCGCATTCCTGGACCGATCGTGGCCATGCTTGCTGGCACGGCCGCGGTGTTTGTCCTCAAACTGCCGGTCGAGACCATTGGGACTCGCTTTGGCGGGATTCCAAGCGGGTTGCCTCACTTCGCAGTGCCACACTTTCACAGCGATCTGATTCACGGTCTGCTGGGGCCAGCCTTTACGGTCGCGATGTTGGGAGCTATCGAGTCGCTGATGTCGGCGGTCGTGGCAGATCGCATGAGCCATGATCACCACAATCCCAACGTCGAATTAGTGGCGCAGGGCGTGGCCAACGTAGTTTCGCCCTTCTTCGGCGGACTTCCGGCTACCGGCGCCATCGCCCGGACCGCGACCAACATCCGGGCTGGGGCCAAAACCCCAGTCGCGGGAATGATTCACGCTCTGACACTGGTGTGCGTTCTACTCTTTGCGGCTCCGCTCACCAACTACATTCCCATGGCAGTGCTGGCAGGAATATTGATGATCGTGGCTTACAACATGGGCGAGTGGCGTGAAATCCCGCAACTGCTCAAGCTGACCAAGACCGATATCAGCGTCTGGCTGGTGACGTTTGCGCTAACCGTGTTTGCGGATCTTACGGTGGCGGTCGAAGCTGGGATGATCCTGGCCGCCCTCCTGTTCATTGGCCGGGTGGCCAGCACCACGACCGTCTCGCAAGTCACGGATGACTATGTCCGTGATGGTCAGGTCCACATTTTGCAGGACAAAGACATTCCGTATTATGCGACTATTTTTCGCATCCACGGGCCATTTCTCTTCGGCGCCACGGACAAGATTTCAGTGGTAACGGAGAAGATGCACCAGTTGCCCCCCGTGGTGATTCTGCGCCTGCGTAACATGACAGCCATCGACGCCACCGGACTGTTCGCGCTGGAAGAAATGGCGCGTCAATTGCACGCGACCAAGCGGACACTTATTCTCTGCGGCGCGAGGGAGCAGCCGGCGCGACTCATTCGTCAAGCCGAATTCGAAGAAGTGATCGGCCGCGAAAATATCTGTGACAACGTGCAAGCGGCCCTACGGCGCGCCGAAGACGTGTTCGAGAAGCTGGAGTCGAAGGCGGTTTTGGGCACGAAATAGGCGCCTGTGTGGCGCACTCCCTACTTAGTTCGGTCTGAGTCGGTTCTCGCCCGCCAGGGCGCTGTTGGTGATAACAGTTTGTATCCCAGGTTGCGCTCAACCGCCCGGAAGTCTATAGTCGGCGTGCCGTGGAGGAGAACGGCCGTATGAGACATCTGCTGAACTGGGCGCTTAGTGCACTGGCAGTATGGCTGGTGGCGCGGCTGGTGCCAGGTTTTCACGTGGGCGGGCCAGTGGCGGCCCTGATCGCTGCCTTGGTGATCGGATTTGTGAATGCAACGCTCGGAGTTTTCCTGAAGATTGTCACCTTTCCTCTCACCCTGCTGACGCTCGGCATTTTCTGGCTGATCATCAATGCGGTCATGCTTGAACTGGCGTCGGCAATCGTGCCCGGTTTCCGCGTAGACACATTCAGCTCAGCTTTCTGGGGAGCGATCGTGCTCAGCCTGGTGAATATGTTTTTCCGTTGGCTGGTGGGTACGGGCACGACGCGCCCCTGAACCAGCGATCTGACATGGCTATTCTTTCGGTGATTTGCGAGGCTTCATTGCTTGCCATTCTTTGTCGGTGAGCATCCTGCCTAAGGCGGTGAATTCGCCCGCGCCCTGGAGCCATTCGCCGCCGTCCATCGTGACGATTTCACCGTTGATGTAAGCGGAGCCGTCGCTTACCAGAAATGCGGCGAGGTCGGCCAGTTCTTCGACCCTGCCGAAGCGGTTCATGGGATTGCGCTCCCGGGCAAATTGTTCAAGTTCCGGCCGCGGCAATAGACGCGAGAATGCTCCTTCGGTGGGAATCGGCCCAGGAGCAATAGCATTCATCCGGATGCCGCGATTCCCCCACTCCACCGCTAGGCTTCTAGTGAGCGCGACGACACCGGATTTGGAGATGGCGGACGGGACAACATAGGCCGAGCCACTCGAAGCATAGCTAGCCACGATGTTCAGCATTACGCCGGGACGCAGCGCTTTGAGCCAGCGGCGTCCGCAGGCCATGGTGACATTGATCGTGCCCATCAGCACGATTCCGATGATGGCATCGAAAGCGCGAGGTGAGAGCTCTTCCGTTCGCGCCAGAAAATTTCCTGCGGCATTGTTCACTACCACGTCCAAGCCGCCATCTTTCCAGATGGTCTCGATCATTTCCTCGACAGCTTGCAGGTTTCGCACGTCGCACGAGAAAGAATCGATCTTAGCTTTCGTGGCTGCGCGTAATTCGGCTTCGGTCTCAGCCAGTACCGCTTTGCGGCGGCCGCAGATATAGACCGTGGCTCCGAGCTCGAGGAAACGACGAGCCATGCCCTTGCCTAATCCGGTGCCGCCGCCAGTGATGAGGATGCGTTTGCCCTGCAGCAGGTCAGGTTGAAACATTATGGTCCCCGGTGGCGAACGTTGGACGAGCTTGTGATTGTAGTGCAGAGTTAGGGTTAAGTACTTCGAGGCGCAGAGAAAAAGCAGTTGCCTGGACTGGCCCTCGTAGCGCTACGGCGTGCACGCCACGCGAAAGCCGTAGTCTGCGTAGTGGAATTCTGGAGGGATACTCGAGCGCGCGGCGCAGCGTGTCACTTTGATGTGATGGCGCCAGGAGCCTCCGCGAGAAGCCCGCCGCTGACCGGTTTCCGGTCCCGGCGGGTTGCGCTCGGGAGAGGCGGCATAGTAATCGGACTGGTACCAGTCGCTACACCACTCGTGCACGTTCTCGCAAATGTCGTAGAGGCCGAAGGCATTGGGCGTATACCGCGCAACCGGTTCTGGGCCGTTCTTCCAGCGGCGTTCATAATCGGGTAATGACTCGGGCGGGGCGTCGGCCCAGGGAAAAAGTTTGTTTTCGATTCCACCACGCGCGCCGCGTTCCCACTCGGCTTCCGTGGGCAGGCGATAGTGCTGGCCAGTAACGCGGCTAAGCCACTCGCAATAATTCGCAGCATCGAACCAGGAGACTGCCACTACCGGCTGTTGAGGATGATTGAAGTTGGGGTCATGCCAGAAGGGCGGGGCTTCCGTTCCGGTGGCGTCGAGAAAACGAGCGTATTCCACCTTCGTCAACTGGCAAGCCGCTAGTAAAAATTCATCTACCCATACGCGGTGCACCGGACGTTCGTTGTCCTGGCCGATTTCCGAGCCCATTAGGAACCAACCCGCGGGAATTCGGACCAGGTCAGGTTCGTTTGCATTGAATTGCGCGGGGAAAGACGATTTGGGTTGGGAGAACATGCGGTCCGGTGTTGTGCCAAGAATATCCTAAGTTACCGCTTCCGTTGACTTACCCAGCCACCGTCCCTAACATTGCTTCCCCGAGGGGAGTTCAGCCATTTGATCGAACAAAACATTTCACACTACCGCATCCTCGAGAAGTTGGGCGGGGGCGGGATGGGTGTGGTGTACAAGGCTGAGGACATCAAGCTGGGCCGCTTCGTAGCGCTCAAATTCCTGCCCGACGATGTAGCCAGGGATCCGCAAGCTCTGAGCCGATTTCAACGTGAGGCGAAGGCGGCTTCCGCCCTGAATCATCCCAACATCTGTACCATCTACGAAATCAGCGAGCAAGATGGCAAGCCATTCATCGCCATGGAGTTCTTGGATGGAACCACACTGAAGCACCGCATCACGGGCCGACCGCTGGAAATGGAGATGGTGCTTTCGTGTGGGATCGAGATTGCCGACGCCCTCGATGCTGCTCACGCCGAAGGAATCGTCCACCGCGACATCAAGCCGGCTAATCTGTTTTTGACCAAACGCGGGCACGCCAAGATTCTCGACTTCGGATTGGCGAAGCTAACCCCCGTTGGCGACCGGCTGGGCGAAGCCGCAATGGCAACGGAACAAGAGACCGCATTGAGCGAGGAGCATCTCACTAGTCCTGGAGCCACCCTCGGCACGGTCGCCTATATGTCGCCCGAGCAGGCACGAGCCAAAGACTTGGACGCTCGTACAGATTTGTTCTCGTTTGGGGCAGTTCTTTATGAGATGGCAACCGGGACGCTGCCTTTTCGGGGTGAAAGTTCTGCCGTCATATTTAATGCAATTCTGGAACGCCCACCCGTACCCGCAGCGAGGCTGAATCCAGACTTGCCAGCTGAGCTGGAACGAATCATCAACAAGGCACTGGAAAAGGACAGGAATCTCCGTTACCAGCACGCTTCGGAAATGCGGGCTGACTTGCAACGTCTGAAGCGGGAATCGGACTCGGGGCGGACTTCTGCCGTGTATTTAGAAGAAGGTCGGCACCCGAGCGGTGTGGGAAAGAAGGTCGCCATTGCCGCTGCATCAGTCGTGTTATTGGGAGCGTTTGGCGTTTGGCGGTGGGCTTCCTCGCAGAAGCCTTCAGGGATGCCAGGGGTAAGCACACCCGCGTCGCAACCGGCGGTGCGGAGCGTGGCGGTGTTGCCCTTTCGCGATCTTTCCCTTCACCCAAGTGAAGAATCCTGGGGCATTGGCATGACTGACGCCATCATCACGCGGCTGGCATCGCTGCAAAATCTTGCGGTGCGACCCACGAGCGCGGTCTTGAAATACGCCAAAGAGCCCGCCGACCCGGGCAAAGCCGCGCAGGAACTTGGAGTGGATTCGATTCTGGACGGCACTTACCAGCGCGTGGCGGGCGTTATGCGGGTCTCAGTTCAACTGGTCGATCGGCAAAATAGCGCGATGCGATGGGCAGAACATTATGATCTGCGGGCTGACGACATGCTGAAGTTCCAGGATGAAGTGGCGCAGAAGGTAGTGGAGGGATTGCGGGTGCAGGTTTCTGGCAAGGAGCAGGAATCACTGGCGGTGAAGCCGACGACGTCGCCGGAAGCCTACAACCTGTATCTTCAGGCGCGTTTTTACATGAATGAATACTACATGCGCACGAGCCTGGAGAGTCTACACCAGGGACAACGTGCTCTCGAGCAAGCCATAGCATTAGACCCAAATTTTGCCGATGCCTACGCGTTGTTGGGATTGCTCTATGGCCTGGAAAGCGCTGATGTTCTGGAGAATGCGGCGCAAAATCTCGCGAAAGCCGAGAAGACGGAACGGAGGGCGCTGGAATTAAATCCGAATTTGACGGAGGGGCTGATCAATCTCGGGGCAATATTGTCCGAGCAGGGCCGGAATATGGAGTCGATTTCAACGTTGAGGCGGGCAGTGGTTATGGCTCCCAACTCGGAAAGGGTGTGGGATCACCTGGGCTACGAGTATCACTATGCCGGTCTGGATGATCTGGCTGAAAAAGCTTACCGCCGCAGCGAGGAGTTGAACCCAACGACGACGCGAATCCACTGGATGCATGCCCGTATGCTCCTTTACCTCGGACGCGCATCGGAGGCGGAACAAGAGATGAGGCAGGCATTGGCGGAGAATCCGAATCAGTTCAAGGCGATGGCCTTCCTGGGCAAGTTCCTTTACTACCAGGGCAAGTTCGATGAGGCTGAGCCGGTGCTGGAGCGGGCCGTGGAACTCAGTGGCAACAGTGGTGATGGATCTCCTCAGATGATGGCGGCATTTCTGTATGCTTCGCGAGGTCAACGGGACAAAATAGATCCAAAGATCTCACGAGCTCGCCCCACAGACGTCATCGATGGAGACTACGCGTATTGGACGGGAGCCGTACATGCACTGCTTGGAGAGAGAGAACAAGCGCTCGCCTGGCTCCGCCGGGCCGTGGAAGTTGGTAACCACAATTATCCGTGGTTTCAGAAGGACAGGAACTACGATAGTCTACGCGGCGATCCCGAATACCAGCGCATCATGGAAGAAGTTCGACATCATTGGGAGCAGTACAAACAGACTTTTGGCGCGGCATAGCCCCCTTGTTCCCGGCGATGACACCGAAGCGAAGACAGCGCCATGTTCTGGTCAACGAACCTCGGCGAGTTCTGTGCGTAGTTTATGTGTGGCGCGAAACAGAGTGTTTTTGATTGTGCCTTCGGTGGTATTCAGGATGCCTGCGACGGTCCGCAATCTCATCCCGTGGTAGTGCTTCAATTCGAATACCATGCGCTCGCGAGCGGAGAGCCGGGCTAGGGCGCGGACGATGCATCCCCGCAACTCCCGGCCTGCCAGGCTGCGTTCCGGGCTAGCGTCGGCTCGGTGATCGGGCACTCGGTCTAGCAGTTCTTCTTCCTCGCCATCCGGAGAAATGGTTGTGGTCAGGTCCCGGCCGCGAGAATTCCTCTTGCGCAGGTGATCGAGGCAAAGATTCGTAACGATGCGGTAGATCCAGGTATAGAAGGAGCACTCAAAACGAAATCGTGCCAAATTTATGTACGCGCGTAGGAACGCTTCCTGATAAATGTCCTGACCGTCTTCTTGCGAGCCAGTGAGATGAACCGCCAGGCGCAGGACCGCACGGTCGTATTGCCGCACCAATTCTTCGAAGGCGGCAGTGTTGCCCAGTTGCGCCTCGCGGATGAGTTGGCTATCGTCCACGCGGGCGGGGCGTCCGGCTTGCGCTTGGCCCGAGGGGACGACCCCGATGCTATTCAGAGCGGGCCCAATACGAATTTTGCCAGTGTCGGACATCATCATTTCACCGTTCAGCCAACGAACTTATAACCAGTGCCGTGCACGGTCAGAATGAAACGAGGCTCTTCGGGTTTAAGCTCAATCTTCTGGCGCAAGCGGACAATATGCGCGTCCACCGTGCGTGTAGTCGGAAAGCGATCGTAGCCCCAGACTTCTTCCAGCAAGCGGTCGCGAGTCAGCGTCTCCCCCGAATGACAGAGGAAGTACTTGAGCAGTTCAAACTCCTTCGATGAGAAATCCAGGGCCTTGCCGCTACGCGTTACCTGGCAACTGCGCAGGTTCACCTCAACGTCTCCGAAGGTATAGCGGTCCTGTTCTTTGGGAACGGCGCGTGCGCGACGGAGAACGGCTTTCACCCGAGCCAAAAGCTCGCGGATGGAAAATGGCTTGGTTACATAGTCGTCCGCGCCCAGTTCCAGTCCCACTACTTTATCGATTTCCTGACCTCGGGCGGTGAGCATGATCACAGGGATCGAGGGCCGTTTGCTCTTAAGCTGCTTGCAGACATCGAGCCCGCTCATGCGGGGCATCATGACGTCGAGGATGACGAGGTCGGGCGCTTCATTCAGGGCGCGCTCCAGACCGGCAATGCCATCCGGCGCGGTGATGACGTGGTAGCCTTCGAATTCAAAGTTGTCGCGCAGACCGGCCACCATGTTGGGCTCGTCCTCGACGATCAGGATTCTGGGCATCTCACGCTCTCCGCTACCGGTTTTTGCCTTTGCTGGAGACTCGACGGCTGATTTGATGTTTGTCACTGCCCGCTCTCCCTTGCCGGCGTTCATGCCGAGGCTGCCTTGCTTCCGTTCTCTCTCCGAGCGACGGGCAAGGTGATGGTGAACTTGCTGCCCTGTCCCGGCGCGCTGTCGACAACAACCTCGCCACCATGGGCCTGCGCGATATGACGTACCAGGGAAAGACCCAATCCGCTGCCCTTAGTGTTGTGGACCAGCGGGTCCCCGACGCGATAGAACTTCTCGAAAATCTTTTGCTGTTCCTGACGGGGTATGCCGATCCCGTGGTCAATTACTTCCAACTTCACCGATCCGTTCTCTCGATATAGGTTGACGCCGATGTACTTTCTGTCCTGCGAGTACTTGAGCGCGTTATTGACCAGATTCACCAGGGACCGAGCCATGGCTTCGCGGTCCACGCGGAGAGAAGGCACTTCGTCTATCTTTTCTTCAAAGGTGAAACCGTGTTGCTCGATCTGGTAGCGATAAGAATCGAGCGTGTTATGCACCAGCTCGCGCATGTCAGTTTCGCGGAAGTCATATTCCTTGCGCCCAGCCTCGATCCGTGAAAAGTCGAGGATGTTGTTGATCAGCGCAGTGAGACGCTCGCTCTCTTTGCGAATAATGCAGTAATATTCCTGATATTTCTCCGGACTAGTCAGCCTCCCCATTTCAAGGGTTTCGGCATACAGCCGGATCAAGGAGAGAGGAGTCCTGAGCTCGTGCGAAACGTTGGAGACAAAATCTGACTTTACCCGTGCCAGCGCCATCTCCTTGCTGACGTTGCGGTAGGTCAGTACCAATCCACCGGCTAACAGCAGGGATAGGCCCGCGAGGATCAAGAAGCTAGTCCGCACGAAGCGTTGGCCGATGGCCTCTAAGGTGGTGCCACGCAATTTAATCGCGAGAGCCAGCCCGGGAAACGCCCCTTCCATATTGCGTTCCACCTCTGGGAGCCCGCCGTCCCATCCGACCGAGGCTGCCATCGGAGCTGAATCGCTCTTGGCGTGAACCATCATCACGGCATGGCTGGAATTGCTCTGGCCCTCGCTGAGGTTGTGATTTATCACGTCCTCGAGCATCTCCGGAAAGAAGTGATCGCGAAGGTACTCGGCATCGAACACTATGCCGGCGATAACCTTGCGTCCGCTTGCCTCATCCGTTTTCAGAAAATATGCTGCGGTCTGGTACAAATGTTTGTCCCCTCGGGATGCCCAAGTCCCCTCGCAGACGTAAGGGGTGCCCTTTTTCTCCATCCTTGCCAATTTCTTCGAGAAATCATCGAACTCGATCTTCATCCACATGTCGGCCATTCTGGAAAACTCATCGGCCTCGGCCCGGAATTCGGGCTCTTGCAGCCGGTGGGGCTGGGAGCGAAATATCAGCCCGTTCTTGGGGTCGTACAGGAAGACGTGGGCGATGTAGGGATGCGCGGCGAGAAGTTTATCCAGATTTACACTGCAGGCTTGCCCCGGAGACGGGAAATCGTTTCGAACATCGTCCGCCAAATCGTAAGCCTTGTGGTTGATGTGCTTCTCGGAAATCGCCAGGACCTGGCTGAAGTCGCGCTGGATGGCAGCTTCGACAGCCCGGTCGCGCTGAATATGGTTCAAGTGCCATGCGCTCAGAATCACAAGGGCGGCGGCGGGCAGAACTACGGCGAGCTCCAGGGTCAGTATCAGTCGAGTTCGCTCGTTCCAATTGCGCTTCAGCTTCATAGTGACGCTACGAAACATAGTTTAGCGGCCCAGCGCATGTGTCAATGGGGGGTAAAACGATGTAAAAGATTGTGAACTGGTTAATTCTGAAGGTGCGGGGTATCTAATGCCGGATGGCGACTGTGCTTAAGGTAGCCGGAAATCCACCGTCACGTAGGTTTGGGTTTCGACTGCCTGACCGTTCAGCAGATAGGGCTGGTAGCGCCATTGTCTGACGGCTTTATAAGCAGCTTGGCCCAAAAGAAAAGAGCCGCGAATCAGCTTCAAGTCGCGGATGGTGCCATCCCGGGCGATCCACGCCTGGAGAACCACTGACCCTTGCAATCCCGCCTTCAACGCCCGCTCGGGATAGCTGGGCGAAACCTTTTGTAGCACCAGCTTTTGGGCAAGCTCTTCGGACAGAGTCACGGGCTCCAGTGAGCCCAGGAGGGACGAGGTAACTCTGGAGGAAACATCGCGCAGGTTGGCCTGGATCGGCGCCTGCAGACTGTTCGGGATGTGAGTGACGTTAATCGCCACAAGGGCCGGATGGATCTCGGCCGATGACAACGGCGGCTGGCTGCCGTTGGGTGTGGGTTGGGCTGGTGCAGAGGATTCGGGCACTGGCGTGATCCGGATATGCAGGGATCCAGTCCGCGCATGGGGTGACACGAGGCTATCGTTCTGTGCTACTTGGGAGGGCGGGGGCGTTTCGTTGTTACTTCTGTCTAACCAGACGTGGGTCTTCTCCAAAGCGCGCCCGTAGATCTTGGCCACTGCAATGGTCACGGACTGATTCCGTAAAGGTTCGCTGAACACGTAACCGGCGGAGAGCAGAGCTACACCCAATGCTGTGGTGAGCAAAGACCTGCTATATCTGCTTCGCGGTTTTTCGTCAGGTTCACTTTCCGCTAGGGTGGAAAACAGGGTTTGAATTCCGAAGTGGGAAGCATGATCCTCGAAGTTCGGGATTGCGGGAGCCGGTGCAGGAATGCGGGTGACCTCACCGCGTAAGGGAGGGGAGGGCCGATGAGTACGTGCTGTCGCCGGTTTCGCTTGGTCTTTCTCATTTGGGAACCTCGACTTGTGACCCGCGCTCTGAGAGGCAGTCTCTTCCGCGGTCGGGAAGCCCAGTTTGGGCAACCAGGTCCGCATATGCCGAAGGAACTCGTCGCAAGTTAGCAAGGCATACTTGGCCTTTTCCGGAACGATCGGTAGGCGGAGAACGAAATTTGCGCCCGCCTCGCGGGCTGCACTTGCGGAATCCGCGTCGGCCACAGCGATGGTGAACGCGCCGCTATTGGCTTTCAATTCTCGGGCCGACTTAAGCAGGAACGCGGCTTCAAGTCCTTCCTGCCAGTCGCAAACAATAATGTCGAAGCTTCGGCTGGTGATCTTTTCCACTGCAGCAAAGATCTCCGGACAGTGCTCGACTTCCAGCTCAAGCTGTTGAAGAGTTTGGATCAGAGCGTGCGAGGTCTCCTCGTCGGAGGAGAACAAAAGAGACAGCGCCGACATAGCAATAAGGCTAGGTCGGAGCCGAAGGGACGACAAGTTACGAACTGCCGCGAGATCGGCGCCAATCGGCCCCGTAACCGACGAGCTGGTTACCTGTCCGTTAGGACAAATTCCCGCAGTAATCGAGAGCTTCTCGGAGTTTCGCTCCTACGCCTTCAGCCCCAGGCGATGCAGGAGCCGGGCAAATCTTGGATCGTTGCGAAGTGGATCGGCTAGCGGTTCGGTGGGCAAGTACACCAGATATTCGCACCGTTCATCAAAGGCTTTATCGAGCCAGCGGAAAGCTTCATCGTTCTCGTCGAGGCCGGTGTAAATCAATGCAATATAAACGCTTGGTATGTATCTCGCGATGCTCATCTGCTGGAGCTTGGCAACAATGGCACGAGCTTCCGCTTTTCGTCCTGAAACAGCATAGTCATGGGCGATCAGGGCAAGAAGGACAGGGTCGTCGGGAACGAAGGCCAGGATCTTTTGAAAGGCCTGCAATGCTTCTGGATACATCCTCTTCTGCTCGAAGGCCCGTCCCAGATTGATCAGGGCTATGGCGTAACTTTTATCCAAAACGAGTGACTTCTGGTTCTGAGCGATGGTGAGGTCGAATTTTCTGGCCTGGTAGTAGGCCTCGCCCAGCGCTGAGTTGAGCAGCGGAGAAGCCGGCTCCAACTCCTGGGCCTGTTTTCGCTCCGCGATGGCTTCGTCGAGTCGGCCCATGGCGGTCAAATAATAGCCGTAATATTGGTGGGCAGTGGCATAGGTTGGCCGCAGTTGCAGGGCGCGCTGAAACTCCTTCTCCGCCTGGGGAAAATTCCGGTCATATACCAACTCGGAATACCCGAGCGAGACATGGGCTTCGGCCAGAGTCTCGTCAATTTCGAGTGCCTTTCGAGCCGCGGTTTCCGCCTTCGGGAAGGCCTGGAGCGGAGGCAAGGCAGTGTATGGCGCAGACCCCAGCAAGGAATAGCAATCCGCCAAGCCCGCATACGATGGTGCATAACTGGGATCTGCCTGAATTGCCTGCTGAAAGTAAGCGAGCGCGCTGGTGAGACTCTCCGTTGTGCGCCGGTTCCAGAGATAACGCCCGGTCAGGTAAGCCTCGTAGGCCGCCTGGTTTACCTGGTGCGCAGAACCCAAGTGTACAGGCAGCTCGTTGAGCACGTTCTTTACGATGTCACCGGCCACTTGAATCTGGACGGGAATGATTTCCTGGGGAGCGCGCAGGTCGGGCTCATATCGTCCGCCCCCAACGCTGGTTCGGTCTTTCACCAACGCGAGCTGATAGGTAATGACCAATCTTTGCCCCTCGCTCCGCGCGCTCCCTTCCAATATGTAGTTCGCCTTGAACCTCTTACCGATCTGGTCAAAGGGTAAAGCGGCATCGGCAGGGGCCAACTCGACCACCGCCAGCCGTTCGGGATGCAGCTGGCCCAGGCGGGTAAACATCTCCTCGGTTAGTCCGTCCGCGACGCGTTGGGTCTCGGGCCCACCACTCAGGTTCTTGAAGGGCAATACCACTAACCTGAGTGGGGATGGCCAGAACAAGTCTCTTGCATAGCGCCAGGCGAATGGCAGGCTGACAGCGGCAGCCACCGCAAGCGCGGCGAGCACTACCGTCAAGCGTCGCCGCACGGTTGGATGAGAGCCCTCTGATTTCGCAGCTACGGAGTCCAGTTCATGCGCCGCAAAGGAGGCCTGAACCTCCTCGCTTCCGTTGTCTTCGGTCTTCGCGTCGCCGATCTGGGTTTCGCGCTCCCGCCACCAGGCATCGATTTCGGACCTGTAAGCGAATACCGCTCCCTGCTTGTCACGCGAGAGGCGGCGAACGGGCAGGCCTAGATTCTTCTCCCAGCGCTGAACGGTGCGGACTTCTCGCTTCAGGTAGACCGCGATCTCCTTCCAGGAATCGAGCACATCGGCTCGTGGGGCGTCGACCTCCGGACGCAGTTGCGGACCTCCCCTCGCCATCCCCAATCTCCTCGCTAAGAACCCCGAGTTTGGCGCAGAGTCTACTCTGGTTACATCATGGAAGCAATGAGCGGAGGCGGCGAACTAACCGGATTGCCCCAGACTGACGTACAATGTCGGTCTTTGTCGCTTGCCAATTGGGGCGCGCACGGTCTTTAATCACCTGCGTCGCGGGAATCCTGCAGCGGGGATTAGTGTGACTGCGCGATTCCACAAGCACTAAGAGCGATAGATCCTCAATGAAACTAAGCAACTTCAGCCGGACGCAGTGGCGTGTGCTATTGATTCTGATGCTGGTCAACTTTGTGAACTATGTTGACCGGCAGATCATTTTTTCTTTATTCCCAGCCATTCGCCGCGACTTTCCGCTTTCCTTTGTGCAGCTTGGGTACTTAGCCACCGCTTTTACGGTGGTCCTTTCGCTGGCCAGCTTCCCTCTGGGGATGCTCGCCGACCGCATTTCCCGTCGCGCCGTAATCAGCGCGGGAGTGCTGTTTTGGAGCACCGCCACTTTCTTTAGCGGGCTGGCCGGGTCGTTCCGCTCCTTGCTAGCGGCACGGGCATTGGTAGGAGTAGGCGAAGCCGCTTATACCCCTGCTGGTGCGGCCGTAATTAGTGCTACTTTCCCGCGGGAGGTCCGTGCACGCGTTCAGGGAGCCTTCGACACCGGAATGTTTATCGGCGGGGCGACCGGTATTGCGCTGGGCGGAGTTATGGCGCAATCGTTTGGTTGGCGGCCGGCTTTCTTCCTGGTCGGCGTGCCCGGCCTGATTCTGGGGTTAACTGCCTTGACTCTCCCGAAAAGCGTCACGCTACCGCCGTCGCACGGCAAGAAGATGTCGCTGGGCGAACTATTGCGGGTCCCAGCATTCGTGGCTCTCTTAGTAAGTGGCTGGTTCGGCAGTTTTGCGGGATACGCCTACATTGTCTGGGGCCCAGATCTCGTTCAGGAATACAAAGGCTTCAGCGCTCGGGAAGCGGGATTGGCTCTTGGGCTAGTCATTGTTGTGGGAGGGGCCGTGGGCATCACGACAGGAGCCTATCTATCCGATCACATGGCCCGCATTCGCCCTTGGGGACGCGCAGTGATCATTCCTATAGGCTTCGTGCTGGGCGCGCCCGCAATCTTCTATGCTTTACACGCGACCGGCAAGGTCCATTTTCTGCTTGCATTTGGGCTGGGCGCATTCTTCCTAAGCTGGTATCATGGCCCCCTTACAGCCACGATTCATGATTTGGTACCATCGCGCGGGCATGCGACCGCGCTGGGATTTTATTATCTGTTTGTGAATCTCTTGTCCATGGCTATCGCTCCAATCGTGATCGGCCGCGTGGCAGACCGTTACGGTCTGATCACAGCCTTGCACATTCCAATTCTTGCCCAGCTGGTTGGCGCCGCATTCTTTGTCGTGGTAATTCAGTGCATTCGCCGCCATGGGCTACATCATCCTTCGCTTGCCCGTCACTGGGAACAGGAACATCCGCGTCCACTCGTACCCGTGGTTGAAATGACTGTGGAGGTTTCCGGTGCCTAGAACCGAAATCCTTGTCCGCGAGGACGGGTTGTCGTTCGAGGCGCTCGGCAGTTCACACGATTCCTTAACGTTCGCTCAGACCAGGTTCTGAGAAGGAGAAACGACATGGCACAGTTGGCCACTATTGCCCCTTACACCGCCTATAAGCCACGGCCCTTTACTCGCGCCCAGCGGGAGAAGACAACAATCCTCTACGGCGGGCTCACGTGGAAGCACGAGCGTCTGATGCAGGGGGTGCTGCGCAATCTGAAATATAACGCTGAGCCGCTGCCCAATATTGCGCGCGATGACCTGGACGCAGGCAAGGAACTGATTGATACCGGCGCCTGCTGCCCAACCATCTTCACGACTGGCAGCCTAGTCAACTTCCTTAAGAAGGAAGTCGCTGCGCACGGTAAGGACGAGGTGAACGAAAAGTTTGTCTACCTCACGGCTGGCGCCTGTGGTCCGTGCCGCTTTGGCCAATATCACGAGTCTTACACCATGGCCTTAGACGGCCTAGGTTTGCGCGATTTCCGCCTCTTCCTCCTTGCGCAGGATGAGTTGGACCAGGGTTCAGCGGATGGCGGCGGCCTGGAGATCAACTTGCCCATGAGCCTGGGTTTGATCTGGTCGATTCTTTGCGGTGACCTGCTGGTCGATCTCGAGTATCTGACTCGGCCGTACGAGGTGAATCCTGGTCAAACCGACGCGGTTCTGAAAGACAGTGTCGAGTATCTGTACGAGGTCTTCCTCCATCGTCCCGATCGGGGCAAAAAGTACGGCACCCTCGCTTGGCATCTGATGAGCAACTACTTCACTAAAGCGCTGCGCGAGGTTCGCAAGAAGTGGGATGCCATTGAAGTCGACCATCTACGGGTTAAAGCCAAGGTCAAAGTGACCGGGGAGTTTTGGCTTCAAACCCACGAAGGAGACGGTAACTACAACATTAAACGCTGGTTGGAACAGGAGCAGTCAGAAGTTGTGCCTCCGCCGGTCGCTGTGTGGCTGCATTACCTATTGCATCCCGAGATCCGCAAACTGGAGCACCGGAACTCGAAGTCGAAGCATCCGCAGTTGCAGCACATGGCTCTGCAAGGACTGGAGAAGGTCTATCGCGGGACTTACAACCGCTTCCGCAAGGCTTTGGCGAATCTTCCAAACGAATTGCCGGATCAGGTAGAACTCAAGGAACTGGCGGAACCGTTCTATCACTTCGAACTGCGTGGTGGCGAAGGCCACATGCTGATTGGAAAGGCACTGCACGCCTATCACCATAAAAAAGCGCACATGATTTGCGAACTTTCACCGTATTCGTGCATGCCCAACACCATGTCGATTGGTTCAATGGCGAACGTTCTGGGGAAGTATCCCGACTTGCTCTATGCGCCAATCGAAGTGAAGGGCGACGCCGAAGTTCATGCTTTGTCCCGCTGCCAGATGATCCTGACCGAGGCAAAAAAACGGGCTCATGCGGAGTTCGAAGATGTGATGAACAAGACCGGACTTACAGTCGAAGCCATTCGAAAATACGAAGCCAAGCATCCTGAGGTAAGGCGCGCAACGTATAAGGTGCCGCATCTCGGCTACGCTGGTATGGCTTCGAACTACGTCACGCACTTGTCCCGCAACTGCGGAGTGGCAAGAGCTTAACAGCGAAGGTAAACGAACCCAAAATCGGAAAGAGGCTAACTCATATATGGCCACTGACGGTCTGGTCCAGATTCAGCCGCTGGACGGCTCCTTCTCTGTGCAATCGCATGCCACGCGGGAAACGTCTGTCGAGGCGAGCGGCGCAAAACTTTGCGGCATCGATGTGGGTAGCACCACGTGCAAATATGTGATTGCTTCCGCAAGCGGCGAGGTGTTGGCGAAGGCCTATGAGCGCCACAACACCAAACAGGCGGAAAAAATCCTGGACTTTCTGGGACGCCTGGAAAGCGAGCATGGTCTTACTCCGGAGCGTGACCGCATCTTTTTCACCGGGTCAGGAGCGGGACTGATCGCGCCACTGGTCGGAGGGAAAGTCATTCAGGAAGTTGTGGCTGTAGCTGCCTCCGTCGAAAAACTCCACCCCTCAGTACACTTCGTCAGCGAAATCGGTGGCGAAGACATGAAGACGATCTTCTTCACCGGAAATTCTGGGAGCAAAAGCAAGCAAGTCCTGATGCAGAGCGCGTGCTCCGGGGGCACAGGCACGTTCATCGAAAAGACTGCGCGCAAGCTGGAAATAGCGACCGAGCAGCTGGCGAAAATGCGTTACACCGGGCACACGCTACATAAGATCAGCAGCAAGTGCGGCATTTTCGCCGAAGCTGACGCCAACACGCTGCTGAAAGCCGGAGTAACGGTGGATGAGATCATCGCCTCTTTGTTTGAAGCCGTGGTCTATCAAAACCTGGCCACTCTTACCCGCGGTAACACTCCAATTCCAGAGATCTTGCTTCTGGGTGGCCCTAATCTTTTCTTCACCGGCTTGCAGGAAGCCTGGCGTCATCACCTCACCAAGCTCTGGAAGGAGCGCAAGGTGGAGATGCCGGAGGGTAAACACCCTGAATCGCTGATCTGCGTGCCCGACAACGCCCTCTACTATGCGGCGCAGGGATGCGTAGAAGTGGCTTTGGGTGAACCACCTTCTACAGGCATCTACTTGGGAGCCAAGAAGCTGCGCTGGTGGATTGAAGAAGGCCAGCACGAAGAGAAAAAGAAAGCCGGGCGCGGCGGCCTATGGAAAGACATTGAAGAACTCGAGTCGTTCAAGGCGCGCTACGGCGGAAATGGCAACGGCCACGGAAATGGAAACGGTAACGGCCAAGGTAACGGCAATGGCAATGGACACCATGCCGCGACTGCACAGCCTCAAGTTCGTACATCTGGGAATCTCGGCCCCGTATCCGTCGGTTGCGACTTTGGATCTACCACCGCCAAAGCAGTTTGCCTCTCGCCCGACAAAGAGCTGCTGTTCTCCTGTTACGCACTCAGCAAGGGGAATCCCATCGAGGATGCCAAGTCGCTGTTTCGGCAGATTCGAACCGCAGTGGGAAATGGGGAAATTCTGGGACTGGCGATCACGGGATACGGCAAGGACTTGCTGAAAGACATTCTCGGCGCTGATTGTCCCGTGGTTGAAACAATTGCACACGCCACTGCCGGACTGCACTATTTTCCGGACGCGGATTGCATCTGCGACGTCGGCGGCGTCGACGTCAAGATCATGATCCTGAACAACGGCGCAGTGACGGACTTCCGGCTGAATTCACAATGCTCTTCGGGAAACGGAGCTTTCCTTCAGGGCGTGGCCGAGCGCTTCAACATTCCCATGAACGAAATGGCCGATGGTGCATTTCGAGCCACTGCCATGCCCCAGCTTTCCATGGGCTGCGGTGTCTTTCTACAGAGCGATATCGTGAATCAGCAACGCAAGGGTTGGCAGGCGGATGAAATTCTTGCCGCTCTTTGCGCCATCCTTCCGCTCAATGTGTGGATCTACGCCGGCGGCTTGAACAATCTTAAATCGGTCGGCCGGAAGTACATCCTACAAGGCGGAACCCACAAGAATCTGGCCGTGGTGAAGACCCAGGTGGATTTCATTCTGTCCAAGATTCCCGAGGCGGAAGTGGTTGTGCACCCCTACTCTGGCGAGGCGGGGGCGATTGGCGCGGCGATAGTTGCTTTGGACTGGGCCGAAAAAGGCGGACGCACCGCATTTCGCGGTTTCGACTCGATCGAGAACCTCACCTACAAAACGGCGACTTCCACCGATACGGTTTGCCACTGGTGTCCAGTAAATTGCCAGCGTAGCTTCATTGATGTGGAGTTACTCGGTGGCAAGGGACGTGAGTGGAGCAAAGTGCCGCTCAGCGCGGGATGGGAGCGGGTGATTGTTAACAACTCCTGCCCGAAGGGGCTGGTTGAAGATCTCAACGAAATGAAAGTCATCAAAGCCGGAATCGAGAAGACAAAAAATGCGTTTCCCAACGTTGCCGACCTGGTTCGCAAAGAAGCATTCCGTCGCGTCTCCGGTTAAGGTCAAAGACCGCTCGCAGTTGCGCGTCGGAATTCCGAAAGTGCTGAATATCTGGACGACCGCCCAGTTCTGGGTGGGTTTCCTCAAGGCACTTGGGGTGTCGTCAGAGAACATCATCTTCAGTTCCGACACTTCTGAAGAGCAGGGGCGTGAATTCGGTAAAGGCCGTGGGACCGTGGATTGCTGCTATCCAGTGAAGTGCATCAGCGGTCACTATGGTGAATTGATCTTCGGGCAGAAAAAGAAGATCAACATTCTATTTAGCCCGATGATCCACACTCTGCCCTCTATTCTTCACGGCCATGTGGTCGACACCATCACCTGCACCCGCGTGATGGCTGGTCCCGAAAGTATCAAAGCCGGATTCATGAAAGAGCGCGACATATTTGCCGAAAACGGGATTATCTATGCGTCGCCATTTGTTAGCCTCGGTGATCGCCACATGGTTGTGGAGCAGATGCATAGCTCGCTCAAAGACGTCCTCGATCTTGACCTGGAAGAGACAAAACAGGCTGTCCAGGCCGGATTTGAAGCTCTCGACAGTTTTACCGCCAAGGCCCGGCAGCAGAGTCGCGACATCTTGAAGTGGTGCGCGCAGAATCAGAAACCGTGCATTCTCGTGCTGGCCCGCCCCTACCACATGGACACGGGAATTGGCCATGAGATCGAAGCTGAGCTACAGGCCCATGGTTTTCCGATCCTGTGGCTGCAATACCTTCCAGGGGAAGATGATCTGATGAACTGGCTCTTCGAAGAGGACCTGCGGAGTGGGCGCATCAAGAGTCCGTTTGATATTTCTGACGTTTGGACGTCCTCATACAGCAGCAACACCAATGAAATCATGTGGGGCGCCAAGTTCGCGACTCGCTGCCCGTGGATCACCTGCGTAATCCGGCTGTCGAGCTACGAATGCGGTATGGACCAACCCACTTACACGCCCACGCAGAAAATTGTCGAAGCCTCACGCACCCTCTTCTTTAAGTTCGGCGATCTCGACTCCACCAAACCCGCTGGCAGCATAAAAATCCGCGTCGAAACCGTGGTCCATTACATGGCCAAGTACTCCCAGCAGATCGTGGCTTCGAAGCTGGCCCGCTTATCTCCTAAGTGCCCTCTGGGTCCTCTGCTGGAGCTACCCCGGCCTACGGATGCTGGGGTCCCCGCGACTATGCCCGACCCGACCCCCGCGCCCGCGGTTTCGCAACTGTAGTTGGCAGCAGGAGTTACAGCTTCCGACGCGAACAGCGCGGAATCCGCGTCCAGCACGGACTGTGAGCACGAATTCGATTGCGTTTGGCGCGTTCTGATGATACAAAAAGGGACGCATCTGGGCCCTGCTTTCGTAAGTGCTTCGTGAAAGGGTTACTCTGGATGTAACTCCCCGGTTATCCCCCCAGTCTTTGCAGACGCGGCTTCGTCGCGTTTGTGCGACGTACTGACTTAAATGAACCAATTAATGTTTTAAGAACCGAGGGGGAATTCTCGGCTCTGGATCGACTCGAAGTTCGGGGACGCTAAATGCACAGAAACCACTTCGCCAGATCTGCCGCCACATCTCTACTGCTTAGTCTCGGCTTCTTGTCCAGCGCTTCGCTGGGCCAGGTGAGCATCGCCACTTATCACAATGACAACAGCCGAACCGGGCAGAACCTGCAGGAAACGACTCTCACGACCGCCAACGTGAATAAGACTTCCTTTGGAAGACTTTTTTACTATCCCGTCAAGGGCTACGTTTATGCGCAGCCTTTGTACTTGCAGAGTGTCACGATTCCCGGGAAAGGCGTGCACAACGTGGTTTTTGTAGCCACTGAGCAAGATATGGTGTATGCCTTCGACGCCGATAGCAATGCTGGCAGCAACGCAACCCCCTTGTGGGTAGCGAATTTCACCAATCCTGCAAAGGGAATCACTGCCGTTTCCAGCACTCAAATCGGATGTAGCGATCTGGTCCCTGTGATCGGCATAACCAGCACACCCGTCATCGACACCACGACAAACACGATTTACGTGCTGGCGAAAACCAAGGAAAAAGGACAGTTCATTCAACGCCTGCACGCTTTAGACGTAACCACGGGAGCGGAAAAATTTGGCGGTCCCAAGGTGATCCAAGCTCAAGTTAAGGGCAGTGGGGACGGCGGTACCACCGTCACGTTTGATCCCGGCACGCAAGCGCAGCGCCCAGGACTCCTGTTGCAAAACGGGCAAGTTGTGATTGGCTGGGCGTCCCATTGCGACAACGGATCGTATCACGGCTGGATCATGGCGTATGACGCCCATACGCTGGCACAGGTGGGAGTCTGGAACGCAACGCCGAATGGTGTTGAGGGAGGCGTCTGGCAAAGTGGCGGCGGACTCGCCGGTGACGCGAACTTCAACACCTATTTCGCAACTGGTAACGGCACATTCGATGTTGGCCCAAATGGCGGCGGAGGCGTCGACTACGGCGACAGCATCGTGAAACTCGCGCCCCCGAGCGGGGGGTCGTTCACGGTCGCCGACTACTTTACGCCGTTTGACCAGGCATCCCTCGACATCGACGACATCGACCTGGGCTCAGGCGGCGTGATGCTTCTTCCAGACCAACCTGCTGGTTCGCCGCACCTGCACTTGTTGGCCCAGTCTGGTAAGGAAGGCACGCTCTATCTGGTGAACCGCGATAGCATGGGTAAGTACAACCCCAACAGCAATGATAGTCAGATCGTGCAAAACATTCCTGGTGCGAACGGAGGCATGTGGAGTTCTCCGGCCTGGTGGAACAATACGCTCTACATCGGGGGCCAATTCGACAACCTCAAAGCCTTCTCCTTTGACGTCACCACCGGCAAATTCAATCCTTCGCCGATTTCCGCGACGGCAACCTCCTACGGTTTCCCGCCGGCAACGCCTTCTATTTCTGCGAACGGAAACTCGAATGCGATCCTGTGGGCCATTCAAACCGAGGGCTACAGCTTGAGGAGACCTGAAATTCTGCACGCTTACGACGCGACCAATCTCGCCAAAGAACTCTTCAACTCCACTCAGGGCAGCGGCAATGGAGCAGGAGGCGCAGTCAAATTCGCGGTACCGACCATTGCCAACGGCAAAGTCTACGTCGGAGCCGTGGGCAGGCTCAACGTTTATGGTTTGCGATAGTGGCTTAGTTTAAAGCGGGCAAGTCGAAAGCACCATAAGCAGGACGCGGGTACTTACCGATCTCGGCAGGACCGAAAGCCACAGACTTCGGCCGCGACTGCGACGCTCAGCCCGCACGACGTCGGTGATGGCGCGGGCCAGGAAATGATTCGTGTCGGCTAAGCGCCTCGACTGCGGGAAGCAAAGTGCGGGCGGCGCTGGACTTTACCACATAACCCCTCCCTCCCGCCTCGATCGCCTCGCGCATCATCTGCGGAGAATCATGCTGCGTCAGAAACAGGATTTCACACGCCGGGGCGGGCTTGCGGATGCGTCGGCATGCCTCCAGTCCGTTCATCTTTGGCATGGTGATGTCGAGTACGATGATATCGGGGAGCAGGCGGCTCGCCTTCTCGACGGCTTCCACCCCGTCTTCGGCTTCATCAATCACTTCCCATCCCGGGTGTCTGCCAAGTAGATTCTTGAGGCCCCGCCTCACGACCGGGTGGTCATCTGCAACTAGGATGCGAATTGTCATCAACATTTTCAAGCTCGGGAACTGAAAAAGAAGCTACTAGTTGCGGTCCAACTTTTCGTAAGTTCCGGAAGAAAGGGACTGTCGTCGACTTTCGGCTACCGCCTGATTATCATTCCTGCGCGGCGAGTTGCGAATACCGGGAATCCTGTAGTTTCTGCGGTAGACCATCCAGCCCACTTGGTATGCGACTTGCTCAACGGGAATTTTTCTCCGGCGGGCGTTTTATGTACCATAGCTTCACACCTCCGGTGTACGAATAATGTCTCCCCATAAGAAGGCGCAGCTGGCATTCGCATCGGCTGTGATCCTGCTTTTGCTGAGTGGGCTAGCTGCGTACGTGACGATTGTCCGGTTGCTCGAAAGCGAAAAATTGGTCATTCACACCCACCAGGTTCAAGTCGCCTTGGGAGACCTAGATTCGACGTTGGCGCGAGCCGGATGGGCGAGGGAAGCTTATAGTGCGGCGGAGGCCGGTGCCGAGGATTTCGAAGTTGTGGCCGCTGAAGCTCCTGAGCAATTACGGTACCTCAGAGAACTGACGAAGGATAGTCCAAGGCAGCAGGAACTTAGCGCCCGCCTGGAAACCGAAATCAATAACAGCCTGGCGCTGTCTCGGCATTCAATCCAGTTCAAGAAAAAGTCGCCTCAGGTTGCAGCGGGACAGGATGAACTGGCCCGTAAGAGTTCTCCAGTTGCTTCTGAAATCACTTCAATCATGCGGCAGATGCGCGACCAGCAACAGCGATTGTTAGCTGCCCGCGTAAGGGTTTCCGATCGTCTATTCGTCCTGGCCGTCGCAATACTGGCAGCGACGTTTGCGCTGGCGATAGTGCTTTTCGCCATCAACTACCGGCTCCTCTCGGCTGAACTTAAGGCGCGTGAGCAGGCCGAGCAAACGGCCCGTGACCGCGAAGAGTCATTGCGCCGGCTTACCGTGCGTTTATTGCGCTTGCAAGACGAGGAACGCCGGAAATTCTCCCGGGAACTTCATGACAGTCTTGGGCAGTATCTGGTAGGTGCGAAGATGAATCTGGACATGCTTGCGAAAGAGCGGCCCGCCGACGAAGTGCTGACAGGAGCAATTCATCTCCTGGATCAATCCATCGCTGAAACCAGGACGATCTCGCATTTGCTACACCCTCCGCTTCTCGATGAAGCTGGGCTCGCCTCCGCCGCCCGATGGTATGTGCAAGGCTTCGCGCAACGCAGCGGCGTCGAGGTCCAGCTAAACATACCTGACGAGATGGCCCGCCTGCCCAAGTCTATTGAGCTTGGGCTCTTTCGCGTTCTGCAGGAGAGCCTGACCAATATTCATCGTCACTCAAAGAGCTCAAAAGCGGAAATTGAGCTGAAGATAGCACCGGGCTGCGTCGTTCTTAAAGTGAAGGACTACGGAAGAGGCATTCCGGGCGAGTTGCTAAAGAGCTTTCGGACCAAGGGAACAAAATCTGGTGTGGGTCTGGCGGGGATGCAGGAACGCATTCGCGACCTGGGAGGCAAGCTTGACATTCAGTCTAGCGGGGCAGGCACTTTGGTTTCCGCGGTGATGCCGCTCTTCGAGCTAAAGCAACCAGCCGACGTATCCGCGGCTGACTGAAATTCAGATGGCGAATGCTTTACCTGCTTGTCCTTTGAGTGCGCCGTCCGGTTGTGCTCCTTTAGTTCGTAATCGCTATCAAAAGGTTGATGGCAAATGTCACAAGTTACCTGGTCTGTTTGATGTCGGGGTCAGTTCCCCTTTTCCTCCAATTCTTGTCGATATTAGCTTCTGACAACCACCCGAAACCAGGGCGCGGGGTCAGAAACTCTGCTCGGCAATCGTAAATCAGTCTATGCGGCGCGGCGGACGTGGGGACATCGGGTAGAGACCCTAGAAAGGCGACGTCTGGCTTGGCCTGTGCTTACAAAAATTTACCCTTAATAAGCACCGCACACAAAAGTAGAGTAGAAAAGTATGACCCGTGTTTCTCTTCAACCCGTATCGCGCATGCCAGGAAGGCCGCCTTAGAAGACCTGTACGATGCCGTTTCGTACTGCATACAGCGTCAAGTCCGCGACTGAATGCAGATCAAGTTTTCGCATCACATTGGTTCGATGGGTCTCGGCGGTCTTCACGCTTAGATTCAGAGTCACAGCTACTTCCTTGCTTGTTTTCCCCTCGGCGACAAGCTGTACCACTTCCCGTTCACGTGGAGTGAGGCAGTCGCGATAATATTTTTCTTTCTCGTCGTCACGACTTAGATATCCCTCAAGCACCATCTGGGCGACCTGAGAAGTAAAGAAGGTTTGGTTGTGTTGGACTGCTTCGACAGCCGTCACCAAGTCGCGTCCCGCGTCCGATTTCAGCAGGAAACCACGCGCTCCTGCCGCGAGAATTTCCCTCACTACCTGGTGAGAGTGGTGCATGGTTAAGATGAGAATACGTGCGCAAGACCGGTTTGCCAGAATTTGCCGCGCTGCATCTAGACCGTTCAGATTCGGCATTCCAATATCGAGCAAGACAAGATCGGGCTTCTGTAAGTTAGCAAGTTCTACCGCCTCGCGCCCATCCTGGGCTTCGCCCGTAACTTCCCAGCCGGCATGGCCTTCCAGCAAGGCGCGGATCCCGCGCCGTACAACTTCGTGATCATCGGCTATCAGAATCCGGAAGTTATTCATTACGGCCTCCAGTCGATGACTTGACCATAATCCTAGCAATTTACTCTGAAATCTGTCGTACCTGATTGAGCACAAGACATGCCAAACCGGCCGGGACGTGGAACTCATTGATTCCTCGATGTTTCGGCGGATGTTCGGAAAGTTTCCTATGTAATTTTTTCGGGCGATGACAAGAGTCTCCGCCGGGTGGCGCAGCATTTCGCTTGAAAATAAACAACTTAGCTTGTCACTCGGGCTTGATCTAGACGACGAGCCGTCTTTCCAGGCCAGGGGAACTGAAGAATTTGCCAAACGGGGAAACAGGACGGGAGAAATGAATTGTGGAAAACAACTGTGGTGAAGGCCCGCAGCTTATCTCCTCTTCCGCGCGACCTTCACCAAAATCTCCTGCGGATTTACTACAGCCGTCCCGTCACTGCGAGGACGAGCACGATGACCAGAACCAAGCCCAGTCCGCCGCTAGGGTAATAACCCCAGCCGGAACTGTACGGCCACGTCGGCAATGCGCCGATGAGCAACAAAATCAGAATAATGAGCAAGATGGTTGACATGAATCTAGGGTCCTCATTTATTCGCTTCGGAAACGGGCGAACCCTTGTCCGTGGCGGGTGCCGGCTCGTTTACGCTGCCTTGTTCTCGTGCCTGAGTAGAATATTTCTTCACTGCTGCCAGGAACGGAGCACTCTCAGCAGGGGGCGCAACCTTACCGTTAAGAATGTCGGCAAAGTCGACCATTTTCCCATACAAGACTCGAGTCTCATCTTTGTCCTGGCTAATTGCCGATCCTGTCAGGTCGATTCCGGCGAAAACGCCTCGGGCGCGAGAGTAAGTCAATACCTCGGCCTTCATCTTCCAATCGGTATCGGCGCCAGTATCGCGGCCAACCGGCCCAGCGGCTGCAGAGGCATCCGCTCCCAGCTTGAACTTACTAGAAAGCAGGTGCTGCATTCCTTGGTCGTTGGTGACCACCATCACCAGATCCACTGCCTGGCCGCCAAGTTGTAAGCCGAAGCTGCCTCCCGTGATCGCGATGGGCGCGGGAGCGCTCCAGCCGTGCTCCGCTCTGCAGGTCGCAACTCCCTTCCCGTGGTTGCCTCCGAAGCCAACCGCAATCTTAATCATGGATGGTACGACGGCGATGCACTTGGCATCCCTCATCACTTTGTCGGGAATTGCCTTGTCTGGAGTTCCCATGATTTCACTCAATACATTGCCGGAAGCTTCCAAGCGTTTATCGATGTCAGACCTGTCTTTGTCGCCGGCGGCCCAGCTCATGGTTGCCAGCAACAGCACCATGGCACAAGGAGCCACCAAGCACTTCATTGCCGACTTAGTTGTTGACGTCATTTGGTACCCCTCTCTTTATCGTGCCCAATGCGAGCACCAAGATATCCTCTTCTTCCGGCGGAACTATAGTCTTGCTTCTAAACCCCTGCCATCCAGTGTAGGCCCTAGACGAACTGCGGATATCACTTAGGATGTCATCACGCGCCGGTCGTCGCCCATTGGCTGATTTGACCTATCGGCTGCCTTGCCGATGCCGAATGGCCGGCCACAGCGGCAGATACATTCCCAATCTGTTGAGCGCGCACACGCAAGCGAGCACTCGCACCAGGGCGAGCCTGACGAGCAGAACTAAGAAACTCCCGAATCCGTAGCTTGGCTTTGTGCAGTTGCGATTTCGAGTTTCCGACCGAGCAATCGAGCAGTTCAGCAATTTCCCGGTGCTCGTAGCCATCGACCTCGTGAAGCAGGAAAATTGTCCTGTACCCGTCAGGGAGTTCCTTGATTGCCTGGGTTAAGGAGATGCGATCTGCCGAGCTGGCCAGACGCCCGTCCCTGCTTCCATATTCTCGCCGGACCAGCTTGCCTTCCTGCTCGTAAGGCTGGTCTAACGAAAACTGGCGTAGGGTCTTTTTGCGGAAATGCATCAGCACCGTATTGACGGCGATGCGGTACAGCCACGTGGACAGCGCCGAGTCACCGCGAAATGTTGGCAACTTACGGAAGACCTGCAAAAAGGCGTCTTGAGTAAGGTCCTCCGCCTCCGCAGTATTGCTGGTCATGCGCAAACACAAGGAGTAAATTCGCGCCTTGTGAGCATGAAACAAAGCCGCAAATGCATCTGCGTCACCTTGCTGAGCTCGCTTTACGACATCGAAATTCGTGGGACTCGGGTTACCGTGACCGTTCACTGGCGTCTCCTTTGCAGCGACTCACGCTTCTGACCAACGACTATTCGCCGCCCGTGCAGTCAGGAAGGTAGTTCTGGGAGACACAAATGGGAATCCGGCACAAGCTGTATGCATTTCGATATGTTGCTGTATCGTGTTGCCGCCGCCCGCTGATGACTAACCGGGACGATAGTCGCAGCTTAACGGTGAAGATAGGCTCGCGCGGGTGCAACAATTTGCCGTTTGGAAGCGGGGCGGATAGGGACGAAGTAAGCCAGAAGGACTACGTGAAATCAACGCGAACAATACAGGCTTGGCAGGATTGCCGCTCGACGGGTACCCAACTAAGCTCCACAAAGATTCTCCTCAGTATCCCGCCTTGCAAGCAGGAGCTGGCCCGATTTGTCGAGTCGGCTCCTGCTTCGCACCTTCCCGTCAGGGCAATGAGTAGCCCCTACGCGAAATCAATTGCTGGGCTACTGGGTCAACCGGATCGCTGGAAGATCGCTCCCAGACTATCCTCATCCGGCAGTGAGAGTTGCGGGAAACCGTCCTCTCGAGGGAGGGATTATGCTCTACTGGGCGCTGATGTTCTTGCTAGTCGCGATTGTTGCTGCACTGTTTGGCCTCACCGGTATTGCGGTTGCCGCGGCGAGTATTGCGAAACTGCTGTTTTTCATTTTTCTGTTGTTGTTTGTGATTACGTTCGCCACCCACCTAACCCGCGGGCGCCACTCTGGAATCTGAAGTTTTGGTGGCGGCGGTTGGACTCGAACCAACGACCTACGGATTATGAGTCGTCCAACCGGTACTGACTCTAAAGAACTTCAACAACATAACTCGGCAGACCCCGGTAAAGTCGTGCAAAATCCGCAACCCAGGCGCAACCGAAAGGCTGACGAAGTGTGAACGCTCGCGACTCAGGTAGCGTGACGGAATCGAACTATCGTGCGGAAGATCAGACTCACAACATGTTAGGCACCCGTGTCAGCGGAGGAAAAGAGCATGCGAGCACAGACCCTAGAGATACGAATTGAGAGACTCGAGCAGGCCACCAAGGAACGGTCGAACTTCCCATCTGACTGCATTTGCTTTCCGGAAAAAGAACAGCCTTTCGTCGGCTTTCCGATCGAACTAAGTGTCGCCTCCAAGGTGAAGTGCCCTTTGCACGGCGAACGCTTTAAGCCCCAACGATCCTTTGTGTACGTGTCCCGATGGCTTCGAGAAAAGCTATGGAAACACCTTTGGAGCCGTCACAGTGAACAGTACCGAAAAGCATGGTTTGCCAGCTTTCCGCCGAAATTGTGGCCCGCGGAAGAAATCGTGGCGGATGGAAAAACGGTATTGCGGCTGAAGGATGGGACCATCCTTCCGATTTGGTAATCGATACTGGAGGAGTTATGAGCAAACATTGCCGAGCGAAAACGAAGGCAGGCAAGCTCTGTAAAGCGAGTCCTGTAGAAAGGGGACTATGCGCATTTCACGCGGACCCGAAGAGAGCAGCTGAACTGGGGCGCATTGGCGGACGCAAGAACCGTTTGCATGAATCGCGTTCCGAGCCGGAACCCGTGCGTCCACCCCAGACGCCCAAGGAAGTCAAGAATCTGCTCGCTGAAGCGATGGCCGGTATCCATGCCGGTCGACTACAGCCCAAAATCGCCAGCGTCATGGCATATGTCGGTACTGCGCTCTTGAAAGCTTTCGAGACGACCGATTTGCAGGAGCGTATTGAGGCCCTGGAGCGATCCAACCAAAGGCTTTGAGAGAAACAGCGCTTCGCGTCGCTTCGTTGCTCGCTTTGGCCCGCTTTAACTTTTCGCTTGAACCCACGCCAATTCTCGGTTCATGCCCCTTGAGCGGCAGGGGGAACGCTACCTTGACACGGTAGAGGCCTGGTTTTGTTAGGATGGTTGTACTTTCAGCGAGTTTTTGCGTTGTTACAGCGAGTGCATATGGCAGTGTAGGCAGCTCTTCCCGCCCGTTTTGTGCTTCTTCGACTTCCCCAACTAAGCGCTCCTCGAAGGCTGTCCGCAGGCAGGGTTTCGGTTAGGGCCACCATAGCCCTCTCGAAGGCTATTTGCGCCAATAGAGGGAGTCTTGAAAACACTACTAGTGCTGCTGCTCGCCGCATCTGCTTTGGCCTGGCTATGAATTTGTCGTTGACTGGTCACTGTGGAATGTATTCCAAGTGCATCGATTTTTGGCTCACCAAATATGTCTTTCCCGTCCAGTGGTAAAGCCAGTGCTGCCGGGTTCTGTCTAATGCGAAAGAAGATCCTGGAGGGTGGGCTTCGGGTGCTAATAACGTTAGGTCATCGTGGGGCCAGCCTGAACCTGGACGATATTATTACGAACGGCATAGAGCACCAACTCGCTGATGGAGTGAATGTCCAATTTGCGCATGATGTTCGAGCGGTGTGTCTCTACTGTGCTTACGCTTAGGTCTAACGTCGACGCTATCTCCTTGCTGCTCCTTCCCTCAGCCAGAAGCTGCACGATTTCGCGCTCCCGCGGGGACAGAATCGTGAGACTCGGCTCTTGCTCAGCACTAGGACTCAGGTAGCCGTCTAAGATCCTTTCCGTAACGCCGCTCGTGAAGAAAGTGCGATTGTGCTCGAGTGCGTCGACTGCCTCCAACAAATCGCGTGCCGCATCGGATTTCAGCACAAACCCTCGCGCCCCGGCATCCAACACCTCCCGAACTACCTGCTCTGCATCAGTGATAGTAAGAATTAGGATCTTCTGCTCGGGGTGGGCCCGCAGTATCTGACGTGCCGCTGTCAGGCCATTCAGGTTTGGCATTCCGATGTCCAAGATGACGATGTCTGGCTTCAGCAGCTTTGCTTTGTCGACAGCTTCCCGGCCGTCGGCTGCTTCACCACACACCTCCCACCCGGCATGGGATTTCAGCAAAACGCACAGACCACGGCGCACCACTTCATGATCGTCAGCAACCAATATGCGAAGCGCGGACATGCTTACCTCCGAGGACCGGTAGTCCTGTTTTCTTCAGTTCGCGGGGAACTTTATTGGCGGAGGAGGTAGGCACGAGTCAACGCGCCTTTCATGCCTATAAGGCTAGTAGGGCAGTTTTGATGCCACCGGCACCGGCTCAAGAACCCTCTGATCTTGGGAGTTGCAACCGGACTTGTAGAGTGGCCGTGCAAGATCCTGCACCTTGAGCGCAAATTGCTGCATCCCGCCGGACTACCGTGCTCAAATATGTCGATTACACTGTGAGACGTGAATCAATTCTAGGTAGCGACACAGGATTTCTTGCCGGAACCATCTTCTTCGAACTTTGCAGCCTGTATCCGCTCAATAAGGAGATCAAAGAAGAACTTGCTGCACTTTTATGTGCGGCTACGCAAAATCGGCTAGCAATATCAGCGACTGGGCCCCTCGCGCATTGCGCCGTCGATGGATCGCTGCGGGAAAATGATTTCCATGTAGCGATGGATTCCGTCACCACGGAGGATATAACGGAGGGTATAAGCGATAGCAACTCCTCGCCTGTGTTTGGTCCCTTACATGCTCTTAGGCTAGTCCGTTGGGCTTAACCAAAAACGGTGGACTCCTGGCAGGGGCACCGCGTTTGACCATCCGCGGTTTCTGAGTCGGATCTCGGGTGAGGGCGACAAGGGAACCGCGGTACGCCGCGATTCCCCCGACCATTTGTCTCGGTATGCTACCTATTCGAGTAGCCGGTCTACGGTGTGCCACGAGGCGGCCTAGAGTTTGGCCGCTGAGCAGTTGCCCCGAGGGAGGGCTTTATGAAGCTAGCAACTAATTGGTTTGTGGGGCTGGTTCTATTCGTGGCTCTGTTGGTAGGCGCTCCACTATTGTCAGCAAAAGACAAGGACAAGATTTGTAGGGATAGGAATGGGGACCGCGATGATCGTGGTTGCGCTGCCGTTCCGGTCCCGGACTCATATGGCGCCCCGCTTCTGGCCCTGACCGCCGGAGTCCTTGGAGCAGCAATGTTTGTTCAACGGCGGCGAAAGGTTGCTTCCTAGTGCTGCTTGTGGCCGGGACTTGCGCAGCAGCTCCGTACTTGATCCTGAACCAAGCAGTTTGTTCTGCAACGCCTGGGGCAGCTGTGGGCTTAGATGCGCCGTCAGCTGTTTCCAGCTTTAACCTCGCTCCTCTCGCCTCAGTTTGGTGAGAGGAGTTGAGTTTCGACATCGTTAACGAGAAGGAGCCATAGCTCGGGTGGTAGAGCAAATGCCCTTCTAAAATTCGGATCAAGCTCGATGGCACGATGATCGTAGGCCAGGGCTGCGGCGGAAGCCTTTCTCATTCTTGGCCTTCCGGCCAAGGCTGTACGCTCTCAGCGCATCGAGCGAAGACGTGGTGGCCTGTTCTAGCGGAACGTCAAACTTCTTTACCGTAGCCAGGGATTCGCCCAGCTCGGTGCGCAGCTTCGATGCCGCCTCGCCCAGTGCATCGAGCACCTTCTCCTTGGACGCCGCCGTCACCTGCTCCTGCGCTAGCATGTCTCCGCTCTGGCAATTCACTGCCTTCAACCCCAGCACATATTCGCTGCCCAGACCGCCAACTGTTCCAGCAATGTAAGCCTTGCTGCCCGCACGCAGACAAAGCTCGCGGGCCAGTTCGGGCGTGAGTTTCGTGCTGGCCGGACGGGTCATCTGCTGCAACGCGAAATCGAACATGGCGCACACCAAGAACACAAGAAGGATAGCCGTACCGGGATGTCGCGGTGTCTGGCCGGGGTTGACATCTCGCCCAAGCGAGGAGACCAAGGGAGTCGGGGGTCGAAGTGATGACGCACACTTCTTGCAGAAGATGAGTCCAGCATCTGCACGAGTGCCGCACTGCGTGCAAAGGCTTTCGGCGGCTGCGTCTTGAGCGGGGTCGTCCACTAAAAGACCTATCATACGCGTGGCGTAACTGTTGTTAACAGGCTCGGCAGGGGTCAATGAGCGTAATGGCGATTTTACGACAGTAATCCATAGGCGACCCGATTCGATATAATTTGGTTTCGTTAGATCCCTTCGGACATGGAGCTTACCGTCCGGTCGATCCGGCGGGCGATTGCTCCTTTTCGCCCCCAGCGACCCAAGGAGGTTGACATGTTTGCTCGCCACGTTACCGTCAAATTGAAACCGAGCACATTAGCCGAATTTACGAGGGTCATGGAAAACGAAATCCTTCCCTGGCTTCGAAAGCAAAAAGGCTTCTTGGATACGATCACGCTAGCTGCCCCCAACGGCCGAGAAATCGTGGCGATTAGCTTCTGGGATCAGGAAGAGAACGCGCGGGTTTACAATTCAACAAGTTATCCAGAGGCGCTGAAGATCCTGAAAAAAATATTGGCAGGAACTCCCCAGATTAGAACCTTCGATGTTGTCAGCTCGACCCTCCAAAGAGTCGACCCTCCAAAAACTTTCGTCTCCACCGTTCGAGGACGCCAACAAGAACATGGGGATAGCACGACAGCAGCGAATCGAGCACATCGTGCGTGAGCTTGCACGCAGTTATTCGGCAGTACGGATGTCGGTTAACTCCAGCAGCTAACAAAACGTTAAGGTAACTCGCGGTTTCACCTCGCAGCAATAGTAGTGACCCGTATGCGATTGAAACTCCCCCTTTTTCGCACACGCTATATCCCTCCGGCTCGGGCTCCGATCCTGCGCTACGGGGTTGCCATCCTCAGCATCATTCTCGCCCTGATTCCGGCGTTGCTGCTGTCTGATGTAGTTGAAAGCCGGCTCGTGGTCTTTGCCGTCGCCATTATGGTTAGCGCCTGGTATGGCGGTTGGAGGCCCGGTCTGGTGGCCACTTCGTTCGCTTTGACGGTGAGTGCTTATTTCTCACTCACAGCCGCACGCGTTCCGAGGGATTATCAAAAGGCCGTCATACATCTCACATTGTTTGTGTTGGTGGCCCTGCTGATCTGCTGGTTCAATGCCGCGCTGCGCTCGGCCCAGGACGGTTTGCGGCGTTCGGAGAGCAACTTCCGCTCGCTGGTCACCAATGCTCCTTACGGCATTTGCCGCTGCGACTCAGCCGGCATTCTGCTGGACGCCAACCCTGCGCTGGTCACGATTCTGGGCTATGCATCGAGTTCCGAACTGGTGGGCCGCAATCTGGCTAATCAGTACGCCGATACCCAGCAGTGGTTCAATCTGGCTGACCACATTCGCTCCTTGAAGCGATTCAACGGGTTGGCCGCCGAGTGGGTTCGCAAGGATGGGAGTTCCGTCATCGTCCGCCTTTCCGGACGCTCCATCCGCGGCGAAGGCAAGGCCATTTGTTTTGAACTCTTCACCGAAGACGTGACGGAGCAACGCGCGCTGGAGCAGCAACTACGGCAGGCGCAGAAGATGGAAGCCGTGGGCCGCCTCGCGGGAGGAATCGCACACGACTTCAACAACCTGCTGATGGTGATCTCCGGCTACTGCGAATTCCTGCTGGAGCGAATTGGCTCCGACGTTGCCCTTCGGGGATCCGTCCAAGAGATTGCCAATGCCGCCGAGCGTGCCACTTCCCTTACGCGACAGCTTCTTGCCTTCAGTCGCAAGCAGATCTTGGCCCCGAAGGTATTGGATTTGAATGCCATCGTGACCGAGAACCTCAAGATGCTTAGACGCATGATCGGTGAGGACATTGACCTGGGCATGGTAGCGGGCGCTGAGATTGGGACAGTGAAAGCTGATCCGGGCCAGATCGAGCAAGTCATCATGAATCTCGCGGTGAATGCGCGGGACGCGATGCCGCACGGGGGCAAGCTCACCATTGAGACCGCCAACGTCACGCGCGACGAGGAGTATGCCCGCTTGCATGCCCCCGTAACACCTGGCGAATACGTGATGCTGGCCATCAGCGATACCGGTATGGGCATGGATGCAGAGACCCAGGCGCAAATCTTCGAGCCCTTCTTCACTACCAAAGGATTGAAGGGAACTGGACTAGGGCTTTCCACCGTCTACGGCATCATCAAGCAGAGTGGAGGCTACATCTGGGTCTACAGCGAACCGGGCAAGGGTACGTCGTTCAAGGTTTATCTGCCGCGCGTCAGCGCGACCGGAGAAGCAATTGTTGCCGAACCGAGCGTTACAAACGCCAAACTCGAGCCGGCTCAGGAGACGATTCTGCTGGTCGAAGATGAAAGCAACGTCCGCCAACTGGCCCGCCAGTACCTAGAGAACCAGGGCTACACCGTGCTCGAAGCCGCTGACGGGGCTGCGGCGATAGAAATTTCCAATGGCCATCCAGGCCCCATCCACCTGCTGTTGACCGACGTCATCATGCCGGGAATGAACGGACGCGAACTGGCTCGTCGCGTCTCCGCTTTGCGGCCGGAGACCAAAGTGCTCTACATGTCCGGCTATACCGAGAATGCCATCGCCCACAACGGCATCCTGGACGAGGGAATTGCCCTGCTCCAGAAGCCCTTTACGCTCACCACTCTGAGAACCAAGGTGAGGGAGAAGCTCTCCTCCCGGTTCCGCGCGCCACGTTTCAATCTTCAGTTGCCGCTGAAATACCGGCCGGTGGGCGAACGCGCCTGGCGCAACGGCAACACAGAAAACATTAGCCGTTCCGGAATGTTGTTCCGGGGAGAGGAAATGATTCATCCGAAAGCCCAGCTCGAGATCAATCTGGTGCTGCCCGCAGAAATTGCAGGACTGTCGGCAGCCGAAGTCGTCTGCCGTGGCGAGGTTGTTCGCACCGTGAAACCCGAGCAACCCACCATGCGCCCGGCTCTGGCCGCGAAGATTCTGCAGTATCAGTTCCAGCACGGGTCACAGCAGCCTCCAGGATAACCCGAAGCATGGCAGGCAACTGCAGCTAGCGACCTATCGGGGAGGACGGAGCGCCAGGACCAAAACCCAACAAAAAGTAATCGACAGCGTACGCGCCAGCGCGCATCGAACATCCATTTCTCAGGCTGGCCGTGTAGGTCTTGCCTTGATGTCTTGCGAGGTTTAGAAAATTTGTAGTTATCCACAGCTCCTACCCGCATATAGATCACTCGGGGCTTATACTTCGCCGGGCGTGAAATCTGCGTCTCGGAGAACTCCCCTATGAACAAGATAGTCGAGATCGTGCTAACCGCTATAGCGCTGGCCGGGATGTATTGTGCAATTCCAAAGAGCTCTGCACCGGTCGGCAGTCCTCTTGATCGAGCAGAACAAGCGGTGTTAGTTGCTGATGGTAGCGACCCTATGCCCTTACGCCGGAGCGTTCGCAAATAGAGTGAATCCATAAGTCGACGAACAGGGCGGCCACGATAAAAACCGTTGCAGGGCCGCCGAGGGAGAGGTATGCTTCTGGGCTTCGGGTGCAGAAGGAATGAACTGGCTAATGTACGTGAGTTGGCTCGTGGGTCCGGCGCTGCAGATCACCCTTCTCACCTTCATGATCCAGCGCAGGCTGCACCTGGTTCTTCCCCGATTCTCCTCCTATATCCTGTTTCAAGTTGTTAAGTCCGGAATTCTGTTCGTCATATATCACTATTATGACGGAAGCTACTTCGACGCATACTGGACTGGAAACGCCATCAGCGTGCTGCTGGCCGTCACGGTGATGGACGAAATATTGCACCATCTGTTTCAACAATATGGAGGCATTCAGAATTTAGGATCCATCATATTCCGATGGGCCTGTGGACTGCTGCTCCTGCTTTCAATTGTGAGTGCCTTTTCGAGCCAGCAGGCAAGTGCCGACAGGGTGGTGTCGGCGGTGCTGGCCTTTGACCGCAGCGTGCGAGTGATGCAGTGTGGGCTCTTCTTCCTTTTGATGATTCTTTGTCGTTTTCTCAGAAATTGCTGGCGGCAACACGTATTCGGAATCGCGTTGGGATTCGGAATTTTTGCCAGCATTGAACTAATACTGGTCTCCATCGTGATGCACTACGGCGACGGTCCAGCTGCGATCGTCAGCCTGGTGAAGAGTGCGGCATACAACGCAGTTACTCTTCTCTGGATTACCTACCTAAGGCGTGAGAGCGAATCGATAGTGAAGCTTGACCTGGCTCCACAACTTGACGCACCTAATGTCGCATTAGTCGGGTCGATCCAAGCAGGGGATAACGGCTTTCTTTCCACGGTGGAGCACGCCGTGGAGCGGGTCTTGTCGCGTGGGTCCTGGCCGAAACCAGCTGTAAGGGGGTCTCAAATCGTCGGCCGGAAACCTGAACCAGAAGAGCACAATTGAACCTAAGTCCCCCCAGGTGTTAGCAAATGAAAACCACGGCGAATGAAGTAGGCATCGCTGCGAGCTGGCCTCCAGAAGAAGGGCAAATCATCAGATTCAAGTCCCTCGGCGGTTTGAAAACCGGCACTCTCAAAGAGCTGAGATGGGGACTGGTGTGGCGAGATTTCATTCTTGAAGACGGGCGAGTGATACCGGAGCACAAGATCTTGGGGTGTCCCGAGCCGCCAGTTTGGCGCAAGGCCGATGAGGTTACTCAGGATGAGCGAGAGGCGTGGGAGAGGCGGCTCGTTTCCATGGCCGAGACCGGGTTGGATCCTCGGGATCGGGAGCAATCTTTCTGGGCCGACCTGAACCAGTATCTGGCGTACACATATCTCAGGTTCAAGCAAGCCGGGCATAAACCGCCTGATGCTCAGTGACGAATGGAACTTAGGTTGGAGCAACAGTCACGCCGAGATAAGAACGGAGTGTAGAGCCGTGAGCCGACCATATGAGGGATCCGAGAAAGAACAGGTTTGGAAATTGCTTTTGGAGGCTGGTCTCACAGACATAGCACTCGATGAGTTTCCAGAACGGATCAAAGAAGCTAAGCAGGTTGTCATGGGACGGCTGAGTGAATTGCTAGAACTGACAACTGACATTCAGGAGCGCCAATCCGCAGCATACTCGCTGGCCATGTTAAAGAAATTAGAGACGACAGTGTGGCGAACCGGAAAACATCGCAGTTCCGATTGAGCAGGGACGGCCCCTGATATTGCAGCTTAATCCTGCTCTCTGCGATTCTTTTTTCGGGCACGCTTTCGCGCCAAAGCTTGCTTAAGTCGGCGCTTCTCGCCCGGCTTCAGGTAGTAGGAGTGGCGCTTCACTTCCTTAATGATGTCTTCCGTCTGGACCTTGCGCTTGAACCGACGGAGGGCGTTCTCCAACGACTCACCCTCTTGCAGTCGAACTTCTGCCAAACTGATCACCCCCAAACGAGTCCTGATGAGACAAATTTGAGCATACATCACTCCGAGTAGCCATCATCATCTTCATCGTCATCATCGTTATCGTTGCCGTCGCCTTGGTCTTCTTCTTCGGGCTCTTGTCGAAAGAGGGCATCTGCAGCTACCAATGCTATTCGAGCGAGAGAAGACATGACTCCTCCTGAGGCGGCTCGCGAACATTTTACGCTTGTGGCTTGTGGGACCAGACTGCCGAGGGAAAATGTTGTTGTCGTAAACAGATTACGCTCACAAGCCGGTCAATGCATTATGAGAGAGCGGCCCTGTTGGGTGGAGTAAAGCGGGATGCAAATGGGCTGAAGAGTGACACTTTACCTTGAGGGAAAGAGCTCCGTTGAGCGCGAATGATCTTTCC
>Ga0307477_10000476_pt1 | contig 44190 bp, 34 predicted proteins | sample atmos_gasesECM2C_FD_203316 | JGI IMG/M metagenome (GOLD analysis project Ga0307477, IMG submission 203316) | Hardwood forest soil microbial communities from Morgan-Monroe State Forest, Indiana, United States - atmos_gasesECM2C_515 | ecosystem: Environmental > Terrestrial > Soil > Temperate... | reverse complement strand
CCAGCCCGGTGCTCGTCCCGATGGTCGCTACCGTCGTCAGCGAAGACGACCACGTTGCTGACGCTGTCAGGTCCTGCGTCGTGCCGTCAGAGAAGTGGCCCGTCGCCGTGAACTGTTGTGTCAGCCCTTTGGCGATCGACGGATTCGCCGGGGTCACGGCAATCGATACCAGCGTCGCCGGGGTCACCGTCAGCAGCGTCGAGCCGCTGATGCCGTTCAGTGCGGGGCTGATCGCCGAGCTGCCCGTCCCGACTCCAGTCGCCAAGCCGCCCGCAGTGATCGTGGCGAGGGTTGGGTTCAAGGAGGTCCACATAACAGAGGCAGTGAGATTCTGCGTGCTGCCATCGCTATAATTTCCGGTGGCCGTGAACTGCTGTGTCGCTCCCTTGGGGATCGAGGGATTCGCTGGCGTCACGGCGATTGATACTAGTACCGCCGGATTTACGGTCAGCGTCGCTGCCGCGCTCGTCACCGTCCCCGCTGTGTTGTTCACCATCACATCGAACGTCGATCCGCTATCCGCGGTCTTCGTCGCCGCGGTCGCGTAGCTCGACGACGTCGCTCCCGCGATGTTTACCCCGTTCTTCTGCCACTGGTAGCTCAGCGGCGCGGTCCCTGCCGCCACAACCGTGAACGTCGCCGCCTGCCCTGCCGTCACCGTGTCGTTCGCCGGCTGCGCCGTGATCGTCGGTGGACTATTGACTGTCAAAGTCGCGTTGGCGCTGGCAACGCTTCCAATCGAGTTGCTCACCACTACGGAGAACTGCTCGCCATCATCCGAAGCCCTCGCCACCGGCGTGGTGTAACTCGCCGAAATGGCACCCGAGACATTGGCTCCATTCTTCTGCCACTGGTAGGCGAGCGGGGCGGTCCCCGTCGCTCCCACGGCAAATGTGGCACTCTGACCCGCTTTGATGACCTGAGTAGTTGGCTGACTCGTGATCGAAGGCATCGTACTCGGGGGAGGGTTCGGATTAGGCTGTCCTCCACCCGCACAACCTAACAGGATGAGTGCTGGAAGGAACGAGAGCGTGTGGAAAAGTAGAGCACACGTCCGGAGCGGACACGATCTTAGCGTCCGGGCACCCTGTGCCCGAATCGAGTTTTGTATAAACCTAAGCAAGCCAATAGCCTAGGGAAGGAGATACCCACAGTTTTCATTTCTGTTATGAGGCACTTAGAGGCCCAAATCTAAACCCCAGGCCCGCTGAAGAACCAGTCCAAGTGTTTCATTTGTAAGGGATTACAGCCCCGCCTAGAACGAATGGGGATCGCGTTCTTAGTTTAAACTTCAGTGCTAAAGGCAGAGGCAGACCGAGTTTGGGCAAAACATTTCCACAATTTGGCTCGGTCAGCTTAGGGCGAAACTACCCTGAACGGCAATCTCATTGGGATAGCAGGCTGGGCACAGCCTGGGACGAAAGAGGTTACAGGTCTCCCGCGGGCGCCTTTGTGCCGCCCCACGGGCGGGTGCCAGCCAGTTTGTTTCTCCGGGTAGGTGCGACTGACCTGCCCGGTCACGGCGAAAAGGCAGATGATGATCGGGCTCTGCTCTCATCCAAGGAAAATGAGGATTCCGCGGGCAAAGGGCTTTGTCACTCCGTCGAATTCATATGGCCGACATCATGAGGGCGGCTTCTTGCCACGCATACTTTTGATTCAACTGCGCCAACTCGGCAGTTGTTCAGCGAATTCTCCGCGCGGTATCACTTACCGCTTGCTCGTGCGGAACTGGCCGGTTGGCAGCGCGCGGACTCTAGGGCTTGGACTCCAATTTTTGGAGTTGCGGGACTCTCTTAGAGTGATTTAAATAGGACCGCTTGTGGATTCTTAATCCGCGTGCTCACAAAGATCTTGCACCGTTCGGGAAAGCAGTGGGAATCCCGTTTTTATTGTTTGCCGGCATTGAGCGCGGGCGCCACCGACTGTACAACCAATGAAACTTCCAGTCTTCCTGCGCCACTATTCAACACTAGGAGAGGGGCGACAAAGAACGTCACCAGGATACTGGCGTCTCTTGTCGCTTGCCCGATAGAGATAGAACTGCGATAATCCGCGCATCTGCGATAGCCATCGACCATGTAAATGACAACCTCGTTAATCTAAGCAACCGAACCAGGTGATCGACTTGCCGCAGCCCTCCGAGAGTTGACCAACGGAATTGTCCGGATCCTCTCCCGGATTTTGGAAGGACAGGCACGAAAGCGCTAGTCCCCGGCTTGTAGAGGAGGAGCGATGAACATTGATCCACGGTCCTCTAGACCCGTGGTAGAGGGTATCTACTGGCGGTTGGGGCCAGCGTCTTGGGTGTTACCGTTTGCCTGTGCGATTGCAGTGCTGGCGCTTTGGCCGCTCGCTGGGCGCGCGCAGAGCGTCACGGCAACCGTCGCTGCTGGTACTGCTCCCTTCGCCGTGGCAGTGAATCCAGTGACCAACAAGATTTACGTGGCGAACCTGAATAGCGCAAATGTAACGCTGATCGACGGAGCCACCAATGCGACAACCACAATCGCCACCGGCACTAATCCGAACGCCGTGGCAGTGAACCCAGCGACCAACAAGATTTACGTGGCGAATTCCAACAACCCGGGCACCCTGACGGTGATTGACGGGGCCACGAATACGACCACGACCGTGACTGTTGGCACTTTTCCGAGCGCCGTGGCAGTGAACCCAGTGACCAACAAGATTTACGTGGCGAATTCTAGCAACCCGGGCACCGTGACGGTGATTGACGGGGCCACGAATACGACCACGACCGTGACTGTTGACACTTTTCCGAGCGCCGTGGCAGTGAACCCAGTGACCAACAAGATTTACGTGGCGAATTCTAGCAGCCCTGCCACCGTGGCGGTGATCGACGGAGCCACCAATACTGTCGCCACGATCGTCCTCGTCGGCGTTAACCCGTTCCCGTTCGCGGTGGCAGTAAATCCGGTGACCAACAAGATTTACGTGGTCAATGAGGGCCCTACCTGCTGCGGCAGCCTGACGGTGATCGACGGGGCCACGAACGCAATCACCGCGGTGGCTACCGGGGCAGCTAGCATTGCCGTGGGCGTGAACCCCGCTACCAACAAGATTTATGTAGCCAACTTGGGCGATGCCACCGTAACGGTGGTCGACGGGGCCACGAACACAACGACCACGGTAATCGCCGGGTTTCAGCCCCGTGCCGTGGCGGTGAACCTCGTGACCAACCAGATTTACGTGGCCAACAGGGGCGATGGCACTAACCCCAGCACCGTGACGGTGATCGACGGGGCCACCAATGCGACCACGAGCGTCAACGTCGGCGTTCATCCGGAGGACTTGGCGGTGAATCCGGTGACCAACAAGATTTACGTGACGAACAACAACAGCGCAAACGTTAACGTAATCGACGGGGCGACGAATAACACCACGACGGTGACCGCTGGTGCAGGTCCGAACGCCGTGGCGGTCAATCCGATGACTAACAAGATTTACGTGGCTAACGGTATCGATAATAGCGTGACGGTGATCGACGGGGCAAGCAATGCGACCACGACTTTAGCCGCCGGCACTTTTCCGCGCGCCGTAGCCGTGAATCCGATGACCGACAAGATTTACGTGGCGAACGCCGGTAATTTTGCCAACCTGAGCCCGAGCACGGTAACGGTGATCGACGGGGCCACCAATGCGACGGCCACCGTCGCAGTCGGCTCTCTTCCAAGTGCTGTGGCGGTGAATTCGGTGACCAACAAGATTTACGTGGCGAACGAAGGTGGCAACAACGTGACGGTGATCGACGGGACCACCAATGCCACCCAAACGGTCAATCTCGATACGGGTGCAGGGGCTGTGACGGTGAATCCCGTCACCAACAAGATTTATGTGGGTGGAGGCGGCAATAGCATGACGGTGATCGACGGGGCCACGAATGCAACCCAAAATGTCTTTGTCGGTAACTCTTCGGCCGCTGTTGCGGTGAACCCGATGACTAACAAGATTTACGTGGCCATTAATGACCTCGTTCGCTTCTTCGGCTTCGTGACTGTGATCGACGGGGTCACGAATACGACCACGACGCTCAACTCCGGCCGTCATACACTCGCCGTGGCGGTGAATCCGATGACCAACAAGATTTACGCGGCGAACACCCTCTCTGACACCGTGACGGTGATCGATGGAGCTACGAATAACGCCACGACCGTCGCCGTCGGCGCTGGTCCGGCCGCTGTGGCTGTGAATCCGGTGACCAACAAGATTTACGTCGTGAATGACAGCCACCCGGGCACGGTGACGGTGATCGACGGGGCAAGCAATGCGACCACGACTGTCAGCGTTGGCCCTGATCCGGCCAACGCGGCCGTGAATCCGGTGGCGAATACCTTGTACGTGGCCAATACCAGTTCGAACAACGTCACCGTCCTGACCGAGCAGCAGGGGCAGCCAAACTCCCTGACCACGGCGATCACCCCTCTCCCCGGAAATACGACCACCAGTGCGGCGCAGGTATTTCAGTTTACCGCCACGAACAGTGCGCCCCCGCCGGTGACGAATCTGTACTTCCAATTCGACACCTTCGAAGGGCCGTGGAGCCAGGGAACGGCTTCCGGTGCGCCGGGCAGCTTCACGGGCGCGGCTTCGGGGCTCTCGGTCGGCACCCACATTGTGTATGCCTTTGCAACGGATGGAGAAGAAGCCACCTCGGTCATGCAGGCAAGCAGCCCGGTCATTGGAGGAATCACCGCCTATCTTTTCGAGGAACTGGGAATCTCGACGAGCACCACGCTCGCTGCGGACGTGCATCCAGCAATCTTTGGCAATACGGTGACGTTCACCGCTACGGTGACGACGAATCCCCCCAACTCGACGATTCCAATAGGCTCCGTGTCCTTTTTCGATGGAAGCGCGTTTCTCGGAAACGTTGCGCTCGATAACGCGGGTCACGCTGCTTTTCCCACCGGTACACTATCGGCGGGAGTACACGCGATCACCACTTTTTATATTCCTCCTCCTTCGGCTGGGTTTGCCGCCAGCACCTCGACGGCGCTCAATGAAACCGTCAATCAGGCGGCAAGTTCGACTGCACTCACACCTTCCCCTAATCCAGCCTCTTTTGGGCAGTCGGTGACATTCATGGCAGTAGTTTCGAGCTCGACCACTGGAACACCGACGGGCACGGCAACATTTCTCGACGGAACGACCCAGATTGGCATGGGCACGCTAAGTGCGAACGGGCAAGCGACATTCAGCACGTCTTCCTTGGCGAGGGGCAACCATTCGATTACCGTGAAATATTCCGGCGATGCCAACTTTACTGCCAGCACTTCGGCGGCGGTGAGTGAAACCGTCCACGTTACAGCAACTTCGACGGCGCTTACGTCTTCCCCAAATCCGGTACCCTTCCACCAGTCAGTGAAGTTCACGGCGACGGTTAGCCCGAACATTGGGAGTGGAGTCCCAACGGGTACCGTAGCATTTCTCGACGGAACGACCCAGATTGGCACAGGCACGCAGAATGCCTCTGGCGTAGCCACGTTCGCGACTTCTACGCTCACGGCGGGACCGCACTCAATAACCGCGGCGTATGGCGGCGATCCCAACTTTGTTACCAGCACCTCGCCGGTGCTGACCCAAACGATGAACCCACTTGATTTCGCGATCGGAGCGGCCGCGGGAGGTTCGACCTCCGCGACGGTGAAGGCCGAGCAAACGGCCACGTACAATCTCCAGCTTTCGCTGATAGGCGGTGCGGTCCCGGATCAGCTTTCGGTGACGGTGAGCTGCACGGGAGCGCCTTCCAACGCGACGTGTACCGGTTCGCCCTCGCCGGTGACCGTGACGACCACGGGGCCCGCGGCTTTGGCGGTTAGCGTGAGCACCCACGCCAATGGGTTGCTGATTCTCATACCGCCCTCTTCTCGGCTAAGGACTCCTTCGAATCACTCGCCAATTCTCTGGGTCCTACCGATGCTGCTTGTGCTGTTTTGGATGCTGCGCAAAAAAGCAGAAGTATGCGGCGAACGCACCGCCTGGGCCGCTAGATTGGCCTTTGCAGCTCCCGTATTGCTGCTGGCCATGACGATCGCGGCGATTGGCGGCTGCGGTGGCGGCGGCTCCACGCCGCCGCCTCCCCCGGTGAATGACGGGACGCCTGTGGGCTCCTACACCCTGACGGTAACGGCGGCATCAGGCAACTTGAGCCATCCGCAACAATTAACGCTCACAGTGCAGTAACTCAGACACGCAATGAAGTGAACGCCTGCGGGTTGATACCGCTTTAGAGTGATCGCTCCAACAGTCCGCTGCGTGAGCGCTGATAGCCAGGGCTCGCGGCAAGTCAACCGAGCACGGACTGAAATGTCTCTCTATGCAAGGATTTCCCGACCAGGGTCCGCTTCCTGCGTTACATTCTTTCGACGCATGGCCGCCACGACTCGAAGGAGAGCAAGCTGTGATGAAAACCACCACGAGCTTATTATTCGCGACTATCGTTCTTGCGCCAACCGCATGGTCACAAAGTGCGCCGGAACGTGGCAGCAACGAACTGCAAGTATGGACTGGAGGAGGACACGGGCTGAACGGGAGCACTTCCAATACAGGGTTGTGGAACGTGGGGTTGCGTTACGGGTGGGTGCTGACCAACCCGCATGGCCCAGGTTTTCTTCGGGGAAGATTTGAATACGCCGTCGATGTCGTCCCGGTGTTCTTGGTGTCCCAGCCAGCAGGTACTACGTATGGTTTCGGGGTCAATCCCTTCGCTCTGAAGTGGAACTTGGAGACGCGCCGCAGCGTCGTCCCGTATTTTGAACTAGGCGGGGGAACATTGTTTACGAATCACGAAGTGCCCGCAGGGACGTCGCGTGTCAACTTTACGAGCAGTGGAGCATTTGGCATGCACTTCCTTCGCAGGAAATACAATTGGAGCATTGAAGTGCGCTACATGCACATCTCCAATGCAGGCCTCTCAACACCGAATCCCGGCATCAATACCATCCAGGTCCGGCTTGGCATCGGCAGGTTCTCGCGGCGGTGATGGACCTATTTCTGGTTTTTCCGCGAATGTGCTGCACGGACGACCAACGCAGGGTTCTTGTGCGCTTCGACGGTTTGAAGTTGAGGCGAGGGATGGCTACCATAGGGACGCGCGAAAATGAATCTGAAGTCGGAAAATCACAGGCGGGCCGAATGAGTGGATGCAGACGGATCGCTTTCCTTTTTTTCATAAGCTTTGCGACAAGCGTTTGGGGGCAGGCAGATCAGGCGCAAAACAGCAAAGTTACCGATCCCGCTCAGGGAGAAAACAAAGGCAGCTCTACAAAGCGGAATGGCGATGCGCAACCGGCAAGTGTGAGTCCTGGCCCGCTATTGAAGAATCTTGTGCAAGACCAAGAGGATATCTGGACGAGTCCGTTCCGGATTAAGCCGGGCGATCTCAAGTGGGCTGTACCGTTCGCAGGCATCACCACCGGGCTGATCATGACGGACCGCACTGCCTCTCACGAGGCTAGCCGCCGTCACGTTAATGCCAGCAAGACATTCTCCGATGCCGGACTTGCATTTGCAGGGGCTTCGTCAGCGGGCTTTTACTTACTGGGCCGGGCTTATGGGGATGAGCAGAAACGTGAAACCGGCATTCTCTCGGGAGAGGCGATGCTGAACGGACTGGCCGTTGATGAGATCCTCAAATATGCGTTCCAACGACAACGCCCGTTCGAGACCAAGGGCACTGGCCGCTTCTTCCAGGGCACAAGCCACGACTCCTTCCCATCGGCTCACGCAACTCTGTCCTTCGCTTTCGCTTCGGTTTTGGCCCACGAGTATCCTGGGTGGCTGACCAAAATGGTGGCTTATGGGGGCGCTTCAGCGATTAGCCTGGCCCGTGTGACCGGGAAACAGCACTTTCCCACGGACGTATTTGTTGGGGGCACCATCGGTTATCTGATTGGCGAGCATGTTTATCGCTCTCATCACAATCGGGAGCTCGATGGCGGAGACTACGGAACCTTTACGAAGGAGCCAAAGCAGTTTTGGCTTAACACTGCCGGTTCAACGTACGTGGAACTGGATAGCTGGATTTATCCCGCTGTAGAGCGCCTAGTGGCGCTTGGCATCATTCGCAGCCCGTTTCTCGGAATCCGTCCGTGGACGCGCACTGCGGTCGCGCAGATGCTGGCCGAGGCTGAATACCAAGAGGCTGACGCCTCCCTTCCACCCACCCAGGAAGCATCGCTGTTTTCCGCGCTGAAGACCGAGTTTTCCCAAGAACTTGGCCTTGCAGAAGGAGGCGTCAACGAGAGCATTCGGGTCGAATCGCTGTATACCAGAATCAATCCCATCGCGGGAACTCCGCTCAACGACAGCTATCACTTTGGTCAGACGATTATTAATGATTTCGGGCGTCCCTATGAGGGAGGATTCAACGCCGTTTCGGGGTTCACCAGCCGCGCGGAAACAGGACCATTTTCTTTCTATGTCCGTGGCGAATACCAATACTCCCCCAGCGCTGCGGCGTATCCCATCACAGTACGGAATGTGATTGCTCAGGCTGATTTAAATCCTGTACAGCCGGCGATTGCTGTTCAATCAGCGAGCCAGTTCAGGCTGCTTGATGCTTATACCAGTCTGACGCTTTGGGGCAACGAAGTTTCGGTTGGCAAGCAAAGCTTGTGGTGGGGACCCGGGGAAGGCGGAGCGATGATTCTCAGCAATAATGCGGAGCCTCTCTACATGCTGCGCATAAATCGGACACTGCCACTGCATATTCTCTTGATTTCCAAATTGCTCGGACCGATAAGGCACGATCACTTTTTCGGAAAACTTAACGGGCATCATTTCCCGCCGGACCCGTTCATGTATGGCGATAAGATCAGTTTTCAGCCAACGAAAAATCTGGAGCTGGGGTTTTCTCGAACGGCGGTATTCGCCGGACAGGGTAAAACGCCATTAACATTGGGAACATTTTGGAGAAGCTATACCAGTGTGAGCGATGTTGGTCCGGGTATCAAAGGAACGCCCCGCGACCCCGGAGCTCGCCACGGGGCATTTGATTTTTCCTACAAGCTTCCTTTTGTGCGCAATTGGCTTACTCTTTACAGCGATTCGATCGCTCATGACGAACCAAATCCCATCAGTGCGCCACGCCGTGCGGCAATTGTCCCAGGCCTTTACCTCTCGCATTTTCCCAAGCTAAACAAACTGGATTTCCGGGTTGAGTCGGGTTATACGGATATTCCAAACCGGCCCCTCACAGCCGCAGTCGGAAGGTTTCTCTACTGGGAGGGAATTTATCACGATATGTACATAAATAAAGGCAATCTCCTGGGAAGCTGGATAGGTCGAGGGGGCCAAGGCACCCAAGTTTGGAGCAATTACTGGCTGAACTCGTACAGTTCGATTCAGGTATCCTATCGGAACGGCAAAATTTCAGGCCTATTCATTCCAGGAGGCGGAACGCAAAATGATTTTTCTGCCAGTGCGCGGTTGCGTCTAAGGAATGATTGGGAGTTATTGACGAACTTCCAGTATGAGCGATGGACGGTGCCGGTCCTCGCTCCAGGTCGCAAGTCTGATTTCTTGAGCTCGATTCAACTCACATACTGGCCCAAGGAATGGGCGAAGAGGAGGCCTAACTAACCCCAGCGTGCGAGATCGATAGAGAAGTACCGAGCGCCAATAATCTTTATGATTGGTAAAACGACCGATAGGGCTCCTTCTCCAAGCGCACGCCTCTGAAGGAGATAGGAGGTAACTCATTGAGAGAAGTTGAGTTATATTGTATTCTTTCGAGTCTCCTAGATCGCGCGGCTCCTTTTCGACTCCGGGTGGAAGTTGGGACGTGACATTTTGGAACGATTCGCTGCTGATTATCCGGCTGCTCTGGGTAACTGCAAGAGCAGGTAGCAGCACCTAGACCCGCACTGAAAACGAGAGCCGTGGTTTGAGCCTGTGCTCTTGATCGTTTTTGTGCACCATGTTTCGTGGGGAGAGGAACCTGGTTTATAAGAAATTGTTGAATAGGGGAAGCAAGCTGACAGCCTCTCTAGATCATCAATCGAAAAATTATGGTGCACGGGTTGCCCGTTCGATATGAGGTCACCCGTATTTTCACACTCCCAGACAACCAATGTGCCCAAGGAAACTTCAAGGAGTCTGATGAGGGGAGTTGGTTTGATGCTTCCGCGGCGTACCAAGGTCTTTGATTTAGAACGTCCAATTTCCTATCTTTCTGACAGCGCTAGGGACTTGGTTTTAAGAGTAGCAATCCTTATTGTGTTTTCCCTAGGTATCCCCGCGTTTGTGTTGGCGCAGTCGGACGTACCCCAGGATCAGCAGCAGCCAGCAGGTCAAACGGACCAAACACCGAGTAGCCTGGTCCCGATGCCTCTGAAACGTCCGATCACTACGCCCCAAATAACTAATGTTACGCCGGCCCAAGAGATAGCCGAACAAAGGAATAATCTAAGAAAGAATCCACCTCAACTTGAGCAACAGCTTCCGCCTGAGCCGGATATAGAGTTTCAGGAATTTGTGGCTACCTCATTGGGAATAAAACTTCCCATCTTTGGTCAGAATCTGTTCGAAAACGTGCCTTCTACATTCGCGCCCCTAGATCGTGTCCAAGTCCCTGCGAACTACATTATCGGGCCCGATGATGAATTGTTGATTAGAGCGTGGGGACAGGTTGACGTCAATTGGCGGGCGGTCGTGGACCGTACCGGTGCGGTGTACATCCCTCAAATCGGCACATTCAATGTTGCCGGGGTGAAGTATCAGGATTTGCACGATTACCTCCAGGTGCAAATCGGACGAATTTTCAAGAATTTTCAGCTTAGTGTAAGCCTGGGGCGCTTGCGCTCGATGCAAGTTTTTGTCGTCGGTCAGGTGAAGAAGCCAGGATCCTATACGATCAGTTCTTTGAGTTCTCTGGTCGATGCGCTCTTTGCTTCAGGTGGCCCTTCGAAACGCGGCTCGATGCGCCGAATTGAGCTGAAACGTGACGGCAAAATTGTCACCGCCTTCGACCTGTATGACTTGATCACGAAGGGCGACAAGTCCAAGGATACGAAGCTCGAAGCCGGTGACGTGATCTATGTTCCCCCGGTGGGGCCGCTGGTGGCTCTAGCGGGGAGCATAAATACCCCTGCGATTTACGAATTAAGGGACAAGAGCACGCTCGGGGATGTGATCGCATACGCTGGCGGCTTAACCAATACGGCAAGGGGAGGGCACGCCGTGGTGGAGCGGATAGAGAATCGCCAAATTCGTCAAACAGACGAATTTCCTCTGGACCAAGAAGGGCTTGCACGTGAACTGCACGACGGAGATGTCGTCCGCTTCTTGCCTATATCTTCCAAATTTGAAAAAACGGTAACCCTGCGTGGCAACGTCGCCGTGCCTGGTCATTTTCCCTGGCGCGAGGGCATGCGCGTGCACGACCTGATTCCCGAACGGAGTTTTCTCGTCACAGATGAATATTGGAGGCGGCAAAACCAGCTGGCAGTAACTCCTCAAACTCCTGAGACACGGATCGGTCAAGCCGAATTGAAGAACGACGTAAAGCGGGTGGCCGCAGAGATCAACTGGCAATATGCCGTGATTCAGCGCTTTGATCCCCAGGATCTCTCCTCCCATCTCCTGCCCTTCAATTTGGGAAAGGCGATCGAGGGTGACCCCGAACAGAACTTGGCGCTCCAAGCCAGTGATGTGGTGACTATCTTTTCGCAGGCGGATATTCAGGTCCCGATTGGACAGCAAAGCAAGTTTATGCACGTTGAAGGCGAGGTCAAACAGGCGGGCGTCTACCAGGTGCAGCCGGGAGAGACATTGCGTCACCTCATCACTCGAATAGGTGGATTGACGCCTCAGGCCTATCTCTATGGGTCAGAGTTCACGCGCGAGTCCACCCGTGTAGACCAACAGCAACGTTTGGATGAATACGTCAATGATCTGGACCGGGCCGTTCAGCGTAACACCGCAGCTGCCGCATACCTCGGAGACGGTTCAGAAGCTGCGGCGACAAGAGCAGCGGCTGAAAGACAGCAAAACCTAGTGGAAAAGATGAGGCGGCTGAAATCCACCGGTCGCATCATCCTAGAGATAAAGCCGACCTCCAGCGGCACGGATGCGCTGCCCGAACTGGTGCTGGAAGACAGTGACCGCTTGCTGGTTCCGTTCCGACCAGCGACCGTGGGCGTAATTGGCTCGGTTTATAACAACGGCGCTTTCGTTTTCAAACCCGGCAAGACCGTGGCGGATTATCTTCGGCTGGCAGGTGGAGCGAGGAGAGACGGCGATAAAGGCCGTGAATTTGTGATTCGTGCCGATGGCTCCACAGCGAGCAGGCAACAACATCGTGGGTTCGTTAGCTACAATTTTGATACCCTAAGACTTATGCCGGGCGATACAATTGTGGTTCCCGAAAAGCTGCCACGCGGAGCCGCCGCTCGCGCGGCATTGCGAGATTGGGCAACCATACTCGGACAGCTCGGTCTTGCGGCCGGGGGAATCCGTACTATTTTCCCTTAAGGGATGCTTAGAATAGATGGCGCAACTGGAAAAAGCGGAAGTACACGTGAGGGTTGCTGAAGAAGCTCCCGCGGTGGAACACCGCGAGGAAGTGGAGAACGTCCGCTTCCCGGAGCCGTTGATCGTCTTGGCCAAGCGGAAGTTCTTCATTTTCAAGTTCATCGCTATTGCCTTAATTTTGTCTACTGTTGCTGTTTTCCTCCTGCCCAAAACCTACACTGCTAACACCAAGATCCTGCCTCCCCAACAAAATCAGTCCATGGCTGCGACAGCAATGCTGAGCCAGCTCGGCCCGCTGGCCGCTCTAGCGGGCCAGGGCATGGGCTTGCGCAGTTCAAATGATGTTTTTACCGGCATGCTGCACAGCGACACCGTGGCCGATGCCCTCATCGACCGCTTCTCGTTGATGAAGGTTTATGACAAAAAACTGCGTGCGGAGGCCCGCCGCATTTTGGAAGACCGCACAGAGATCAGTTCAGGAAAAGGTGGGATCATTTCCATTTCTGTGGATGATCACGACCCGCAACGAGCGGCGGACCTTGCCAATGGCTACGTGGAGGAGCTGGATAAACTTACGAAAACGCTGAATATAACTGAGGCAGGAAAGCGGAGACTGTTTTTTGAACGTGAAGTGAAAATGCAAAACGAGGAACTGGCAAATGCCGAAGTGGCTTTCAAGCAGACTGAGGAGAAAACCGGGCTTATCCTGCTCGACAGCCAATCCCGGGCCATGATTGGATCGCTCACCTCGTTGCGCGCCGCGATCGCGGCAAAAGAAGTAGAAGTACAGGCGATGCGCTCCTTTGCCACGTCGGAAAACCCCGACATGGTGATGGCCGAACAGGAACTGGCCACAATGCGGGCTCAGCTCGAGCGAGTGGAGCGTGGTCAGGGAAAAAGATCCATCGCCGACGTCCCTCTAGAAAACGTTCCCACCGCCGGACTGGAATATGTCCGGAAGTATCGCGATGTAAAGTATCATGAGGCACTGTTCGAGCTTTTAGCGAAACAATATGAGGCGGCAAAGATTGACGAAGCTAGGGATACTTTAATCGTCCAACAGTTGGACAAAGCTGCGCGACCTGAAAAGCATTCCTCGCCGAAACGATTCATTCTCCTGATAGTCGCCACGTTTTTGGCGTCGCTTATGGCTATCATGGCAGCATTTTTCTTGGAAAACATTGAACGGGCCAACGAGGACCCGCAATTCTCCGCGCGGCTCCAATTGTTTCGGTTTTATCTCCGCAGACGGCGTATAGAGAGAGCGAACTGAAGAGCTTTCCAGTCCATCCAAGAGCAACTACCAAGAATCATGTCTGCCCGAATCATTAAGAACGTCACTTCGGGTCTCGCCGCGCAGGTTTGGACGGGGCTTCTGGGGTTGCTGGCGCTGCCCGTGTTTGCCCGGGGTCTCGGTGCCGAACGCTACGGTTTGCTCGCCCTAAATCTTGCATTGATCAATTTTGCGGCAGTCGCGGACCTCGGAGTTGGACGAGCAGCCTCCAAATATGTCGCGGAGGACTACGAACGCAAAGAGGTGTTCCGCACGCAACAGTTTGTCAGCACGGCGATGACAGTGACCGTCGTGATGGGGCTCATCGGCACTGCGCTTTTGGCGTTGCTTACCCCCGCCCTGGTTGACTTTGCATTTCGAATTCCCGAGGGAATGCGGAGAGAAGCAAAGATAGCCTTCTGGATTACTGGAATGGGACTGCTCGCGGTGTTGCTGCGAATTCTGTTCGACGGCGTCCTGGCCGGTCATCATCGCATCGCGGTTCTCAGCTTCGGAAATATGATCATCGCCACTCTTCGGATGGGGTTGAGCATCACGGCAATTTTGACCGGATACTCTCTCCTGGCCGTCCTGATCATCAATGTAGCAATGTCTTATCTCCATGCTATGGGACTGTGGTGGTACACACGGCGCCATTTCGCGGGTCACGTCAGGATCACTCTGGGATGGAACCCTGCCACTGCCCGGCAATTGCTGGCGCTCGGCTTGGTTTCCACATTGAGTTGGATCATGGCCAACATCGTTTTTCTGTACGCCGACAGGTTCATCATCGCCGCCTTTCTGCCTTTGGCGCTCACCGGCTATTACACCATGGCGTTCGACATCGCCTCGCGACAGGCCTACGTTTCTAACAGTGTTGCAGTGGCATTCTTTCCCGTCTTCAGCGGCCACGGTGCAACTAACCCTTCAGAACTCGAGCGAAGTTACCTCCAGGCCACAAAAACAGTCGCCGTCGGAACGACGGGCCTGGCGATGCTTCTGGTTGTGCTCGGCCGGCCCTTGCTTACTTACTGGGTGGACCGCTCGGTTGGCGCGAACAGCGCGTCTTCCTTGATGGTGCTTGCGATTGCCTCTCTTCTCGCCAGCTACGTCATGATTCTCTACATTGTAATAATAGCGGCGGCGCCCCAACCGGGTGTTTGCGTCCGAGTTTTTGCGATCGCCGTTGCACTCCATGTCGCGGCTAGCCTCGTGTTTCTGCGGTTTTGGAGCATAGCTGGTGTAGCTGCCGCCTTTGTGCTAGCGTATTTATTCGTCTTTTGTTACTTGCTGTGGTGGGTAAGTAAGAACCTTGTCTCGATAAGGGTTCATTCCGTGCTCCGGAGCTGCTTCTTTGCGTCCTGGGCATCGGCGATGGCTTTGGGCATTGTCTTCCGGTTCTTCCTCGTGCCCGTCGTGCACAACTTGATGTCGGTTTTATTTGCGTTTGCCGCCGGCTATCTGCTCTACCTCGGCTGCTGCTCCATGCTTGCTTACAGCAGTCAAGAACGCGATTATCTTCGCGGCATTCTGCGAAACCAATTCCGCTCCGGCTGGCGCAAGTCACTGGCACTCCTCAACGGTGAACCATGATTGTGACAATTTTAGTTGCGATCAATTATTTCGCTGTTGCCGCGTTCTTCTTTGTTAGAAAGCGAAAGCGCCCATTCAACCTTCTCGATCCCGCCTGGGCTTTCCTGGCTGGTTATTTCATGAATTACTGCTTTCGCCCCACTCTATTTTTGATTGATCCTGAAGTCGGACTATGGTATGAAGGCTACCTTAACCCGGAAGCGGTATTTCGCGCTGGGCTATCAGGAGCGTTGGTCTTCGCTCTGATTGGATTCGTAGGTTTCGCATGCGGAGATCTGTATTGCGAACGATCCGCGCTTCGAGTTTCCCGCCGTCTTCCTGAGCCCGATCTAAGACGCATTGCGCGGTTTGCTCCCTACACAGTGATAGCAGCTTTGTTCCTCGCTCTGGGAATGGCCGGACTGTGGGGATTCATTCGGGAGGTCGGTTGGAGCGGATCTTTTCTCGAATTGATGACTGGATTTCAAAGAGGTGTCTTCCTTCAAGTGATCTATGGGCATGGCTACTATACTTTCGCGATGCAAGTTTCTTTGATTGGTTGGGCTCTCATGTGTGCCAAGTGGTTCGTCTATCCGAAAGTCCAGCACGGCTGGCGGCGCATGGTGCGGCCCATCTGGCGCTGCGGTTGTCTGATTGGAGCCCTACTCATCTGGGTAGCGTTTGGCGAGCGCCTCTCAATCCTAACAGTGATCTTCATTCCTTTTGCGCTCTACTTCACAATGGGGGCTGCTCAGACTAGGCGCTCCCGCCAAAGCTCATTGCGCCGTTGGGCGCCGGTACTCATCGTCGTATTTGTGGTGGTGGCCGGACCAGTGGGGTTGTTAATGAAGCAACAAGAAGTCTCCGGCCCTCAAGTAGCCAACATGGCCACGAGCGCCTGGGACTCGATGGAATTCACGGTGGCTGCAAATAAAGATCTCCGTTTTCGCGACCTATTCTGGGGCAGTAGCTACATCAGTGACATCATCTATACTTGGTATCCGCGCGCGATTTTTCCTGAAAAGCCGTTAAGGTACGGCGTAGTCTTGATACAGGACCGCCTCGCGCCTAGCATGGCAGCTTCAATCGGCGCTAGTTTTCCCCCCGGGATATTGGTCGAGGCATACGCCAACTTCTGGTATGCGGGATTATTTTTCGTTCCTTTGTTACTGGCGGTGTTTTGCCGAGCAGTTTATTTCAGGCTGCAGGCGAATAGCTTCTTTTGGCTGGTTCAAACGGCGCTCTTGTTTCCTCAGCTTGCAAGCTTTCGCAGCCTCGGGTGGGTAATAGCCATGTTCATGGCCAATTTCTTTGTGGTGGTAGTTGTCATTGTTCTCTGTCGCCTGGCTCGCGTCTTCACCGTTTTGCCGAGAAATCTGCCGGTCATAGTCAAGAGCCAGCGGCTTGATCTAAGCTCTTGATCAGAGAACGTCGGCAGCATTTTTACCCAGCAATATCCAGATACGAAATGAGACCCATGCGAGGAGAGCAAGGACTAAGATTGAGAACCTATGGCCAGTAATCAAGAGATTGATTCGTCGGGCGACATTGCGAAGATCAGTCACTGGGAGTCTGTTTGGAGGAACACCAAGACTGTCCACGGATTTTCCCGCTATAACTACTATGACTTTCGTTTGGCGGATCTATTCCAGTCGTTGGCGGGACCAGGGTCGCGCGTGATCGAGATCGGTTGCGGCGGTTCTCGTTGGGTCTCATTCTTTGATCGTATCTTGCGCTGTGAGAGCTGGGGGATCGATTACTCGCCCGAAGGCCTCCGTCTGACGAAACGGCAAAGCGCGGGGCGGGAGTCTCTGGTTCGCCTGATTCAAGGTGACTTCTTTGATGAGTCCTCATTGCCCCATGAATACTTCGATATGGTTTACTCGGGTGGTTTCGTCGAGCACTTCTCCGAAACTGCAGTGGTGACGAGTCGGATCGCACAGATCTTGCGACCAGGCGGTAAGGTAGTGACAATGATTCCCAATTTTGTTGCGATCTACGGCTTGTTGCAGAGAGCGGCAAACCGAGGAGTATTCCACAAACACATCATCATGGATGAGATTCTGCTCGATTCAGCGCATTCCGCGGGCGGGTTAACGCCGGTCATGCCGGCTCACTTCTGGGGGTGCTTCTGTCCCGGGGTGGTGAACTATGGTCGCTTAGGTCGGGTCGTGGGACTTCCGATTAAGGTTTTGCAGCAGGCTATCTGTTGGACATTGCACGCGCTCCATTCAGATGCCGAATCTCGCTTGACTTCACCTTTCATCTTGGGCGTGTACGAAAAAAAGAAGCAATCGCAATCTTCAGCAGATCCGGACAAGAGATGTGTGGAGTCGTAGGCAAGGTTAACGCTCGCACACCGTGGATCGGGCGATGAGAGTCATTTTTGCTATGGGGATGTCGGTCTTGGCCATCGTCGAATGGGATGCACGGCTGAGGGTGATTTCGGACCAGCACCCCCACACTGCCTGGATCTCCCGCCCCATCAACTGGAATTCGTTCGCTAGTCTCTCGAAAATGAAGTCCGAGCCGTCCAAGATATAGACATCGGGAGCATACCTCTCAGTGACATGCTCCGGAACCGCAGTAAGTGTGCTTGCAAAATGCTCTTGTACATGAGTTGTGGCGTCTGCATAGTTAGGAATGCTGCCGCCCGGTTTATAAAAAAGCCATGTCCCTAGTTGCCAGTTGCATAAGATTGGTTCGAAACGTCTGTCTGGACTTCAGGTATGGAGGGTTCCTCGGCGGGACTAGCAAGACACCGTACTCGCATCTGGGAGTGGAAGATACCGCAAGTACCGATTACGCCGTCCTACCTTTTATCTTCACCAGAGACACGATACAAGAGTCCGATGTCTTGGTTGATATCGGTTGTGGGAAGGGGAGAGTCATCAATTGGTGGCTAAGCCGAGGATTCGCCAACCAGATCGTCGGTATGGAGCTGGATCAAACCATCGCCCGAAAGACAAAGTGGCGACTGCGGCGATACACGAACGTGAAAATAATTTGCGGTGATGCCCTCGTCCATTTGCCCAAAAATGGGACCATCTTTTATCTCTATAACCCTTTCAAAGAGCCCTGGGTGGTGGGTCTCAAGCAGCGGCTCGAGCTGCTTTTTGCGAAGAGAGGCGGTATCACTGTTTTCTACTACAATTGTGTATACAGCGAGGTCTTCAAGAACGATCCAAATTGGATTGTCGAAGAGATTGTCTTGGACCAGCGCTTCCATCGGCTGGCGGTCATAAGAATGCAAATTGAAAACTCAGACCGAAATCCAGCTTCGGATTCTGCATCGGGTTTGGGGGCTGGCCACTTCCGTGCTTCTTTCCTAAGGAGCAAAGCGTGATTTTGTATAGGAAGGCGTCGTTTCGGATCGCCGAGGTCTGGTTCGATGAGAAAGCCAACGGTGTTCAAGCCGACATCGTCCGGCGCTTGCAGCATCCCACACCAGTTGCAGAAGGCCAATGCACACCCTTTTACACAATTCTGATGGATTTGAATCATGATCCTGATTTGCTGCTGGCAAGAATGAAACGCGAGACTCGCTATGAAATCCGGCGAGCAGCTGACAAGGATGGTCTGACGTATGCAATGTCGATTGCGGCAGATTCTGATTGCCTGGCCCAATTCCTGTCGTTTTACGGCGAGGTCCTTGCCCAAAAAGGCCTTCCCAAGCTGAACAACGTCCGGCTCCAGAAACTTACACAAGCCGATGCGTTAAGTCTTTCTGTGGTCCGGGGAGAAACGGGAGTCCCCCTTGTTTGGCACGCGTACTACTGGACGGAGGAACGTGTGCGTCTGTTGTATTCTGCATCTCTGGGACGGAACTCGGACGTTGCACAGTCGAGCTTGATCGGCCGGGCGAACCGTTATCACCACTGGCAGGATGTTTTGACTTTCAAGGCGCAAGGAACACGAGTTTACGACTTCGGCGGGTGGTATGAGGGGGATAGCGACCCAAGAAGGCTTAGCATTAACAAATTTAAAGAAGGATTTGGGGGCCAAGTTGTTCTCAACTATAACTGTCTCCAGGGGCTTACCAAGCTCGGGAAAGCCGCCGTTTGGCTCTATCTGCGAATGTCCTAGGTAACCTGAACTAATTTTCAGTTCGATATCGTGTATCATGTGTTAAGCGCAACTCTTATGCGTGCCCAATGCCTTCTCCGATTCGATGATTGCTGCCCGACGATGAATTGGTCCGTCTGGAGACAAATAGAAGAGATACTGATTCGGTTTGAATTCAAGCCCATTATAGCGGTCATTCCGGACAACCAGGACGAGAAACTAAGAGTTTGTGGCCCCAATAAAGCTTTCTGGGACGAGGTCCGTGGCTGGCAGGCCCGCGGTTGGACGATCGGACTGCATGGATATCAGCATCTCTATAAGACGCGCAATGCGGGACTCATAGGAATCAACAAGTTCAGCGAATTCAGCGGCCTCCCTTATGGCGAGCAACTGTCTAAACTCCAGAAAGCCTTGGAAATATTCAAGCGCGAACGCGTAGTTCCCGATATTTGGGTTGCTCCGGCCCATTCCTTTGATCGGACGACGCTGCGGGCCCTTTGCGATTTGGGCATTCGGCGCGTAAGTGACGGCTTCTCACTTTATCCCTACCTTGATTCCTCCGGCATGATGTGGATCCCGCAGCAGCTTTGGGGGTTCCGAAAAATGCCGTTCGGATTGTGGACCATCTGTTTTCATGTGAACGATTGGACTGGGGAGGACATTGCTCGGTTCGGCTTGGAGGTGCAAGAGTTTGCCGGCGGGCTTACAGATTGCTCCTCCGTTGTTGCCACTTACCGGGACCGCAGACACAACGCATTTGACTCCATTTTTTCGTGCGCCTACCAAGCTTCTCTGAAGGGCCAGAGATGGCTCCGACGGAAGGCTCTGCCGTCTTGATTCTTCTATGCTCATCGTGCATCTGATTACCGGGTTGCAGTGCGGAGGGGCGGAAAACCAGTTACAGCAGCTCGTCTTAGCCTCCGACGGCCGTCGCTTCCGCCACATCGTGATTTCTCTTCTGGAGGGGGGGGCGATCGCCTCTGAGCTGAAGGCAGCTGGCATCGAAGTGTACTCGCTCGGAATGAGGAGAGGACTCCCATCGCCAGCCGGCATGGTTCGGCTGGTGCGCCTCCTGCGCCGTCTCCGGCCCAGCGTGTTGCACTGCTGGCTCTACCACGCCTGCCTCATGGGTCTGCTTGGCGGGCGTTGGTCGGGCATTGCACGAGTGATTTGGGGTTTGCGGTCCGCCAATGCAGGTCTTCGCGGTTACAGTCCGTCGACCCGGGCCGTGGTCTGGCTTTGCGCCAAGTTCTCGTCGCTCCCGGATGCCGTGGTTGTAAATTCTGAGACAAGCCGAACATTGCATCAAAACTGGGGTTACAACACCGCAAGGGCGAGAGTGATACCGAATGGCGTTGATGCACAGCGTTTCTCTCCCGACCCGGAGGCGCGGAGAGCGGTCCGAGTAGAGCTGGGTCTCGGTCGCGATTCAGCGCTCGTCGGCCTGTTCGCGCGCTATAGTACGATGAAAGATCATGAAACTTTTTTGCGGGCGGCCGGGTTGGTACACGCACAGTATCCGGACGTTCGTTTTCTCATGGCAGGTGACGGCATAACCACTGATAACGGTCCACTCGTGAGACTTGTGCGGGAGAATGGTCTGCAACAAGCGGCATATCTGCTCGGCCCGCGCCGCGACCTTCCCCGGCTCACAGCAGCCTTAGACGTTTCATGTTTGTCATCCTGGTCAGAGTCATTCCCCAATGTGGTCATCGAGGCGATGGCTTGTGGCGTGCCCTGTGTTGTCACGGATGCTGGTGACACCCGGTTCATTGTGGGAGACACTGGAAGAGTCGTGCCTCCTTCTGCCCCCCAGGCCCTGGCGGAAGCTATGAGCGCATTGATAGCAGTGGAAGCGGCAGAACGAGAGGCGCTTGGCCAAAAGGCAAGGGAGCGTGCGCGCGCGAAATTCACGCTGCAAAAGACAGTAAGTGCCTACGAGGGTATATATGATGAATTCAGCGGAAATCGCGCTGCGGAAATTCCAGAGATACGCCCGCGTTTGACGGCCACGTAACATTTCATCGCGATCTGCGCGGAGTGCGGTTTCCGCCTTAGCTGTTGCAGTCACGGCAAATGGCAAGTGACGGGCACATGTTCTCTTGTCCGGCCAGCGCTTATTTAAGCGAGTGAACGGTTTTGACTAAAGGTTCCCGTGCGGTACCCGTTTGCTGATTCGTGAAGCCGCTGTCCCCAATGCCATCACACCCCATTCGATTGACCCTTAACGTGCAGTAAAGGCTATACTCAGGTCTCAAGGAGTAGCCGAACTCGAAGACGTCACCTTATGTGTGGAATTGCTGGATTCTGGCAGACCAAACGCGGTTCGGAACATCCTCTCGGAACTTTGAACCGGATGTGCATGGCCTTGGTCCATCGCGGCCCAGACGACTCCGGGACCTTCCACGACCCCGCAACCGGAATCGCCTTCGCGTTCCGGCGGCTTTCTATTATTGACCTTTCTCCGGAAGGGCATCAGCCGATGTTTTCAGCCTCCGGTCGCTACATAATCGTTTTTAACGGTGAAGTCTACAACTTCGAAGAGATTAGGGCTGAACTTGGTGCACAGCACTGGAGAGGCCATTCGGATACCGAAGTCATGTTGGAAGCAATCGAACGCTGGGGACTGGAACCAGCGGTGCAGCGTTTTGTCGGCATGTTTGCCTTCGCCCTATGGGACCGTCAGGAAGGCAAGCTCTATCTGGTTCGCGACCGCTTGGGAATTAAGCCGCTTTATTATGGACGTGTCAGCGGAGACTTTGTTTTTGGCTCTGAGCTGAAAGTCATCCGGCAGCATCCAGACTTTTATGGTGAAATCGACCGCGATGTCCTGGCCCTCTACCTGCGCCACAATTATGTTCCCTCCCCACATTGCATCTACAAAGACCTCTACAAGTTGAGGCCAGGCCATATTTTGATGCTTAGCTCTGCCATGGCCGCACCGGCGTTGTACCCATTTTGGTCGGGCAACGCTGTGGCTCGGGAAGGACTGCGGTCACCGTTCGCTGGCTCTGATGCGGAGGCAGTCCAACAGCTACAAGACAAACTTCTGAGAGCAGTCCGCCTTCGGATGATTGCAGATGTTCCCCTAGGGGCTTTTCTTTCCGGCGGAATCGACTCCAGTACCGTTGTCGCGCTTATGCAAGCCCAAAGCAGCCGACCGGTGAAGACATTTACGATCGGTTTCCACGAAGGCGGATATAACGAAGCAACACACGCCAAGAAGATTGCTGCGCATCTGAGAACCGAACACACCGAGCTCTATCTGACCCCGAAAGATGCGCTGGATGTTGTGCCCTTGTTGCCTTCCATTTATGACGAGCCATTTTCTGACTCGTCCCAAATACCCACATATCTGGTCTCCAAGCTCGCCCGAACCGCTGTGACAGTGAGTTTGTCCGGCGACGGTGGAGATGAACTTTTTGGCGGGTACAAGCGTTATCCTATTACTAAATCAATCTGGAATTTGCTGAAGAGATTTCCCCGGCCTGCCCGCAAAGCGATGGCAGGAGTGCTGCGGTCTATCCCGCCAGCTGCCATTAATCGTGCTTTTCAACTCTTTCGGCCTTTCTTGCCCAAAGCGATGCGCTTGGCTGCCCCTGGAGATAAAGCCCACAAGTTCGCCGATTTCTTACCGGTGGAAGGCTCGGAAGCATTTTACCACCGTGCTCTTTCCCATTGGGAGAATCCATCGGAAGTTGTCCCGAGTTCCCATGATCCGCGAACTGTTCTTGAATCTATTACAAATTCTGCTTGGCTTCCGAGTATAGAAGAAGTTATGATGCTGACCGACTTGCTCAATTATTTGCCTGACGACATTCTTACCAAAGTGGACCGGGCAAGCATGGCAGTGAGCCTGGAAGCGCGAGTCCCCTTGCTGGACCATCGTGTGGTCGAGTTCGCATGGAAGCTGCCATTGCACTTTAAGATTCGCAATGGGAGGAGCAAGTGGATTTTGCGGCAAGTTTTGTATAAATATGTTCCCCCAGAACTGGTTGAGCGTCCGAAGATGGGATTCGGTGTGCCAATCGATCGGTGGCTGAGAGGGCCGCTGCGAGACTGGGCCGAGGATCTGCTGTCCGCAAGAAGTCTCGAACAGCATGGTTTACTCAATGTAGATTCAATCCGCCTAAAATGGCGGGAGCATCTCTCCGGTGTTAGGAATTGGCAATACTTGCTTTGGGATATACTGGCTTTTCAAGATTGGTTTAGGCACAATACCCCAGTTTGGCAGGGGCCTAATCTCCATTGCTCTAAAGACACGGGATTAATGCGAGCAGGGTTGGGCTGAGGTCAGACAGACCTGATTACTCTACCATTTCTTTGTGCGAGGTGAAGTAGTGGCTAACTCAAATGGAGACCGGCCTTCGTTGCTTGGGGGATCGAAAACCCGTGTCTTGATAACCGGCGGAGCCGGATTCTTCGGGTCCCATCTTGCCGAAGCCTTGCTGCAACAGAATCATGAGGTGTTCATTCTTGATGACCTATCGACGGGGAGCATTGAGAACATCCGTGATCTGAAGGTCCGCCCCGGATTGCAATATTGGATCGATTCCGTAAAGAACAGACCGTTGCTCGCTGAGCTAGTGGACGAATGCGACATTATCGTCCATCTGGCTGCGGCTGTTGGTGTGCGCTTGATTGTAGACAGTCCGGTGCACACCATTGAAACTAATGTGAACGGGACCGAAATCGTCCTGAAAGCAGCGAGCAAAAAGAAGAAGCTCGTTCTTGTTGCCTCCACTTCGGAAGTATATGGAAAGAGTACACGGGTGCCCTTCCGCGAGGATGACGATCTGGTCTTGGGTGCGACAACCAAGGGTCGCTGGAGCTATGCCGCCTCGAAGGCTCTCGACGAGTTTCTGGCTCTCGCCTACTGGAAGGAAAAGAGTCTTCCCGTTATCATCGGACGCTTTTTCAACATCGTGGGACCGCGGCAGGCAAGTCGGTACGGCATGGTGCTTCCCAACTTTGTTTCGCAAGCAATGGCGGGTGCCGACGTGACAGTCTTTGGGACCGGCCAGCAATCGCGTTGTTTTTGTTATGTTGGCGATGCTGTCCAAGCTGTCCTTAGGCTCCTCGAAAACCCCGAGGCAGTAGGGGGAATCTTCAACATTGGGAGCGATAGCGAGATTTCTATTGAGAACCTAGCGCAGTTGGTCGTCGAGCGACTCGGTAGTAAGTCAAAGATCCGCCATATTCCGTACGAGCAGGCTTACGAAGAAGGGTTCGAAGATATGGCTCGGCGGAAGCCCTCGCTGGAAAAGATCCAGGCATTGACTGGATGGCGCCCAGTGACCACACTGGATACCTGCATCGACTTGGTTGCTCGCTACTTCGAGCAGAAAGCGGGTAGAATAGCCGGTGATTCTATGCCGTCGAGATCCAGCTTCGCTGTCGGTTCCTAAGAGGTAACGTGGTGCCCTCTCATTTGTCCATGAGCCTTTTGATTCTTCTAGTTTCGTTCGGCTCGAGCATTGTTTTGACGGGCCTGGTCTGCACGCTTGCCTTGCGTTTGCAGTGGACACCGCAACAATCTCCGAATCGTTTGCGTGGAGCACCTACTCCCATTTGGGGTGGAGTGGCAATCTGCCTCGCATTTCTCTGCTCGCTCCTTTTCCGAGGCCTACTGGCCGATCGCGGTGTAGTTCTTTTGGTTTCCATGGCGATTGGTGCATTTGTCCTCGGCTTGATCGACGATCTTTGGGAGCTACGGCCCAAGTGGAAACTAGTTGGTCAGATAGTTCTTTCCCTTACCCTATTGATGTTCGGACCGTCCTTTTCTCTTACGGGAATCAAGTTACTTGACGTCTCCCTTGCGCTCCTTTGGCTAGTTGGAATCACAAATGCATTCAACCTATTGGATAACATCAACGGTCTTTGTGCCGGTACGGCCGTCTTGGCTGCTGGTTTTCAATCGGCGTTGTTTTTCTTCGCGGGCGACACTTCTCGTGCCCTTCTGTGTCTTGCGTTTGCGGGGGCAACTCTGGGATTCCTCGTCTTCAACTTTCCGAACGGGCGCATTTTTATGGGCGACTCGGGAAGCCAGTTTATCGGATTCTGGATGGCTGCTGTTACTTTGACTGGAATTAATAGTTCGGCCAAAAATCACTTTGGGTCTTTGCTATTCCCATTGATAGTGATGGTAGTGCCTATCTGCGATACGACATTGGTGACGCTCACGCGGAGAGTTCGCCAGCAGCCTATTTCTGTCGGCGGAACGGATCATCTCTCTCATAGGCTTGTTGCGTATGGCTTTTCCGAAAGAAGGGCCGTACTCGCGCTATGGGGCCTCTCCTTTCTAGGTGGGTTAGTGGCGCTTCTTACTGCGGTCTATGGAGTTTTGCATTTCATCACGACGGTCGCCCTGCTCTCGGTTTCTGTCGCCGTCCTCGGCGCGTATTTAACGCGATACGAGCTGTACTCCCATTCCGATGGTGCCCCCACAAAGGCTCATCCCCTGCGGCTTCCGATGTGGTTCGGAGTTGCGATCGGAGTTCTCTTCGACGTAGTCCTGATCGTCGGGGCTTACTACACGGCTTATTTGCTTCGTTTCGACGGCAGTTTCCGATCAGCAGATATGCGTCTGTTTGTCTTTTCCTTGGCAGAATTAGTTCTCATTAAGCTGGGGGTCTTCTTAATTTTGGGATCGTATCGGCGCTGGTGGCAGTACTTTGGATTGAAAGATGCTTTCCGGGTGGGGTGGGCTTCAGTCCTAGCGTCGATTACAGCGGTGGCTTACTTTTCAATTGGCTACCGTTTTAGCGGATTCTCACGCATCGTGTTTGTATTAGACTTTTTCGTCTTAACGCTTCTTGCGCTGCTCTTTCGCTTTTCATTTCGTTTATTTGATTCATTCGCCCCCGGTAATCACAAGATAAACGTACTAATTTATGGGGCTGATGATGAGGGAGAATCGGCGCTACACCTCATTACCAAGCGTTATCCTTTCAGGGTGATCGGATTTCTTGACAATGATAAGGCGAAGAAGAATCTCTTGATTCACTCGATTCCGGTGCTTGGGGGCCCCCAGGATTTGGAGAAGTTGGTCAATCGGTGGAACGTGCGGGCGGTATTGCTGACACCTTCGGCCGCGGCTGATCTCCAGAATCATCTACATTGCACTTGTCACAAGTTGGGCATTGGGCTTAAACGTCTCCATCTTGAACTCGAAGACTTGGAAACAGCCGGTGATTCCTTTGTCGTTGAGCCCGTGCCTAAGGAGACCGTCTTGGTGAACGCGGTGTCCGACTCATCTTCTACGGTCCTGTCCTAGGAGATTAAGGTTAAATGCTTCCCGAGAGGACGGACGTTTGGTCTCAGCTAGGAAGGCGGCTTCCATCACAGTGAATCGTGCGCGTAGGCAAAGATCCAGACTCGTTTGACGCGTCCTTTGTTTATCCCAACCCCCGCGAATCTGTGCATTCGCAGTGGCGCGAAGTAAACCCGGTATGAAAATCGTCCGCATCATCGCCCGTTTGAACGTGGGCGGTCCTGCCATTCATGTCATTCTTCTCACGCACGAACTCCGCAAACGCGGACATGAGTCTCTTCTCGTCGTCGGTCCGGTTCCGGAGACTGAGGGGAGCATGGAGTATTACGCTTCAAAATGGAATGTGCCCCTCGTCCGGGTTTCCGAGTTGGTCCGTCCCCTCTCTCTCAAAAACGATTGGGTGGCATTTTGGAAGATCTTTCGCCTTCTGCGCAAGGAAAGGCCCGACATCGTCCATACTCATACCGCCAAAGCAGGCACACTGGGCAGAGCTGCAGCTATCCTCGTAGGGACGCCCGTTATCCTTCACACGTTCCACGGAAACGTGTTCGATGGCTACTTTTCCCCCGCGAGAACGCGCTTGTTTCTTTTCATTGAACGATTGCTCGCTCGCTTCACAGATCGCATCATCTCGGTCAGCAGATCTCAGTCTGATGAACTTATCAACAGGCACAAGATCGCCCAACCTGACAAGTTTGAAACCGTTCGGCTTGGCATTGATTTGGACGCGTTTCGAGAGGTGGAAGGCGACAACCAGGGCCAAACGGAGGATCGGGAGAATCGCCCTGTAGTGATCGGCTGGGTGGGGCGTTTCACGGAAATCAAGGACCCTCTCTTATTTGTTGATGTTGCTGCTGCCCTAAAATCGTCCAGCACGCCTGCAAAGTTTGTGATGATAGGAGACGGCCATTTGCGGCAGGCCATCGAGGCGAGAATATCTGAATACCGTTTGCAGGCGCATTTCACGCTTTCTGGCTGGCAGAGAGAAATGGCACAGGTTTACTCTAGCATTGACCTGATGGCCTTGACCTCCCTGAACGAGGGCACTCCGGTTACGATGATCGAGGCTATGGCGACAAGCCGCCCTTTCGTGGCTTTCAATGTCGGTGGGCTGTCAGATCTGATGACGGGAGCACCGCAAAGATACGAGGGGTTCGACGTTTTCGACAATGGGATACTTGTCGATCCTCGTGATGTAGGTGCATTTGTCAAGGCGGTTAGTTTGCTCGTCCAAGATCCAGAGCGTCAAGTTCGCATGGGGCAGATGGGCAAGGCGTTTGCCTTTGAAAACTTCAGTAAGGAACGTCTCGTTCAGGATATGGAAGCACTCTATAAGAAGCTGACCTTTTCCGACAGGTGCGCTGTCGCGAACCAGGTTTCACGCAACTAGGCATAAACACCAGCCATTTAAGGATCGAGACTGCGCTTGGCAAACATGAGGATAAGAAGGTGAGCATCCTGGTCACGGGCGGGGCCGGATACATTGGAAGTCATGCAGCGGATGCGATAGAAAAATCTGGCCACCCTGCCATTATCTATGACAACCTCTCCGCCGGCCATCGATGGGCAGTTGGATCAAGAACACTAATCGAAGCGGACCTAGCAGATAAACTCTCGATTCAACGTGCCGTCAAACAACACAAAATTGAAGCAGTAATTCATTTTGCCGCACATACTTATGTAGGGGAATCGGTCACGGATCCACGCAAATATTTCCACAATAATGCAGTCAACACTCTGAATCTCTTGGACGTGATGTTGGACCTCGGTGTGAAGTACATCGTGTATTCGTCCACATGCGCTACTTATGGTATACCCGAAAACTTGCCCCTTTCGGAGGAGCATCCCCAGCGTCCAGTGAATCCCTACGGGGAAAGCAAATTATTCATTGAGCGTGTCCTCCACTGGTACGAAAAGGCCTACGGTTTGTGCTGGGTAGCACTGCGCTACTTCAATGCGGCAGGCGCTTCGGGAGAATTGGGAGAATGTCACGACCCGGAAACACATCTTATTCCCTTGGCAATTGACGCGGTTCTGACTGGTGTTCCGCTGTCGGTTTTTGGGACAGACTATCCGACCGAAGATGGAACTGCTGTCCGGGACTACATCCATGTGGAGGACCTTGCATCGGCACACCTCTTGGCGCTTGAATATCTTCTTAAGCAAGGAGCAAGCCGCGCTTTTAATTTGGGCACGGGCCAAGGCCACTCCGTTCGCGAAGTGCTCGAAATGGTGGAGCAAGTCAGCAAAATAGCTGTACCCCATCGGGCCGCTGAACGGCGTCCTGGAGATCCAGCTGTATTGGTAGCTGACAGCCGGGCGGCTGAGCAATTACTAGGCTGGACGCCCCGGCGGTCGTCACTTCGCGAAATAGTGGAGAGTGCTTGGCTTTGGCACTCAAAAACACATAAGTTGAAAGCTAAAGCTACACTGTAGGTTTGGATTTTTTCCGAATTAATTTTCTGTCAGATAGCGAACCTGCGATCTCAGGTTTCAAGACCGCCGGTTTCAATCACTCACCTCCCTCCGTATCTGATATCAGGGCACTTTGCGGCTTGGGAGTCCGTCTGTGACAGGTGAGTTTCTTGGCTTAAACCCGTGGTCATCTATCTCGCTCTCGATTACCATAGACGCAGATGTTCCCTGTGGCGTTCATAGCCCCACTTGGGAAACTGCATGCCCAATGGACGGACTCAAATGAATCAAGCGACGCCAGCTAGAGAAAGCATAACCGTCGTTGCAGAACGCGACGGGTTGCAGCTCGCTATCCGGCACGGCCCTGCAAAAAATTTGGGGAAAATCATTTCTCGCCCGGACTCACCAGACCTCATCGTCGGCGTACTAATCGAACCCCTGCAAGTTCATCCCGACGATCGAGGATTCTTCGCTGAGCTGGCGCGCCTCGGCTCAAAAGGCATCGCGGCCCGCATGATTGCTGACGGCCGGGGGCAGATCCAAGTATCCACGACACTGACTTATCCCGGGACGATCAAGGCCATTCACTACCACTTCGAGCAAATGGACTTGTGGGCGCCGATAGCGGGAATGTTGCAAGTGTTCTTGTACGACCTGCGCCGCGACTCAAAAACTTTCGGCCTGATTAATACGCTCTATGTCGGCCAGCTCCAGCCTTGGGAAATTCTAATTCCGCCTGGAGTTGGCCATGGATACAAAGTCCTTGGCACTCAACCCGCACAATTGGTCTACCTCACCGACCGTTATTACAACCCGAAGAACGAGGGCCGGCTCCCATACGATCATCCGGATGTTGGATACGATTGGGAAACTCAGCACAAATAGGACCAGCATGCGAGTCTTAGTAATCGGCGCCGCCGGCCTGCTTGGAAGGGTCCTGCTACAAGAATGGGCCGAAAACGACATGACCGGCGTAGGGTCGCGCGATGTTGACATTCGGGACCAATCGCAATTGAGCCAGCTCTTCGGCCGATGCCGGCCAGAGTGGACGATCCTGGTAGCAGCATATACAGATGTTGATGGCTGTGAAATGGACCCCAAGCGCGCTCACGAAGTTAACTGCGGCGGTGCAATGAATGTCGCGCGTGCCGCGCGTGATACTCGGTCGAAACTACTCTTCGTGAGCACCGACTACGTATTCGACGGGTCAAAGAACACTCCCTACGAGCCTCAGGATGCAGCTTGCCCTATCAACGCCTATGGCCGTTCGAAAGCAGAGGCTGAGAAGGGCATTCGTGAAATCTTTCCGAGCTGCTGTATTCTCAGGACATCCTGGCTCTTCGGCGCAGCAGGTCGCTGCTTTCCAAACACCATTCTCGAACTCGCCCGGAGTCAAAAGAAGCTGCGTGTGGTGGCGGACCAGATCGGCAGTCCAACGTTTAACCGGGATTTGGCGCGCGCCATTGTCAGACTCGTACAAGCGGATGCATACGGGACCGTCCACGCAAGCAACGCAGGGGAATGCAGCTGGTGCGACTTTGCGCGCGAACTCGTGCGGGCAGCGGGTCTTGAAGAGGTGGCCATCGAAGCGGTCCGCACCGAGGATGTGCCGCGGCCGGCTCGTCGGCCAAGATATTCCGTACTTTCAACCGCAAGTCTGGGACATTACGGAATTCGCATGCGGCCGTGGCTGGAAACTCTTGGTGATTACTTCGCTGACCGTCTCAGGACCTCAAACGTCCCGCAGCAGGCTGCTCCCAAGACTGCCGCCGCTGGCCCGCTACGGGCGAAATCAGGGGAGGTTCGATGAAAGGTATAGTGCTGGCCGGCGGAACCGGCTCTCGGCTCCATCCGCTGACCCGAGTAACGAATAAACATCTTCTGCCCATTTACAACAAGCCGATGATCTACTATCCCCTGCAGACGCTGGTGGATGCTGGGATAGACGACATTTTGATCGTGACCGGCGGCAGCAGCGCGGGGGATTTCTTGCGCCTGCTGCGGAACGGCAAGGATTTCGGACTCCAGCAGCTCAATTTTGCCTACCAGGAAGGCGAAGGTGGTATTGCGGATGCTTTGCGCCTGGCGGAATATTTCGCGCGAGGGGAAAAGATCTGCGTGGTCCTGGGAGATAACATCATCGAAGTCAGCGTCCGCTCAGCCAAGCAGAAGTTCGAGAAACAGGAGCGTGGAGCTAAGGTGCTGCTCAAAGAGGTGCCCGATCCGGGGCGCTTTGGAGTCCCCGTTTTCGAGGATGGGCGGATCGTCCGCATCGAAGAGAAGCCGAAGAAGCCGGCGTCGCCTTATGCGGTCATTGGAATTTATTTTTACGACCCGACGGTGTTCGACCGCATTCGCACTCTCAAACCTTCCGGACGGCAGGAATACGAAATCACCGACGTCAACAACTCTTATCTCACGGAGAACCAGCTTACCCACGAAATCCTGGAAGGCTGGTGGACCGATGCCGGCACGTTCGAATCACTCTGGCGCGCCAGCAGCCTGGTGCGAGAAAAAAGCGTGACCGGCGCGGAATATACCCACGCATCTCACGGAGGACGATAGCCGTGCATATTCTCGTCACCGGAGGAGCAGGATTCATCGGATCAAATTTCGTCCATCAAATCCTGCGGGATCACCCCTCGGATCATCTCGTTGTCCTCGACAAGCTCACCTACGCAGGAAACCTGCACAACCTGGAAGGGCCTCTACAGGACTCTCGAGTGCAGTTCGTCCGTTTGGACATATCGGACCCAGTCGTGGCCGAAGTCGCGAAAAATTGCGACGCCGCGGTCCACTTTGCCGCCGAAAGCCACGTTGACCGGAGCATCGAGGATGCCACGCCATTCGTACGAACGAACGTCGAGGGGACCTGGCGCTTGATAGATGCTTGCCGCGCCGCTGGTGTGAGCCGGTTTGTGCACGTTAGCACCGACGAGGTCTATGGAAGCCTTGGACCTGATGAAAAATCGACAGAGTCTTCTCCCCTCGCGCCGACCAGTCCCTACGCAGCGAGTAAAGCAGCATCCGATCTCTTGGTTCTTTCCGCAATCAAGACACATGGCTTCCCCGCCGTCATCACCCGTTGCGCGAACAATTACGGTCCTTTTCAATTCCCGGAGAAATTCATTCCATTGATGATTTCTCAGGCGCTGGCCAACCAATCCCTGCCGGTGTACGGAGACGGACGAAACGTCCGTGACTGGATTCATGTCTCCGACCACTGCCGGGCACTGGACCTGATTCTGCGAAACGGAAAAGAAGGGCAGGTCTACAACATCGGCGGCGGATGCGAGTTGGAGAACATTACGGTCGCTCGAAACATCCTGAACGCATTGGACCGTCCCGGGAGTTTGTTAAAGTTTGTCACCGATCGCCCCGCCCATGATCGCCGCTATGCCCTGGACTGCACGAAATTGAAGAATGAGCTGGGATGGCAACCCAGATGGGAATTCGACCGTGGCCTTGCGGAAACCATTCGTTGGTACCAGGAACACTCCGTTTGGCTCGAGGAGACCCGCAGCGGCGAATATCAGAAATACTTTGAGCGACACTATGTCCGCAGAGGAGAGACCTTCGCCTCCTCCGCCAAAAGCACTGTCTGACCCTCACCGTGACTTTTACCTACGGGCCTTCAGCTAGAAGGCGCTACAGCAGCCATATCGGAGAAGCCGCGCAAAAGGCTCAATGAGTGTGACTCCCCAATTCGACAAATACGCCGACACTTACGATGTCGAATTGAACCAAGCTCTAGCTGTCAGCGGCGAGGACAAACATCATTTCGCGGTCGAAAGAATCAGGTGGTTGAAACGATGTGTTCAACGATTGGGTGAACAGCCAAGTTCGGTGATCGATTATGGCTGTGGAGTAGGCGATACTTCTGCTCTGCTGTGCAGAATTCTCAATCTGGATCTTGTGGTAGGGCTCGACGTTTCCATCCGTTCTCTGGAGCGTGCCCGTCTCCAACACGAATCGGACCACTGTAACTTCCTTGGGTTTGACGATTATGTTCCTCACTCGAACATTGACATGGTCTATTGCAACGGTGTTTTCCATCATATCCGGGTGGCGGAAAGAGCTTCTTCCTTAGACTACATACGACGCTGCCTTCGGCCTGGAGGGCTGTTTGCCTTGTGGGAGAACAATCCCTGGAATCCCGGCACGCGTTATGTCATGTCGCAGTGTTCCTTCGACCGTGATGCGATAATGATCTCACCTCCCGAAGCTGCGCGCCTGCTTCGAGTGCAAGGTTTTCAAGTCATCAGTGTTCATTATCTTTTCATTTTTCCGCGATTCTTGAAGCTGTTCCGTTTTCTCGAGCCACACTTTTCACGAATTCCGCTGGGCGCCCAGTATCAGATCCTGTGCAGAAAGCCTGTCGCTTGACGAATTTCACAAACTGCATAATTGAATTGATTCTCCCACACGATGCCATTCGGGGAGAGTTTCACCTCGCGATGTCCCACAGCATCCAGACCAGATCATCAGAAATAGAGTATTATTTTTCACCATGCCATGAGCGCGCCCCGCAAAATGCCTATTGAAGCCTCGCCTTTGGAACAGGCTGTCGTCGAGTTATCCGTTGTCATGCCGTGTCTAAACGAAGCTGAGACTCTCAAAATTTGCATTGCCAAAGCCCAAGAGACCCTGCGTGCTGCAAACATTTGCGGAGAGGTCATTGTGGCCGATAACGGCAGCACGGACGGCTCACAACGAATTGCGCTGGAGTGTGGCGCGCGGCTTGTGAACGTGATGCAGAGAGGTTACGGGAGTGCTCTGCGTGGCGGAATCGCCGCGGCACAAGGGGAGTACGTCGTGATGGGAGATGCCGATGCGAGTTACGATTTCTCACATATACCTCAGTTCCTGGCAGAGCTGCGGGCGGGGTCGGACTTGGTGATGGGCAACCGTTTTCTCGGCGGAATTGCTGAAGGAGCCATGCCTCGTTTGCATCGCTACTTGGGCAATCCCGTCCTAACGTGGCTCGGGCGTCTTTTCTTCAAGGCCCCTTGTGGTGACTTCTACTGTGGCTTGCGTGGATTCAGGAAAGATGCGTACGAGAAAATGGGACTCCGCACGGCAGGCATGGAATTCGCCACTGAGATGGTTGTGAAGGCAGCCCTCCTGGGCATGCGAGTTTCCGAAGTGCCCACAACCCTATCTCCCGATGGCCGCACCCGTCCGCCGCACCTCCGTACGTGGAGGGACGGTTGGCGGGGCCTGCGCTTCCTGCTTTTGTACAGTCCTAGATGGCTATTCTTGTATCCAGGCATTTTTTTGATGCTGGCGGGTACGGTCATAAGTGGCTGGCTCATCACCGGACCCAAACAGGTAGGCTCTGTGACCTTCGATGTGGACACCTTGATCTATGCCGTTATTTCCATCCTGCTGGGCTTTCAGGCCATCACGATTGCCCTATTTGCGAAAGTATTTGCAATTTCCCAGGGTTTGCATCCTGCAGATAAGAAGGTCGAAAGATTCTTCTTCTACGCCAACCTTGAGACGGGGCTTTTGACAGGAGCGCTCGTTTTCCTCATCGGATTGGGACTATCCGTATATGCCGTAGTTTCGTGGCGGGCCCACCACTTCGGCCAGTTGAATACGGATCAAATGCTTCGGCTGACTATGCCCGCTGCGGTCTCTATGACTTTAGGTTTCCAGCTCTCGCTTGCCAGTTTTTTCTTAAGTTTGCTTCGAATAAAGCGCGAATAGCTACGCCTGGCCTCATCCGGTGTGAATCATGCGGGCTGTGTACGTCTGCGAGGTTGTCGTTACTCCAAAACCTCACCGGTGCGACGCTGCCTCTCCACGCTTGAAATCTTCGCAGCTCTCGCGGGAATCAGCAGCCCTCTTTTGACTTGAAACTCAAGCCCGCGCCAGCAAATACGGTCAGAGAAAAAGCTGACGAGCCAAACGGCAAAACTCGCGGCATCTCGCACCGGCGCTAGCCACCAGGCGCGCCGCACTACCGAGTCATTCAGCCCCCATGCACCTAGCGTTAGGTACACGGCACTGCGCAAAACCAGATACGTGAATACGTAGAGCAAGGCAAGCATGGTTGATGGAGAGACGGCCGCCGCCAGAATCGTCCAGGGCAGCCCGAAAGTGAATCCCATTGCCGCGTGTCCACCAGGACGCACATTTCGCAATCCGATGATCCATCGCAACTCGTGTCGCAAAAATTCGCCCAAGGTCTCGCGCGGATACACCATCCATACCGGCGTGGAAGCCAATTCCACGCGGTAACCGCGCGCGGCAATCCGATTTCCCAATTCAAAATCATCGACGTAATGATTCGCCAAAGCTTTAAATCCGCCAATTTCCGCGAGGCGTTCTTTCGTGCTAGCCATCGTGGCGCCAAGCGTAAAGCGAACACCCTCAAGCTTTTGTGCCAGCAAAGCGCTGGTCGCAAACTCGACGGCAGATCCTGCCGCGTCCAATGTCGCCCCGAAACTCCCTGGTATTAGACTTCGAAAAAACACCGTGACGGCGCCAACAGCAGGGTCCGCAAAAGGGGCAGCGACATCCCTCAAATAATTGGATTTCACGCGGACATCGCTATCGCTGATCACAAGCACTTCATACTTTGCTTCCTCAACGAGCCGGCAAAGCTTGTTGACTTTGCTGCTTGCTCCGATTCCGGGTGCGCTCACAAAAAGCCGAATTCTGCGATTTGGGAAATCCTGCTGAAGTTTTTCGATCACCGGCACAACCGGGTCGTCCACATCACTCACGCAGAAGAGGATTTCGTACTCGGGATAATCCAGCTGGCAGAAACTCGCGAAATTCTCGTAGGCTTCGCAGTCCAGCCCTCGAACCGGCTTCAGGATGCTTGCGGGAGGTGTGTAGTTCGATCGAGCAGGCGGCCCTTGCTGTTTGCGCCGGAAGTGTAAGACACCGGCCCACAGTGTCAACACGTAATAGATGAAAGGCCCCAGGGCCAACACCAGCACGACATCGCGAATTAACCAGAACCCCATCCAGTGTCCATTCTAGTTGCTTCCGCAAAGTATCGCGAGCAGCCTTCTATGCAGATCGTCTTGGCTACGATTCTGAGTATCTGTATATATACTAATCTTCTGTCTTATGCGACAAGTACCGGATTTTCCTCACGACTGCTCAATGCCTTCCTCATGGCGACAGCATGCCGCCTGAATCCCGCGTTTTCCCCCGAACGCCTATCTACCTGGTAACCCTTTTTCTGCTCTGGCTTGCCGCATATGGCTCCGCGCTTTTTCGGCCCGCGCTCCTGGATGACGCCGACTCCGTTCATGCCGAAGCGGCCCGCGAAATGGTGCTCGGCAACGATTGGGTGACTCTCCACGCGAATGGCATCCGCTACCTGGAGAAGGCGCCACTCCTCTACTGGGCGATGGCTGCGAGCTTCAAAATCTTTGGAATACACGATTGGTCTGCTCGGTTGCCTCTCGCTCTCAGCGTATTGGCTCTCCTCTTTTCGGTTTACTTTCTAGGCCGCCGCGCGTTTGGCGAAGCGGCCGGCTTCTACGCTGCTCTCGTTTCCGGCATCGCCTTAGGACCGTATCTCTTCACGCGTTTCCTGATCCCCGACGTCCTCGTCGGGCTCTGGCTGATCCTCAGCCTGGGATTCTTCTTGCGGACCTTCGATGGAGCGCAGCCGTCACGCTTCGCCTGCTTGGGTCTGGCGGCGGCCTGCGCCCTGAACGTTCTCACGAAAGGCTTGATTGGTCTCGTCTTCCCCATTGCCGCGATGGGCCTCTATCTCGTCTTGACTGGCCAGCTTCGTCATCTCCTGAAGATGCGTCTCGTTTCCAGTTCGTTGCTTTTTCTGGCGATTGCGGCGCCGTGGCATATCCTGGCTGGACTACGCAATCCCGGCCAGGGCAATGTGCGCGGTTTTTTCTGGTTCTACTTCGTCAACGAACATTTTCTTCGTTATCTCAACAAGCGAGTCCCGCGGGATTACGGCACTGTTCCCCTCCTGCTATTTTGGGGACTCCTGCTTGTGTGGCTGTTTCCCTGGTCTAGTTTTCTGCCGCAAGCGTTGGCAAGCGTGAAGTTCTCCCGAATCCGCGAAACAGTGCATTCGCCGGTGGCGCGGGCCAAGCTGGTTTTTCTCCTTGGCGCATTTTTCGTCGTTCTTTTCTTCAGCTTCTCGACCCGCCAGGAATATTACGTTCTTCCCGCGCTTCCTGGTCTCGCGCTTCTGATCGGCAGTTGGCTCGCGGAGGAAGAAGCTTCGCCGGCCGGCTCCCGGCTCCGTAGATGGGGTAAAATCTCGTCATCAGTTCTCGCGGTTCTCGGTTTGCTCGCCGGTATCCTGACGATCGCTCTTGCCATCTCCGCACCCCCTGTCCCGCCGGGTGCTGACACCGCCGACCTCTTGAATTCCGGCCCTCCCGAATCGCAACAATATGCGCTCTCCCTCGGCCACTTCCTCGATCTCAATCTGCGCGCCATGGCGATGTTCCGCGTGCCGCTCCTTCTTTTCGGATTATCGTTTTTCCTGGGTTCTGCATTGAACTGCTATTTCCGTCAGAGGGAACGTCCGGACCTGGGCAACTGGTCACTGGCCGCGATGAGCGTCAGTCTTCTCATCGCGATTCACATCGCGCTTGTTACGTTCAGCCCGCTTCTCACCTCGAAGCCGCTCGCGGATGCCGTCGTACGCGTCTACCAGCCTGGTGACATTATCGAAATCAATGGTGAATATGAGGGCGGCTCAACCATCAACTACTACACCGGTCACCAGGTGCGCATCCTGGATGGCCGCAGCGCAAATCTCTGGTACGGATCCTATTTTCCCGATGCGCCCAACATTTTTGACGACACCGCTTCCTTCCAACGCCTATGGGTCGGGCCTCAGCGCGTATTCCTCTGGACTGAACTTGAGTCTCGGGACAAGGCCCTCGCGGGAATCGATGGCAAAGCCGTTTTCACTCTGGCCCGCTCCGGAGGAAAGCTGGTGCTAACGAATCGGCCCGTGCCATGAGTTCGTCGTCGCCGGCAAACCCTCAGGAATCTCTTGGCGGAATCCTACATCTAATTGATAGGTACGCACGTAGAATAGGATAGGTATGATCGTGCATCTGATTCCGAGGAGAAGTAATTGATGTTTGGCCGACAAGCTCCAGAATTGACCTATTGCGATGTGACTCCGAAGTCTGTTTATTTTGACAGGCGCAAATTCCTTCGAGGGATGGGACTTGCTGGGGTTGCGGCCGTTGGTGGCAAGAGTTTGCTGGATTTGATCTCGCCTTCGATCACCGGTCATGCCACAACCAAGCTCACTGACCTGGTCAAGAGTCAATTCACCACCGATGAAAAGCAAACTCCCTACAATGATGTCACGCACTACAACAATTTCTACGAGTTTGGCACCGCCAAGGGTGATCCCGCGAAGAACGCGCAGAATTTTCGGACTTCTCCTTGGACCGTTTCCGTCGAAGGGGAAGTAAATAAGCCTCGCAAATTCTCCATGGAGGAAATTCTGAAGCTGGCGCCGCTCGAGGAGCGCATCTACCGCCATCGCTGCGTCGAAGCATGGTCGATCGTCGTGCCTTGGATCGGCTTCTCCTTCAATGTTCTCGCGAAGCTGGTCGAGCCTGCCCCTAAAGCACAATTCGTCGCCTTTGAAAGCTATTACGACCCTAAGCAAATGCCCGAGTCGAGAGGCACCGGCCTCGATTATCCCTACGTGGAAGGATTACGGCTCGATGAAGCGTTGCACCCGCTCGCGCTTCTCTGCGTCGGAATGTACGGCGAGACGCTGCCGAATCAGGATGGCGCGCCCGTGCGCATGGTGCTTCCCTGGAAATATGGTTTTAAGAGCATTAAGTCGCTTGTGAAAATCCGCTTCACGCAGAAGCAGCCTCCCACGACTTGGAATCGATCGGCCTCGAACGAATACGGTTTTTACTCCAACGTGAATCCAAATGTCGATCACCCGCGCTGGAGCCAGGCGAAAGAGCGGCGCCTCGGCGAAATCTTTAGGCGCAATACGCTCATGTTCAACGGCTATGCGGACCAGGTCGCGAGCCTCTACAACGGCATGGATCTGAGGAAGTATTACTGAGCTGGGACTGCCGCGTGCCTACCATCCTTGCTAGCAAGTGGGCCAAAGTCGTTCTCTTCCTCTTCTGCTTGGTGCCGTTCGCCTCTCTTGTCTGGCGCGCGCTTCATGCGAATCTCGGCGCAAATCCCGTCGAATTCGTGCAGCATTCTACCGGCGATTGGACGCTGCGCTTCCTGGTCTTTACGCTTTCGATTACACCGCTCCGAAGGCTCCTCAGTATCCCGGAAATGATTCGTTTCCGCCGTATGCTCGGCTTGTTCGCCTTCTTCTATGTTTGTCTGCACTTTCTGACCTACATCGGACCGGACCAATCCTTCAATTTGGGAGGCATGTGGAAGGATGTTCAGAAGCGCCGCTACATCACCGTAGGTTTCACAGCCTTCGTGCTGCTGATTCCGCTCGCGTTCACCTCCACTGCCGGCTGGATTCGTCGGCTTGGCGGACGACGCTGGCAGTTGCTTCACCGGGCGATTTACGTCAGCGCCGTCTGCGGGGTCATCCACTATTACTGGCTGGTGAAATCGGATGTGCGCAAGCCGCTCTTTTACGGTGCGATAGTCACGGTGCTTCTCGCGTGGCGGCTCGGAGATTGGTTCTTGCGGCGGCGGCGAGAGCCCTCCGCGAGTGCAGCTTCCCGGCGCGTTCCGGCAAGTGTCTCCTAACGTAGCTGTCTTAGTGGACGGACGTGGAACCGTCGTCGCTTGAGGTTGGTTTATCTTCTAATTCTAGCCCCCAGAAACGCGGCGCCGGAGTGAGAAATTCGATCCCGACGCGCTGCCCCTTCTCCCCTGGATCGCCCTGGTAGACGATCCGGCATTCCAGCTCTTCCTGTGTCTCCGGGTTGCTGAGGACCAGCATCTCCCCATCCTTGACTTCGTGCTTCAGAAGCAGCAGACCGCCGTGGGCATTGACGACTACGGTCTCGCAAGTCTCCCGGAATTTGCGGCCATTATGGCTGCGTCCTTGCGCTTGCACGCGCATTTTATGAAAAACCCGCCCGCTGCGCCGCGGGCTTGTAGAGGTGACTTCGCTCATAGAGCCATCTTCGAACGCCACCCTCACACGGTCAATTGCCTCTACGTACAGGTGTTCCCCAATCGCAACCCGGCGGAAGACAGTTGATGTCTACATGTTCTGCGGCTGCTCCTTTGGCGCCGACCAGGTCGCCCACCTCGCCCATCTGAACGCCCGCGACACCACCCTCGCGTTCGCCTCGCGTGCGCCGCAGGCTGACATCGGGCGGCTGAAGGCACGAATGGGCTGGACGATGCCGTGGTACACCATCACGGACAGCTTCGACGCCGACTTCGGCGTGGACGAGTGGCACGGTACGAATGCGTTCTTCCGCAACGGCGAGCGTGTGTTCGCACCTACTTCATCAACAACCGCGGCGACGAGGCGATGGGGAGCACCTGGAGCTACCTTGACATAACTGCGCTCGGGCGCCAGGAAGAGTGGGAGGACTCGCCGGAGGGCTACCCGCAGACACCGCCGTACAAGTGGTGGAACTGGCACGACGAATACGCCGCCGGCGCCTCGATCGACCCGAGGTGGAGCAAGGTGGTGGAGAACGCAAAGGTGACGTTGAACCTCAATGACTAGTGCGGCGGCGTACGCGATTCGCTCACCTCGGAGGCATGCTGGTGGAGGAGACCTGCTTCCGTTGGTGAGCAGGGTCGGCCGCTGGACGAGTGGTCGGCGAATCGGAAGTAATTCGGTTACTTCCGCATCGCCCGTAACTCAGGAAAAATTCAGAAACAGTCCTGAGCTGCTTTGCAACCTAGCCTTTAGCGTTTGGAACCTTAGGCTGCCACAATTCGATCGGATTTCCCTCAGGGTCATGCAGGCGGGCAAACCGGCCGGTGGGATCGGGCGGGTAAATCTTGATCTCGATTCCTGTGGCCCGCAGCTGTGCCGCCATTTTGTCGAGATCCCGGACTCGAAAGTTCAGCATCCAGACCTTTTGGGCATCCCCGAAATATTTGCTCGTCTCAGGAAATGGCGCGAAAGCGGTGGGGCCTGCCTCTTGCTCCCAAACGGGATCCCCTTCGCTCGATGGTATGAGCGAGATTCCCAGGTGCTGCTGGTACCAACTCCCCAACGCTTTCGGATCTTTGGCTCGGAAGAAGAATCCTCCGATTCCTGTAACTTTTTCCATTTCCGTTCCTCCAGCGAGCCCATCGCGAACAGCGGCCCCCGCAGGGGAAGGAGAGAGCTTTGGCGGTACGGCTGTCTGCGCCGCAAAGCCGAGTTGGTTTCGGCTCAAGATGAAGCTTGACCCGAAAGCAAATGACAGGGTTCGAAGCAGTTGGCGTCTTAGAAAAAGCATCTCATCCTCCTTCCGAGAAGAGCGCGGCCCGAGCTACGATACCCGCGCAAACGGAGTTCTGGGAAGCGTAAAGATGAGGCTCTGGGCGATTTGTCGGCAATCCGGAAGTTGGCCGGAAACGGCGTTCTGGGAAGCTGGCCTTGCAACCTCTACCGAGCACGCGACGACCGTCCAGTAGCCTAACTCCTGATAAACGCGCTTACCGGAAAAGTGGGTCCCGGTACCCAAGTTACCCGGTAATCCGACTTACCAGGCACTAGGACGGGTTAATCCGGACAATCCCGGTTAAATCAAACAAAGACCGACTGTTATGGCCTTATGTTATAGCAGCTTCGCATACTCTGCCTTGGCTTCCTTCAGGATGGGGACATCAGGGTCGGCGTCTTTCCAGAGCGCAAGGAAGTCCTGATAGGCAGCGCGGGCTTTGACTGTGTCGCCGTGCAAGGAATAGGCACGAGCGAGACCAAGCTGCGAGAGCTCCCATATTGTGGACAAGGGCGAGACGCCTCGATGGTCCAACACGGCTTTGAATTCGGTACCCGCCTCCGCCGGTTTTTGTAATTTGAGATAGGCCGTGGCCCGAAGGTAGTTGGGGAGCAAACCAGAGTGCCATCCGAATTCGTACAGCTTGACTTGGTCTAAGGTGAGCAATGCTGCGTCGGCTTGGCCGTTGCTCAGCTGTGATGCTGCCAGAACCACTGGGACATCGACTCCATTCAAGAAGGTGTCTGACGGATGGTCGTGCACGAGGCTGTCCATGATGTGCTGCGCTTCTGGGCCTTGCCCATTGAGGGCCATGACCTTCGCTGCAACAACTTTCACATTCTTCGAGTCCTCGAACTTCGCCGCTTCGGAAAGGCTTTTACGTGCAGCGATAGATTCACCAAACAGAGCCTGGGCGTCCGCCAGAAATAGCAAAGCATTCGCCGCAGATTCTTTCAGGTCGGACTCAAGCGCGATGCGGGCGGCGTGCTGAGTGCGTTGACGCGCTAGTTGGACGCGACCATCAAGCAAATCAATTCTTGCTTGAGTCGAAACTACAGAAAGATCGTCCGCATTCTGTGCCATCCAAGTTCGTTCTTGCTCAAGTGCCGCGCGATCGGAGCGTAGCAATGCCAACAAATACCTTTCGAAGTGAAGGTGAGGTCCTTTCGATCTATCTTCTGCAATATGGCGCAGCGCGATTTCTGCTTCATCGTAGCGACCTTGTGCCCGAAGCACGTGCGCGAGATTTCCATTGCCAGTTTCGTCAGAGGGAAAAAGGGCCGCAGCCAAGCGAAGCTCATCCGTTGCCTTTTGATACAGGCCGAGGTTCGCGTAGGTGAGCCCGAGTAGGTTGTGCGGTGGAAACTCGTTGGGTTCCAGGCTTTCCCATGAGCGAAGAGCGTCAATCCCCTTGTATATCTCTCCTGTCACGTTGAGATAGTAGCTGCCTTCAGTGGCTGCCTTGAGGGCATCCGGTAACCTCCCCCGCAGAGCAAACGCGCGCTTAAGATCTTGGTTTGCACGCTGTGTTTCTCCCAGCGTATTATCGGCCCAAGACAGCCAGATCCAGGCTTCCGCCAAATTGGGGTCGAGTTCCGTTGCCCGCCGCAACATTGACGCGCTCTGTCTCGGTTGTTTATCGTAGAGGTTGACACCCATCAAATAAGCTTTATAGGCTGGCAAGGATGTGGTAGGAAGAGCGGCAGGATCAGACGCCGGAGGATTTCCAGAGTTTCCCGAGAGCCGCAGGCGAGTGGCCGCCGCGAGCCGACTGACGGTGGTCATTACCTCGTCCCTATCCTTTGATTCCGCCTGTTCGTGGGAAAGAGTGCGCCGTGAGGTGCAGTCGAGTACTGATAACTCGATCACATAACCGGCGCCTTGTGGCTTGATCTCCCCCTCGGCCAACAATTTTCCCTGGCCGCGCTCACACAATTGCTGAGTAAGTTCAGGGGTCAAGCGAGCATCGGCGCTCTTCCCCAGGGTCCGCAACAGCTCTAACACGCGGTCGTCTTTGACCACCTCAACGATAGGAGAGCGATTCAATTCCGTCTTCACAACTTCTTGCAACACATCATCGAAGACCGTGTCGCCGGTTGCATTCGTGAACTCCGCGACGAATAGCGGGTCGCGGCCATTCGACGGGATGGCTCGATGCCAGCGATATCTGTAAAGGCCGACGCTGATAGCGGCGACGATGACAAGCACCCCTGCCGAGATGGCCCACGCCCGCGCGCGAGGCGCAACCCTGGATGGCGCGCTTGTTGCCGCCGTGGCTGAAAGTCGTCCCGATTCTGTGTCGCGCTTCAGACGCTGCAAGTCGGTGCGAATATCGGCCGCGTGCTGATAGCGCAGCTTGCGATCTTTCTCTATCGCCTTGTTGACGATTTCTTCCAGCTTCGGCGGGAGTTCTGGATTTAGTCGTTCCAGAGGAATTGGTGCACGGTTTAGAATCGCTTCGGTGATGACGCCCGATGTATTTCCGGGGAATGCTGGCCGTCCAGTGGCCATTTCGTAGAAGACCAGACCGAATGAGAACAGATCGGTGCGCGCATCGAGTTCTTCTCCGCGAACTTGCTCCGGCGACATGAAGGCGACAGTACCGATGGCGGCGCCGGGGGTGGTGAGCAGATCTTCTGCAGTTACAGTGGCCATCGCGGAAACGCCCACGCCTTCCAGGACGCTGTGGGCTTGGGCAAGTTTGGCTAAGCCGAAATCGAGTACTTTTG
>Ga0307477_10000474_pt1 | contig 44218 bp, 37 predicted proteins | sample atmos_gasesECM2C_FD_203316 | JGI IMG/M metagenome (GOLD analysis project Ga0307477, IMG submission 203316) | Hardwood forest soil microbial communities from Morgan-Monroe State Forest, Indiana, United States - atmos_gasesECM2C_515 | ecosystem: Environmental > Terrestrial > Soil > Temperate... | reverse complement strand
TCTCGAGGCCTACTCAAAGCGTCTATCGGGTCGCCCCCCGCATCCCCTCGATCCCCTTCCCACCCCTCCGGGGGGGAAGGGGACGCCCCCTCCCTCCCCCCTTTCTAGAGACGTTGCGTCTTTCTAGAGACGTCTCCTTCTGCTCGCGGGGTTACGTTCCCGCCGCCGGGCGGACCGTCTCGGCCCTGGTCTCGGCTTGCCGGCAGAGGGCGAGGAAGCGGCGCACGACGGCGTCGCCGGCGAAGTCCTCCTCGCGCAGGTGCGCCGCCGCGGCGCGTCCCAGCCTGGCCAGCTCCTCCGGGTCGCGGCGCAGGGCGGTCACTGCCGCCGCCCAGGCCCGGGGATCGCGGTAGTCGGCCACCACCCGGCCCCCGTCGCCGATCATCTCCGGCAGGCCGCCGCGCGGGCTGACCAGGGCGGGGATGGCGCTCGCCTGCGCTTCGAGGACGACGCGGCCGGCACCCTCCTCGCCGACGGAAGGCGCGAGCAGCAGGGCGGTCTGGCGGTAGATCTCGCGCACGTCCGCCCGGCGCCGCAGCAGGGCGGCGTTCGGATGGCGGGCGAGGTCCTGCCGCACCTCCTCCAGGCGATCGCCGAGGAACCAGCCCTCGACCACCAGGAAGCGCTCCTCGGGCAGCAGCGGCAGCAGCCCGAGGAGCGTCTCGTAGCCCTTGAAGGGCACCGGGTTGAACATCGCCAGGCAGCCGCGGCCGGGCGCGCGCTCGACCCGGTACTCCGCCTCGCGGACCAGCGGATAGAGCACCGTCGCCTGCAGCCCCAGCTCCTCGCGCAGCCGGCGCGCCACGAAGCGCGAGCAGCAGATCAGCTCGACCGGCAGCTCGGCGGCTTGCGCCACGCCCAGCGCCGCGAAGTTGGATGCCGAGTGCAGGTACCACAGGGCGCCGAGGCCGCGGGCCGCCGCACGGCGCACCGTCGCGAGCGCCCCGTCGCCCTGGACCAGGCAGACGGTCGGCCGGAAGGCGTCGGCCACCTCGTCGAACGCCTCGCCCGGCCGGTCGACCGCCAGCACCGGGTAGTCGAGGTCGATCTCCCAGCGGCCCGGCGAGCAGCGCAGGGCGCGGATGCCGATGGCCGCGAAGTCGATCAGGTTGGGATAGCGGTCGACGGCCGAGCGGTCCTCGCCGTCCGCCCCGGCTCCCCGGCCCATCAGGGCGGCGCAGGCGCAGCCCGGCTCGCGGCTGACGGCGCGGAGCAGGTCGTGCGCGACGCGCGGGCCGCCGTTGTAGGACAGCGGGTAGGCGCTGCCGGTGAACGCCAGCAGGACCCTGGTCATCTGCCGGCCGCCTCGCAGAGAGAGCCGTAGAGCCCTTCGAGGGAGCGCACCATGGGCGCCAGCTCGAACGCCGGGGCGACGCTCGCCTGGCCGCCGCGCGCGAGCGCCGCGCGCAGCTCCGGGGCGGCGAGGAGGTGGAGCATGCCGGCGAGGATCTCCTGCGAGCTGCGGAAGCCCACCAGCCAGGCGTTGCGGCCGTGCTCGAGCAACTCGGAGGCGACCCCCGAGGCGGTGACCAGCGCGGGGACCCCTGCCGCCAGCGCCTCGACGTACACCTGGCCGAAACCCTCGGCCCAGGGGTCGACGGGCGCGTGCACGAAGAGGTCGAAGAGCGGGTAGAGGGAGGCGATGTCGTCCTCGAAAGGGATCTCGACGTAGCTGGCCGGCGGCAGCTCGGCCAGCTGGCTCGCGATCGGCGGGTAGTCGCCGCGGGCATTGGCCAGCACCAGCTTGGCCGCGGGGTACTGCCGGAGCAGCTCCGCGAACGCGGGGACGATGTAGTGCACTCCCTTGTGCTCCACGTAGCGGGCCACCACCCCGATCACCGGCCAGGCTCCCGCGATGCCGTACTTGGCGGCGAGCGCCTGCACCGCGGCGGCGGGCGGCCGGCGGAAGCGCTCGAGATCGAACCCGTGGTGGATCAGCCGCACCTTGGCGGGGGCCACCTTCTCCCACTCGACGAGGACCGTGCGCACCATGCGGTCCGGGGCGACGATCGCGGTGGCCAGGGCGTTGAACAGGCGGTCGTAGGCGACGCGGTGAGGGAAGAAGCCGTGGTTCGCGACGCTGTGCCGGGTGTAGACGCGCACCGGCACGCCGGCCAGCAGGGCGCCCCAGAGGCCCGCCATGCAGCCGGGGAAGAAATGCGTGTGCACGACGTCGATCCGGTGCTCCCGGCAGTGGCGGCGGACGGCGGCGATGGCGGCGGGCAGGCTGCGCAGGCCGCGATACCGGAGGTGGCGGTAGGGGATCCCGCGTTCTCGCAGGAAGGGGGCGAGGGCGGGCTCGCCGGCGGTGACCAGCAGGAAGGAGAGATCGAAGCGCTCGCGGTCGAGCTCCTCGCAGAGCCACTCGAAGCAGAGCCAGCGCACCTGCATGGCGACGACGTGGAGCACGCGCAGCCGGCGCCCGCCGCTCACGCCCGGGTAGCCTCCGGCTCGCGCGGCGGTCTGCCGTCAACGCAGGCGACCCAGCTGCCGTCCGCCAGCGGATGGGCGTCGAGGTGGTGCATGCTGCGGCCGCTCCAGGGGCTGTCGCCGGGGGAGAGCACCGGGCTCTCCGGCAGCTCCTCCTCGCGGTAGCTCTCGGCCGTCAGCTCCGTGACCCGGAAAGCCCGCACCCGGGTGCCGTAGTCCGGGTAGCAGTCCTGGGCGAAGCGCACGACGTTGCCGTCCCAGAGGCCCACCCTGCCCGCCGGCCGGGCGCGGCGGGCGTCCCCGGCCACGATCGGGCTCGCGGGGTGCTCGTGCCAGGGCCCGGCAAGCCGCTCTGCCTGGTAGAGGCGGAGGGTGTCGTTGCGCGTTTCGACGGGACAGACGAACAGCCACCAGCGCCCCGCCCAGCGGAACGGGGACGGGTCGGCGCCGACGCCGGGGAGCAGCTCGGCGACGTGCTCCCACTCGGCCGGGAAGCGGCGTGCGCGGTACAGCCGGATGCACCCGGCGTCCAAGGTCTCGGGGGTCATGTACCACTGTCCGCGCCAGCGGAACACGTAGGGGTACGAGAGATGGAACGGCTCGCGCAGCACGATGCCGCGGTAGTCCCAGCACAGCGCGTCGCGGCTCACCGCGTGCGCGAGCTCGCCGCGGTCCGCGTCCCGGTTCCACACCTCGAAGAACATGTGCCAGGTGTCGCCGTCGCGGACCATGAAGGGGTCGGCGACGAAGGCGGCGGGCACGTCGCGAACGTCGCGGTGGCTGAGCACCGGGTTGGCCGCTCCGGGGGCGGGGAAGAGGGAGAGGGGCGAGGCGCCGGCATAGATACCGATCGCCCATTGCGCCGAGAGCGGAGGGGTCGTCACCGGCACGCGAGAAAGTGTCCTCAAGGATATCGACGACTAAGATAACACAGCCTCTTGGTGCCGCCTATTCCAGGAAATTGACCCACTACAACCTATGCCAGGCGGAAGTGGCGGGCCAGCGCCGCCGCCGTCTCCTGCTCGCCGCTGGTGCCGTCGACGATCCGGCAGGTCAGCGCGTGCCTGGCGGCCTCCGCGGCCAACCGGCGCGCCACCTCGTCGTCGCGGGCCATCCAGCCGGCGACGGCGGCCGCCGGATCGGCGCTGCCGGCGAGCAGCTCCGGCAGCCATGTCGCGCGCCGCGGACCGTGATGGCGGCGGAAACCGGGAGTGGCGATCAGCCAGCAGGCCTGGTGAGGGCCGGCGAGGGCCGCCGCCACCCGCGCCGGCAGCAGGCCGACCCCCTCGGCGAGCACCGGGCCCCGCAGGCGGCGCAGGTCCTCCATCACCATCTCGAGCTCGTCCGCGTAGAAGAGCAGCAGCTCGCGCGCCTGCCGCGCGGGCGGCAGCCGCCACTGCTCCACGACCGGCAGGTCCATCAGGCGATGGAAATGGGGATGGAGCGCCGGCACGGCGCGGCGCCGGTGCTCCTCGAACCAGTCGTCGCAGCTGTAGAGGGTGAGACCGTGAGCGGCGGCGAGCGACCGCGCGGCGGAGCTCTTGCCGGCGCAGGCCGAGCCGCCGAGCCAGAGCACGTGCGCCAGGTCCTCGCGCAGGATCGACACGCAGGGAGTCTATCGAGGCAGCGGCCGGCGCGGGCGACGCGGGCGTGGCGCGGCACGGCGCGGCGCGGCGTACCATACTGCTGCATGCGTCCGCGCGATCTCGAGGCGGCCCGCCAGCCGCCGGTGTCGCTGCCCGCGGGGCGCTTCGGTCCGTGGGCGGAGGCAGGCGCGCTCGCCCCGCTCGCGGAACCGTTCGCGGAGCCGCTCGCGAGCGTCTCCGCGCGGGTGGAGAGCGGGCGGCTCGACGTCCTCTGCCTGCGTCCGATCCATCACGTCCTCGAGTACGAGGCGCTCTACCGGCTGACCGCGGCCCTGCGGTCGCGGTTGTCGGGGGTGCGGCTGTACCTCCATCTGCGCTCGGCCCTGCGCGACCCGCGGCCCTTCGCGCGGCTGCCGGTCGATCGCGTGGAGCGCCTGGCCAGCCGCGGCGGCCGCGGCATGCTGGCCGCGGGCCTGCGCCGGCTGGCCGGGAAGCGGGGGCGGGCGGCGGCGGCGGCGACCGTGGTGCTGGCCCCGCCCGGATTCCAGGCGCCGGGATGCGGCGGCGATTCAGGTTGCGCGGCGGCCGGCGCCGGCTTCCTGGCTGCCCTCTTCGACGAGGTGCCGCTCTGGCGCGCCGCCGCTGTCGCGCCGCCGCCGCTGTCGCGCCGCGTCGCCGGGCACCGGTTCCTGATCCACCAGGCCCGCTTCCACGTCGGCGACACCCTGTGGATCACTCCGCTGCTGCGGCGGATCCACGACCTGTTCCGGCGGCCGCAGGTCACCCTGGTGGCTCCACCGGTCGCCGCCGAGGTGCTGGCGGGCAATCCTCACCTCGGCGAGCTGCTCTGCCATCACCCCGCCGACGGCGAGCCGGGCCGGGGGCGAGTGCTGGCCGCGCTGGCCGGGCGGCGCTTCGACGCCGCCCTCTTCGCCTTCGCCCGCCGGCACGAGAGCGCCTGGCTGGCGCGCGCCATGGCCGGGGACCTCGCCGGCGCCGGAGGGCCGGCGACGGCGGCGCGCCGGATCAACCTCGAGTACCACGACCTGTTCCAGGACTCTCGCCGCCCCTGGGGGCCGTTCACTCACGAAGCCTGGTTCTTCTGGGGCCTGCTGCCGAGCCCGCGCATGCTGCTGCACGCCCTGGACCCGGCGCTGCCGGCGGCGGCGCGCCTGGAGCTGCACCAGGCGGCGGCGCGGCTGGAGCTCCACCCGACGGCCGCGGCGCGGCGGCGGGCGGCCGAGCTGCTGGCGGCGCGCGGGCTGGAGGGCCGGCACTTCGCCGTCCTCGCGCCGGGCGGCCATTCCTCCCCGCGCTGGCCGGCGGCGAGCTTCGCCCGGCTGGCCGTGGCGCTCGCCGGCCAGATGCGGCTCGCGGTCCTGATCGAAGGCAGCCCCGGGGAAACGCCTCTCCTGCGAGAGATAGCCGAGACCCTGGGGGCCGCGGGCGGCGAGCGTCCGCCCATCGTCGTCTGCCAGGACCCGCTGGACGTCTTCGCCGCCCTGCTCGAGCGGGCACGGGTGTTGATCGGCAACGACAGCGGCCCGCTCCACCTGGCCGCCGCCCTGGGAGTGCCCAGCCTCTACTTCGCGGCGCGGGAGAAGCTCGCTCACTCCCATCCCGAGGGGACGGTCAGCTGGGCGCTGTTCGACGAGTTGGCGAACGATCCCCGCCGCATCTCGGTCGAGCAGGCCCTGGGCGCGCTGCGGGAGATGCGGCGCCAGGGCCTTCTCGCAGGCTGAGACGGCGCGGCGGGAGGTATGCTAGCGTGTATTGAAACGCCAGAAGGCTGCCGCGGGTGACACGGCGGCTTGGTAGGGGGAAGGCAGAGATGAGCGGCTGGGACGGGCGGCATCACCAGGCGGCGGCATCTGCGGCAGCCACCGCGGCGACCGCGGCGATCACTGCCGCCGATGCGCTCCCGGAGATCGCGGCGCTGGTGCGCGAGGACCTCGGCGCGCACGGACTCGCTCGCCTGCCGCCGATGACCGAGGCTCGCTTCGTGGAGCTTGCCGGCTGCTTGGGCGAGGTCGGGCTGCGCACCGACCTGGTGATCGATCCGGCCCAGGCGGAGGAGGAGCGCCGCCGCCGCAACTCGGAGGCGGGGCGGCCCGTCGTCTATGCGCCCACCGAGCTCGGGTTCCACACCGATCGGCCGACGGTGGACGTGATCGGGTGGTACTGCGTCGAGCAGGATGCCGAGGACGGCGCGGTCCTCCTCATCGACACCGCCGACCTCGGCGAGCACTTCAGCGCCGCGGAGATCGCGGCGCTGGGGCGCGTCGAGCTGGGTTACTTCCAGCGGAACGCCCTGACCGGCCAGGAGGAGGCCTGCCGCGCACCCCTCGTCGCGAGCGGGCCGCGCGGCCATCTCCTCTATTACGCTCCCTGGCTGGTGCAGGAGGGCGCCGGCGGCGAGGCGGCGCTGCTCCTGGCGCGCTTCGCGGCCTACGTCGAACGGCAGCGCGAGACCGCGCTCGTGCGCATCCGCCTGCAGCGCGGCGAGGCGTTGTTCGTCGACAATCACCGCCTGCTGCACGCGCGGGGCAACCTCTCGCCCTCGAGCCGGCGCCACATCGTGCGGCTCTACATCGCGTGTCCCGCGGCGGCGGCCGGCGGCTGAGGAGTGCGAGGTCGATGAGGTCCGGTGTGTCCATGGCCGCGGTGACCGCGGCCCTGCTCTGCGTGCTCGCATTCCAGGCGGGTCCGCTTCCGGCAGCTGCGCGGCAGCCCGCGCCGGGCCGCCAGCCGCCCTGGCCGGACGTGGAAGTCATCGATCAGGACGGGCGGCAGCTGCATTTCTACTCCGACCTCGTCCGCGGCAAGCGGGTGGCGATCAACTTCGTCTTCACCACCTGCACGACCATCTGCCCGCCGATGGGGGCCAACTTCGAGCGGCTGCAAGCCCTGCTGGGAGCGCGCGCCGGCGCCGACGTGCGGCTGCTCTCGATCAGCATCGACCCGCTGACCGACACGCCGGAGCGGCTCAAGGCCTGGGGGGCGAGGTTCCACGCCGGTCCGGGCTGGACCCTGCTGACCGGGTCCAAGGAGGAGCTGGACCGGCTGCTCAAGGCGATGGGGATCTTCACCGCCGACCCCGCCAACCACGCGCCGATCCTGCTGCTGGGCGATGACCGCACGGGGCGCTGGACCCGCGCCTACGGCCTCGCGCCCCCGGCCAAGATCGTGCAGCTCCTCGACGGCTTATCGGTGGCCGCCGCCGCTTCGACGTCGCAACCGGCGCCCGCGGAGCAGACCCACGAGAGCGCCGCCCACCATTACTTCACCGACGTCGAGCTGATCGATCAGGACGGCAAGCCGCGTCGCCTGTACAGCGACCTGCTGGCCGGCAAGACGGTGGTCGTCGATTCCTTCTTCACCAGCTGCACCGGCAGCTGTCCCGCGGTGGCGGCGACCCTGGCGAGGATCCAGGCCGCCCTGGGCGACCGGCTCGGGCGCGACGTCGTCCTGCTGTCGCTGTCCGTCGATCCGCAGACCGACACCCCGGCCCGCCTCAAGGAGTACGCAGGCCGGCTCGGCGCCCGGCCCGGCTGGTACTTCCTGACCGGCAGCAAGCAGAACGTCGATCTCGCGCTCCGCAAGCTGGGCCAGTACAGCGAGCGGAAGGAGGACCACACCAACCTGCTGATCGTCGGCAACGAGCGCACCGGTCTGTGGAAGAAGGTCTTCGGCCTCGCCAAGCCGGAGGAGGTCCTGGCCATCGTCCAGGGCGTGCTCGACGACCGCGGCGCGCCCGACACCGGAGGTTAGTGCCTCGTGGCGAAGATTCGCGTCCTTGCAGCCGTGGCAGCGGCGACAGCTCTGCTCGGCGCGGCCCCGGGGACGGCGCCGGCGACGGCCGACGGCCTGTCCGCCGCCGCGGCGCGCGGCAAGCAGATCTACAGCACCGGCACCAGTCCCGCGGGCGGCGCCATGGCCGCGGTGCTCGGCGAGGGCGGCGCCGAGGTCCCGGCCTCCGCGCTGCCTTGCGCCGGCTGTCACGGCAGCGACGGCCGCGGCGGCAGGGAGGGCGGCGTGCGGCCCTCCGACCTGACCCGGGAAGCGCTCCGCCAGCCTGCGGCGGGTGGGGGCGACGGCCGGCGACGGCCGGCCTACTCCGACCGGTCGCTGATCCGCGCCGTGACCATGGGGATCGACCCGGCGGGCAATGCGTTGCAGGTCGCCATGCCGCGCTACCGGCTGACGCGGCAGGATGCGGCCGACCTGCTCGCCTATCTCGAGCGGCTGGGGCACGAGGCGGAGCCCGGCCTCACCGCCGGCGAGATCCGGCTCGGGGTCCTGCTCCCGGGCGGCGCCCGGCCCGAGAGCGCGGCCCAGGCGGCAGCCGTGCGGGCGGTGCTCGAGGCGCGCTTCGCCGAGCTCGAGAGCGCCGGCGGCCTCTACGGCCGCCGCCTGACGCTGTCCTTCGCCGCGCTCCCGGAGCCGGCGGCGGAACGGGCGACGCAGCTGCGCGAGCTGCTGGCCCGCGAGCCGCTCTTCGCGCTGGTCGGCTCCTACCTGGCCGGGGCCGAGTCCGAGATGGCGGCCACCGTCGCCGCCGCCGCGATTCCGCTGATCGGGCCGCTCACCGCGCGGCCGCGGCAGGATTTCCCGCTCAATCGCTATGTCTTCTACCTGACACCCGGGCTCGCGGAGCAGGCGAACGCGCTGGTCGAGTTCGCCGCCCGGCAGCTGCCGCCGGGACGCCGGCCGCTGGTCGTCATCCGGCCCGACACGGCGGAGCTCGCCGGCATCGCCCGCGCGGTCGCGGCGGCGGCGCGAGGCCGCGGCTTCACCACCTTGGAAACCGCGGCATCCGGCGCCGCCGCGGCGCAGGCGGCCGATCTCGCCGGCCGGGTGGGAGAGGGCGGCGCCGCGGCGCTCTTGCTGTTCGACGACGGCCGCGCCGTCCAGGAGCTGCTGCGCCAGCTGCAGGCGCTCGGCTGGCGCCCGCTCATCCTGCTGCCCGGTGCGCTGCCGGGCGAGGACCCCTTCGCCGTCGTGCCGGCGGCGCTGGCGGACCGGTTGTTCCTCTCGCTGCCGGTGCTGCCTCCGGACCGCACCCCCGGAGCGGCGGCGGACTACCGGCGCCTGGCGGCGGCGCACGCGCTGCCCGCGCACCACGTCGCCGCCCAGATGACCGCCCTGGCGGCCGCCGAGGTGTTGATCGAAGGGCTCAAGCGGACCGGCCGCGACCTCAGCCGAGAGAAGCTGATCGCGACGCTCGAGAAGCTCTACAGGTTCGACGCCGGGCTGGGCGCACCGGTGAGCTTCGGACCCAACCGCCGGATCGGCGAGCGCGGCGCCTACGTCGCCGGCCTCGACTTCGCGCATCATTCCCTGGGGCCGCGGGCCCCCTGGATCGAGATCGAGCCCTGAGATGGCCGGCTCGATCCTCACTGTAGGGCGCGATCCCGTGCGTCTCGCCTATGACGCCATCGCGGGCACCTACGACGCCCAGGTCGCCCGCTCCTCCTGGGTGCGCGCGCGCCTCTGGCAGCGCCTCGACGCGCTCTTCCCTCCCGGCGCCCGCGTGCTCGACGCGACGGCCGGCACCGGTGCCGACGCGCTGCACCTGGCGGCGCGCGGCGTCGCGGTCACCGCCTGCGACCTCTCCCCGGCAATGCTCGAGCGGCTCGCGGCCAGAGCCCCGTCGATCACCACGCGGGTGGCCGACTGCGCCCGGCTGGCGGCGGCGTTCCCGGCGGCGGCACGCTTCGACGGCGTGCTGTCGACCTTCGCGGGGCTCAACACGGTGACGGACCTGGGCGGGTTCGCGGCCGGCGCGGCCGGCCTGCTGGAGCCGGGAGGCGTGCTGTTCGTCCATCTGCTCAACCGCCTGCCGCTGGCCGCCCTGGCACGCCGCTTCCGCAGCGGCGGCTGGCAGGCGGGCGCGGCCGGCGTGGCGGCGGCCTGGCGCGGCTGCCGGGTGGTGACGATCGGCGGAGTGCCGGTGCCGCACCGGTTGCACTCGCCGCGCCGCCTCTACCGCGAGGTCTTCGCGCGCGACTTCGAGCTGCTGGGGGTGAGCGGGCAAGGGGTGCTTCGCCCGGTTGACGATCCGGCGGAGCCGGCGGCGGGACCCGGGTCGGAGCGGCGGCGCGGCCGCGACCGCTGGGAGGAGCGGCTGGGCGCCTGGCCCTCGAGCCGCGGGCTGGGCACCTTCTTCGCGCTCGAGATGCGCCGCCGCCCCATGGAGACGGCGCGGCGATGAGCCGGCTCGCGCCGCGCCCGCAGCCCGACCGGCCTCCGGGAGCCGCGGCCCTGCCGCCGCCCCTGCCGCACGAGGACCCGATCATCCGGCTGCCGCTGCTGATCTTGTTCCCGCACAGCCGCTGCAATTGCCGGTGCCTGATGTGCGACATCTGGCGCGACCGGGGGAAGCGCGAGCTGGCGGCCGTGGACGTCGCGCGCTGGCTCCCCGAGTGGCGGCGCCTGGGCGTGGAACGGGTGGTGCTCTCGGGCGGAGAGGCGCTCCTGCACACCGAGCTGTGGCCGCTCTGCGACCTGCTGCGCGGCGCCGGGATCGGCATCACCTTGCTCTCGACCGGTCTGCTGCTGGCGCGCGACGCCGCGCGCCTGGTGGCGGTCTGCGACGACGTGGTGGTGAGCCTGGACGGCCCGCGCCAGGTGCACGACCGCATCCGCAACGTGCCGCGCGCCTTCGACCGCCTGGCCGCGGGCGTCTCAGCAGTGCGTGCCGCGGGCGCCGCTGCAGTGCGTGGGACTAGCATCAGCGGCCGCTGCACGGTGCAGCGCGCCAACTTCCACGCCCTGCGCGCCACGGTCGCGGCGGCCCGCGACGTCGGGCTCGAGCGCCTGAGCTTCCTGGCCGCCGACGTCACCAGCGAGGCCTTCAACCGGCCGGGCGGCTGGGACCGCGAGCGCGCCGCCGAGGTCGCCCTGCGCGAGGAGGACCTGGAGCCGCTCGCCGCGGAGCTGGCGGCGCTGGCGCGGGAGCATGCCGCGGACTTCGCCAGCGGCTTCCTGGCCGAGAGCCCGCGCAAGCTCGAGCGCCGCCTGCTGCAGCACTTCGCGGCGCTGCTCGGGCGCGCCGATTTCGCGCCCAACGCCTGCAACGCTCCCTGGGTCTCGGCGGTGATCGAGACCGACGGCACGGTGCGGCCCTGCTTCTTCCAGCCGCCACTGGGCAATCTGCATGCGCCCGGCGGCCTGGCCGCGGTCCTCAACTCGCCCTCCGCCATCGCCTGGCGGCGTGGACTCGACGTGGCGAGGGACGCGATCTGCCGCCGTTGCGTCTGCTCGCTGTGCCTGCGTCAGGGCGAGCGGCCATGAATCGCGTCGTGCTCTACAACCCGCGCGCCGTCTTCTACACCATGCCGCTCGCCGTCCTGGCGGTGGGCGCCCACCTCGATCCCGAGCGCTACGAGGTGACGATCGTCGACGGCCGGCTGGAGAGCGACCCGGCCGCGGCGCTGGCGGCGCGGCTCGACGGCGCGCTCTGCCTGGGAGTGACCGTGCTGACCGGCGCGCCGATCGCCGACGCCGTGCGCCTGTCGCGGGCCGCCAAAGCGGTGCGCCCCGACCTGCCGGTGGTGTGGGGCGGCTGGCATCCGTCGATGTTCGGGCGCGAGTGCCTGGCGGAGCCGAGCGTCGACGTGACGGTCCAGGGGCAGGGCGAGATCACCTTCGCGGAGATCGTCGAGCGGCTGGCGGCGGGCGAGCCGGCGACCGCTCTCGACGGCTGCCTCGGTCTCACCTACCGCGCCGCGGACGGCGAGGTGCGGCAGAACCAGCCGCGGCCGCTCGCCGACGTCAACGTCTTCCGCGCCCACGACTATGGGCTGCTGCCGGTCGAGCGCTACTACGCCCTCAAGGGCAAGCGCCAGCTCGACTACATCTCCTCGCAGGGATGCGCGTTCCGCTGCGCCTTCTGCGCCGACCCCTTCGTCTACCAGCGCCGCTGGGTGGGCCTGCAGCCCGAGCGCATCGGCGCCGAGGTCGAGGCGCTCTGGCGCCGCTACGGCTTCGCCGATCTGTCGTTCCAGGACGAGACCTACTTCACCTATGTCCCGCGCGTCGACGCGGTCGCCGAGGAGCTGTTGCGGCGCCGCCTGCCGATCACCTGGGCCGCCACCATGCGCGCCGACCAGGGCGATCGCCTGCCGGAGGAAGTGCTGTCAAAATGCAAGCAGTCGGGTCTCCGCCGCGTCATCGTCGGCGTCGAGTCAGGCTCGCAGGAGATGATCGACCGCATCAAGAAGGACATCAAGCTCGAGCAGGTGATGCGCACCGCCGAGAAGTGCCGCCGGCACGGCGTCGACGTCATCTTCCCTTTCATCGTCGGCTTCCCCGGCGAGAGCGACGAGAGCGTGCGAGCGTCGCTCGACCTCGCCAAGCACCTGCGCTCCCTGTCGCCCGGCTTCACCACGCCGATCTTCTACTTCAAGCCCTACCCCGGCTCGGCGCTCACCGCCGACGCCATCCGCGACGGCTACGCGCCGCCCAGCACGCTCGAGGAGTGGTCGCGCTTCGATTTCATCGGCTCCTCGGGTCCCTGGGTGAGCCCGGCCAAGCGCCGGCACGTCGAGCGCTTCAAGTTCTACCAGGACCTCGCCTGGGACCGCGGCGGCGCTTGGCGCCGGCCGGTGCAGCGCCTCGCCCGCTGGCGCCTCGCGAAGGATACCTACGGCCTGCCCGTCGAGCGGCTCTTCGAGCGCTGGCTGCGCCCGGTGCAGCCGCTCTCCTGAGAAACCCCGGTCCTTGCCGTCGCGTAGAATGCAGCGTCCAACGGACCTGCGCCCCGAGGGAGGCCCCTGCGATGCACCCGAACGCCCAGCTCATCCACCGCTTCTACGCCAGCTTCCAGGAGCGCGACGCCGCCGGCATGGCCGCCTGCTATCACCCGCGGGTGCGGTTCTCGGACCCGGTGTTCCTCGAGCTCGACGCGGCGGGGGCAAGTGCCATGTGGGAGATGCTGTGCGAGCGCGCCCAGGACCTGCAGGTGGAGCTCGGGACGGTGGCCGCCAACGATCGCGCCGGCCACGCCCACTGGGAGGCCTGGTACACCTTCGGTGCCACCGGCCGCGCCGTGCACAACCGCATCGACGCCCGCTTCGTCTTCGACGGCGGCACGATCCTTGAACACCATGACAGCTTCGACCTCTGGGCCTGGTCGGCGCAGGCCCTGGGCCCGAAGGGCCGCCTCCTGGGCTGGACGCCGCTGGTCAAGAACGCCATCCGGCGCCAGGCCGCCGCCGGGCTGGCGAGCTACCGCACGAAGCGGGCCGCCGCCGGGTAGTGTGAGAATAGACGCCTGGGCGGGCCAGCGCGTAAGAGAACGGTCATCATGAGCGAGCATCTACGAGACCCTGACCTGGATCGCCTCGTGCACGAGCTGAACCGCCGTGCCGAGCTCGAGCGGCCCGGCACCGCCGAGGCCGAGGACGACCTCGAGGAGGAGCGCGGCTTCAGCGGTGCCGCTGGTGCGGCTCCGGGCGCCGACCCCGTGCCGGTGCAGCCGGCGATGCCAGCGCCGTCCGCCGTGCCGGAGAAAAGCGCGATGCGAACGCCGCGGGCCAAGCGTCCGCCGGCGCCGCGAGCAGAGGAGCCGGACCACGAGCGGGCCGAGGCCGCGGCGTGGCTCGACCAGCTTCCGGAGCCCCCGGCCCGCGCCAGCCAGGAGGCAGGTGAGGCGCTCGGCCGGTTGCTGGGGGAGGCCCTCCGCCGCGGCGCCAGCGACCTCCTGCTGCTGGCCGGCCTGCCGCCGGTCTTCCGGGTGGACGGCCGCCTGAAGCGCGGCGACGCGGCGGCGCTCGAGGCCGACGCGGTCGCGCAGCTGTTCCAATCACAGCTCGCCAGCAGGGTCCGGCGCGAGATCGCGGAACGCGGCGCGGCGGACTTCTCGCTGCACCTCGCGGGCGCGGGGGGGCACGCGGCGACTGCCAAGATGGCCGCGGACGCCGAGGGCGCCAGGCTCGATTCCAACCTCGCGGCCGCCGGCCGCTTCCGCGTCAACCTCCACCGCCAGCGCGGCCAGCTGGCGGCCTCCGTGCGCACCCTGCCGCGCGACATCCCGACGCTCGCCAGCCTCAACCTGCCGCCGGCCTTCGCGGAGCTGGTGAAGCCCAGCCGCGGCCTGGTGCTGGTCTGCGGTCCCACCGGGTCCGGCAAGTCCTCGACCCTGGCCGCCATGATCGGCGAGATCAACCGCGGCCGCACCGCCCACATCATCACCATCGAGGACCCGGTCGAGTACGAGCACCGGTCGAACCGCTCGCTGATCGAGCACGTCGAGATCGGGCGCGACGCGCGCTCGTTCAGCGAGGCGCTGCGGGCGGCCCTGCGCCAGGACCCGGACGTCATCCTGGTCGGCGAGATGCGCGACCTCGAGACCATGGCGACGGCGATCAGCGCCGCCGAGACCGGCCACCTGGTGCTCGCCACGCTGCATTCCAACGATGCCGTGCAGTCGGTGCACCGCATCGTCGACGTCTTCCCGTCCAGCCAGCAGGCGCAGATCCGCCAGCAGCTGGCCCTGTCGCTGCATGCCATCGTCGCTCAGCAGCTGGTGCCGCGGGCCGACGGCCGCGGCCGCATCCCGGCGGTCGAGCTGATGCTCGCCACGTTCCCGGTGCGCCACCACATCCGCAGCGACAAGCTCGAGAAGCTCTACAACGAGATCACCCTCGGCAAGCGCCAGGGCATGACGTCCTTCGAGGAGTCCCTCGCGCAGCTCGTCCGCGAGGGCAAGATCGACCTCGAGGAAGCGCGCGTCCGCGCCAGCCATCCCGAAGAGCTCGACACCCGCCTGCGCGGGTGATCAGCCTACGTCTCCAGCCGGTACCGCGTCTCGGCCAGGCGGTAGAGGGGGCGCCAGATGAGGCGGTTGGTGATCACCACGATGGTGGCGAGGACGACGGTGGCGATCAGCAGCCGGTCGAAGTTGCCGGCGTCGGCAGCGGCGCTGATCAGCGAGCCCAGGCCGGTCGTCTGCAGGGTGCGCCCCTTGAAGTGGAAGTATTCGGCGACGATGCTGGCGTTCCAAGCGCCGCCGGCGGCGGTCACCATGCCGGTGATCAGGAAGGGAAAGATGCCGGGCAGGATCAGCAGCCGCCAGCGCTCGCTGCGGCGGAAGCGGAAGACGCGGGCCGCCTCCTTGAGATCGCTGGGGATGCCCATGGCGCCGGCGATGACGTTGAACAGGATGTACCACTGGGTGCCGAGCAGCATCAACACGATCGGCGCCACGCCCAGCCCGCCGCCGGTGCCGATCAGGAACAGCAGCACCACCGGGAAGAGGGCCGTCGCCGGCACCGAGGCGGCGATCTGCACGATCGGCTGCGCGATGCGCGCCAGGCGCGGGCTCGAGCCGATGGCGACGCCGGCCGGGATGGCCCAGGCGGCGCCGATGATCAGGGCGCAGAGTACGCGCAGCAAGGTGGCGCCCGTGCCGCGCAGGATGTCCAGCGACTCGCGGCGGTCGAGCGCCGCGAACTGCATGCCGACGTGCAGCAGCGCGTACGCCGCCGCGGCCAGCATCGCGACGGCCAGCAGCCAGCCCACCCAGCCGGCCCAGCGCGAGCTCTGCCGCGGCCGTTCGTGCCGGGCACGGCGCACGAAATGCGCGTTCACCCGCTCGCCGAGCGGCGTCAGCGCCTTCTGCCGCAGCCAGGCGAGGGTGGGGGAGCGTTGCACCAGGTCGAACACCGCCGAGTGCGGCGCGTCGGTGCCTTCGATCTGCTCGAACTTGAACTTGTCGGCCCAGCAGATCACCGGCCGCCAGATCAGCTGATCGATCAGCACGATCACGCTCACCATCGCCAGCAGGCCCCAGAGGATGGCGGTGGTGTCGCCGGCGCTGGCCGCCGTCTGCAGGAACGAGCCGAGACCGGCCAGCCGGAAGTCCCGCTTGCCGAGCACGAACATCTCGCAGACCATGAGGAAGAACCAGCCGGTGGCCACCGACACCATGGAGTTCCACACCAGTCCCAGCGCCGAGAACGGCAGCTCGAGGCGCACCAGGCGCTGCCAGGCGTTGAAGCGGTAGATGCGCGCCGCCTCGCGCAGCTCGGTCGGGATCGCCTTGAGCGAGGAGTAGAAGCTGAAGGCCATGTTCCACACCTGGCCGGTGAAGATCAGCAGGATGGCGCCCAGCTCGACGCCGAGCTGCGAGTGCGGGAAGAGCGCGATCATCGCCAGCATCACGCCGGGGAGGAAGGAGAGCACCGGGATCGACTGCATGATGTCGAGCAGCGGGATCATCAGGCGCTCGGCTTTCGGGTAATAGGCCGCGACGTAACCGTAGACCAGCGCGAACGCGAGTGACAGCACGTAGGCGACGGCCATGCGCAGCAGCGAGTAGGCGGTGTAGCCGGCCAACGCCGAAGGGCGCTCCGAGATGGCCGCGGCGGGCGTGAACGGTCCCAGCCAGGTGCGGGCCAGCGTCAGCACGCCGTAGAACAGCGCCAGCCCGAGCCCGATGATCAGCAGGTCCGCCCAGGAGGCGCCAGGGCGGCGCTGCTCGAAGATCGAAGGCGCGGCGGGCCCCGGCGTCGGTTGGATCATCTCGGCGCGTCCCGGCGAGCGAAAGGTTGCTTTCTAACCTTCCGTCAGGTGCAGCCGCCCGGTCTTGGCGTCGTAGTCGAACACCTCGGCGTAGCGGCCCCAGTGGATGGCGGTCTGCAGCTGGGCCTCAGCCTCCTCGGCGCTGAAGTGCTCGTCCAGGATGTCGGAGAAGAAGTCGTCGGGCAGCGTGCGGTCGGCCTTGGCGCGCAGCGCGTTGTAGATCTGCTTGAGCAGCGTGACGTGCTGCAGCGCCGCTTCCCGGAACAGGCTCTTGCGGGTCAGGATGTCGGCTTCGGCGAAGACCTTGCCCTCGGGGGTGATCTCGACGTCGCCCTCTTGCACGCGGATGAAGTGGAGCAGGCTGCAGGCCTCGATGATCGGCAGCAGGTCGCTGACCTCCATCGCCAGCTCGTCGGCCAGGTTGTAGAGGTCCTCCTTGCCGCCGCGGTCGATGAGGATCTCGAGCAGGCCGGCGATGCCGCCGGGACGGGCGTGCGGCATCATCTGGTAGGCCGGCGCCTGTCCCGCCGCCGCCTGCTGCCTGGCGGCGGGGCCGGTCGGCGGCGCATGCTCGACGTCGGGCTGCGTCAGCACCTTGTAGATGTGGTCGACGAGCTCGAGGAAGCGGCGCGACTTGCGGTCGCGCGGGCGCGGCAGGTCGACCTCGAAGTCGGCGCGGATGCGGCCGGGGTTGCGCCCGAGGACCACCACCCGGTCGGCCAGCAGCACGGCCTCCTCGATGTTGTGCGTCACCATGAAGATGGCGCGCGTCGGCATCTTGCGGCTGGTCCACAGCTCGAGCAGCTCGCCGCGCAGGTTCTCCGCGGTCAGCACGTCGAGCGCCGAGAAGGGCTCGTCCATGAACAGCACGTCGGGCTCGACCACCAGCGCCCGCGCGAAGCCGACGCGCTGCTTCATGCCGCCCGAGAGCTCCTTCGGAAAGGCGGTCTCGAAGCCGTCGAGCCCGACGGTGTCGAGGATCTTGAACGCCCGCTTGCGCCGGTCGACGTCGGCGATGCCGCGGGCCGCGAGCGGCGCCTCGACGTTCTCGAGCACCGTCAGCCAGGGGAAGAGCGCGAAGTTCTGGAAGACGATCGAGACGTTCGCCTGCTCCTCGGCCTGCGGGCTGCGGTGCCAGCGCACCTCGCCGGCCGACGGCGGCACCAGGCCGGTCAGCATGCGCAAGAGCGTCGACTTGCCGGAGCCCGAAGGCCCGAGCAGCGCGAGGATCTGCTCGGGGTAGATCGCCAGGTTGGTCGGCGCGATCACCTCGATGCGGTTGCCCTCGGGCTGAACGTAGTACTTCTCGATCTCGCGCGTCTCGACGATCGCTTCGGCCGCCGCCATGCTGTCCTCGCGCCGGGAGCCGCGCGCCGGAAGCGGCGGCGGACATGCTCGCCGTACACGCGCCGGAGGCGGCGCGCGCAGTCGGGCGGCTGAGCTTTGCACGGCACCCTCCGGCAGTCAATGGAGACCGCGCGGCCCGGCGGGCGCGCGTGGGTGACGGCCCCGTGGCGAAGACGTGACGGACGTCAGGCGTCGTAACGCAGGGCGACGTTCGGGTCGATGCCCATCGCCCGCTGGCCGGGCACCAGGCAGGCGACCAGCGCCACCAGCGACAGCCCCGCGGTGACCAGCACGAACACCGACGCATCGCCGGGCTGGACCCCTGCCACGAGCACCTGGGACAGCCCGCGCGAGACGCCGAACGCCAGCGGCAGGCCGAGCAGCAGCCCGACGCTCAGCTGGATGGCGCCCTGCCGCATCAACATGCCCAGGACGTCGCCGCGCAGCGCGCCGAGCGCCATGCGCAGTCCGATCTCCTGGGTGCGGCGCTCGACCGAGAAGGCGATGACGCCGTAGATGCCGACCGCCGCGAGCACCAGCGCGCTGAGGCCGAAGATGGCGAACACCGTACCGAACAGGTCGGGGAAGAAGCGGTCCTCGGCGACCGCTGTCTCCATGGACTTGACGAAGTAGATGGGCGTGTCCTTGTCGAGCGCCGTGACCTCGGCGCGCACCATGGACACCAGCGACAGGGGCGCCAGGGGCGTGCGGAGGACCAGGCTCAGGCGCTCGGCCCCGACCTGCGACACGGGCAGGAAGAAGCCGTCGGGCTTCTTGTCCGCGAGGCCGTAGAGCCGCAGGTCGGGCACCACGCCCACCACCGTCCGCCAGGTGTCGGCGGTCTGCGACCTGGCCAGGCGGAGCCGCTTGCCGAGCGGGACCTCGTGCGGCCACATCTTGCGCGCCAGGCTCTGGTTGACGAGGACCACCGGCTGGGAACCGGCCGTGTCGAGGCGTTCGAACTCGCGGCCGGCGATCGGCCTGACGCCGAGGGTCGCGAAGAGGCCGGCCGAGATCACGTCGCTGTGGGCCACCGGGTAGTCGCTGTCGGCGGCGTAGGCCCGGCCGTCGACCGCGTAAGCCTCGCTGCCCCAGCCGATGCTGGGCAGGGAGGTGGTGGCCCCGACGGCCTGGACCTCCGGCCGCTCTCGCAGGCGATCGAGCAGCCGCCGATAGAAGGCGGCGCGATCGGCCGGCCGCGGGAAGTTGGCCTCGAACAGCGGCACCCGCACGGTGAGCAGGTGAGCGGTCTTGAAGCCGAAATCGGCGTTGCGGGCGGCGACGATGCTCTTGACCGTCAGCCCGGCGCCGACCAGCAGGGCGCAGGAGAGCGCCAGCTCGGCCACCACCACCATGCGGCTGAGCCAGCCGAGGCGCAGGCTGGTCGAGCCGCGCCCCTCGTCCTTCAGCACCTCGTGGAGCTGGGTGCGCGAGATCTGCAGCGCCGGCACCAGGCCCGAGATGACCGCCGCGGCGAGAGTCGCCGCCAGCGCGAACAGCAACGCCGGCGGATCGATGGCGATGTGGATCCAGGCCGGCGGGTTCTTGTCGACGATCGCGGCGTTGAACAGCGACACTCCTTCCCATGCCAGGCCCAGCCCCACCGCGGATCCCACCAGCGCCAGGATCAGGCTCTCGGTGAGGATCTGCCCGATCACCTGGCGGCGCGCGGCGCCGAGCGCGGCGCGGATGGCCATCTCGCGCGTGCGCTGCGAGGCGCGGGCCATGATCAGGCTGGCGACGTTGATGCAGGCGATCAGCAGCACGCAGCAGACGGCGCCGAGCATCGTGTAGAACATCAGCCGGATCGACCGATCCATGAAGCGGTCGACGATCGGCGTCACGGTGGAGCTCCAGCCGCGGTTGGTGCGCGGGAACTCCGTGGCCAGCGCATGGGCGATCGTCGCCATCTCGGCACCCGCCTGCTCCGGCGTCACGCCCGGCCGCAGGCGCCCGAAGACGGCGACGGGCTCGCCCTTGCCGCGCTCGGTCTTGCCCGGGTCCACCAGCAGCGGCGTCCACAGCTGCTCGCTGCTCGGGAAGCGGAAGTCCGGGGGCATGACGCCGATCACGGTCGCCTGCTGGCCGTTGACCCGGATCCCGCGGCCGACGATGCCCCGATCGGAGTTGTAGCGGTTCTGCCACAACCGGTAGCCGAGCAGCACCACCGGCGGCGCACCGGGACGGTCCTCGCCGGGCCGGAAGCCGCGCCCCAGCACCGGCTTGGACCCCAGCAGGTCGAGCGCGTTGGCGGTCAGGGTGGCGCCATCCAGGCGCTCGGGCCGGTTGTCGCCGCTGACGGTCACGGTGCCGTTGCCGAACGCCGCCAGCCCCACGAACGACCGCTGGCGCCGGCACCAGTCGAGGTAGTCGTGGATGTCGGCCCCCTGGAAGAGCAGGTCGCGAGCGACGTTCTCGGTGTCGACGGCCATGAGCCGTTCCGAGTGCGGGTAGGGCAGGCCGCGCCAGAGCGCGCCGTAGACGATGCTGAACATGCCGGTGGTGAGCCCGATCCCGAGGCTCAGGGCGATTGCCGCCGCCACCGTATGCCCGGGAGCCTTGGCCAGCATCCGTCCGCCATAGCGGAGGTCGCGCCAGAAGGTAACCATGACCCCCTTACGGTGGGAGGCAGGGAAAGGTTACGAGCGATTCCCCCATACTTCAGGCGTCGCAGCGCAGCGCGACGTTCGGGTCGACGTCCATGGCCCGCTGGCTGGGCACCAGGCAGGCGAGCAGCGCGACCAGCGACAGTCCCAGCGCGACCATCGCGAAGACCCCGGGATCGCCCGGGTCGACCGGGTAGACGAAGTCGGTCAGCCCGCGCGAGATGCCGAGGGCTGCCGGCAGGCCGAGGGCCAGGCCCAGCGCCAGCTGGATGGCGCCCTGGCGCAGGAGCATCGCCATCACGTTACCGCGCTGCGCGCCGAGGGCGATCCGCAGCCCGATCTCCTGGGTGCGGCGCTGGACCGAGAAGGCGATGACGCCGTAGATGCCCACCGCGGCGAGGACCAGGGCGGCGACGCCGAAGATGGCGAACACCGCGCTGAACAGGTTGTTGAAGTAGCGGTCCTCGCCGATCGCCCCCTCCATGGTCCTGACGAAATAGATGGGAGTGTCCTTGTCGAGCGCCGCGACCTGGGCGCGGACCATGGGCACCAGCGACAGCGGGTCCTGGTGGGTCCGGATGACGAAGCTCAGCCGCACGGCCCCCACCTGCGTCACCGGCAGGAAGAAGCCTTCGGGCTTCTTGTCCGTGCTGCCGTAGAGCCGCAGGTCCGGCATCACTCCCACCACCGTCCGCCAGGTGTCGGGAGTCTTGGACCTGGTGAGCCTGAACCGCTTGCCGATGGGGTCCTCGTGCGGCCACATCTTCCGCGCCAGGCTCTGGTTCACGATCGCCACCGGCTGCGAGCCGGCGGTGTCCAGGCGCCCGAGCTCGCGCCCCGCCAGCGGCTTCACGCCGAGGGCGGCGAACACGCCCTCCGAGACCACGTCGCTGTGGGCCACCGGGTAGTCGGCGTCGGTGGCGTAGGCCCGCCCGTCGACCGCGAAGGCTTCGCTGTCCGCGCTGATGGAGGGGAGGCTCGTCGTGGCGCCCGCGGCCTCGACGCCCGGCTGCTCCCGCAGGCGTTCGACCAGGCGCTGGTAGAAGGCGCCGCGGTCCACCGCCCGCGGGAAGTTCGCCTCGAACAGCGGCACCCGGAAGGTGAGCAGGTGGCTGCTGGCGAAGCCGACGTTGGCGGAGCGCGCGAGGACCATGCTCTTGAGCATCAGCCCGGTGGCCACCAGCAGGGTGCAGGAGAGCGCCAGCTCGGCCACCACCACCGTCCGGCTGAGCCAGCCGAGCCGCAGGCTGGTGGAGCCGCGTCCCTCGTCCTTGAGCACCTCGTTGAGCTCGGTGCGCGAGATCTGCATCGCCGGCACCAGGCCCGAGATCACGGCCGCGGCGAGGGTCGCCGCCAGCGCGAAGAGCAGAGCCGGCGTGTCGAGGGCGATGTGGATCCAGGTCGGCGGGTCCTTGACGACGATCGCCCGGTTGAACAGGGTGATCCCTCCCCACGCCAGTCCCAGCCCGACGCCGGTCGCCACCAGCGCCAGGATCAGGCTCTCGGTGAGGACCTGGGCGATCACCTGGCGGCGCGCGGCGCCCAGGGCGGTGCGGATGGCGATCTCGCGCGTGCGCCGCGAGGCGCGCGACAGGATCAGGCTGGCGACGTTGATGCACGCGATCAGCAGCACGCAGCAGACGGCGCCGAGCATGGTGTAGAGCAGAGAGCGAGCGGACTTGTCCATGAAGCGGTGCATGATCGGCACGGCCGCGACCGAGAAGCCGCGGTTGGTGCGCGGATACTCGACTGCCAGCGCGCTCGAGATCGCCGCCATCTCGGCTGCCGCTTGCTCCGGCGTCACCCCCGGCCGCAGGCGCGCGAAGACCATGAACGGCTCACCCTTGCCGCGTTCGCTGGCGCCCGGGTCCAGCCGCAGCGGCGTCCACAGCTGCTCGTTGAACGGGAAGCGGAAGTCCGCGGGCATGATGCCGATGACCGCCGCCTGCTGGCCGTTGACCCGTACCGCCTTGCCGACGACGTGGGGGTCGCCGTCGAAACGGTTCTGCCACAGCTGGTAGCTGAGCAGGACCACCGGCGCCGCGCCGGGGCGGTCCTCGCCGGGCTGGAAGCCCCGCCCGAGCAGCGGCTTGACGCGCAGCAGGTCGAGCGCGTTGGCGGTGAGGGCGCCGCCGTCCAGCCGCTCGGGGCGGTCGCCGCCGCTGACCGTGACGGTGGTGCTGGTGTACCCGGCCAGTCCCTCGAACGAGCGCTGGCGCTGGCACCAGTCGAGGTAGTCGTGCACCTCGGCTCCCTGGTTGAGGAGGTCGCGCGAGAGGTTCTGGGTGCTGACGTCCATCAGGCGGCCGGATTGCGGATAGGGCAGGCCGCGCCACAGGACGCCATAGACGATGCTGAACGTGGCCGTGGTCAACCCGATGCCCAGGCTGAGGGCGATCGCCGCCGCCGCCGTGTGCCCCGGGGCCTTCGCCAGCATGCGCCCGCCATACCGGATGTCGCGCCAGAACGAACCCATGACCGCCGCCCTCCTGGGCCCGCGTGGCAGGCCCGACCGGAACCTCGTCTCAGTCACACTACGGTGCGACCCGGAAAAGTGTTACAGGCGGCGGGGTCACGGGCGACGGGAGGCGGGGCCGCGCGAAGCGGGGCCTCGGGCTCGAGGTGGCCGCTGCGGCGAGTCCTCGGCTTCCTCGTCCGCGGCCGCGGCGCGCTTGAAGTAGCGGCCGGGCGTGGTGCCGAGAGCGCGCCGGAAGGCGAAGACGAAGGCGCTGGTGCTCTCGTAGCCCACCGCGTTCGCGGCGGCGGTGACGGTGCCGCCCTCGGCAAGCAGCTGCAGTGCCCGGAGGAGCCGGGCCCGCTGCCGCCAGAGGCCGAACGGCAAGCCGGTCTCGGCGCGGAACAGCCGCTCGAGTGTCCGCGCGCTGGCGGCCGCGGCGCGGGCGACCTCGGCCAGGCTGTTGCCCGCCGCGGGCTCGGCCCGGATCAAGGCCGCGGCGCGCGCGGCGCGCGCATCGCGCGGCATGGGCAGGTCGAGCGGCAGCAGCGGCAGGAGGGTGAGCTCGTCGAGGAGGACGTCGAGCAGATGCCTCTCCGCGGGGATGCGCCGGTCGAGCGTCCGCAGGCGCATCGCGCGGCGCAGGACCTCGCGCAGCAGGGGAGAGATCTCGACGACCCGGCAGGCGCCAGGCAGCCGCGCGTGCAGCGCGTCGCCGAGCGCGCCGCTCAGGTAGAGGGCGCGCATCGCCACGCCGCCGGCCACCTCGACGCCGTGCCGCACCCCTGCCGGCACCCACACCGCCTGGTGGGCGGGAACGACCCAGAGACCAGTGTCCGTGTGCACGGTCAGCATGCCGCGCGCCGCGAAGAGCAGCTGCCCCCACTCGCTCTTGCGATCGCGCCAGGTATAGGCCGCCGCCCAGGCGACGGACATCGCTCGGACCTGCGGTCCCGGCTGTTGGCGTTGGCGTGATCTCGACATTCGATGGCAGTATATGGTTAACACGTAAGGCCTGGCGAGGGGTATGTTGCCTTCGAACGACGCCGTCGCCGAACCCGAGCTCGACTCGAAAGGAGATGCCGGAGATGCCGCAACCGCCGCAGTCGCCGCAGTCGCCGAGGTCGCCGAGGTCGCCGAAGGCGCCGCAGCCGCCGAAGTCGCCGCGGCGCCAGCCAGCCAACGTCGCGCACTTCGCGATCAACGCCGACGACGTGAACCGCGCGCGGCGCTTCTACGAGCGGGTCTTCGGCTGGCGTTTCGAGCCCTGGGGACCGCCGGGCTTCTTGCAGATCTTCACCGGCACCGAGGAAGAGCCCGGCATCCGGGGCGCGCTGCAGGGGCGCCGCGAGCTGGTCGCGGGACAGCGGACGATCGGCTACGAGTGCAGCATCTCGGTCAAGGACGTGGACGCCGTCGCCGCGGCGGTGATCGCCAACGGCGGCACCATCGTCATCCCGCGGACGCTCATCCCGACGGTCGGCCACTTGATCTTCTTCCGCGACCCGGAAGGCAACGTCGCCGGCGCCATGCAGTTCGACCCGCACGCCCAGGACGAGATCTGATGGGCGGGCGGGGAGCGCGGGGCATAGATCGGTATAGAAAGGAGATGGCGATGTCGCGATCGAAGTTGCGTTCGACGATTGGCTCGACGATGCGCTGGACGATGCCCGGCGCGATGGCGCTGATCCTGCTGCTCGGCAGTGCCGCCGCAGCCCGCGCCGGCGGCAGCGCGGCGAACGGCGCGAGTGCGCAGGCCATGCCGGAGGACCAGGCCGCGGCCATCCGCCGGGGCGTCCAGGCCACGCTCGACGCCTATCGCGAGCATGCCGCCGCCGGGCGATGGGAGGAGCTGATGCGCCTCTACGCCGACGATCCGCGCTTCCGCTGGGTCGCCAGCGGGATCGTCGAGGCCCGCTCGGTCGACCAGATCCGGAAGTATTTCGCGGCGCTGCCCCCGGGCACGCGCGTAGAGAACACCTACCAGGGCACCGAGATCACCCCGCTGTCGTCCGGCCTCGCCATGGTCACGACCCTCTCCCAGACCCGGCTCGTAGATCCTCAGGGCGGAGGCTTCGCCTTCAGCGGCGCCCTGACCATGACCCTGATCGAGCGCCCCGACGGCTGGAAGATCCTCAACGGCCACTCCTCGTCGCCGGTCCGGCGGGAGGGGAGCGGCGCCCGCGGGACACAATCACCCTAGCCCGAGCAGATGGCCCGGGATCTCTCGCTAGGGAAGAGCCACATCAGGTATGAGCAGTGCCGACCTGTCGGGAGCAACTCCGAGGTATGCCGATCTCTCACGAGAGGGTCCTCCGGGCGGTTGCGCGACAGCGTTGCACATCTTCCTCTGACACCTGGATTTGAGCGATAATGGCCCATGCCCATTCGCTTGACCGAGCAGCAGCAGCGCGCCCTCGACGAGATGCACGGCGGCCCTCCGCGCCTGGTTGATCCCCGATCCAACGAGGCATATGTACTCCTCCCGCTGGTGGAGTACGAGGCGGTCCGTGAGATCGTCGAGGACGAAAGACGGCAGAGGGCGATCCGGGCGGTGGCCCTACGCAACGCCGGGGACCGCGCCAAGAAGGCGCCTTGATGGAGCCCGGTGAGATCTACCTTGCCGACTTCCCCGAGGCCGGTCCGCATCCCGTCATCGTCCTTTCGCGCGAGGAGCTCAACCGCGGCCATTACGCTCTGGTCGTCGTCTGCACCTCGGCGCGCTTTGCGGCCCGCAGCCAGCTAGCGAGCTGCGTGCCATTCCACGCCGGGCAGTTTGGCTTTACGGCAGACTGCGTCGCGCAGTGCGAGAACATCCTGTCGATCGACAAACAGCAGCTGGATCGGGCGGGTGCCGGCCGGATCGGCGCGCTCGACGAGATGGCATGGCGGGAGGTCGTCAAGGCGATCGGCTACGTCGTTGCCTCCGACTGCGAGCCAACCTGAAATCAACGCGCTGGCCGAGTTGGCTTCCAGCCTGCTGCCCGCGGGACGCCATGCTGCTGGGCCAGCAAAGCTCGCCATCTTCCAGGGCGCTATAAGAAGTGGCGATCATTTCAGGTCTCGGATCACAGCCCGCTCTGGGTGGAGCTGCGGATGGATTTCTCGGATCCCTTCATCGCCGTGGCCGGAGGCCTGGTTGCTGGGCGGGCCGCCGCGGGCCGCATCCGCCCTCACCCCCATCTTCCCCCTCTCCCCAAGATGGTGAGAAAAGATGGACACATCCCTGCTGGTGTGTTGCCCTTTTGCCGTCTCATTTTGAGGGCAGCCATACCATCATTCGGATTGTGGATAGTGCCAGACCCTCGTCGAGCGCGAGGCTTCCGGGCCGTCGTAGGCCAGCATGCCGGCGCGGACGCCGCGGGTCTGGGACTTGGGCGCCAGGAGGCTCTGCTGGGACGCGGTCCGCGAAGCCCGAGGCTGCCTTGACCTCGATCGCGATGGCGGCGCGGCCTTCCGCGACCACGAAGGCCACGTCGTGACGGCCCTGGACGGCCCGGAGTCGAGCCTGGCCTGCATCCTGACCCTTCGTGGCCGGATTTACCGCCCCGGCTACCCCGCCGAGCCCCGGACGGTGGGCCTGTTCGCGGGGCTACGCGGATCGATGTTTTGGTTGCGCCGCAGCACGTTCTTGGGGTCGTACTTTCTCTTGATTTCCACCAGGCGAGCGTAGTTCTGCCCGTAGCTCGAGCGGACTAGCTGGTCACTCGTATCGCCCAGCTGGTTGACGTACACTCCTCGCGCCAAGGGCTGCAAGCTGTCGCGCGTCGCCTGGACCCAGCGCACGACCTCGGCCTTCTCTGCAGGAGCCCTCCAAACACCCGCCATGTCTACCTCATAACCGGGCTGCCGGAGCGCGAACGCCATGTCGCTCGGATTCACGCGGCTGACCGCCCCGCGTAACGGCACGATGATCATCTTGCACCTTGCCGGCGCATGCTCAATTGCCGTCGTGATCGCCGTAATCTCCGGACCGCTGAGCTCCCGCAGAACGAGGTCCGTCTGGAAGTGCGCAACCGGCACTTGCAGAAATCCGCCCGCCGCTTGAGCTTCAAGATAGGACATGACCTTGATGCTGTCATCGTGCGGTTTGAGCGCACGCAGCGGCGCGACCAAGTCAATGCCCATTCCTGGTTCGCCGCAATGGCAGACATCGATTCTGAGACTTGGCCCGTGTGGGGACGGCAACAACTGGGCAAACGCGTCCAGTTCATCCGGGGCGCGCGCGAGGAACCTGACGAAAGCCTGCAAGAGTTCGGGCATGCGTCCCGCCGGATAGATCAGCGCCCCCGACAGCACCTCGCCTACCGGATGGAGCTGGTACTCCAACGCCGTCACCACACCGAAATTGCCGCCTCCCCCGCGAATCGCCCAAAAAAGATCTGGATTAGACTTCTGGCTAGCTTCAACTCGTCTGCCGTCGACGGTCACCACCTCTGCAGATAGCAGGTTGTCACACGCGGCGCCGTACTTCTCCATCAAGCGACCTTCGCCCCCGCCGAGGGTCAATCCGGCAATTCCTACTGTAGGGCAGCCGCCTGAGGTTGTCGCCAGCCCAAAACGCTGAGTCGCTTCGTCCAGGTCGCGCACGAGCGCGCCTGCCTCCGCTCGGGCCACGCGTTTCCCGGCGTCTACCTCAACTCGCCTCATTGCGGAGAGGTCGATCACTACTCCGCCATCGCACATCCCGTAGCCGAGCCGGCTGTGGCCCCCGGCGCGAACCGCCAATGGCAGATTCCTGGACTGGGCAAATTCTAGAGCGCGCGCGGCGTCGGATGCGGCCGCACAGCGCACGATCAATGCCGGACGCAAATCGAATGCGCGGTTGAAAACCAGGCGAGCTGCTTCATAGTCGTGCGCATCGGTCGTGATGAGTTGACCGGTAATCTCGGAGGCAAACCTGCGGATTGACACCGCGTCGAGAGCGGCCGCATCCTGTTCGCGCTCTGCGGAGATTGCGCAAAGCATCCTCATCGGGCAAGCGTAGAGCGCCGCGGTGGCGACCGAGCTGCGATGGACAAACTGTCTGCGAGTAGTGAGCGCCACGATGGCCGTGAGCCTATGCAGATAAACTCTCGCGGTCAATCCGAGCTTGTACCCTGACGAGCGCGGGGATCTGCCGGTCTCAGGGCGTGAAGCAGTGGCTGAAGCGCTGCTCCCAGATGCCGCGGCAGCTGGTGGCTGCTCGGGCATGCCCACTGCACACAACCCTGAGAACTTGTCGCTAGAGGGCTGGGGGGCCGGGGGTTCGCGTAAGCGCGGCAGGCAGAGAGCACGGTCATCCGCGGGGCCGTGCGCCTTCGAAATGGCCTCGGTGCAGCAAGGTTTCAGGAGGGCGGTTGCTGCGCTACGCCAATTTCGATAGGACGCCTGGCTTCGAGGCGAGTGAGCAGGTCCGGGCGCCAACCCAGGGTGCCGAAGATGTCGCGGATGAGGAAGTGCCAGGTGACGACTCGATCCCCGGAGGGTAGGGTCGTGGACGGGGGCGGATCGTCGGCCAGGTGGGCGAGGAGCATGGGGGGACGGTGGTAGAGCGGATCGATGCTTAGGCCGCCGATCATGGGCGTGCCGATGAGACCTTGCTCGACGGCGTGCTCGAAGGCGCGCTCGGTCATGTAGCCGGTGAGATCGGGGGAGGCGATGAAGCCCTTTCCGGTCAGAAGACGGGTCGCGGTGTCGAGGGTCCAGGTTGCCTCGCCGCGTAGGGCTGCGCGGACGGCTTCGGGGGGCTGCATCAGGGCGGCCATGCGTGCTCGGCCGAGAAGCAGGAAGACGTGCGGCACGACGGCGAGGTCACGGCGGAAGCGCGCATAGGTCCGCCGCGCTAGGCTGATGCGGCGGTAGGTTTCCTGGTCGCGCTGAAAGCGTGCCCAGCGCTCGGCCGTGGTTCGCGGACGATCGCTCATGGGTGTTCCTCGGTACGGCCGGCCAGGCGCTGGAGGACGGTCAACCCCCGCTCGAGGCGCTCCTGCATCCCGGCGTAGGCTTCGAGGCTTCGAGGCACATGTCGCTACTCTATCTACCGCTCGGGCGCGTGTCAGCATGACCGTTCAGGATCACGGCCGTGCGCAGGCCGCGGACGCGGGTCGCGAGGACTCGCGCGTTGCCGAAGCGTCGTTCGCTCTCGACCGGTGAGCTGGCGAATAGGGACCGGGTGGCGGCGGCGGCGCTTGGTTCGACGACGTAGAGCTCGGTGGTCTGCAGCAGAGCGAGGAGATAGAGCTCCGCCGGGTCGTCCCGGTCGTGACTCGGGAGGAGCGCGACGTAGGCGTTGCCGCGGCCTACCCAGGCGGCGATCGCGGTGGCTTCCGCCAGTGCGCGCGTGAGGCCGGGGGCGGCCGTGCTGGCGCCTGCGCCCGCGGGACGCAGCAGCTGCGGGTCGAGCGGGCGGTCGGCTGGGGTGACCAGCAGCCAGGTGGCGGCAAGGCCTGGCAGCTCGAGGCGGTAGATGGCGTAGTCGGGCGCGATCTGGGCCAGCGGAGTTACCGTGAGCAGGCGCCAGTAGGGAGTGAGCATCGCCCTGGGCACGAAGCGGACGGGCTTGCGCAGGGCGTTCGAGAGCCGGGTGAGGGTGCGGTAGCGGCCGCCACCGTCCTCGGGGCGATCGTAGAGATAGAGGGCCGAGTCGGCGGCGGCGAAGAGCGCCGGGCTGGGCCGGCGGATCTCGGGACGCGGCCTCGCGGCCCAGGCGCCGGCGGCCTTCCCGAAGTTGCTCCAGCGGGCCAGGTCGGCTGGCGCGAGTGGGATCACGCCGCCGCCGATCGCGAGATGGGCGGCGAGGGGCGGCACTGGGCTCACGGCGGCCCAGGTGGCGTCGTAGGCAGGCTCGGGCAGCGGGAGGGCCGCGCCGCCGATGGCCAGCGCGGACACGGCTGCGAAGCAGAGGCGGCCGGCGGGGCGCCGCAGCCTGGCGAGCGGCGACAGGGCCTCTGCGAGCAGCAGGCCGGCGGGCCAGACGGCGTAGACCACCAGGCGCTTGGCGTCCCAGAGGTAGCAGAGAGCGACGAAGCCGAGCAGGCTGGCGAAGAGGAGGAGGGCGAAGAGGCTCGCGGCGGTCGGCTCGGGATTGCGCCCGCGCCAGGCTCTGATCCCGGCCAGGACGATGCCGGCGGCGAGCAGCAGGCAGGCTGGCGTGCCGAGGGTGGACATCAGGCTCCCGGCATAGAAACGCACTCCCGAGAGATGGAAGCCGAGGAGACGCCGGTGATTGAGCAGGGATTCGCCGTAGGAAGCGAAGGCGATGCGCCGCACCAGCGCCCAGAGTGCCGGGCAGCCGAGCGCCAGCGCCGCGCCGATCCAGGGCCAGCGGGTTGCCAGGTCGCGCCGGCGCCGCGCTGCCAGCGTCACTCCCGCCGCAAGCGGCAGCAGCAGGGCCATCGGCTGCGTGAGGGCGGAGAGGCCGGCGAGCAGCCCGCTCCAGAGGTAGCGCCGAGGGCGCGCGGCCCCCGCCGCGGCGCTGGCCCCCTCCCCTCGCGCGAGCAGGAAGGCCCGGGCGCTCCACAGCAGCAGGCACGAGGCGGGGACGTCGGCCATGAGATCGAGGGCCAGGCCTTGCAGGGAGTAGTCGGCCAGCAGGAGGAGCGCCGCGGCAAAGGCGGCGGCGGCCGGGAAGAGCCGCGCCGCGAGCGTGTAGAAGGCGACTACGGTGGACAGGAAGAGAATCAGGCCGAGCACCGGCCACCAGGGCAGCAGGCCGAGGCGGTCGAGCAGCGCCAGCGCCAGGGGCAGCAGCGGCGGGCGGCCGGAGTAGCGCACGTCGTGGCCGGCGAAGAACAGCCCGTTCGCGATCCAGTCGTGGGAGTCGCCGTCGACGAACGGGTAGTCGAGGTTGAGGTCGGGATAGACGAGATGCGGCGCGAGCACGGCGAAGACGGCCAGACACAGCGCGACGAGGACCCACAGCAGCCGGCGAGCGAGGGGCTCCGGGAAGCGGCCGGCGATGGCGGCGATGCCGGCGATGCCGGAGATGACCGCGGGCATTGTCACCTCGGACGGCATCCCTGAGTTGGACCGCATCAATACGCCGGCCCCGGCCGGATGCGATAGACGCGGTCGCCGCCGCCGGCATAGAGGCGCTCGGCCTGGCCGGTGGCTTCCCAGCGCTCGAGTTCCTGGCGCTCCCAGAGCAGCAGCTCGGAGCGATGGACGAGGATGTGGGTGACACCCCAGAGGCGCAGCCGCGCCAGGGTCTCGGCATCGGGCGCCGGCCGGCAGCAGCGCTGGCTCAGCCATTCCGCGGCGAGCGGGACGTGGGCACTGTAGCCGTTGACCAGCGGCTTCCAGTGCAGGGTGCTGTAGTACATGTAGGAGACGTTCACCAGGTAGGGCGCGGGCTGCGACGGATCGGTGAGCGGGATCTCCAGCACCGCATGGATGTCCGGCTGGTCGGCGATCCACTGGGTGACGTCGGGAAAGTCGTCTTCCTCCTCGAGCTCCTCCCAGCTGACCTGCCGCGGGCAGACCTCGAGCAGCAGCAGGGCCGCGACGGCGGTGCCGACCAGCGCGTTGCGCCGGCGCGGCGCCGGCCGCCACCCGCGCAGCCGGCGATCGACGGCGGCGGCCGCCAACCAGGCGACGGCCAGTGACGTGAAGGCGTTGAAGCGCGTCGGCACGCGCATGCCGCCGAGACCCGGCAGCAGCCGCGCCAGGGGGTCGAAGAAGATCGGGAACGAGAGCGCGGCAGTGACGGCGCCCGCCGCCAGCAGGCCCCGCGGCCAGGGATCGAGCTCGCTCCAGCGCGATGCCCGGGACCCCTTCCAGCGCCGGCGCAAGACCAGCCAGCCGCCGCATCCCAGCGCCACAAGCGCCAGCGGCACGTGGTAGTTGCGCGTCGCCCAGCGCGGCAGCCCTTCGAGATGGAAGAGCGGCGCCGTCGGTGCGCTCCAGGTGCGCGCTTCACCGGCCAGCCAGCCCACGGCGGCCAGCGCCAGCAAGGCCGCGAGGCTGGCGCGCTGCCATGTCGAGAGCTTCGCCGACGGGGTCGCGGGTGCTGCCGAGTACCGGTGCCACAGGTCGCAGGCTCCAAGCAGCGCCAGGCCGGCTGCCACCCAGCCTGGGAAGAGCGTGTTCTCGGGCCGGTGCAGGAACTCCGGCAGCAGTGCGGAGTAGAAGTTCGACTCCGACGGCGTCAGGAACGACAGGAGGCTCGCTCCCCAGGTGCGGAGCACGCCCGGTGCCCAGTGCAGGCCGGCGGCGCGCGCCACCTCCTGGTACTTGCCGAAGAGCGAGCCGGCGGCCGCGGCGGCGATCATCGCGGTGCCGCCGAGGAGCGGCAGCTCGGCGCGCCAGCGGCCGGTGCGGCGAAGCTCGGGCAGCCGGTTGGCGAGCAGCACCGCGAGCGGCACGTGGATCATGAGGGCCAGGTAACAGCCGCCCGAGAGGTGGAGCAGGTAGCAGCCCAGGAAGAGCGCCGCCCGCGAGCGGCTGGGGCGCTCGAGCAGGCGGTCGAAGGTCCAGAGGGTCAGCGGGATGAGCTGCATGAGCAGGACCTGCAGGTGGGTGAGCTGGTCCCAGCGGAACGGCGAGAAGGCGTACATGACGCCGCCGAGCCATGCCGCGGCCCAGCCGAATCCGCCCCGGCGCAGCACGAAGCAGGCGGCGAGGCCGGTCGCGGCGAACGACGACCAGAGGAGGAGGTTGTAGGCGGGCACCCAGCGCGGTACGCCGTCGGGCACCAGGGCGGTGAAGGCCGCCGCCGCCAGGCCCGGGCCGAGCAGGTGATCGGAGTAAGCGAGCACGTCGCGCGCCGGATAGAAGAACGGCGCGTCCCAGAAGCCCGCGAAGCCACGGTGCGCCTCGTGTGCCACCCACTTGAGGATGTAGAGGTTGAACAGCGGATCGCCGAGGCCCGCCGGGAGGTGGGTGCCGAGGACACGCCAGATCGGGCGCAGGTAGAGCGCGGCGAGCAGGGCGTAGCCCGCGAACGCCGCCGCCAGCCGCCAGGCCTCGCCGGCCGCGGACAGGGGCCGGCCGGCCGAGGGGGTCGCGCTTGCCAATCAGCCGCCGGGACCGCGGCCGCTTCCTGGTCGCGGCGGCGGTGCCTTGTCTCCGGTGGCGGCGGGACGCCGCCGGAGATCGGGCGCCAGCGGGTCGAGCTCGGCGGCGGGGATGGTCTCGAAGGGCCCCAGCTGCTTGGCGAGCTCGGGGCCGAAGGCGGCGGCGTTGCCGACCAGCACCACCACGCTCCGTTCTGGGTGGATGCGGGTGGCGGAGAAGCGCTGGATCGCGGCCGCGGTGACCGCGGCGATGCGATCGCGGTAGCTGTCCAGGAACTCCCTGCCGAGGCCGAAGCCGAGGGTGCTGAGGACCCGCGCGGCGACGTCGCCGGCGCTCTCGATCTCGAGCGGGAACGCGCCGTTGAGGTAGGTCTTGGCCTCCTCGAGCTCGGCCGCCGGGACCGGCGTCCTGGCCATGCCGGCAACCTCGTCGAGGGTGAGGCGCAGCGCCTGCATCGTCGAGACGGTCTTGGTCGAGGTGCGGGCCGCGAAGCTGCCGCTGACCAGCTGCTCGGAGAAGCCGCAATAGGCGCCATAGGCCAGCCCGCGCTTGATGCGGATCTCCTTGAACAGGCGGCCGGAGGAGCTGCCGCCGAGCACCGTGCCGTAGACGGTGGCGGTGAAGAAGTCCGGATCGGTGTAGGCGAGGGCCGCCTGGCCGACCCGGATCTGGGTCTGGACGGCGTCGGGCTTGTCGACGACGAGGACCTTCTGCCGCGGCCAGGCCGGCAGCTCGAGCGCCGGCGGCCGCGGCGCCGCGCCCTTCGCCCAGGCGCCGAAGACCCGCTCGACCCCGGCCAGCGCCTGGTCCGGCCGGAAGTCGCCCACCACCGCCAGGATCGCGCCGTTGGGCAGGTAATGGGAGCGGTGGAAGGCCGCGAGGTCGTCGCGGCTCAGCGCGCGCACCGACTCCGGGGTGCCGCTCGCGGGAACCCCGTAAGGATACGTGCCGAACACCAGGCGCTGGAAAGCGATCTCGGCGAGATACCCCGGGTTGGCCCGCTGCAGCTCGAGGCTGCTGAGGCTCTTGTGCCGCCAGCGTTCGATCTCGGGGGCGGGGAAGCTGGGATGGAGCACCACGTCGCCGAGCAGCTCGAGGGCGAGGTCGAGCTGGTCGGAAGTGACCGACGCCGTGACATAGGCGAAGTCGGCGCCGGAGCCGGCGTCCAGGGAGCCGCCCACGCCGTCGATGGCGGCGGCGATCTGCTGCGCCGAGCGGCTGGCGGTGCCCTGGGTGAGGAGATCGGCGGTGGCGTTCGCCAGGCCGGCCTTGCCGGTGGGCTCGTAGAGCTTGCCCGCCGGCAGCATCAGCCGCAGGCTCACCTCCGGCTGGGCGTGGCGCTCGATGACGACCAGGCGCAGCCCGTTCGGCAGCGTGCGCTGCTCGAAAGCCGGGAAGCGCAGCTCGCGCATCGGCTGCGGCGCCGGCGGCCGCGGCGGCACCGCGACGGCCCGCGGCGCCGCGTCGGTCGCGGCGATCGCGGCCAGGGCCAGGAAAGCCCCCGCGATCGCGACCTTGGCGCCGGCCGGCCGGGGGAGCCGAGACCAGCGGCGGGTGGCGGCAGTTCCGTGACCGGTCATCGCGAGCCTCCTGGCGCGCCGCCCGGGACGGGGGCTGGCCGCATCGCCGCGGGGAGCATGAAGACGGTCGTGCGGTTCTGGGTCGTGAAGTACTGCCTGGCGACCCGCTGGACGTCCTCGGCAGTGACCTTCTGGTACTGGTCGAGCTCGTGGTTGACCCGGGACACGTCGCCGAGGATGACGGCGGCCTTGCCGATGGCGCTCGCCTTCTCCTGGGCCTTGTCGCGGTCGAACACGCGCTGCGCGACGATCTGGTTCTTGGCCTTCTCGAGCTCGGCGGCGCTCACCGGCTCGGCGCGCAAGCGGTCGATCTCTTGCTGCAGCGCCGCCTCTCCCGCCTCCGGCTTCTGCCCCTGCTGGAGATAGGCGAAGAAGAAGAAGACCCCGGGGTCCTCGAGCGAGAAGGCCTGGCCGCCCGCGGCCACGGCGATCTGGCGCTCGTAGACCAGCTGGTGATAGAGCCGCGAGCTCTCGCCCTCCGACAGGATGCGGCTCGCCACCTGCAGCGGATAGAGGTCGGGGTCCTTCGCCGCCGGCACGTGGAAGGTGAGGATCACGGCCGCCAGCGGCGCCTTGGGGTCATGGGCCACCTCCCGCCGCTCCGCGGTCTGCGCCGGCTCGGGCGTCACCTCGCGCGGCAGCGGCGGCCCCTTCGGGATGGGGCCGAAGTATGCCTCGATCCATTTCATGGTGAGCGCCGGATCGAGGTCGCCGGCGATCACCAGCGTGGCGTTGTTCGGCACGTACCAGGTGCGGTAGAAGGCGCGCACGTCGGCGAGGGTGGCGGCGTCGAGATCGGCGATGCTGCCGATCGGCAGGATGCGGTAGGGATGGGTGGTGAAGGTCTTGGCGAAGACGATCTCGAGCAGCCGCCCGAACGGCGGATCGTCGATGCGCAGCCGCCGCTCTTCCTCGACGACCTGGCGCTCGGCGAGGAAGTTGGCCTCCGAGACGTCGAGCGTCTGCATGCGGTCGGCCTCCATCCACAGGATGCGCTCGAGGTAGTTGCTGGGAATGGTCTCGAAGTAGAGCGTGCGGTCCCAGTCGGTGGTGGCGTTGTCGCGCCCGCCGATCGACTCGACGAAGTGGCTGTGCTCCTCGGGGCCGACGTGCGCCGAGCCCTTGAACATCAGGTGCTCGAAGAGGTGGGCGAAGCCGCTGCGGCCGGGCGGTTCGTTCTTGCCGCCGACGTGGTACCAGACCTCCACCGACACCACCGGCACGGTGTGGTCCTCGAGCATCAGCACTCGCAGCCCGTTCGGCAGCTGGCGGTCGCGGACGTCGAGCGCCGGCGGCGTGACGCTGACCGGTGCCGCCGCGGCCGGAGGCGGCGATGCCCAGATGGCGAGGATGGCGACGGCGGCGATGGCGGCGGGGGCGAGGAAGGGAACTGCTACGCGGGAGCTTCGCATCCGGAGACGGTCCTTTCGAGTCGATCGGCGGGTAGCGTCGAGCGCGGGCAACGGTCGAGCGTCGAGCCTAACACGGGCCGCGCGGTGAAGACGGTTGCCCGGCCCCGGGGCGGCGCGGTAGGGTACGCGCCATGAAAGACTCGCACGCACGCCGCCTCGCCGCCTTCGCCGTCGCCCTGTCGCTCTGGTCGCTCGGGCCGCTCGCCGCCGCCCCGGCCCCGGCCGCGGCCCCCGCCGCCGAGGCGGGCAAGACCATCACGGCCCCTCCCGACGTCGCGGCGCCGCCGGCCGATGCCGAGGTCACTCCCTCGGGCCTGGCCTCGAAGGTGCTGCAGCCCGGCACCGGCTCCGATCATCCGCTCGCGACCGACAAGGTCAAGGTCCATTACACCGGCTGGACGACCGACGGCAAGATGTTCGACTCCTCGGTCGCTCGCGGCAAGCCGGCGCTGTTCCCGCTCGACAAGGTGATCGCCGGCTGGACGGAGGGGGTGCAGCTGATGGTCGAGGGCGAGAAGCGGCGCCTCTGGATCCCCGAGAAGCTCGCCTATGGCGGCCGCCCGGACCGGCCGCAGGGCATGCTCGTCTTCGACGTCGAGCTGCTCGACATCCTGCACGCGCCGGACGTGCCGGCCGACGTCGCGGCGCCGCCGGCCGACGCCCAGCGCGCCGCCTCGGGGCTGGCCTCGAAGGTGCTCAACCCCGGCCGCGGCACCCGCCACCCGTCGGCGAACGCCAACGTGCTGGTTCACTACACCGGCTGGACGACCGACGGCAAGATGTTCGATTCGTCGATCCCGAAGGGAGTGCCGTCGTTCTTCCGCCTCGACCGGGTGATCGCCGGCTGGCGCGAAGGCATCCCGCTGATGGTCGAAGGCGAGACGCGCCGCTTCTGGATCCCGAAGAGCCTGGCCTACCGCGGCGAGGCCGGCAAGCCCGAGGGCATGCTGGTGTTCGACGTCAAGCTGGTGAAGATTACCAAACCGTAGCTACCAGAGCTTGGCGCTGCGATCTGGCTCTCGAGGCCTACTCAAAGCGATCTATCGGATCGCCCCCGCATCCCCTCGATCCCCTTCCCACCCTCCGGGGGGAAGGGGACGCCCCCGCCCTCCCCCTTTCTAGCATCGCCCTAGTTACTCGAGGCCTTTAGCGCAGCCACTTCCTTGTACCGGAAGCAGCTCACCAAGTGGTCGTTGACGACGCCCACCGCCTGCATGAAGGCGTAGCAGATGGTCGGGCCGACGAAGGTGAAGCCGCGGGCCCGCAGGTCGCGGCTCAGGGCCCGCGACTCGGCGGTCTCCGCCGGCAGGTCGGCGAGCTGCCGCCGGCGGTTCTGGCGCGGCGCCCCGCCGGCCAGCTCCCAGAGGTAGCGATCGAAGCTGCCGCGCTCCTCGGCGAGGGCGACGAAGGCGCGGGCGTTGCGCACCGCCGCCGCCACCTTGAGGCGGTTGCGGACGATCCCCGGGTCGGCCAGCGCCTTGGCGATCTGGCGCTCGCCCCAGCGTGCCAGCAGGTGCGGATCGAAGCCCGCGAACACCCGGCGGTACTCCTCCCGGCGGCGCAGGATGGTCAGCCACGACAGGCCGGCCTGGGCGCCCTCCAGGAGCAGCATCTCGAACAGCTCGCGGTCGTCGTGGACCGGCACTCCCCACTGCCGGTCGTGATAGTCGAGATACAGCGGATCGCTGCCCGCCCAGGGGCAGCGCCGGACACGCCGGCCCTCGTCTCCTCTCCCGCCCGCGTTGCCGCCCTCGCCCGCCGTCATCGCCGGACCGCGCCGTGCGGCGGCTGCGCCTGTCCTGCCGACCCGGCCGGAGGCGCGCCCGGCGGCACCACCTTCGGCGCGGCTGCCGGGCCTGCCGGAGCTGGCCGAGCCGAGCCAGCCGGCCGGGCTGGCGGCGTCGCCGGAGGCGCCGCCGCCGCCGTGGCGCTGGCCGGCAGGGGCTTGCGCGGCAGCATTCCGGGGCGGCTCGCGGCGTCGTAGAGGAACGAGGCGAGGACCACCGACGCCTGGACGAGGTCATCGGCGTCGAGGTGGTCGTAGACGTCGGCGTTGGTGTGGTGGGTATGACCCATGTAGTCGAGGCCGTCCTGGATGAACTGGAAGCCCGGCAGCCCGACGCGGTCGAAAGAGACGTGATCGGTCGCGCCGACGCTGCGCTGGCTGACGGTGGTGGCTCCGAGATCGGCGAGCGGCGCCAGCCAGGCGGTGAAGATCGGCTGCACGGCGGCGTTCTCCTGCGCCGTGATGCCGCGGACCCTGCCGCTGCCGTTGTCGACGTTGAAGTAGGCCGAGAGCTTCGCGTGCTCCGGCTGGATGGTGAGCGGCCCCTGCGGCTCGACCATGAAGGACGGGAGGCCGCCGGTGCCGCCGGCCGGCTCCGGCCGCGAGGCGAAGTGACGCGAGACGTAGGCCGCCGATCCCAGCAGGCCCTCCTCCTCCCCGGTCCACAGCGCGACGCGGATGGTGCGGCGAGGCGCGAGATGCAGCGCGGACAGGATGCGCACCGCCTCCATCGCCACGGCGCAGCCCGCGGCGTTGTCGGTGGCGCCGGTGCCGGCGTGCCAGGAGTCGAGGTGCGCGCCGGTCATGACCACCTCGCCGCGCGGATCGCTGCCGGGGATCTCGGCGATCGTGTTGTAGGCCATCGGGTCGTCGTCCCAGGTGCGCGCCTGGACGTCGATGGCGAGCTCGACCCGCTGCCCGGCGTCGAGCAGCCGCACCAGCCGGTTGTAGGGCTCGGCCGCCATCACCAGGCCGGTGACCGCCGGGTCGTCGCCTTCCTTGTAGGGGCCGCCGCCCATCACCCGGATGAGCCCCCAGGGCAGCGGGCTGACCTCGATCGATGCCAGCGCCTTCTCTTCGACCAGGAAGCGGCGCACCTGGCCGCGCAGGCGAAAGCGCTCCCGCCGCACCTGGCGGTCGGCGGCGCTCGGTCCCGAGTTGACGCTGAAGGCGGCGAGCTCGGCCAGCTTCTCGGGGGTGAAGCGCCGGGGCTCGGGCGCCGCCACGCCGGCGGCGACGTCGTGCGCCTTGTCGAGCAGCACGACCTTGCCCGCCAGCTTGCCGCGGTAGCGGTCCATGTCGCCTGCCGCGTCGATGGTGACCCGCACGGCCTCGCCGCGCACCTCGCCCGCAGTGCCCGGCGTCCAGGCCTTGGGCAGCGCCTGCAGCTGCGTCCATCGCGGCGCGCTCGTCTCCGCCGCCGCGGGCGCCCCCGGGGCCGCCGCCATCGGCGACATCGCCATCGCCACGATGGCCCGGCTGAAGGACCAGCCGCGCCCGAACCGCCACGCTTCCAGGTGCGCGTTGGCCAGCCCCCAGCCGGCGAGCTGGCGCCGGGTCCATTCGTTGGCCTCCTTGAGCTCCGGGGTGCCGGTGAGCCGCGAACCGATGCGGTCGGTGAGATAGGCGGCGGTGGCCAGCGCCTGCGAGCGGTGGAAGCCCTCGTCGCGGATGCGCGTCACCACCTCGAGGTCGACGGCTTCGCCGCCGCCGGCCCCGTCGAGCCCGGCGGCCGCGCGCGGTGGGCCGGCGGGCGAGGGCCGGACTGCCAGGGCAGCCAGGCTTCCGCCGGCGATCGGCACGAGCAGGATGAGCAGGGCAACGCTGGCAGGTCGTGGACGGGGCATCTCGGCTCTCCCTCGGTCGGTGTCAAGTCGGCGGGCCATTTTAGTGCACTGCGGCGCCCCCGGCTTCTCGTATGATGCCGTGAACGAACCCGCTCCGGGAAGAACGAGATCGCGATGAGGCCGATCACCGCCGCCGACCTGATGAACCCGAAGGTGCTGGCCGTGCGCGAGGACATGACGCTGCGCGAGCTGGCGGCCTACCTCATCCACCACCAGATCACCGGCGCGCCGGTGGAGGATGGCGGCGGCCGCATGGTCGGCGTGGTGTCGACCGTGGACATCGCCGAAGCGATGCTGGCCGGCCCGGCCGACGCCGACGCCGACGCCGCTGGCGGCGCCGCTGCCGGCGCCGATCTCGGCCCTGGCCCCGGCGCCGTCGCAGCTCAGGTCGCCGGCAACGCCGACAACGCCCTCGATACCCTCGACGCCCTCGACGCCCTCGACGAGGAGGACGAGCCCTATCTTCCGGAGGACGACTTCCTGGTCCGCGACATCATGACTCCCGCGATCGACTCGGTGCCGGAGGACGCCACCGTCTCCGAGGTGGCCAGCCGCATGCTCGACAGCCACGTCCACCGCCTGCTGGTCACCCGCGACGGCAGGCCGGTCGGCATCATCACCACCTCGGACCTCCTGGGGCTGCTGATCGATGAGTGAGCCGGCAGCGCCGCCCCGGCCGCGGTCAGCGCCGGCGATGGATCGCTTCCTTGGCGCGCTCGACGCCGGCGACCGCGAGCTGCTGGCGGGCCTCGACAGCCCGGCGAGCATCCAGGCGTTCCTCGACTCGATCCCGTACAGCGCCGACAAGTTCTACCGCTGCCCGCGCCGGGTCCTGCGCGACCGCCGCGCCCACTGCTTCGACGGCGCCCTGATGGCGGCGGCGGCGCTGCGCCGCCTGGGCTTCCCGCCGCTCGTCGTCGACCTCTACGCGGAGCGCGACGACGACCACATGCTGGCGCTGTGGCACCGCGACGGTTGCTGGGGCGCGCTGGCCAAGTCCAACTTCGTCGGCCTGCGGTTCCGCGAGGCCGTGTACCAGAGCCTGCGCGAGCTGGTGATGTCCTACTTCGAGGTCTTCTACAACGTCCTCGGCGAGAAGACTCTGCGCGGCTTCACCGTGCCGCTCGATCTCTCGCTGCTGGACGGCCTCGCCTGGATGGAGGACGACGACGGCCTGGAGACGATCGCGGAGCGGCTCGACGCTCTCGACCGCACCCCGGTGATGACCGCCGGGATGGTCGCCGGCCTGTCCCACCTGGATCCCCTCTCCTTCCAGGCCGGCATGCTCGGCACCGATCCCGCGGGTCTCTTCCGTCCGACCTAGTGCATGTTTCATCAAGAAACGCTACGCTACGACGCATCCGTTCCGCCTGCCTGGCAGGCATCGCTCGAGAAAGGAGTTGCTCATGGGAGTCTTCTCGCGGCGCATGGGTTGGTCCGCTCTCGCCGTCACTGCCGCGGCCGCCGCGCTCGCGGTCCATCCGGCGGCGGCCCAGCTGCAGTTCAGCACCGCCGACGGCGGCACCTCCCTCAAGCTCGGCGTGCTGGGCCAGCTGCAGGCCCAGGACATCGACACCCCTGACGGCAAGGACTCGGCGAAGGACCTCTACTTCCGGCGCCTGCGGCTGGTCGGGCAGTTCAAGTACGGCGACAAGCTGTCGGTGTACTTCGACACCGACAGTCCCAACCTCGGCAAGGGCAACGCCGACGGCACCAAGAACGTCAACACCTCGATCTACATCCAGGACTTCGTGGTCACCTACACCTTCGCCCACGAGTTCCAGCTCGACGGCGGCGAGATCCTGCTCGCCCAGAGCTACAACCACAACACCTCGTCCGCCCAGCTGATGCCGCTCGACTTCGGCCCCTTCACCTTCACCGAGACCGGCGCCATCCAGGGCAACGTCGGCCGCGACTACGGCGCCCAGGCGCGCGGCTACCTGGGCAGCGACCATCTCGAGTACCGCCTCGGCATCTTCCAGGGCGACCGCGGCAAGAACGAGGTCAACGCCTTCCGCTATGCCGGGCGGCTGTCGCTGTGGGTGTTCGGCGCCCAGACCGGCCTGTTCTATCGCGGCACCTCGCTCGGCCAGATCCAGAGCATGGAGATCGGCGGCAGCTTCGACCGCCAGAAGCAGTACTCCGCCTACACCGGCGACTTCTTCTGGGACCAGCCGGTGGGCAACGGCGACGGCGTCACCCTGCAGTTCGACTACACCAAGTGGGATGGCGGCACCTTCATCCCCATACCCAAGCAGAACACCATCCTGGCCGAGGCCGGCTACTACCTGGGAGCCATCAAGACCCAGCCGTTCTTTCAGTACAGCAGGGAGAACTTCGACCGTCACAGCAGCCCGGACCAGAAGCGCACCACCTTCGGGTTGGGGTTTTTCCCCCGCGGCCACAATTCCGACGTGAAGTTCGCTTATACTCGCCTCCAAGGAACCGGACAGGTCAGCCGCAACCAGTATCAGCTTCAATACCAGATCTTCATCTGGTAGAACCTCTGTCGCCCTCTGGAGAGGAGGAGAAGGAATGGCGAAATCGACGCACGAGATGCTCGAGTCCCCCGACTTCAAGCGGCTTGTACGCGGCAAGTGGACGATCGCGATCGTCCTGACCATTCTGCTGTTCATCGTCTACTACGGTTTCATCCTGCTGATCGCTGCCGACAAGCCCTTCTTGGCGCAGAAGATCGGCGAATACACCACGCTCGGCATCCCGATCGGCGTGGGCGTCATCGTGGCCGCCTGGGTGCTCACCTACATCTACGTCGTCTGGGCGAACCGCGTCCACGACGTCGAGGTGAGCCGCCTCGTCGAAGAGATGAAGAAGTAGCGAGGAGGAACCGACATGCAAGCCGCGCAAACTGCCGCTCAGACCGTGATAGGCCAGCGGAACAACGCCGCCATCATCTTCTTCTTCCTGATCGTCGCGATCACGTTGTACATCACCTACTGGGCAGCCAAGCGCACCCGCTCGACGAAGGAGTTCTATGCCGCCGGCCGCACGGTGAGCGCCTTCCAGAACGGCCTCGCCCTGTCCGGCGACTACATGAGCGCCGCCTCCTTCCTCGGCATCGCCGGCATGGTGTCGCTGAAAGGCTACGACGGCATGATCTACGCCACCGGCTGGCTGGTGGGCTGGCCGGCCCTGATGTTCCTGATCGCCGGGCCGTTGCGCAACCTCGGCAAGTACACCTTCGCCGACGTCGTCGCCTTCCGCCTGAAGCAGACGCCGGTGCGCATCGCCGCGGCGATCGGCGGCATTCTCACCGTGCTGCTCTACACCATCGCCCAGATGGTGGGCGCGGGCAGCTTGATCAAGCTGATGTTCGGCATCGATTACGTCTGGGCCGAGCTGATCGTCGGCGCGGTGATGCTGCTCTACGTGCTGTTCGGCGGCATGATCGCCACCACCTGGGTGCAGATCGTCAAGGCGGCGCTGCTGCTCGGCGGCGTCACCATCCTGACGCTGATGGTGCTGGCCCAGTTCGGCTGGAACCCCGGCGACCTCTACCAGGCGGTGTCGGCCAAGCTCGGCCAGAAGGCGCTCGAGCCGGGCGGCCTGGTCACCGGCAAGATCGACGCCATCTCGCTCGGCCTCGCCCTGATGTTCGGGCTGCTCGGGCTGCCGCACATCCTGATGCGCTTCTACACCGTGCCCGACGCCAAGGCGGCGCGCACCTCGGTGCTGTACGCCACGGGCTTCATCGGCTACTTCTACATCATCATCCCGATCGTCGGCTTCGGCGCCTCGGTGCTGGTCGGCCGCGACCTCATCACCAAGATCGACAAGGGCGGCAACATGGCGGCGCCGCTGCTCGCCGAGGTCCTCGGCGGCACGCCGTTCCTGGGCTTCATCGCGGCGGTGGCCTTCGCCACGATCCTCGCCGTGGTGGCCGGTCTCACGCTCGCCGGCGCCTCGGCGCTCTCGCATGACATCTACGTCAACGTGGTGAAGAAGGGCGTCGCCACCGAGCAGGAGCAGGTGCGCGTGGCGAAGATGGCCACCGTCGTCTTCGGCATCCTCGCGGTGCTGCTCGGCGTGCTGTTCAAGGGCCAGAACGTCGCTTTCATGGTCGGACTGGCGTTCGCGGTGGCCTGCAGCGCCAACTTCCCCGCGCTGCTGATGTCGATCGTCTGGAAGCGCTTCACCACCGCCGGCGCGGTCTCGTCGATCCTGACCGGCGCCTTCCTGTCGGTGTTCCTGATCATCATCAGCCCGACGGTCTGGGTCGACGTGCTGCACAAGAAGGAAGCGCTGTTCCCGATCAAGAACCCGGCCATCGTCTCGATGACCGCGGCCTTCGTGATCGGCATCCTGGTCTCGCTGATGGCCCGCGAGCCGTCGGCGGAGGCCATGTTCGAGGACGAGAAGCTCCGCACCTACCTGGCGGTCGGCGCCGAGTAGGCCGCCGCCTGCAGGTCAGCCGGCAGGGGGGTGGACCTTGCCCCCCTGCCTCCCTTTGGGCGAGGGTCCAGGTCTCGAGGGGGGGCGATCGAGGACTGCGGACCCACGCCCAAAGGGAGGCAGGGGGACAAGGTCCACCCCCTTCCAGCCGGCTGACCCGGGTCAGAGCGCCTGCAGGGCCTTCAAGACCGCCGCCGCGCCGCTGCCGGTGACCTCGCCCGGCACGTCGGTC
>Ga0307477_10000472_pt1 | contig 44244 bp, 34 predicted proteins | sample atmos_gasesECM2C_FD_203316 | JGI IMG/M metagenome (GOLD analysis project Ga0307477, IMG submission 203316) | Hardwood forest soil microbial communities from Morgan-Monroe State Forest, Indiana, United States - atmos_gasesECM2C_515 | ecosystem: Environmental > Terrestrial > Soil > Temperate... | reverse complement strand
GACCCCTCGCCCATACGGGCTCAGAGGGGGCCTCGCCGCCCCCGACGGCTGGGAAAGTGGGGACCGGGCGACCGATTGGTGCTAGGCTATAAGCTCGAATGCGCCGACCTTCAACAGCACCTCATTGCGCGCCGGGAGTCCAGCGGCGGCCGGTGGGCCTCGCGTCCCGCTGCTGGCCGTTGCTCCGGCTCCTGGCGCCGGTGCTCATCCTCGCGTTCGCCTGGCTGGCACCGGCGTCGCGCGCCTCGACGGCAGCCTGTCCGGTGCCGCCGCCCAGCCACGCCGGGTTCCCCACGACCCTTAGCGGCGCCGGCACCTCCCTGATCAGCCAGCCGGTCATCGCGGATCTCGGCCTCACCCCAGGGTTCGCGCAGATCGTCTTCGGCACTACCACGGGCCAGCTCTACGTCTTGCAGCACAACGCCAACGGCACCTGGAGCCCGGCGCCGGGCTGGCCGCAGTCAGTCGGCGCCCACATTCAGTCCAGCCCCGCGGTGGCCGATCTCGACGGCGACGGCATTCCCGAGATCGTGGTCGGCTTTGGCTCGACCTTCGATCCCAGCCACCAGGGGGGCGTCAGCGCCTTCCGCCGCGACGGCACGCCGATGTGGTCGGTCGCCACCGCCCCCTTCAACGACGGCACCAACAACTGGACCCACGCCCCTGTCGTCGGCACTCCCGCGATCGGCGACGTCGACGGCGACGGCAAGCTCGAGGTGGTCTTCGGTTCCTTCGACCACAACGTCTACATGGTCGACGCCGCGACCGGGACGGCGAAGCCGAACTGGCCGGTCGATGTCGGCGACACCGTCTACTCCTCTGCCGCCCTCTACGACATCGACGGCGACGGGCGGCCCGACATCATCATCGGCTCCGACTACTATCTGTGGCCCGGCGGTTGCCTGCGCGTGCTGCGCTACGACGGCGTCTCGGTGCACGGATTCCCGCAATGCGTCAATCAGACGATCAACAGCACGCCGGTGGTCGCCGACCTCGACGGCGATGGCAAGCCCGAAATCATCGTAGGTACCGGCCACTTCTACCAGTCGAGCAACAACCCACCCCACAAGGTCTTTGCATATCACTGCGACGGCTCCGCGGTGACCGGCTGGCCGGTGACGGTGGACGGCCAGGTCGGCACCACGCCGGCGGTCGCCGACCTCCTCGGCGACGGCCATCTCGAGGTCATCGTCACCGACGACAACACGGGGCCGAGCGGCACTTTCCACGTCTACGCCTTCAAGGGCGACGGCAGCCTGCTGTGGAAGACGCAGCCGAAGGACTTCAACGGCAACACCACCTCGCTCGGCGAGCCGGTGATCGCCGACGTGATGGGCGACGGCCATCCCGAGGTCCTCACGACGACCGGCTGGGAGGTGGTGATCCTCGACTACCAGGGCAACCAGCTCACCCAGGCCAGCACGTCGTGCAGCGGCACCAAGTTCACCTTCGGCACCAGTTCCCCCCTGACCAACGTCGTCGTCGGCGATCTCGAGACCGACCACGCGGACGGCAAGATCGAGGTCGTCGCCGTCTCGAGCACGGCGGCCTTTCCGAGCACCGGCGACGCGGTGGTCTTCGCCTGGAACCCGCCGATCGGCGGCCCGGGCGGCTCGTCCTACAGCGACAACGCCCCGCCCTGGGGGATGTTCCGGCACAGCATCGACCGCCTGGGGCTCGTCCCGGGCGCCGGCAGCTGCAACGGCAGCTGCTCGATCCACAGCACCTCCTCGCAGTTCTTCGCCCTGCCCCCCTGCCGCGTCGTCGACACGCGCTGCTCCACCGGTGCGAGCAACTGCTCCGGTGTGGCGGATGGCGTCTACGGCAGCCCGGCGCTCGCCAGCACCGTGCAGCGCAGCTTCGTCCTGGCGGGGCAGTGCGGGATCCCGGCCGGGGCCAAGGCCGTCTCGGCCAACGTCACGGTCACCGGCGGCAGCGGCTCGGGGTTCTTGACCGTCGGGCCCGGCTGCATCACGGGGGTCGGCACCATCAACTGGGCGGCGTCCGGACAGACGCGGGCGAACAACGCCGTGCTCTCGCTCGACGTCGGCGGCGCGGTCACCGTCAGTTCCCAGGTCGCCCCCGGCAACGGCACGGTGCAGTTCGTGCTCGACATCAACGGGTATTTCCAGTAGTCGGACGTGCGCTTCGCCGGCCCGCGGCGAGTGGACTGGGGGTTTCTCCCCCGGCCGGCTGGGGTCTTTCCCCCTGGCCCTGCCCGGCCTTTTCGCTCCAGGATGGGGCGTGCTGCATGGCAGGCGCTCGCCGCCCCGGCTGGCACGTCGATTGCTGTGCAGCGCTGGGGGTGCTTTGCGAGCAAACCTGGATCGCCGGGATGGGGGTGTGGAGGATGTCACAGACAGCGGCCCGCATCTCGGCTATAGTTCAGGCCATCGGTGCTCTTGCACGGGAAGGTCCGGCGGCGGTTCCGAGAGCGGTCTCGAGACGCCAGCTCTGGGTTACCGAGCCCTGACCGGGCATTGACAGGCACTTAAGCGGAGGGTAATGTTGCGGCTGGTCCAGCTTGAAGGTGACCAGCTGTCATGGTTGGCCCGTTTCTACAGGCATCCGGTAATCGACCCGGCGCAGAAGGAGAATATCCATGTTGAGTCCTCGTAGCATCTCTCGGCTCACTGCTTCCAGCGGTTCCCATACCCTGAAGGCCGTCCTGGTCCTCGTGGGGCTGATGGTGGCGATGGCAACGTCGTTCCCGGGGACCGCCCTTGCCGCCGGACCGTTTCAGTACAACGCCCTGACGCCGTGCCGCGTCGTCGACACGCGGAACGCGACCGGCACCGACGGCGGGCCGGCGCTGACCTTTCCCGGCACCCGACCGCGAGTGTTCCAGATCCAGGGCCTCTGCGGCGTGCCGAACGGCGCCGCGGCGGTGACCATCAACGTCACCATCGTGTCTCCGAACATGACCGGTCCGAACATGGCGGGCTTCCTGACGTTGTATCCGGCGGGCTCGTCGCTGCCGAACGTCGCGACGATCAACTGGACCAACGCGGACTCGGCACTCGCCAACGGCGCCATCGTGCCGCTGGGCACCGCACCCAATGACCTGGCTGTCTGGCTCGGCGGCGTCGGAACGGTCCAGCTGGTCATCGACGTAACCGGCTACTTCCAGTAGCGCCGGTCCTGGGCGGCGGTCCCCCCTTGATCCTGCCGCCCGCTCACCGAGCTGGGACCGGCGGGCGCCGCGCCGCGGCCAGCAGCTGGTAGCCGAACAGGGTCGGGAAGAGGCGCGTGCAGCCGCTGAGAATGGCCGAGACCAGACCGAGTAGCGGCCGCGGCAGCCGCGGCAGGGCCAGCGGCAAGGGGATCGTGGTCACCGACCGGCGCACGATCTGAAAGCCGGCGCTCTCGAGCGCTCGGTCGAGCGAGGCGCGGGTGAAGAAGCGCCGGTGGGTGCGGTCGAGGATGCCGCGGTCGCGGTAGTCGAACCGGCCGCAGAGCAAGGCGAGCCGTACCGAGACGTTGGCGACGTTGGGGACCGAGATGAAGAAGAGACCGCCGGGGTGCAGGGCCTTGTAGGCCAGGTCGAGGATGCGCTCGGGGTCGGCCAGGTGCTCGAGCGTGTCGGCAACCAGGATGGCGTCGCAGCCCGCGGGCAGGCGCTCCAGCGTGTCGAGCTCGACGATGGCCGCGGCGGACAGCCAGCGGGCGAGCGCCGGAAGGCAGTCGAGGGCACCTTCGAGCCCCACCCAGACGAGACCCGGACGGCGCGCGAGCTGCGCGATATGGGCCGAGAAGGGTCCCAGCTCGAGCAAGCGGCTCCCCTGGACCATCTCCCCGATCCAACTCGCCAGGACGCGGTGGGACGATCCCGGGAAGTCCTTCAATACGTAGCGTTCCGAGCTCTTGAGCCGAGGTGAGGTCACGGGGCGGCGAGTCTATCGCTTTCTCGCGGCCGGGATATGCTATCCTCGACCCGAACGGGCAACACGCTGACGGCTGACGGTTGGTTGGGCAGCGCTCTGCTACCACATCCCCTCGCATCCATGCCCCTGTTGAATCGGCGAAGCCTGGTCGTCGATTCCGGCGCTCTGCTGCACCGGGCGACGCAGAGGACCCGGCGGACCCTGCCGGTCCCGCTCGGGGCGGGGGCGGCCGGTGAGTCGCAGGGGAGGCCATGCGAATCACACTGCTGAAGCTGCTCGCGAGCCTCACGGACAAGGTACCGTTCCCTGCGCCGATTTACGAGTTCGGCTCCTTCCGTGTGCCCGGCCAGGAACACCTCCCCTTCGTGCGTGACTTCTTCCCCGGCCAGCGCTTCGTCGGCTGCGACGCGCGCACCGGTCCGGGGGTGGACGAGATCCAGGACCTGCACGCCCTGGACCTCCCCGACGGCTCGGTGGGGACGGCTCTGCTCTTCGATACCATCGAGCACGTCCGCGAGCCCTGGCGGGCGATGGCGGAGCTCCACCGCTGCCTGCGGCCCGGGGGGCTGCTCATCCTGACCTCGGTCTGGTACTTCCCCATCCACGCCTACCCGGACGACTACTGGCGCTTTACCGCCAGCGCCTTCCGCTCGCTGATGGGCGACGCCTTCCACCCCATCGCCGTCGAGATGTGCGGCCTGGCCCGCCTGCCCCACACCGTCCTGGGCATCGCCAGCAAGGGGCCGCCCGATCCTGTGGTGGAGGGCTCGATCAGGGGCGTCGTGGCTGCGTGGAAGCGGCGCGGAGCGCACTCCTGGAAAGAGTCGGTGATGGAGGTGACGCCGCCGGTGTTGCTGATCCCGGCTTACGACCTCTTCCTGCGCACCATGCGCCTCCTCCGCCCCCGCGGCCACGCCCACACCGAGCCGGAGGCGCAGCCGGAAACGGGTACCCCGGGCCACTAGACACCGGAGGCCCTTCTGCTGCCGAACCTGCGGTCTTGGCTGATCGGTGGTTGTCTGGGTGTGCTGTGCCTGGCGGCCTACCTGGCGAACTGCCGGATCTCCCCACCGGCCGGCGACAACGTCCCGAACCGCCTGCTCCCTTTCTCGATCCTGGGGTATCGCACGCTGACGCTGGACCCGTTTCGCGAGCAGGTCATCGGGGACCCTGCTCACTACTACGTGCAGTACCGGCGCTCCTCGGTGGTCTCCCTCTACCCGGTGGGCGCCGCGTTCGTGGCGCTGCCGGTCTACCTTCCTTGCTACATCTGGCTGCGCGCTCGCGGGCACGACTCGCCGAGCTGGCTGTTCGAGGCCAGCAAGCGCGCCGAGAAGCTTGCCGCCGCGAGCCTGGCGGCGGCGTCCGTCGCCCTCCTGTTCGTCATGCTCCGCCAGCGGGTGAGCGCCGGCGCGGCGGCGGCGATCGCCCTCGTCTTCGGCCTGGGCAGCGGCATGTGGGCAATCGCCAGCCAGCTGCTCTGGCAGCACGGCCCCGGCGTGCTCTGCATCCTGCTGGGCATGTTCTTCCTGGCGCTGCCGCGGCGCGGTCCGGCCGCGGAGCAGGCGCCGGGAGCGACGGGGACGGCAGCCGCGAAGGACGCGATGGCGGGATTCTGTCTCGGCATGGCCTTCGCGGTGCGGCCGCACAACGCCTTGTTCCTCGCGGCCGGCGCGGCCTTCCTCTGGCTGCGCGGCGATGCCCTGGGCCTGCGGCGGAGCGCGCTTCTCTGCTTCGTGCTCGGCAGCCTGCCGCCGATCGTCGGGACGCTCGCCTACAACCTGTACTACTACGGCATGCCGCTCGGCGGCTACAACCAGTTCACTTCCTACTTCAAGCCGAAGGTCGCCGCCGCTGGCCTCGCGGGGCTGCTCCTGAGCCCGAATCGAGGCCTCCTCGCGTTCTCGCCGGCCGCACTGCTGGGCTTGTGGGGCCTGGCTCTCGCCTTTCGCCGGTGGCGCAGCGAGCCCCTGCTGGCCTCGTTCGGCGCCGCCGCCGTGCTCTACGCGCTGCTTCACGCCTGCACCACTACCTGGGCCGGCGGCGGCTCCTTCGGCCCGCGCTACCTGACCGAAACCCTGCCCATCCTGGGCCTTGCGGCGGGCCTCGTCGTGCCGGCGCTGAACTTCTGGGGCCTGGCCGGCGCGTTGCTGCTCGCCGGTTGGTCGGTTCTGGTCGAGATCGACGGCGCGGTCTGCTACCCGGCCTCGAGCTGGCACGCGCGGATGATGGGTTACCCCGAGGCCAACTGGGACTCTCGCCACCTGATGCTGGTCGAAGACTTCCAGACCTGGCTCGCGCGGCGCGGCCAGCGCTCGCCACCGCCACCACCGCGCCCGCCGGAGAGCGCGTTCCGAGTCGCCTGGCAACGCGTGGTCTGGCGGCGGATGAGCTGGTTCGACATGCATTGGACGCCGGCGGGCGTGATCGAGGACCTGGAGCCGAAGGAGCGCGTGCTGGCGCTGGTCACCGTCCGGAACGCCGGCGACCGGATCTGGCCGGACGCGGCGGCAGCCGACCCGGCGCGTTCAGGGACCTATGCGGTCCGCCTCGCCTACCGCTGGTGGAGCGCCGCCGGAGCAGCGCCTTACGGGGCGCGGTCCGATCTGAGGGAACCGCTCGCACCGCGACGATCCGCGACGATCTGGATCCCGGTCATCGCGCCGGAGCGGCCGGGCGATTACCGGCTGCAGCTCGATCTGGTGTACGACGGGATCGCCTGGTTCGCGGACAAAGGGGCCGATCGCCTCTTCCTGCCGGCGCGTGTCAGGGCACCCTGAGCCCGGATCAAGGCGGCTCACGCCACCTGCCAGCTGATATAAGCCTCCTATGAGCGAGGCGGCGAGCGGCAACCTCTACGAAGCGGTGCTCGCGGGATTGGCCGGCGCGGCGGCGGCCGCGGAGCCCGCCCTCCCCGCCGCGCGGTCGTCGGCGTCTGTCGTGCCCTGGCGGAGGTCGGTGAAGTCGGGGAGGTCGGGCGCGAGCGGCATCGAGGTGTTCTGGGTGAAGCGCGGCGAGACCCTGCCGTTCATGGGCGGCTGGCACGCGTTCCCCGGCGGCGGCCTGTCGCGCTCCGACGCCGAGATCGCCGTCATCCCGCCCGCCGAGATCGCCGGGCCCGCTCCGCCGGCCCGGCCGCGGCCGGCCGCGGCCGATGACCTGCCACCCGGCATCCTGGCCTGTGCGATCCGCGAGCTGTTCGAGGAGACCGGCCTCCTGCTGGCCCGCCCCGTGGCCCGGACGGAGGCGGCGCCGGACCCGGCGCAGATCGCCGATGCCCGCCGCGCGCTGCTCGGCGGACGCTCCTTCGCCGCCGTGCTGCGGGACCTCGGCTGCGTCGCCGACGCCTCGCGCCTGGTCTATGCCGGGCGCTGGCTGACGCCGCCGTTCGCGCCGTTGCGCTTCGACAACCGCTTCTTCCTGCTGGAGTGGCCGGCTGCCGAGGCGACGCAGCCCGAGGTGCAGCCCGGGGAGCTCGAAGCGGGCGCCTGGATCGAGCCCGCGGCGGCATGGCGGAGCTGGCACCTCGGCGACGTGCTCGCGGCGCCGCCCATCCTGCACCTCCTGCAGGTGCTCGGGGAAGACGGGCCGGACGCCGGCCTGCCGCGGCTGCGCCATCCGGTGGAGGCCGACCTGGGACCGGTGCTGCGGGTCGAGCTCCGGCCGGGCGTGCTGATGTTCCCGCTCGTCACCCGCACCCTGCCGCCGGCGCTCACCACCAACGCCTACCTGCTCGGCTTCGGCGACGCGGTGCTGGTCGATCCCGGCGCCAGCGACCCCGCCGAGATCGAGCGCCTGGTGGCGGCCCTCGCCGCCGCCCAAGAACGGCTGGGGCGCCGGGTCACCGCCATCTGGCTGACCCATCACCATCCCGACCACGTCGCCGGCGTGCCCGCCCTCCGCCAGCGCCTCGGCGTGCCCGTCCTCGCCCACCCGGCCACCGCGGAACGCCTCGCCGCGCACGGCGATGTCGGCGCCATGGGCGGCCTGGACGGCACGCTCGGCGACGGCCAGCAGGTGACCCTCGCCGGCCAGGGACGGCCGGAGGCGCCGGACCTGCTGGTGCAGATCGTCCACACTCCAGGCCACGCGCGCGGCCACCTCTGCTTCCTCGAGCTCGGTCAGCGCTCGCTGCTCGCCGGCGACATGGTGGCGGGGCTGGGCACCATCGTCGTCGACCCGCCGGAAGGCGACATGGACGACTACCTGGCTTCTCTCGCCAAGCTCGTCGCCCTGGCTCCGCGGACGCTCTTTCCCGGCCATGGCCCGGCGGTCAAGAACGCCGTGCCGAAGCTGCGCGAGTACATCGAGCACCGTCTGTGGCGCGAGGCGCGCGTGCTCGCCGCCTGGCGGGAGGGGCGGCGCGAACCCGAGGCGATGCTCCCCGCGGTCTACGACGACGTCCCGCGCGAAGCCTGGCCCCTCGCCGCGCGCCAGGTCCTCGCTCACCTCGCCCGCCTGCGCCGCGCCGGCCAGCTCGACGCCTAGAGAGCCCGCTGCCGACCCGCGGGCAACCGAGTAGTATGCGGTTCGTGCCGCACAGTCGCTGGCCGCAAGAGGAGACGCATGACCAACCTGTCCTGCCGCCGACCGCACCGCTCGCGCCGCGCCGCTGTGCCGCTGCTGCTCGTCGCCCTGACACCCTACGTTCTGTGTAGGGCGGCAGTGGCAGCGGGCATGGCGGTCCAAGCGGTAGCGACAGGCCAGACGGCACCGGCGGTCGCACCGGCGCAACCGGCGCCACCGGGCCTTTCTCTCGAGCAGATCATGGCGGACCCGGACTGGATCGGGAACCCGCCGGAGGATCCGTACTGGGCCGGCGATGGGCGGGCCGTCTACTTCGAGCGGAAGCGCCAGGGCAGCCCGCTGCGGGATCTCTACCGGCTGCGGCTCGACGAACGCGAGCCGCGCCTCGTGCCCGACGCCGAGCGCGCCGGCGCCGGCGCACCCGGCGGCGCGATCTCCCGCGACCGCCGGTGGATGACCTATGCGCGCGACGGAGACATCTTCCTCGAGAACGTGGCGACCGGCGCCGTCCGCCAGCTGACGCGCACCGCCGAGGTCAAGACCGATCCGCGGTTCATGGCCGGCGACAGCCGCGTCTCCTTCCGCGTCAAGGAGGCGGTCTTCGTCTACGATCTCCATTCGGGCCTGATCAGCCAGCCCGCCGACCTCCGCCTGACCAAGGACCCGGCCGAGCAGGAGCCGACCGACTTCCTGAAGCGCGAGCAGCTGCGCCTGTTCTCGACGCTGCGCGAGGACCGCGACCACAAGCAGGCGGAGCGCGAGCGCGGCGAGGCCGCCCGGCGCGCCGACCCCACCCGCCCGCCGCTCGCCTGGTACCTCGGCGACAAGATCAAGCTCGACGACGTCTCGCTCTCGCCGAGCGGCGACTGGCTGTTGCTGGTCACCCACCCGAAGGACGCCAAGGAAGGCAAGAAGGGGGTGGTGCCGCGGTTCGTCACCGACAGCGGCTACGTCGACCCGGAAGAGAAGCGTCCGCTGGTCGGCACCGGCAGCGGCGCCGGGCAGGCCCTGATCCTTCTCGACCTGCGCCGCCACCAGCGCCACGACCTCGATCTCGCCGTCCTGCCAGGCATCAAGGACGATCCGCTCAAGGCCCTCCGCGACGCGGCGGCGGCCCGGGCCAAAGCGCTCGAGAAGGAGCGCGCCAAGGCCGCGGGCGCCGAGCCGTCCCTCCCGGCCGCCGCCGACAAGCCAGCCGCCGACAAGCCCGCCGCTCCGGCGACACGGGCGGTGGACGTGATGGACATTGCCTGGACGTCCGACGGGCGCCGCGCCGCCGTCGAGATCCATGCCGGCGACAACAAGGACCGCTGGATCGCCACTCTCGATCTCGACGGCGCCCGCCTGGTCCCGCGTCATCGCGAGACCGACAGCGCCTGGATCGACTGGGACCACAACACCATCGGCTGGCTGGCCGACGACCGGACCCTCTACTTCGAGTCCGAGGAGAGCGGCTACAACCACTTCTACGCCCTCGACGCCAGCGACGGCCGCATCCGCCAGCTGACCAGCGGCAAGTTCGAGGTCAGCTCCCCCGAGCCGAGCTTCGACGGACGCACGCTCTACTACGTCGCCAACGCCGGCCACCCCGGCAACTACGACGTCTGGCGGGTGGACGCCGGCACCGGCAGGTCCGAGCAGCTCACCCACCTGGGCGGCCTCACCGGCTTCTGGCCGTCGGTCGACGAGCGCCAGCTGCTCATCGTGCATTCGAGCCTCACCCGCCACGACGAGCTCTACGTCCAGCCGAACCGCCCCGGAGCGGACGCGCGGCGTATCACCGACACCGTCACCCCGGCGTTCCAGGCCCAGCGCTGGACCGTGCCCGAGATCGTGCCGATCCCCTCCTCCCACGGCGCCGGCGTGATCTATTCGCGCGTCTACACTCCAGCGGAACCCCCTGCCGCGCCCGCCACGCCGCCTGCCACCGCCGCGGGCGGCGCTCGCGCCAGCGGGCGCCCGGCGGTGGTCTTCATCCACGGCGCCGGCTACCTGCAGGACGCCCATTACGGCTGGTCGTACTACTTCCACGAGTTCATGTTCCACACCCTGCTCACCCGGCGCGGCTGGGTGGTGCTCGACATGGACTATCGCGCCTCCGCCGGCTATGGCCGCGACTGGCGCACCGCCATCTATCGCCAGATGGGCCATCCCGAGCTCGAGGACCTGGCGGACGGCGTCGACTGGCTGGTGCGCAACCGGGACGTCGACCGCGCCCGCATCGGCGTCTACGGCGGCTCGTACGGCGGCTTCCTGGCCTTGATGGCGCTGTTCCGCACCCCCGACCTGTTCGTCGCGGGCGCCGCCCTGCGGCCGGTGACCGACTGGTCGGACTACAACCACGACTACACCAGCGCCATCCTCAACACCCCCGAGGTCGATCCCGAGGCCTACGAGCGCAGCTCGCCCATCGAGTTCGCCGCCGGCCTCGCCCGGCCGCTGCTGATCTGTCACGGCATGGTCGACGACAACGTCTTCTTCGCCGACTCCGTGCGCCTGGTGCAGCGGCTGATCGAGCTCGGCAAGACGAATTTCCAGATCGCGCCCTTCCCCGTCGAGTCCCATTCCTTCAAGCGTCCGAGCAGCTGGCTCGACGAGTACCGCCGCATCGACCGGCTGCTCGCGGCGAACCTGCAATGAGCCGCCCGCCCTCTCCTCGCCCACCGCGCCCACGGCGATCACCGCGCCGGTCCGCCGCGGCCGGAGCTGAGCCGCACCTCCGCCCCGCCCGGCCGGAAGAGGCCGACCAGCTGATCGAGCTCCAGGCGCTGCTGGCCCACGAGACCGAGCGCCTGGAGCTGGACCGCGCCGCCCTCGGGCGCGGCGTGCGCGCGGTCTTCGACGACCCCGGCCTCGGCGAATACTGGGTCGCCGAGCTCGACGGCAAGGTCGCCGCCTGCCTGCTGGTGACCCGCGAGTGGAGCGACTGGCGCAACGGCAGCGTGCTGTGGATCCACGACATCTACGTCGTCCCCGAGAGCCGTGGCCGCGGCATCTACCGCGCTCTCTACGAGCAGCTGCGCCGGCGCGTCGAGGCCACCCCCGACCTCAAGGGCATCCGCCTCTACGTCGACCAGCGCAACCGCCGCGCCCGCGCCGCCTACGAGCGGCTCGGCATGGCCCACGAGCACTACGCGCTCTACGAATGGATGAAGTGATCCGAGGGGCGCGGCGCTTGTAAGTTTGTCAGGCCGGGAGCCCGGCGCGCGGCGTTTTCGGCATGCTCCCGGCCCGCGTTCGCGCCCTCGCCCACCGCCTCGCCAGGGGCGCGCCCTGCTCGTTGCGCTGTTTTCGGAGGCGCCGCGTGGCTGGCGCGTGGCTGGCGCGTGGCTTGCAGCCTCGCTTCCTGAAAGGTATGGATGTGGTGTTGTGCGCGGCATGAACGCATCGGTCTTGCGAATCCTGTTCAACGCCGGCAGTCGCCTGCAGGTGGAGGCCGCGGACACCGGCGCAGCCGGTACCAGGCAGCGCCCGCAGCGTCCCCTGCCGGGGCTCGATCTGACTCTCGTCGAGTGGCAATCCGACTCGTTCCCGTTCCGCGACTTCGACCGCTTCGCCGAGACCCTCGCCGCCGATGCGCCCGGCGGCGCCTTCGAGATCCGCCTGAGCGGCGAGGCTCGCCGGCTGGCGGGGGCGGCACGGCAGGTCGTCACTCGCTGCCAGCGGCTGGCCGCCCGGCGCAACGCCGCCTCGGCCTGTGACCTCTTCGAGCGGGCGCTCGCCGGCCACCGCCGCCTCCACGATCGCACCCGGCCGCCGGCGGCATCCGTCTACGCCCACGCTCTCGACACCTGGCAGTGGCTGCTCCGCCTCGATCCCGAGGCAGGCCTTGCACCGCAACTCGCGGCGCTGTTCCACGACGTCGGCCGCCTGGGCGCGGAGGCCGGCACGCCCGGCGGCGCCGGCGCCTGGGTCACCGACGAGCTGCTGGCCGAGCTGGACGTCGACCTGGCGGTGCGGGTGCGCGTCCACCGGCTGATCGTCGGACGACGGCCTCCGTCCGCCGCCGCCGATCCGTTCGCGGCCGAGATCGCCCTGCTCGACGATGCCGACGCGCTGTCGTTCTTCTCGTTCGAGAGCGCCGCCTACCTCGATGACTGCGGCGCCGAGCAGGCCGCGCGCCAGGTCGCCCACGTCCTGGCACGGCTGCGCCCGGCCTCGCGCACCCTGTTGACGGGCCTGCGGCTGCGCACCACGGTCGCACGCCTCCTCGAGCGGGAGCTCGGGCGCCGTGCCGTTCAGGTTCCGGACGGCGCCGGCAGCGCCGTCGCGGCCGGTCCGATGCGTGGCGCCAAGCCGAGCCGCGCCATCGCGATCGCCCGCTCGCGCATGGCCGCCGGCATGGCGGGAGGCGCCGGCATCGCCCGCACCCGCACCGGCGCCCTGCTGGCGCGCGCCGCCGCGCTGGGCGCCCTCGCCGCCCCGCCCCGCCGCCCGCGCGCCGCCGCCCCCGGAACCCGCCCGCTCCCCGGCGCCGTCGCCGCCCCCCGGCGCGACCTCGCCAAGGCCTGATCTCCGCCGCCCGGTGCGATCAGCGCCGCTCGGCGAGCGCCGCCGTCGCGGCGGGCAGCGCCAGGCGCGCCCATTCGGCGTACATCGCCGCCGACGGGTGAAGCCCGTCGGGAGCCAGCTGCGCGCTGTCGCCGAGCGCCTTCTCGGAGGCGGCGGTGATGTCGACGTAACGGGCGCCGGTGCGCCCCGCCTCCTCGCGGTTGACCTGGTTGAACTGCCGGATCTCGCGGGCGACGCGCGGCAGGTCGCGGCCGCTGGCGATCGCGTAGGAGGTGACGCTCCAGTCCGGTATCGACAGCACGATCACCCGGCCTGGCTCGCCTCCCGCGAAAGCGCTCGCCCGCCGCAGCAGGGCGGAGAAGGCGGGCCGGTAGTCCTCGGGCCGCCCGCCGCGGTACTGGTCGTTGACTCCGATCAGCAGCGACACCAGGTCGAACGGCCCGCGCGGCGCCGCGGCGTCGATGCCGGCGGACAGCTCGGCGGTGGTCCAACCGGTGCGCGCCACGATCTCCGGCTCGCCCGCATCGCCCGGCGCCAGGCCGTGCCGCCGCAGCAGCGCGGCCAGCTGCACCGGCCACCGGCCCGCGGGATCGATCCCTTCGCCGATGGTGTAGGAGTCGCCCAGCGCCAGGTAGCGCCAGACCTTCGCCGGCGCGCCCGACCCGCACCAGCCGCCGAGCCAGCAGACCAACCACGACGTCGCCGCCAGCGCGGCCGGCATTCGCATCGCGTCCCTCCCCTTACCGCCGCCGGCTCAAGGATCGAGCAACGCCAGCAGCCGCTTCGGCGCCGTCAGCCGGTAGCTCTCCTCGACCAGGTCGGCGACCTGGCCCCAGTCGGGGGCGCCGCCGAGCCGCACCCCCACCCAGCCACGGTGCCCGACGTAGGGCGGCACGTAGTAGCGCTCCGGCTGCGAGGCCACCAGCACCTCCTGGCCGCCAGGCGAGGCCTTGCACCACATCTCCGGTCCGCCGTCGGCCTCGCTGAAGGTGGCGAAGATCTTGTCGCGGACCCGGAACGTGGGGCTGCCCCAGGCGAGCTTCTCGGTGGCCTCCGGCAGGGCGAGGCAGAGGGCTCGCAGGCGGTCGAGCGGACGTCGGCGCGGCATGATCGGAGGCTGTCCCCGGGATCCAGACCCGGCCGCCCGCTGTTCTATCACCTGCGGCGGCCCGCTGGCCATCGCCCCTGGCCGCGGGGGTCGCGGGTAGTGGGTCAGTTTCCCTCGGCGTCCCTTTGGGCGAGGGGCCAAAGTCCTCCGCCCCTGCAGTCTCGGCCCCTCGCCCAAAGGGACGCCGAGGGAAATTGACCCACTACGTGGCCGCGATTCCAGAGCAAGATGCGGATGGCAGCGCCCGCCGGCGGCCTGTAGAGTCCCGGACATGAGACACCGCACCGCTTCCCGTGAGCACCATCCGCACCCGCGCGCCGCGGCGGCTCGCCGCGCGGCCCGTCCGCTCGACCCTGCACCGGCGGTGCCCGCCGCGCCGGCAGGGCCGTCGGAGCGTCCGGCTCGGCGGCCCGACCCCGCGGGAGCGCTGCAAGGCGCCGACGCCGAACGCGCCTGGGCCGTGGTCGTGGCCCGCGACGGCGCCTGGGACGGGCGCTTCGTCTACGCGGTCGCTTCGACCGGCATCTTCTGCCGCCCCTCGTGCTCGGCCCGCCGCCCGCGCCGCGACCGCGTCGCCTTCTTCGCCGAGGCCGCCGCCGCCGCGGCGGCCGGCTACCGGGCCTGCCGGCGGTGCCGGCCGCTGCAGGGCGGCGCCTCCGACGCCGAGCGGCGGGTGGCCGCGGCCCGCGCCTACCTCGCTGCCCATCTCGACGAGACCGTCACCCTCGAGCGGCTGGGCCGCGAGCTCGGGGTGAGCCCCTTTCACCTGCAACGCACCTTCAAGCGGCTGCTCGGCGTGAGCCCCAAGGACTACGTCCTGGCGCAGCGCGCCGAGCGGCTGAAACAGCGACTCAAGGAGGGAGATGACGTGACCAACGCCACTTACGAGGCCGGCTACGGCGCCGGCAGCCGTCTCTACGAGCAGTCCAACGCCCGGCTCGGCATGACTCCCGGCACCTTCCGCCGCGGCGGCCGCGGCGCGCACATCCGCTTCGCCTTCGCCGCCGCGCCGCTCGGCCGCCTGATGGTCGCCGCCACCGAGCGCGGCATCTGTGCCGTCCGCCTCGGCGACGACGAGGAGGCGCTGGCGGCAGGGCTGCGCCGCGACTATCCCCAGGCCACGCTCGAGCCCGTCGACGCCGGCGATCCGCTCGTGGGCTGGGTGGACGCCATCCTCGCATCGCTGGCCCCGGCACCGGGCGCCGCGGCGCCGCCGCTGGCCAGCCTGCCGCTCGACGTGCGCGCCACCGCCTTCGAGTGGCGGGTGTGGCGCGAGCTGCAGCGCATCCCGCGCGGCGCGACGCGCTCCTACGGCGAGGTGGCCGCCGCCCTGGGCAAGCCCGGCGCGGCGCGCGCCGTCGCCCGCGCCTGCGCCGCCAACCGCGTCGCGCTGGTCGTGCCGTGCCATCGCGTGGTCCGCGCCGATGGCGACCTCGGCGGCTACCGCTGGGGAGCCGACCGCAAGCGCCGGCTGCTCGCCGGCGAGGACGCCATCCCCGCGCCTGGCGCCGCACCGGCGGCCGCCGGCACCTCGCGCCGGTGACGCGGTGACGCCGGCTGGCGCCAGGCGCGGCCCGGACCCTGCGGCGGCATCCGCCGCAGGGTCCATGCGGTTGCGGCTAAGGCTGCCCGAGCCGTACGACCTCGGCTGGATGCTCGGTTTCCTGGCCGACCGCGCCGCCCCGGCGCTCGAGCGCATCGAGCCGGGTCAGCTGGTGCGCGTGATCCGCCTGGCAGGCGTGCCGGCGGTGCTGACCGTGCGCCATGCGGTCGGCCCCGCGCCGGCCCGCTGGCTCATGGTCGAGGCCGCCGCGGCCGCGCCCGCCGTGGACCTGGTTACCGCTGGCGCCGCAGGCCCGGCTGCCTCCGCCCCGGCTGCCGCCGCCCCGGCTGCCGCCGATCTGCGCCGCCTGCTGCGGCGGATGTTCGACCTGGACACCGCTCTCGGCCCCTTCCTCGAGCTGGCGCGTCGCGACCGGCTGCTCGGACCGCTCGTCGCGCGCCATCCGGGGCTGCGCCTGCCGCAGCTGCCGGATCCCTTCGAGGGCGCGGTGCGGGCGATCGTCGGCCAGCAGGTCAGCGTCGCGGCGGCGCGCACCGTGGTCGATCGCCTGATCCGCCAGCTGGGCGAGCCCGTCGACGCGGCCGGGCGCGGGCTCTTCGCCTTCCCTCGAGCCGCAACGGTGGCCGCCGCGCCTCCGGAGCGCCTGGCCGCCCTCGGCCTGACCCGCGCCAAGGCCGCCGCCCTGATCGCCGTCGCGGCCGCCACCGCCGGCGGCGCCGTGGACTGGGAGCGACTGCGGGGCGAAGCGCCGGAAGCCGCGCAGGCCGCCCTGCTGGCGCTGCCCGGCATCGGGCCGTGGACCGCCTCCTACATCCGCATGCGGGCACTGGGCGACCGCGACGCCTTCCCCGCCTCCGACCTCGGCGTGATCAAGGCCCTCGCCTCCCTGGCGCCCCGGACCGCCGTCGCCGGCATCGCCGGCCTCGCCGAACGCTGGCGCCCGTTCCGCGCCTATGCCGCGCTGCATCTCTGGCGCTCGCTGGCTCCCTGACGGCGCGGATCCTGCGACGCGGTACACTAGAATATCGGCGGACTTGGCTCCGCCCGCTCCGCGAGGGGCTGCGCCCCGCAACGGAATCTCCCGATATCCAAATGAACGCCGCGACCGAGCCTCCGGACCTCCCTCTCGGCGGCGGCGGCCGGCAAGCAGACCCGCGGCCGGCGCCGGGCGAAGCCGCCGCCATGACCCGCGCCGTCCGCCTTGCCCTGGTCGCCGCCGTCCTCCTCAGCTCCGTCGGATGTGACCAGGTCGCCAAGACCCTGGCCCGCGCCTCCCTCGCCGCGTCGCCGCCGGTCTCGCTGCTCGACGACTGCGTGCGCTTCGAGCTGGCGCAGAACCGCGGCGCGTTCCTCAGCCTGGGCGAGGGCCTCCCGGGCGCCGCGCGTTACCTGCTCTTCGTGGTGCTCGTGGGCGGCGCGCTCGCCCTGACCCTGGCCTTCACCCTCCGCCTGCGCAGCGCCAACCCCGTCCAGCTCGTAGCCCTCTCGCTCCTCACCGGCGGCGGCCTGGGCAACCTCATCGACCGCCTGCTCCACGACGGCGCCGTCGTCGACTTCGTCAGCATCGGCGTCGGCACCCTCCGCACCGGCATCTTCAACATCGCCGACGCCGCCATCACCCTGGGCGTCCTGCTCCTCTTGATCCCCTGGCGCCGCTCCTCGATCTTCTCGACCCTCTAGACGTCCTTTTCGCCCGTGTCCTTGCCCCTCCTAGCCGAGCGTCAGATCTCCCGCAGCATCAACGTTCGCTACGTGCAGAGTCCCCGTGGACATCGCAGTGATGTCTCTGGTTGCCCGGGCTCCCACCTGTGTCGCCCAGCGAGAATCCGCCATTGCCGTGGCGGCGGCGTCAAAGTCTCCACTTTGGATTGCGGCAATCGTGTGGCTAAAGCTCGCGAAGCCCGTGGCGCCCAAATTGAAGATCATGTCGACAACGACTGCCTTTCTAGCATCGTTGAGTTGATCGAAATTGGCAACTAGAGTCTCAGCTGAGTGGATACTGCCATCGATGTCACCTGCAAGGAGGGAACCGACGGCGGCGTCGGTAATAGCCTGCGTCCCTGCAAGCACGGCGTCAAAGTCGTAGCCTAGAGCAGTGATCTTCTGCTGTGCATCAGACCGATTGAGATTGAACCCTACACCAATGGTTGGTATTCCGAGGCTGTCGAGGTACATGGTATTCCTGGACCCCTCGTTAAAGCGGACATAACGGACAATATCGTCTCTCAAAGCCATCGCTCACTTCCTTTCCAAGATCAATCACCAGTAGCCAATGAGCCTGTTTAGAAACTATGCAGCGGATCGGTTGCCATGGTCAAAGAGCGATATGCGCATTTGGGATGATCTGATGATGCAACCAGGCGCCCCCTGGCTGCTGATTCGCCCCGGCTGCTGCGTCTCGCCAAGACCAGACACGGTCCGGAGCAAGGCAAGCCGTCAGGGCTCGCCGAGGATCAGCATCGCATCGCCGAACTCGTGCCCGAGGTAGCCCCGCTCCGCGGCGAAGGCGTGGGCCTCGAGGAGCAGGGCCCGGGGAGCGAAGGACTCGAGGAGCGCGAAGTGACTGGTGCCGGGGTCGTGCACGCCGGTCAAGATGCCGTCGACGACGCGGCGCCGCATCGCGGGTCCGAGCAGCAGCTCGGTCGTCCCGGCACCCGCGACCAGCCGTCCTCGATGGCTCCGGGCGTTGCCCTCGAGCGCCCGCACCGCGGTGGTGCCGACCGCCACCACGCGTCCGCCTCGGCGCCGCGCCGTGGCGACCGCGCGCACGGTCTCTTCCGGCACCTCGTAGCTCTCGGCGAGCGGCAGGCGGGCGTCGAGCTCGCCGTCGCCGGTGGACGACAGGCCGGCGGCGTGCGTGACGCGCGCGATGGCGATGCCGCGCCGGCGGAGATCCAGCAGCAGCTCCCAGCTCAGCGCGAGGCCAGCCGACGGCGCCTCGACGGCCCACGGCCGCGCCGCGTAGGCCGTCTGCACCTGCCAGAGCGCGAGCGGCCTGGCGGTGTGGGCGTACTGCACGGGGCGCCCGGCGCGGTAGAGCGCACGCCACAGCGCGGCGCCGCGCGCCGCGAAGCAGAGCGAGACCAGGCGTGGCGATCTCGCATCGACGCTGGCGATCGTCGCGCGCAGCGGCCTGTCGGGACGGCCAAGGCGGCCATCCTCGCCGGCTGTGCCGGCCGCGTCGAAGCGGAGCTCCTCACCCGCGCCGAGGGCCGGTGGCGGCGGCCGCTTCTCGGTGCGCTGCCGCCAGTCTCCGGCGCCGAAGAGGGCTGCGCGCCAGCAACCGCCGCCCTCGCCCTCCCTGCCGGTGAGCCGGACCTCGACCGCCGCGCCCGCACCCGTCACGCCGCGCAGCGACGCCGGCAGGGTGGCGGCGTCGTTGACCACCAGGAGATCGCCCTCCCGGAGCAGGACCCGCAGGTCGCCGATCCGCCCGTCCACGAAGCCGCGACGCCGCGAGCCCTCGGGCGTCACCGCGGCGGGATGCCGACCTGCCGCCCTGGCCGTGCGGCGACCCGCGGCCGGATCGACGTGGAGAAGCCGCGTCGCGCTCGCGTCACGGCGGGGCCACGCCGCGGGCTGCATGGGCGCCGGCCACGTCGCCGCAGGCTTCGTCGCCGCAGCCTTCATCGCGCCGCCGTCCAGGCGGCGGCCTCGAGCCGCGCGCCGTTCGGGATGGTGTCGTCGCCGATCATCTGCGCCAGCTTGCAGGCGATCTCCTCGGGTCGGGCGAGGGAGCGGCGATCGGCATCCGGCACCGCCGCCGCGTGCATGGCCGTATCCATCTCGCCGGGATCCACCCCGAAGAAGCGCACGCCGGAGCCATCGAGCTCCGCGGCCCAGATCCGCGCCAGGTGGTCGAGAGCCGCTTTCGAGGCGCCATAGGCGCCCCACCGCGGGTAGGCGGCGGTCGCCGCGTCCGAGCTGACGTGCACGACCAGCCCCCGCTGCCGCAGCAGCATCGGGCCGGCGAGCGCCTTGGTGAGCCGGAAGGGGCCCACCACGTTGACCGCGAGCACGCGCTCGAGATCTTCGCAGGCGGTATCGGCAAGCAGCGCCAGCGGCACCGGGCCGAGGTCGCTGGCGTTGTGAACCAGGACCTCGACTTCGCCGACCAGCGATGCCGCAGCGCCGGCGATCGCGTAGACCTGGTCCTTCGCTCCCACGTCCGCGACGATCGCGTGGGCCTCTCCGCCCGCGGCGCGAATCGCTTCGGCCACCTCGTCGAGAGCCTGCTCGCCGCGCGCCACCAGGGCCAGCCGCGCGCCCTGCCGTGCCAGCACCCGCGCCAGCGCGGCGCCGAGGCCGCGGCTTGCGCCGGTGATCAAGACGCCTCTGCCGTGAATGTCCATGCCGTCCTCCTTGCGGGCGGCGTCGCCGCTAAGAGAGGGGGGTGGGGACGCCGCCACGGCAAACAGGCTACGCCGCGCCGCTTGACTTTGTCAAGACTTGTCTTTATAAAGTAGCCATGCCCGCCACCGCCAAGCCCCCCGCCTCCTCCGCGCGACGCGCCGGCGCCAAGAGCCCCGCGAACGCCGGGTCGCCCGGCGCCAGCGATCCCCGCAGCCGCCGGGCGATCCTCGAGCTGTTGAAGTGGCACGGCCCCCAGGACGCCCGCACCCTGGCGGGGCGGCTCGAGATCTCCGCCATGGCCGTCCGCCAGCATCTCTACTCGCTCGCCGACGACCGGCTGGTCACCAGCGACGAAGAGCCCCGGCCGATGGGACGCCCCGCCAAGCTCTGGCGCTTGACGCCGGCCGCCGACGAGCTGTTCCCGAACGCCCATGCGGAGCTCACCGTCAGCCTCATCCAGTCCATGCGGGAGACCTTCGGCGAACGCGGCGTCGACCGGCTGATCGCCGCCAGGACCAGGAGCCAGATCGAGGCCTACCGCGCCCAGGTCGGAGACGGCGGGTCGCTGCGCGAGCGGTTGGCAGCGCTGGCCAACTTGCGCACCCGCGAGGGCTACATGGCGGAGGTCAAGGAGGAGACGGATGGGGCCTTGCTGCTGATCGAGAACCACTGCCCCATCTGCGCCGCCGCCAGGGCCTGCACCAACCTGTGCGCCGGCGAGCTGCGGGTCTTCCAGCAGGTCCTCGGCGCCGGCGTGATCGTCGAGCGCGTCGACCACATCCTCGCCGGCGCCCGCCGCTGCGCCTACCGGGTGAAGGCGCGCGGTTGCCAGCCTGTGCTCGAATAGCGCCGCCGCGGGTCCGGGCAGAGGCCGGGGTGCCGCGGTATGAGAAGGTCGTCGCGCCATTCATGATCAGGGTTACCGCATCTTGCAGCGAGCCACAAGCTCATTGATATATCAGCATTCTTATCCTTACATTCCAAGTAGACCGACTGATCGCTGCCAAGACCAGGAGCCAGGTCCGGTAGTGGGTCAGTTTCCCTCGACCTCCCTTTGGGCGAGGGGCCAAAGTCATACGCCCCAAGAGCTTTGGCCCCTCGCCCAAAGGGAGGTCGAGGGAGACTGACCCACTACCCCGGGTTCCGGCGGGTTTACGCAGACGAGCTTGAACGTGGTATCATCCATCGCAATTCAACTCACAGAGTTGAGCGCTCTTGACTTTAGAGCTGGTGCAGTTTCAACGGAGATCGGAACCTGCCGCGCCCGCGGCCCTTGGAGGGAATGTCATGAAAAGCAAAGCCCTGCTGTTCTCAGCGCTCTTGATCGGCGTCGCGCTGGCGACGGTCCCGGCCGTAGCGGACCAATGCGGCAACTCCGACCAGGTTACCCTGTTCGGCGGTCAGACCATCGACACCGGCACCGTGACCATCAGCAACGATGCCTCATCGGTCACCGTCACTTACGCCACGAACGACCCGTGGGTGATCACCGCGGTCCACCTGGCGGTAGCCGACTCCCTCGCCGGCATCCCGCAGAACAAGAACAGCAACCCGCTGCCCGGGCACTTCGCCATCAATACGACCTACGACCCGCCGGTGACCACCGTCACCTTCATCATCCCGGTCGACAACATCACCTCGCTCCAGGACCTGTTCATCGGCGCGCAGGCCGAGGTCCAGGCGCCGGGAGGCCAGGGCGGATCGCAGACCGCCTGGGGCTTCGGCCCCCGCTTCGGCGGCCATAACTGGGCGACCTACATCGACTACCCGGTCCAGACCTGCGGCATCATCGAGTAGAGGCCCCTCCCCACCCCAGGATGCTCCAAGCGTCCAGGACCCCGGAAGGGGGCCCTGGACGCTCCGCCGTCAGCCCGCCGGCCCCGGCGTGCCCTCCAGGCCCTCCGGCGCGGGGCGCCGCAGCCTCCACACCACCAGTCCGACGGCCAGCGCCACCGCCCCGGCGACCAGGTCGCGGCCCGTGGCGCTGGCCGCGAAGACGACGCACAGCAGCGCCGCGGCGACCGGCACCAGCGGGCCGCCGGGCAGGCGGAAGGCGCCGGGCCGGCTGCCCAGCTTGCGGCGCAGCACCGGCACCGCTGCCGCGGTGCCCAGGTAGGTGGCGAGCCGCGCCACCACCGACAGCGCCGCCAGGCCGGTGAAGGTGCCGGAGAGCGCCAGCGGCAGCGCGATCGCCGTCTGCGCCACCACCGCCACCGCCGGCGTGCGGAACCGCGGATGCACCGCGGCCAGCAGCCGCGGCCCGTAGCCGCCCTGCGCCAGGGCGAAGAGATAGCGCGGGCCGGTGAGCACCGTGTTGCCGTTAGTGCCGAGGATCGAGAGGGTCGCGCCAAGCGTCAGCAGCCAGCCGCCCCAGTCGCCGAGGAACCGCCGCGCCGCATCGGCGAGCGGCGTCGCCGAGGCGGCCAGCCCCGGCAGCGTGGCGAGCGCCACCCACTGCACCCAGGCGTACAGCAGCGTCACGAAGCCGATCTGCGCCAGCAACGCGAAAGGCACGTCGCGCCGCGGGTTCTTGTACTCCCCCGCCGCCGCCGCGGTGTTCTCGAAGCCGGCGTAGGCGTAGAGCAGCAGCAGCGCCGCGGCGCCGATCTGGTGCCAGCCCGGCGAGCCGCCGGCGGCGGCGAGGTTCCCCGAGCGCACCACCGTTCCCCCGGCGGTCACCACTCCCGCCGCACCCGCACCTGCTCGCAGCGCGAAGACCGTGCCGGCAACGACGAACAGCAGCAGCGGCACGATCTTGGCGACCGCGAGCAACACCGCGGTCCGCACTCCGGAGCGGATTCCGACGACGTTGACGGCGGTCAACCCCAGCACCGGCAGGACGATCGCCGCCTCGCGTCCCCAGCCGGCCCTCGCCTCCGGCCACAGGTAGCCGAGCGCCTGCGCGAAGGCCACCGCGAGCGACGCCACGGAGGCCACGCGCGCCAGCCAGGTCATCCATCCCACCTCGAAACCGACCAGCTCGCCGAAGGCCTCGCGCGCGTAGAGATAGGCGCTGCCCGGCTGATCGAAGTGGCTCGCCGCCTCGGCGAAGCAGAGCACCACCAGCAGCACTGCCGCTCCGGCCAGCACCACCGCGCCCACGCTGGCGCCGCCGAGCAGGGCCGCGGCACCTGCCGGCAGCAGGTAGACGCCGCTGCCGATGACGTCGTTGAGCACCAGGGCGACGATCTGCCAGCGCGACACCGCCCGCAGCAGGCCCGGCCGCGGGGGGCCCCCGGCGACCGGATCGCCGGGATCGCCGGAATCGCCGGGCAACGCCGTGCCCTCGGCAGGCGCCGCAGGGCCGGGAGGAACGGAGCTCGCCATCCCCGCCTCAGGCCTGCAGCGTCGCCCCCGCCGTCTCGGGGAGCGTCCAGACCCACAGCCCGGCCAGCACCGCGAATCCCGCCGCCAGCGCGACGCCGCCGCCGAGCCCCCATCGCGACGCCACCGCCGCGATCACCAGCGGCGCCACGAACTGCACGCCGCGCGTGACGTTCATGATCGTGGACATCGCGGCGCCGCGCACCCGGGTCGGGAAGAGCTCGGAGAAGAAGGGCCCGAAGCACGACCAGCTGCCGGTGCCGAGCCCGGCGATCGCCATGCAGGCCAGCCCGGCGAGCGGCCGGTCGGCCAGCACCCCCCAGAACACCGTCACCATGGCGAGGCCGGCCGCGGTGATGGCGCAGTAGAGCGCGAACGCCTTCCGCCGCCCGACCAGGTCCGAGACCCAGCCGAAGCTGACGTAGCCGGCCAGCGACCCGGCGACGAAGATCAGCGTCCACCAGCCGGAGCCGAAGATCGACAGCCCGCGCTGCTTCTGCAGGTAGCGCGGCAGCCAGATGATGGCGAACCAGTACGAGGACATGTCGAGCGCCGTGAGCACGAAGGCGCGGGTGAAGAGTCCCGCGAGGTCGGGCGCCACCAGCTGCGCCAGGATCGGCCGCCGCGCCGCCGGCCGGCGCCGGTGCTCCAGCCAGAGGTCCGACTCCGGCACCTGGCGCAGCAGCGGCAGCGCCAGCAGCGGCAGCGCCGCCACCAGGAACACCGTCCGCCAACCCACCACCGGCGCCAGGAACGACCCCGCCACCGCCGCCAGCCCGAGCCCCACCGGGGCGCCGGTCTGGGCGATCGCGCCGTAGCGTCCGCGCAGCGCCGGCGGGAAGGTCTCGCCCATCAGCGCCTGGCCGCCTCCCCAGGTCCCGCCCACCCCCAGGCCGGCCAGCGCCCGCCCCGCCAGCAGCCATGCCGCCGACGGCGCCAGCCCGCACAGGGCATTGCCCAGGCCGAAGGCGGCGATGGCGAACCCCAGCGAGGCGCGGCGCCCCAGCCGGTCGCTCAGCCAGCCGAACAGCAGCCCGCCGGCGCCGGTCATGCCGACGCCGATCGCCGTGAGCCGGGCCAGCCCCGCCTCGGAGAGGCCGAAGGCGTCCTGCAGCGGCTGCAGCACGAACGACAGCAGCATGAGCGAAAAGAAGCCCGACGCCCAGGCTCCCCAGGCGAGGGCCAGGATGCGTCCATGGGCGGCGACGGGCCGCGTGTGGAGGCTCAAACGTGCGGGCGCGGGTTCAGCGGCGGTCAAGGCGATGTATCCTAGCAGCTGCGTCCAGCTGCCATTGAAGCCGTAGAAGCTCAGGCATTGACGGTTGGCCGCGGCTCCGGCGGTCGCCAGTCGCGGCACTAGTCGCTGATCGCTGAGTTGCTGCGCATGCGCTTGCCACCCGATCGAGCGTCAGCTCCCGCTTCGGCATCCGCGCCAGCGTCCGCGGCGTCCGCGGCGCCCGCGGCATCGCCGGCATGGGCGGCATGGGCGGCATGGACCGCCGCCGTCCTTGCCGCCTGGGTTCTCGCGTCGATGAATACATTGACTCTCTACGCATCGATGCTCTATGCTAATGACCATGACTCCGCCCGCGCCCCCCAGGCTCCAAGGCATCCCCGGGCCCCCCAGGCGGCCGGTGCCGCGGTCGACCCCGAGGCCTTCCGCCGCGAGCTGCTGCGCCGGCTCGACGACGAGCGCGCGGCCGCCGGCGCGCCGCCCCTGCGCCTCTCGCCGGCGCTCGACCGCGCCGCCCAGCGGCACGTCGACGAGATCGGCGCCAGGGGCTCGCTGCGCGGCGAGCGCCGCCCCGAGCAGGCCATGGAGCAGCGGCTGCGCGAAGCCGGTTACGACGCCCACCAGTGGGCCGAGAACCTCATGAGCGGGCCGGCCGGCCCCGCGGAGCTGGTGGCGGCCTGGCGCCGCGACGACGGCGACGGCACCTTCCGCCGCCTGCTCGAGCCCACCTACACCGACGTGGGCATCGGCATCGGCCGCCTCCGCCTCGATGGCGCGCCGCTGTACTCGATCCTCTTCGCCGTGCCGGAGAGCGCGGCCTTCGCGCGCGAGACCGCCGCGCTGCGCGACCGCGAGCGGGTCCGCGCCGAGCTGGTGACGCGGGTCGACGAGGAGCGCCGGCGCGCCGGCCGCCAGCCGCTCACCGTCGACTCCCGCCTCGAAGCGGCGGCCGAGCGCCATGCCGACGACATGCTCGCGCGGTCCTACTTCGCGCACCGCGATCCCGACGGCAAGACCATCCGCGAACGGGCCCGCGAGGCCGGCTTCGACTGGTCGGCGATCGGCGAGAACATCGCCGAGGGCCAGCAATCGGTGAAGGAAGTCGTGGAATCCTGGATGCGCAGCGCCGGCCATCGTGAGAACATCCTCGATCGCCGCTACACCAGAACCGGGGTCGGCCTGGCCTTGGGCCGCGATCCCAAAACCGGGGAGTACCGCATTCTGTGGGTACAGACATTCGGACTTCAGCGCTGACGACGCGCCCCGCCACCGGCCCCAGGCTGCGCGCTTTTCTCCGCCGCAGCTTCCCCCAGGCCGCCGCCTGGGCCCACTTCGCGCGCACCCTGCCGCTGCGCTGGCGCAGCGCCGAGGCCATCTTCACCTCGATCCACCGGCGCAACGCCTGGCGCGGCGAGGAGTCCGCCTCGGGACCGGGCTCGAGCCTCGAGGCCACCGCGGTCCTGCGCTGCGAGCTGCCGCGCCTGCTGGCCGAGCTCGGCTGCGCGTCCTTGCTCGACGCGCCGTGCGGCGATCTCTGCTGGCTCGAGCAGGCCGCGCTGCCGGTCGACAGCTACTGCGGCATCGACATCGTCGAGGCGGTGATCGCCGCCAACCGCTGCCGCCACGGCGCCCGCGGCCGCACCTTCCTCTGCCTCGACCTGTGCCGCGACCCGCTCCCCGAGGCCGACGTCGTGCTCTGCCGCGACGGCCTGGTCCACCTCTCGTTCCGGGACGCGCGGGCGGCGCTCGCCAACTTCCGCGCCTGCGGCGCGAGCTGGCTGCTCGCCACCACCTTCCCCCGGCACGAGGAGAACCAGGACGCCCTGACCGGCGAGTGGCGGCCGCTCAACCTCGAGCTGCCGCCCTTCCGCCTGCCGCCCCCAAGGGCGCTTCTCGACGAGCATTGCGACGAGGACGGCGGCCGCTACGCCGACAAGAGCCTCGGCCTCTGGCACCTCGCCGACGTGCCTCCTTAGGAGCGGCCGGGGAGGCCCGCCACCCCCTCCGCGACCACCTCCCACCCCGCCCCGCGCTGCAGCAGCGCCAGCAGCGGCGTGGTCGCCACGGTGGTGACGACCGCCATCAGCACCAGCATGGCGAACAGCGCCGGCGACAGCACGTGCAGGTCGAGACCGATGTTCAGCACGATCAGCTCGACCAGGCCGCGGGTGTTCATCAGCACCCCGAGCGCGGCGGCGTCGTGCCAGGACAGGCCGGTCAGGCGGGCGGCCGCGGCGCTGCCGCCGAACTTGCCCAGCGAGGCGACCAGGATGATGCCGCCGCAGAGCAACCACCCCTCGGCGCCGCGCAGCAGCCCCACCTGGGTGCGCAGGCCGGTGAAGGCGAAGAAGGCGGGCAGCAGCAGCACGACCACCACGCCCTCGAGCTGCTCGCGCAGCTGGCGCGCGATGCGCGAGTCGTGCGGCACGATCACTCCCAGCACGAAGGCGCCGAAGATGGCGTGAATCCCGATCGCCTCGGTGATCAGCGCCGACAGCAGCAGGGCGACGAGCACGACGGCCATCGCTCCCCGGGTCATGCCGCGGTGATCGACGGCGCGCACCAGCCGCACCGCGAGCGGCCGCGCCACCACCAGCAGCACGCCGAGATAGGCCGCGGTCAGCAGCACGGTCACCAGCGCCGAACCCGACTGCGCCCTGACCACGCTCACCACGAAAGCCAGCAGGCACCAGGCGGTGACGTCGTTGACCGCGGCGCAGGTCAGCGCGATGACGCCGAGGCGCGTGCGCTGGATGCCGCGGTCCATGAGGATGCGGGCGAGCACCGGGAAGGCGGTGATCGACATCGACACGCCGAGGAACAGGGCGAAGGCGGTGAACGGCACGTCGCGGGTCGCCAGCCGCGGGTAGAGCGGCAGCGCCAGCAGCGCGCCGAGCACGAACGGCAGGGTGATGCTGGCGTGGGAGATGGCGACCGTCGCCTGCGTCCGGTTCCGCATCAGCCCCGGATCGAGCTCGACGCCCACCAGGAACATGAACAGGATGATCCCGACCTGGGCGATGATGCCCAGGAAAGGCGCCACCGCCGGCGGCAGCAGGAAGGCCAGCGCCGCCGGCGAGATGCGGCCCAGCAGCGACGGTCCGAGCAGGATCCCCGCCACCACCTCGCCCACCACCGGCGGCTGCCCCAGGCGGCGGAACACCAGGCCCACCGCTCGCGCCGCCACCAGGATCACCGCCAGCGCCAGCAGCACGTGCGGCAGCACGTCGCCGGTCCCCCGCGAGGCGGCCGCGGGCGGCCCGGCCGCCCCGGGCGCAGCGCCCGCGCCGAGGAAGCCCGGACCGACGGGCGGCGGCGCGGCCAACGTCGATCCCTGCTGGCGGATCCACAGGAAGGCGAGGATCGCGCCCGCCAGCATCAGGGCATAGATCGAGAGCGCGAGCAGCGAGAAGCGGTTGGACTGCCGCATAGGCTGCCGGCGCGGCGACGCCTTGGGCAGGCCCTACGGCTTGCCCACCAGCTGCACCGCGTCGATCTCGTTCCAGCCCGGGATGATGTTGGTGGCGAGCGTCACCTTCACCCGGTTCACCCGGTAGTCGGTGGTCTTGAACTTCAGGATCAGGTAGTTGAGCTCCTTCGTCGGATCGACGCCCTGCCAGATGGTGTGCGCGGCGCCGGCCTCGTCGAACAGCTCGACCTTGATCACCGCCCCCGAGCCCATCGACTCGCGGACCCGCACCTCCGAGGCATGCACCGGCTTCGGGTACCTGAGGTCCAGCCACTCGATGCCGCCATCCTGGGTCTTGGGGGCCCAGGCGTGCCGGTCGTCGGAATACTTGTCGACGTCGGGCGCACCCGTCGCCTGCTTGGGAGACCAGCCCGCCTCCCCCTGCGCGTCGTTGTAGGACGACGAGGCGCTGGCCTCGCTCGCCCACTGCCCGTCCGGGTCGTGCTTGATCTCTTCCTGCTTCAGCGCCCATTCCACGGCGGCCAGCTTGGCGGTGGTGTCGGCCACGCCGGCGTCCGCCGATGGCGCCGCCGGCGCCGCCGCCGGCGCGGCCGGAGCCGCGGGCGTGGGAGCGGCCGGTGCGGCGGGTGCGGCGGGTGCGGCGGGCGCCGAGGTCGAGGATACCTCGGCTTGCTTCTTCGCGCACCCGGCCAAGAGCAGCCCGAGGACCAGCCCGAGGACCAGCGCCAGGGCCATGGAGCCAGAGCGACGTGTCATAGCAGTCCTCCCGAGACCCGGCCGACGTGCACCGGCGTGCACCGGCGTGCGCCGGCGTTCCGGGCCGGTGAAAGGGAACTCTTGCCGGGCGATCATACCGGAAACACCAGGCGCGTTCGTGTATCGTCACCGCTGCGGGCCCTCGTTCCCGCTGCCTGCTCATGATCGCGGTCCTCGTCGTCCCGTTGCTCTCTGTCCTCCAGGCCCTGGCGCTCTCCAAGGCGCCCAGCCAGGAACCGCCCCCCGCACCCGCGCCGCTTCACGCCCCGTCCTCGCCCGCCCCGGATCTCCCCGAGCTGCGCCGCCGCCTCGCGGCGGGCATCAACGCCGAGCGGCGCGCAGCCGGCGTGCCCGATCTGCGCCCCTCGGCGGCGCTCGACGGCGTCGCCCAGCACCGCGCCGAGGAGATCGGCGCCCGCGGCGCCCTCCCCGACGAGTCCGAGTCGATGGCCCTCTTCGGGCGCATCCAGGTCGCGATGGTGCGCGCCGGCTACCGGCCCCATCTCTGGACCGAGAGCATCACCGCCATGGTGGGCGAGCCCGAGGCCGTGGTGGCCTGGTGGAAGACGTCGCCGGACCTGGCGCCCGCGCTGCGCGCCGAGCTCTCCGACCTGGGGATCGGCGTCGGCAGCTTCCGCGGCCTGCCGCTCTACGTGTTCCTCTTCGCCTGGCCGGAGCAGGACTCCTGGGAGCGCCAGGCCGAGCCGCTGCGCGACCTCGGCCGCCAGCGCTCGGCCCTGCTCGCCGCCGTCAACGCGGCGCGTCGTGCCGCCGGCCGGCCGGGGCTCGCGGACGACCCGCGCCTCGACGCCGCCGCCCAGGCCCACGCCGAAGACATGCTGGCGCGGTCCTACTATGCCCACCGGGGCCGGGACGGCTCGACCCCGCGCTCGAGGGTCGAGGCCGCCGGCTTCGCCGCCGCCAGCGTCGCCGAGAACATCGCCGCCCGCCACCTCAGCGCCGACGAGACCGTGGCCGGCTGGATGTCCAGCTCCGACCATCGCCGCAACATCCTCGATCCCACCCTGACCAGCCTGGGAGCCGGCGTCGCGCTCGGCGCCTTCGACCACCCCTACCAGGTGCTCTGGGTGCTGGACCTCGCCCGCCCGCGCCGCTGATCCGCATGCCCTCACCTCGGCCGGCGTCGTCTCTGGCATGGATATGGCTTTCTACGTCGTCGAGGCGCTGCTCCCTTGAGCTCCCTTGAGCGAGAGCCGCTAAGATCTCGAGGGGCGCGCGGAATATTGAGTCCCCGGACGAAGGTTTCCACCTCAGAACACCTCACCCAAGGCTCGGGAAGAGGGTGTCGAGGAGCCAAATGACTGAACGCTTGAACCTTCCAGTGCTCCCCTTGCGGGAGTTCGTGCTGTTCCCGGGCGTCGCGGCGCCGATCCAGGCCGGCAAGCCCGCCACCCTGCGCGCCGTCGAGGCCGCTCTCAACAGCCCCGATCGCCTGGTCTTCGCGGTCTCCCAGCGGGAGGACCTCGCGGTCGTGACGCCGGAGGCGCTGCACACCATCGGCACCGTGGCGCGCATCGGCCAGGTCCAGCGCGGCTTCGCCGGCATGCAGCTGCTGCTGTCGGGCGAGTACCGCGGCATCGCCATGCGCATCAGCGAGAAGGACGGCTACCTGCACGCGATCGTCCGCGAGGCCGAGGAGATGCCGCCGCTGAACCCCCAGGACGCCGCCTTCGTCGGCCTGTTCCGCGAGGCGCGCCAGCGCGCCGCCGAGCTGGGCAAGAAGTCGGGCCTGCCCGAAGAGGTCGTCCACCAGGTGCTCGAGGGCGTCAGCGACCCCAGCCGCTTCGCCGACCTGGTCGCCGCCTACACCGACGTCACCCCGGCCCAGCGCCAGATGCTGCTCGAGACCCTCTCGGTCGAGGAGCGGCTGCGCCGGGTGCTGGTCCACGTGCAGCGCCAGCTGAAGGTGCTCGAAGCCCAGGAGGACATCAAGTCGCGCGTCCAGGAGGAGCTCGGCGACCGCCAGCGCGAGATGTTCCTGCGCGAGCAGCTGAAGGCGATCCAGAAAGAGCTGGGAGAAGGTGACGAGACCGGCGACGTCGACGAGCTGCGCGACAAGCTGGTCAAGCTGCAGCTGCCGCCGGCGGTGCGCAAGGAAGTCGACCGCGAGATGGCCCGCCTCAAGCGCGCCGGCCGCGAGGGCATGGAGGCGCAGGTCATCCGCACCTATCTCGAGACCATCGCCGAGCTGCCCTGGAACGAGCGCAGCGCCGAGTCGCTGAGCATCCCCGAGGCCGCCCGCATCCTCGAGCAGGACCACTACGCCCTGGGCGACGTCAAGGACCGCGTGCTCGAGTTCCTGGCCGTCCGCCAGCTCCGCCAGGCCGCGATCGAGGCCCGCAAGGCGGAGAAGATCGCCGCCGGCAACGGCGCGGCAACCGGCGGCGAGGCGGCAGGCGGGGCCGATGTCTCCCCCGGGGCCGACCCCGACGCCGATCCCGCCGATCCGCAGGACCTGCCCGGCAATGCGGACGACAAGGGCGCCAAGGGACCCATCCTGCTCTTCGTCGGCCCCCCGGGCGTCGGCAAGACCTCGGTCGCCAAGTCGATCGCCCGCGCCATGGGACGCGAGTACGTGCGCGTCTCGCTCGGCGGCGTGCGCGACGAGGCCGACATCCGCGGTCACCGGCGCACCTACGTCGGCGCCATGCCGGGACGCATCATCCAGGGCATGAAGCAGGCGGGCACCAAGAACCCGGTGTTCCTGCTCGACGAGGTCGACAAGCTCGGCGTCTCCTTCCAGGGCGACCCGGCCGCCGGCCTGCTCGAGGTCCTCGACCCGGCGCAGAACGACACCTTCACCGATCACTACCTCGGCGTGCCTTTCGACCTCTCGGAGGTGCTGTTCATCGCCACCGCCAACTTCATCCAGAACATCCCCGGCCCGCTGCTCGACCGCATGGAGGTGGTGCAGTTCGCCGGCTACACCGAGCAGGAGAAGCTAATCATCGCCCGGCGCTTCCTGGTGCCGCGCCAGGTCGCGGAGAACGGCCTCACTCCCGAGCAGCTGATCGTCACCGACGCGGCCATCGCCGAGACCGTCACCGGCTACACCCGCGAGGCCGGCGTCCGCCAGCTCGAGCGGGAGATGGGCCGGCTGGCACGCAAGGTCGCGCGCCGCATCGCCGCCGGCGAGATCGAATCGGCCGCGCTCGACGCGCCGGCCGTGCGCGAGCTGCTCGGCCGCCCGAAGGTCCACCCGGAGCGTGCCGCGGGCGAGGACGCCGTCGGCGTCGCCACCGGCATGTACTACACCCCGACCGGCGGCGACATCATGTTCGTCGAGGCGCAGACGATGCGCGGCAAGGGCGAGCTGACGCTCACCGGCCAGCTCGGCGACGTGATGAAGGAGTCGGCGCGCGCCGCCTGGAGCTACGCGCGCTCGCACGCCCTGTCGCTGGGGATCAAGGACGAGCGCTTCGACCGCGACGTCCACATCCACGTGCCGGCCGGCGCCATCCCGAAGGACGGCCCCTCGGCCGGCGTCACCATGGCCACCGCGCTGGTGTCGGCGCTCTCTGAGCGGCCTGCCCGCCACGACATCGCGATGACCGGCGAGATCACCCTCTCCGGCCGCGTGCTGCCGATCGGCGGCGTCAAGGAGAAGGTGCTCGGCGCGGTGCGGGCGGGCATCCGCACCGTCCTGGTGCCGAAGGACAACGAGGCGGACCTCGAGGACCTGCCGCGCGACGTGCGCGACGAGCTCGAGATCCACCTCGCCGAGGACCTCGGCGAGGTGCTCGCCCTCACCCTGCGCGGCGCCTCGTACAAGGAGGGCCGCCTGCTCTTCGGCGAGCACCCCCTGCTGGGGACGGCGACGCCGCCGGCGCCGGCCCCGTCCGACACCCCGGCCGCCGCGCTGGCCGGCGACGCCGAGCTCCCCGCCGGGTTCCCATACACGGGCGGCCTGCACTGAGCTGCGGCCGCCGCTACCCCACCCGCTGACCTTGACCGGCCGGTGCGCATCGCGCCGGCCGTTTTTTTTCGTTTCCGATCACAGGTGGAACGCGACGCCGCCCACCACCTGCCCGCCCGATAGATCGAGACGGCCGAAGCCCTGGAAGTCACCTCCCAGGTTGTCGTGGGACTTGGTGTACCGGCCGTCGACCAGGATGGCGAGGTGGCGGGTCACCGGCAGCTCCAGGCCCGCCACGAAGAAGTAGCCGAAGGCGGTGCCGCTGTCGGTGTTGACCGCGCCGAAGATCGCGTTGCCGTGGGAGAAATCGATGAAGTCGCCGGCCTCGCGCAGGCGCCAGTTGTAGAAGCCGACGCCGGCCCCGAGGTAGGGGATGACCGGGGTGTGCGTGCCCGCCGGGAACAGCACGTACGCCACCGAGCCCGAGCTGATGTCGAAGTCCGTGTTGTGCCGGATGCGGTTGTTGTTCTGGTCGAGGAAGTTGCGGTACGACTGGCCGATCGTCGTCGTGTAATAGCTCGCCGAGAACATGACCGCGTTGTAGCGGTCGAAATGGTAGATGAAATCGCCGCCGCCGATGACGTCGCGCAGGTCGCTGCGGCTGCCGGAGAAGTCGCGGAACTTGTTCTCCCAGTAGTCGTCATGCGCGTCGGGCTGGAAGCCGCCGGCCCACAACCGGAACTCGCCGAAGCGGTCGGCGGCATAGCCGTGATAGTAGGCCCCGGGAGGCGGCCCCGGCGGCGGCGGCGGCGGCGGATAGGGCTGTCCCCATGCCGGCGCGGAAGCCACCAGCAGAGTCGCCAGGCCCAGGATCGTTCGCATACCTGATGCTTTCATGTCGGATCTCCTGTCAGACTTCCATCCGAGCCAGACCGCAGCAACGACGATGCCAGGCCGGGGACCGGGCCAACGTCGTGGCGCCGACCTGTTCCGAGGACGCGGGCGGCACCTGCTCAGATCGCTCATGAGGCATTGACAATCTAGGTAACATACCTTAAGCTCACGGCGAATCAGGGGCAGCCACGGCGGACCCCGCGGAGGGAGTGGCCACCATGAGGATGCCGGGAACGAGCAGAACGACGACAGCCCTCGCGAGCCTGTGCACCTGCCGGGCGGCCCTGCCGCCGTTGATCGGGATCGGTCTGCTCCTGGCCGGGGCGGGGCGGGCCTGGGGAGGAGCGGATCGCTGGACGGTCCAGGGAGGGCAAGGCGGCGGCCAGGTGAGCGCGCTGGCCGTCGATCCCGCGGAACCCCGGACCCTGTTCGCCGGACCCACGACGGGTGGGCTGTTCCGGAGCGGCGACCGCGGCGGCCATTGGGTCGCGGTCGCCGGCGGGCCGCCCCTGGGCGATCAGCCCGTCCTGGCGATCGATCCGGGTGACCCGCGCACGATCTTCGCCGGCCACTTCAGGAGCTCGGACGGCGGCGCCACCTGGGTCCCGCAGACCGCCGGACCCTTCGCGTCAGGGGGCAACCTCACGAGCCTCGCCTTTGCGCCGAGCCGGCCGTCGGTCGTCTACGCCCTGTCTGCCATCTACGGCCTGCCGGACAGTTTCTTCCGCAGCGACGACGGCGGTGTCACCTGGGAGCCGCTGGCCACGCCCTTCATCGCCGGCGACTCGGGCCAGGTGATCGTCGATCCGCAGGCCCCCGACACCGTGTTCGTCCCCAGCTTCTTCGCTCTCTACCGCAGCGTCGACGGCGGACGTAGCTGGGCTGACAAGAGCCCGGTGCCCGACCGCTTCTCCCAGGCGGCGCGCGTCGTCTTCGATCCGCACCGGCCGCGGACGGTCTTCGCGATGGACGCCTCCAGCGGCCTCTACCGCAGCGACGACGGCGGCGACAGCTGGCGCGCCGTGGGAGCGAGCGCGGGCGGGATCGTGCTCGGCGACTCGTTCTTCCTCCAGGATCTCGCCTTCTCCGGCAACGGCTCGACGCTGGTCGTCGGGGCACGGTACCGCCCACCGGAATGGCACCCCCTGTCGACCTTCTTCCAGAGCCAGGACGGCGGCGCCACCTGGACGACCTTGTCGCGGCGGGTGCCCTTCGCGCTGAATGCCCTTGCCGTCGATCCCTCCGCCGCCGGACGGCTCTACGCCACCGCGCGCGAAGGCGTCTTCCGGAGCGACGACGGCGGCAGGACCTGGGCCGCCAAGGTCGGTGGGCTGGTCACGTCTGCCGTCACCGGCCTCGCGGCCGACTCCGAGCTGCCGTCGACGCTCTATGCGGTCGACGCCGACGGCGTGCTGTCCGGCAGTCCGGACGGCGGTTCCAGCTGGCTGTACCTGAGAGGCGGCGTCCTGCCGCCGCTCGCCGTCGTTCCCACCCACGCCGGGACCTTCTTCGCCTCGTCCCCCCTCAACCTGTTGCGCCTCACCGAGGAGGGGAACCGCTCGCTTCCCCTGCAGCTGTCCCTGCACTGCACCTTCCTCGAGGGCCTGATCGTCGATCCGGCGGCGCCTTCGACGCTCTACGTGACCTTGCTGGCCGACAACGGCATCGGCTGCCACGACGACGAGGGCGTCTTTGACGTCAGGAGCACCGACGGCGGCAGGACCTTCGTCCGACTGCCGGAGGCCGTCGCGCCGCCGGTCATCGGTCCGCCGGGCTCCACCCTCTATGCCCGCGACGTCGCTTCCGGCGTCCTGGTCCGCAGCGTCGACGGCGGCACGACCTGGTTCGCGGCGAACACCGGCGTGCCGGCGGATTTCGTCCCGGCAAGCCTGGTCGTCAGTCCGATCGCCCCCTGGCTCTACGTCAGCGGCCAGGACGGCACGATCTACCGCAGCGAGAACGGCGCCCATGGCTGGACCCGGGTGGCGCCGAGCCCGCTCGGAGCCGCCGCCGCGTTCTTCCTCCTCGTCGATCCCCGGCGGGCCGCGACCGTCTACGGCTTCGGCGGCGGACGCTTCTTCCGCAGCCTCGACGCCGGCGCCAGCTGGATCGAGCACAGCGCCGGCCTCGAGGGCCTCGGCATCGGTGGACCGCTGATCGTCGACGTCGCCCATCCGGCTCGCGTGCTCGCCGGCACGACCGATGGCTCGATCCTGGCGATCGATCTGCCGCGCTGAGTGTTACCAGGAGGCGGATGGGAGCTACTGAGTGTCAGGGGCTGAGGGCTGGCCTACTGGCGCCGGCATCGGGTTGCCACTCGTGGTGGCGCCGGCGGCGTTGGAGTAACCGGAGTAACCGGCGCTGTCGTGGGCGCGCACCCGGAAGCTGTAGGCGACGCCGGCGGCCAGCCCGGTGACCGTCGACGACCGGGCGCCGCCCGGCAGGGACTGGATCTGGTGGAAGCGGCCGCCGGGCGCCTTGCGCTCGACGTCGATCTGCGTCGCGCCGCTGCCGTTGTCCTTCCAGGCCAGGGCGATCGCGCTCGCCGAGACCGCGTTGGCGGTCAGGCGGCTGGGCGCTGCCGGCGGACTGCCGCCACCGCCGCTGCCCTTCCCCGTCCCGTAGAGCGTCGCGATGCCGGCGCGATCGTCGTCGCCGAGCGTGGCCCCGCGGTTGTCGTTGTGCGCGACGGCGCGCATCAGGGCGCCGTCCTTCGTGGGCGTGTTGCAGGCACCGGTCAGCGAGTCGCCGCAGGAGTGCCCCAGGCCGAGCGAGTGGCCGAGCTCGTGGGCGAACACTTGCTCGGCGCGTGCCGGATCGTCGTTGAACCAGCAGCCCGCTCCGTCCTGCATGACGATGTCCGCCTCCCGGATGGGGATCGGCGACGGGGCGTTGGTCGGGAACCAGGTGCCGCCCGCGCCCAGGATGCCGTTGCCGTTGCCGGGCGAGGTGCAGGTGAAGCTTCCCGGCAGGTCGTCGTTCGGGTCGCCGGGCAGCAGGGTGTTGTGACCGTCGGGATGCTGGAAGCCGGCGGTGAAGCTGCTGGTGCCGTCGTAGACGTACCGGACGTCGGTGCCGGGGTTCGTGTTCCAGGCCTGCATCGCGACCTGGAACTCGTTGAAGCCGAGATCGGCGAGCCCCGGCTGGCCGGCCTCGTACATCGTCCAGTGGACCGCGGTGCCGCTGTCGAACTCGAACCAGCGCTGCTCGAGCCCGCCGAGGTAGTTGAACTTCTCCTGCACCTGGCGGAAATCGGCGGCCGGCAGCTCGAGCTGGTAGTCCGGCGCGCGCTCCTGGCCGCCGGCGCGGTCGGCCAGCCACTCGACGAAGCGGGCGTAGTCGCGCACCTGCACCGTGCCGGGAGTGAAGCCGCCGCGGGCGTCCACGACCTCCATCTCAGACAGGTCGCGCACCGCCACCGGCTGGCCGTCGGGGCCGGCCGCGGCGACCCGGTGGAACACGCCGACCGCCAGGTGCACCGGGCGATAGGAGCCGTCCGCGTACGCGACCAGGAAGAGCAGGAGCGCCTCGCCGGCGCTCAGCTCGGGCGCTCCCCAGATCTTGAGCGTCAGCCCGTCCGGCCCGGGGCCGCCGAGCACCCGCAGCCGCAGCGAGCCCCCGGCGACGCGGCCCTTGAGGACGCGCTCGACGCGCAGCCGGTAGTCGGTCGTGGGCAGGCCGGAGGAGGAGGAGAAGGCAGGCGGCTCCTGTGCGATCACCGTCGCCTCCGCCACCACCGGCGCCTGGTCGGCGAGCTCGGCGTCGGTGCCCAGCACCACCGAGGTGGCCGCGAGCCGCCCCGGCGCTGCCAGCGAGGCCGCGGCGAGCAGCGCGAGAAGCGGGAGACGCAGGAGAGTCGATCTGGACGCCATGTGCCGTGCCACCTGTCGGAAACGTGCCGGACCACCCGGAGCCGGCGAGAATCGTGAACCTCGCGAACCGCCGTTCATCTTACGTGGAGCGCATCCTCGCTGGAGTGACGTACGTCACACCGTCACGGTACGTCACACCGTCACCGCACCGTCACGGCACCGGAACGCCGGCCTTCAGGCCGCCGGACGCGAGCTCTTGGCCGAGACTCGACCTGTGGTACTTTCCCCTATAGGGAGGAAGGGAGAATGCCGAGCTCGATTTCCTACCTGACGGTCGATGGGAAGGGACGCGCGACCCTGCCCGAGGAGGTGCGCGCTTCGCTTGGGCTCGGACCGGGCGATTTCGTGCTGCTCGAACGCACGGATCGAGGGACCTACGAGCTGGTGCCGGCGGCACTCGTGCCGCGCGATCAGCTCTGGTTCCATCATCCCGAGATGCAGCGCCGGATCCGCAAGGCCGAGGCGGATCTCGCCGCAGGGCGGACCAAGGTCACCCATTCGGCCGCGGAGGCCCAGGCCCTCCTCGACACCTTCAAGATCGAGCGCCGCCGGGCGCACCGTAAGCCGCCTTGACACGCCGCAAGGACGCGATCCTCTTCGTGGACGTCGTCAAGCATGATGACATCGGCCGCTACGGCCGCCGGCCAGGGCAGGCCCGCAAGCGACGGTAGCCGGTGGCCTCTAGGGCTCCTCAGCCGCCCGCCAGCAGCGCCCGCACCGCCTTGTCGATGTCGCGCGACCGCTTCTGCGGCGAGCTGGCCGGCTCGAAGACCAGCCCGACGACGTCGCTCATGCGCCAGCGCACCTTGGCCTCGAGCCGCAGGAGGTCGGGGCGGCCCGGCAGCGCCAGGGTGAAGCTCACCCTGTCTCCCGGCCGCCAGGAGTCCGGCGCCGCGCTCAGGCAGGCGCCGCCGTGGGACAGGTCCTCGACCCGGGCGGCGACGGCCCGCCCGCTCGCCGGCCGCAGCTCGACCTCGCGATCCAGCCGGATCCGCGGGTCGCTCCGCGTCGAGGGCGCCAGCAGCGAGTGCAGCCGCAGCGTGCGGCGATAGATCGACAGGGTGCGCAGGCGGGTCTCGACCAGCGGGTGACGTGCGAGGAAGCTCCAGATCAGGTCCTGCGGCAGGAGCAACAGGGTGGTCCGGCCGACGGTGTTGGCCTGGAAGTGCCGCCGCGAACCGTCGAGCACCTCGATCTCGCCGAACAGGTCGCCGGGAGGGACGTCGCGGACCCGCTCGATCGGCTGCCCGACCACCACGTGGCGGATGACCACGCCACCGCTCTTCACCAGGTACAGGCCATCGCAGGCATCGTCGCGCTGGAAGACGGCCTGGTTCGCGCCGAGCCTCCGCTCCTCGCCGCCCGCCTCCAGCTCCGCCAGCCGGCGTTCGTCGACCCCCTCGAAAATCGCCACCTGCCGCAGGAACGAGGCGGCCATGATCCCTTCCGCCGTAGCGGTCTCCTCGCGTCACCCCTTCCGTTTGAACGACGACCTATGGTGACACAGAAGACGATCAGATGCAGGAAGCGGTGGCCGGCAAGATTCCGCTCAGAAGCTCATGCGCTACATCTGCGAGTAGAATAAGGCATGTAGCCGAGACATTCTTCCGCTCGCAGCCGCTCGCAGCCGCTCGCAGCCAGGAGAGAGCCATGGCCTGTCGCCACAGCCGCCACCGCCGCACCTGCCCCCGTCGCGGCCTGCCGTTCGCCGTCTTCCTCACCGTCGCCGGCCTGGCGCCCGCGGTCCCCCTGCCGGCCCTGGCTGCCGGGGGTCCCGCCGAGGATCCCGCCGCGATCGTGCGTGCGATCGACGCGTCGGCGCTCGAGCCGGCGCGGGCGGTGGGCCTCGAGGGCGTCCGCCTCGCCGCCGGGCTCGCCTCGATCCAGCTCGACGGTACCCTGCTGCCCGCCACCCCCATCGCGGGCCGCAGCCGCGAGATGGTGTTCCTCGGCCGCGGCAGGGTGACCCTCGAGCCGCCCGACGACATCGAGGCCGGGCAGCTCGAGCTGTTCACCGGCTCCCGCCGGCTCGCCGCCGAGTTCAAGGAGGCGGTCCTGGTCGTCGGCTCGACGCCGGCCGCCACGGCGCTGCTGCGCAAGCCGGCGGCGCCGCCCGATCCGGCCCTGGCGCGGCGGGCCGAGGAGGTCTACCAGCGCTGGCGGAAGAGCCACGAGCGCAAGGCCCTGCACGTCGAGAGCGGGATGCTGGTGAACGCCATCGGCGAGCCCGCCTACGAGGGTTACTTCGCGGCCTCGTTCCTGGGGACCGACCTCGGCGACCTGCTCTACCAGGTCGACCCGGAATCCCGCGAGCAGGTGACGCTCGGGCATTTCGTGCCGCTCGACGCGACCGAGAAGGAGAAGCGCAAGCTGGTGCGCGACCTGGCGCGCCAGCAGCACAAGGGGCACCTGATCGGGGTCGAGCTCGAGGACCTCGGCCAGTGGGACACCTGGGTCTCGACGTGGCTGCGCGACCGCGAAGGCCGGCCGGCCCCCGGCGCGGAGGCGTTCGAGCCCGAGCGCTACACCCTCGACGTGACCCTCGCCGAGCCCGACCTCCGCCTCGTCGGCCGTGCCCGGATCGCCGTCCGCCCCGTGCTCGCGGGGGCGCGGGCGGTGGCGCTGCGCCTGGCCGGTGACTTCAACGTTTCCCGGGTCACCGGTGCAGCCGGCGAGGACCTCGTGTTCCTGCGCCGCGGCGACGCCCTGACGGTGGTGCTGCCGCCGGCCGCCGCGCCCGTCGCCGCCACCTCCCCGATCGTCCTCGACGTCGAATACTCGGGGCGGACGATCGCGAAGGACTGGTCTCTCTACGCTCTGCAAGGGACTCTCGAGTGGTACCCGCACGTCGGCAGCATCGATCGGGCGCCCTACGACGTCACCTTCCACTGGTCGCGCAAGCTCGACCTGGTGAGCGGCGGCAAGCGGGTCGACGGCGGCGAGACCAACGGGACCCGCTGGGAGCGCCGCCGCGTCGACAGTCCCGCCCTCGGCTTCACCTTCGAGGTCGGCCACTTCAAGATCGAGACCGCGCGCGCCGGTCACGTCGCCCTGCAGGTGGCGTTCGACCCCGACAGCGCCCACCTGGGCGGCGGCGGCCGCGAGGAGGTCGTCAAGACGGTCGCGGACGCCCTGGCTTACTTCGAGGAGACGTTCGGGCCCTATCCCATGGACGAGCTCAACGTCGTGACCGTGCCGCGCGGCTTCTCGCAATCCGTCTCCGGCCTGGTCACGCTCTCGGACTTCCAGCTGTTCGATCTCGGGATGTGGAACAAGTTCTTCCGCCTCGCCGATCGCCGCGAGGTCATCGCCCACGAGGTCGCTCACCAGTGGTGGGGCGACCTGGTCGGATGGCAGGGCTACCGCGACCAGTGGATCAGCGAGGCGATGGCCACCTACTGCGCCCGGCTCTGGGCGAAGAACCGGCTCGACCCCCATGCCCAGCGGGGCACATTTCCCATCACCGTCGGCTGGCGCCAGGAGCTCGCCGCCACCACCGTCGACGGGCGTCCCATCGAAGCCCTGGGACCGGTGGTGCTCGGCGAGCGCCTGATCTCGAGCCGCGCGGACGAAGCGTACACGGCCATCGTCTACGGCAAGGGCGCGGTGGTGCTCGAGATGATGGCGCGCGCGCTGGGCGCGAGGGAGTTCCCGCTGGCGCTGCGGGAGGTGGTGCGGGCGAGCGCCGGCCGCACGCTGTCCACCGAGGAGCTGATCGCCCTGCTCGGCCAGGTGACCACGACCGATCTCTCGCCGTTCGCCGGCCAGTTCATCTACGGCACGGGCATGCCGGAGGTCTTCTACAGCCATCGCTTCGAGCACGGCGCGAACGGGGGCTGGATGGTCAAGGGCGAGGCCCGCCAAGAGTCCGCGTACCGACCGGCCTTCCGCGTGATCAGGAACGAGCGCGGCTCCTATGACCTGCGCCGGGATGGGGTGGAGAGGGCCGCGGTCGCGGGCTCGGTCCTGGCGGTGCCGGTCGACATCGCCGTCTTCGACCCGGCGCTCGCCAAGGCCTCGCCGGGCAGCAGCGGGCCCGCCAACGCCACGGTCCGAGGCACGATCGTGCTGCGCGGCGAGAGCACCAGCTTCGCGATCCCGGTCGAGCAGGAACCCAAGGACTTCTGGCTCGACCGGCACGACGAGGTCTTCGGCGCCTTCTACGACGAGAGCCGTTATCCCAAGCGCGCCGCTTTCGCCGAGGGGCTCCACGCCGCGTCCGCCGGGCACGCCGCCGAAGCCGAGGCGCTCTTCGCCAAGGCGCTCGCCGCGGCCGAGGAGCCGCCGCTGCGCGACGCGCCCTGGGGCTGGATCCAGCAGTCGCGGCGCCTGCTCAACGCCCAGATCGAGCTCGGGAGGGCGCGCCTCTACGTCGAGCAGGGGCGCGATCAGGAGGCGCGTGCCGCCCTCGATCGAGCCGGCGTGCTGTCGGAGTCGAAGGAGTACCTGCTCCTCGAGTCCCGGCTGGAGCTGCGCGCCGGTCAAGCCGACAAGGCCTTCCGGCGCCTCGACCGGGAAGTCCTCGAGAAACACCGCATCGACAGTCTCGAAGGCCTCCTCCTGCTCGCCATCGCCGCCCGCGCCACTGGCCACGACGAGCCCTTCGACAAGGCCGCCAGGAAAGCCCGCGACCGCGGCGCCGATGTCTCGCTCCTGCGATCGCCGTAGGGCGTTCCTGCGTCCTCGCCGCCGGCCAGGCGGCCGGTCATCGATCCGATCGGCGGCCGGCGGCTGGCGGCGGTTGTTGGAGCGCCAGCGGCTCCGCCGCCGCCCGCCGCGGTCCACGCAGCAGCGCGACCAACTCCAGCGGCCTGCCCTTCGCGACATTCCAGCCCTTGGCGGCGGCGATCTCGGCGGTGCCCGCGAGCTCGCGGCCCAGGGCCTGCGCGACGGAGCGCGGCAGCACCAGCACGCCCGGACCACCCTCGGCCGCCCAGGCGCCGACGGCGCCGGCGTCCCGCAGCTCGCGGACAGGCCAGCGGCCCAGGTAGAAGGTGAAGCTTGGCTCGGCGTACTCGAAGGTGGCAACGGGCACGGCGGGAGCGGTGGCGGCGCGCACCGCAGCCGCCAGCCGCGGCGCCGGCTTGAGGCGCTCGATTGCCGGCGCCACCATGCCGCCGGCCACCAGCGCCGCCGCGAGGGCGCCGCCCACCAGCACCGCGGCCGCCCGCCGGTAGCGCCCCGCGAGGTGATCGCGTAGCGCCCAGCCGCCCGCCACGGCCAGCACGGCGGCCAGCGCCAGGCAGGGCAGCGCCAGCCCGGCCGCAAGGTCCACGCGGCTGGCGCCCGCGACCGGCGAAGGGCCTTCCGGGGCCGAATGCCTGCCGAAGGCCGCCAGCGCGGCCGGCACCGCCAGCGCCGCCGCCAGCGCCAGGCCCGCGAGCGGCCCGAGCAGCCAGGCGCCACGCCGCAGCCAGCGCAGGTCGCGCGGCGCGAGCTCTCCGCGGCGCTCGGCCTCGAGCGTGCCCCCGACCGCCAGCGCCAGCGCCGGCCAGGCCGGCAGCACGTAGTGCGGCAGCCTGGTCGCCGCCAGGGTCATCAGGGCGAAGGTGGGGACCACCCAGCCGATCAGCAGCGCCCTGCCGCGCTCGCCGCCGAGGCGGCCGCCCAGCGTCGCGGAGACGGCGGCCGGCAGCCACAGCACCCAGGGAGCGAAGCCGACCCACGCCACCGCGAGGTAGAACGGCAGCCCGGAGACCCAGCCGCGCCATCCATGCCAGGCGCCGCCGCCGTGCCCCTCCATGGCGCCGAGCGCGCGCCCGACCACGTGCTTGCCGATCCCCACCCGCGCCAGCTCGCCACCGGTTGCCAGGTTCGCCGGCACCCCCCACGCGCAGAAGATCGCCACGCCGAGCAGCGCCGCGAGGACCGCGCGCATGGCGTACCTTCCGACCGGCACCACCTCGGACTCCCGCGTCGCCGCGGCCACCGTTCCTTCCTGCTCCACCGCCGCTGCCTCTCGCGGCGCCGGTGCCCCCGTGTCGGCGGCCGCATCTACCGCCGCGCGGGCCGCACGCGCCCGCCGCCCGAGAAGCACCAGCGTCGTCGCGATGCCCAGTCCGGGCACCGCCAGCCCGACCGGCCCCTTGGCGAGCTGGGCCAGGCCGAGCGCCAGGCCGAGCCCGAGCCAGGGCCAGAGCCGCCGGCCGTGGCCGGTCAGCGCCGCCGCGAAGCAGGCCAGCGCACCCGTCACCGCCGCCAGCAGTAGCGCGTCGGCGGTGGCCGCCTGCCCCTCGACGACTGCCAGCGGCGTCGCCGCGAGGACTGCCATCGCCCACGGCCCGGCGCCTGCCGGCAGCAGGCGGCGGGCGGCGGCGAAGGTGAGCAGGGCCGCGATCGCCATCGCCGCCGCCGACCCCAGCCGCGCCGCCACGGCGCTCGGCCCCAGCAGCCGCATCGGCAGCGCCATCCACCAGTAGGCGAGGATCGGCTTGTCCGGCCGCAAGCTGCCGTTGAAGGTGGGGACCAGGAAGTCGCCGGAAGCGATCATCTCGACCGTCGCCTGCGCGAAGCGGGGCTCGTCCCGGTCCCACAGCGTCGTGCGGCTCGCCAGCGCCAGCAGCACGGCGAAGATCGCCCCGGCCAGCGCCAGCGCCGCGCCCCATCCTGGCCGCTTCCGCCAGGTCACCTCGGGGCCTGTCCTCTCATTTCATGTCCTTCCGTCGCATCGCACCGGGTAGTGTCCTGGATTGCCTCTGCCTCCCTTTGGACGAGGCACCCCGAGCCCTCCGCCCCTGCCCTCACCACGCCTCGCCCAAAGGGAGGCAGAGGCAATCCAGGACACTACTAAGAAGAGGACCCGCCTGCCCGGTTCTACCCGTAGCACCTTCGGAGCTCTGACGTGTCGCGCACCTTACCAGCGTCTATCGGATCGCCCCCCGCATCCCCCAACCCCCTTCCCTCCCCTCC
>Ga0307477_10000471_pt1 | contig 44251 bp, 37 predicted proteins | sample atmos_gasesECM2C_FD_203316 | JGI IMG/M metagenome (GOLD analysis project Ga0307477, IMG submission 203316) | Hardwood forest soil microbial communities from Morgan-Monroe State Forest, Indiana, United States - atmos_gasesECM2C_515 | ecosystem: Environmental > Terrestrial > Soil > Temperate... | reverse complement strand
CGCCCCATCCCCAACCCCAGCCGATCCCTGGACCCCAGCCACCGTAGGCCCATCCGTAATATCCGCCTCCGTAGTAGTAACCGGGATAGTAGTGATTGTAGTAGCCGCCGTGCCAATAGCCCCTGCCATACACGCGCGCATAAGCGTGCCCGCCCCTATAGTAGGTTCTGCTGGAGTAGCTGCGGCCGCCCCGCGAGAAGTTATGGGAAACGTAACCGCGGCCCTTTCCTGTGCTCACTACCTTAGTTCCATTTGCACGCGTGCTTGTTACACGCCTGCTTCCATTGGCGCCATGGTTAATGGTTGTGCCGCTCTTTGTATGAATTGAGCCGACTTTGCCGCTGGAGGTGAAGCCTGCTTTGGTCCCGCCTTTCGTCGTGACGCTCGTCGTCTTGCCCGAGGCACTGATTGTTTTTGTATTTCCATGAGCAGTCGTGACGGTCTTACTTGCGCCCGCGCTCTTTGCGCCGCCGGCCGCACTGGTCTTGCCTGCACCAGCGCCTGTCTTGGCGCCGCCTGCGGTGGTCGTCTTGGCGCCGCCTGCGGTGGTCGTCTTGGCGCCGCCCGCGGTGGTCGTCTTGGCGCCACCCGCGGTGGTCGTCTTGGCGCCACCCGCGGTGGTCGTCTTAGCGCCGCCTGCGGTGGTCGTCTTAGCGCCGCCTGCGGTGGTCGTCTTAGCGCCGCCTGCGGTGGTCGTCTTGGCGCCACCTGCGGTGGTCGTCTTAGCGCCGCCTGCGGTGGTCGTCTTAGCGCCGCCTGCGGTGGTCGTCTTAGCGCCGCCTGCGGTGGTCGTCTTAGCGCCGCCTGCGGTGGTTGTTTTAGCACCGCCCGTCGTATGAGCGCCGCCGCCGGCAGTCGTATGGGACGGAGCCGAAGCGTGTGAAGGAGCCGAAGCGTGAGAAGGAGCCGACGCATGCGATCCACCGCCACCGCCACCGCCGCCACCGCCCTTATTTTTCTGGCCCCAAGCAAGACTTGGGAGCATGAGTAAAATCAGAAATACAATCCACTTCGCCGCGACCTTGCTGCTTGGCTGGGCCGATTTCATAGTCTTCTCCTCTTTTCGGAACTTAATGGTCACTTCACCTACGAGAACCTTTAATCCTGATAATTACGCCCTGATTTACGCGCGTCCATATTTCTTAATTTCTTAGCATTTCGCTGGAACTTTCCGTTGTAGCGAGCATTTTCTTAAGATGGGGCTCCGCAGGAACGCGTACGCGTCTGCACATCGTCTGTATTCAGTGTGAGCAAGCAAAACCATTCAGCCCCAGATTGGGCTTACTACAGGCCTCTGCAAGAGCCAGGTCACAAGGGCAGTAATAAGTGAGGAAACTATAATCCGAGCTTCGCCAGAGTGTCAATCCAAATGAAACCCGCCATTAATCTTTGCAATACACCTAGTTTGTATAGTCAATATTATGGCGGTCCCATCTTGTTCAACCCGACCTCGGCGCGAAAGTTGCAGGCTCAAAGCGTTTCCGCGCTTTTGTCTGTAGAGACCCAGCAGGGGATTTTGGGCGAAGATTCAGAGTGCCCACGATTACTAGAGGCAAAAGAAGGCTCGAGCTTTGTCAGACTTGCTGCTACCAGTGCAGGGCATCCATCCTGGTCCAAACCCATTTAAGACTGGACGACGGGAGCGGGCATTTGGGGTTCCACGCCGCGCCATCCGACAGGGCGACCCTGGACCGCCTCTTTTAGCGCGCGGAACAGCACCACGTACATCATTTGCCGGTAGTAGAAGCGTTGTAGGATCAGCGGTGCTAGCAGCGTCCAATCCTCATTCTTTTCCAGCGCAAACGCCACAACACAGGTTAGGAGGTCGATGACCATAAATATGGCAAAGAAAATCAAGGAACGCTCGACGTCCTGAAGCGTCCACAGTTGCGGCAAGTGCGCGATGCGAAGTTGCGCCAAGCCCCACAGCGCGATGGAAAGTATAAACAGCAAATCGATGACCGGCGAAACCAGCGGAAGAATAATCTGGAAGAGGAAAATATTTGGAATGGCAATCCAGCCAAGTGTGCCATAGCGCGGCTTGCCCACGGCGTCGCGATGCTTCCACACCGCCTGCAGGGTGCCAAAGGTCCAGCGGAATCGCTGGCGAATCAGAGCTTCGACGGTATCGGGAACTTCGGTGCGACCGATAGCTTCTTCGTCGTACAGGATCTTCCAGCCATTCCGGCGGATGGTAAGGGTGAGGTCGGTGTCTTCCGCCACTGTGTCGCCTGAAAATCCGCCGTTAGCGCGGAGCAAATCCGTGCGCCAGGCTCCCGCGGCGCCAGGCACCACAGGAATGCAGTTCAGCAGATCAAACGCGCGCTTTTCAAGATTTTGGCTAGTGATGTATTCCAGAGCTTGCCAGCGCGTGAGCCATTTGTTGCGGTTCATCACCTTTACATTTCCGGCCACCGCGCCTACTTTCGGATCGGCGAAATGCCGCACCAGGCGCGCGATGGCTTCCGGATCCACAATCGTGTCGGCGTCGATGGAAACGACGATTTCACCCACCGCCTCCGAGAGTGCATGATTTAGAGCCGCCGGCTTGCCGCGATTCAGCTGCAGCAGCAATCGCACGCGGGGGTCGCGCCCGAAATTTGCGCGTACCAGCTCCGCTGTGCGATCGGTAGAACCGTCGTCAATTACAAGGATCTCGAGCTTCGGATAAACAGAAGTGAGCGCCGAGCGCACCGTATCGACAATCACGGATTCCTCGTTGTACGCCGGAATCATCACCGTCACTTCCGGTTTATAATCCGGGTGCTCCAGTGGTGAAGGCCTCAGCTTTTCGGCCAGGGCCAGCAAGCCAATGATGAGCGCACGGCCGCTCACCAGCGAAATACCAGTCATAAAAATGAAGGAAATACTTAACCGGAACCAGCGGAAAGCCTCGAAAGCGAAGGCGTTCGCACGCGCGAGAAGCCATTCCTGGTGGCTGAGCGGCGGCATCACTTGTGCGCGGGTCTGGCCCAGCAGACTCCCCACGGAAACGAATTCGTAGCCCTTCGTGCGAAGGCCGTCGATAATTTGCGGGAGAGCCGCAATGGTGTGGCTGCGGTCTCCGCCGCCATCGTGCATTAAGATAATGTTTCCCTTGCCCGTTTGAGTATCTGCCATTACGCGCTGAACAATCGTATCCACCGGTGGAGGCGCACCGCCCTCCGCTTCGCCCCAATCGTGGGGATCGATCTGCGCGCCGACAATGATGTAACCCATGGACTGCGGAACAGGAAGCATCGCAATTTCACTAGCCGTTTCGGGCTGGTGATCGATGCCGTAAGGGGGCCTGAACAGGAGCGTTTTCACTCCCAGGTTACTTTCCAAAAGCAGCTCGGTCAGGTTCAATTCGAATTGGAGTTGGGATTTCGAAATAGTCTCAAAATCCGGATGGGTGAATGTATGGTTGCCGACTTCATTTCCCAGGTCGAATTCACGCTTCACGATTCCCGGATCCTGATTCGCGGCTTCGCCGATAACAAAAAAAGCCGCAGGAACCTGCTTTTGCTGCAAGATGTCAACAATCTTGGGACTCCACTTCGGATCCGGGCCATCATCGAAGGTGAGCGCTATTTTGCGTCGAGCATATCCCATCTGATCGATACGCCAGGAGAGCGGATAGGTCTTGAAAGTTTCGTCGGTAAACAGATCGGTGGAAGAATCGTATTCAAATTCACGACGCCCGCTCTGCGGAGTTGCGGTAATGCGCCAGATGTCGCCTTGTCCTTCGAGAATTAAGTCATAACCCGGCGGGACGTCCTGCACTTTGCTGCGAATGGCATCGTCGGGATGAGTGGCATCCCATATGGACCAAATGGAGGGATCTTCCATACCCAGGCGCCACAGAGCGGTCCCGCGCACTCCAGCGCGTTCAGCGGCTCGCAATTCGTTATAAGCCGTCAGGGCGTCCAGCATCCACACCTGGTGCACATTATTTTTTTCATCTTCGTATGAATAATGCGGATTCAGGGAATCGGAATCAAACTCGACGTCTGTTTCGGATTCCACCGCGGTGACGATGGCTTGCTGGAAGGTGATCGGCTGCGCGACCGGATGCGGAACAGCCTTCGATTTTACCTGCCAGTCGTAACCATAATTTGCGATTCCCATCACGATCTTCTCGGACGGCACGAGCTTGGTTATGTTCTGTATGTTGGTGACGAACCAATCCTGAGAAGCGATGGGGCCGGGATCGGACGTGGGGTAATGCAAATCGTAATTCATCAGGATCATCGCGTCGGTTTGCGCTGCCAGGTATTTGTAATCGTAGCTCCAGTCCGCCGCCGGCAGTGCGATCATCAATTTCAGATTGGCGGCGCGCAGCAAAACGCCCAAATCGTGAATGAAACGACGGAAGTCCTCCATGCTGGATGGCGGCACTTGCTCGAAATCCACCACGATACCCGGCTGATGTTGCTGGACCGCGAAATCGGTGAGCTCTTTGGCGAGACGTTCGCGCGCTGCGGGATGCGCCAGCATCTCCGCCATATCTTTTATGGCCCAATCCTTTCCGTTGTAGTTGTTGACCATGGACATGACCGGCAGTTCGAGGCCGGTGGGCTGCATGGATTTCATCCAGGCGTCGAGTTTCGTATTGCGGTCAATCTCTAAGTGGCCGTCGGGCCAGGCCGCGTGAAGCGCGTCGGGAATCAGCAAGTCTATGTCTTTGTAATGCAGCTGCAGGGCAGCCAAACTGGAGGCGTCATCTTCTTCGTAAAACGCGGCGCGCAGTGGATCATAATTCTGCGGAATTTTGCCCAGCGCGGCGATCTTGCGCTTGCGTCCGCGAGTCGGTTTTGGTTTTAGAAGTGGAAGGCGCGCGCGGACCGCGTGCAGACCGGCATGCGTATCGGCCTTCAAAATGTCCGGAAGTTCCGGATTGCGGCCCACGTTGATCAGAAAAATGACCAGGACGATGGTAAAAAATCCTCCGGTTATTTCCAGCACGCGGCGAGTGCGCCGCCACCGGCGCCGCTCCTGGTCGTAGAAAATGGGCTTGCGTTCAGGCATCGGGACAATCCAAGCTAGCCGTCCATTGAGATGGTGTCAATTACCCACAACACTAAGATGCGCCTAAATGCTGGCCTCGCTGTATTCGCTGGGTTGGCCCTGCGAGTGTTCTTCGTACTGAAGTTTCCTGTCACTGACTCGGGCGATGCTCCATTCTACATTGAGTTGGCTTGGAATTGGTTGAAGCATGGAGTGTATGGATTTTCCGTAAATGGTCGACTCACGCCGGTGGATATGCGCGTTCCGGGCTATTCGGCATTCCTGGCGGCGGTATTCGCCTTCGCTGGAAATTCCCCTCGCGCTGTGATGCTGGCGCAAGCAGTACTCGACTTGGCCACCTGTTTTCTGATCGCGCTGATCGCGGCGCGTGTGGCAGCTGAAATATCCCGCAAACGAGTCGCGCTGGCCGGATTGTGGCTGGCGGCGCTTTGCCCCTTCACCGCAAATTATGCCGCGGTGGCGCTTACCGAGACGTTGACGATATTCCTCACCGCGCTCGCGATCCTAATCCTGCTCGAAACAGACTTGGGCGAAAAAATCAGCGTCTTTCGCGACCGAGGACTTACGAGCTGGCTTTTGAACCCGTGGTTTCTGGCGGGACTCATAGTGGGATTTGGCACACTGGTGCGCCCGGAGACACCTTTGCTGCTTTTTGCTGCGGGTTTGGTGCTGGCGATCAAGCAGTGGCGTCCGGTGGATTGGCTGAAACTGTTGCGAGCAGGCTTGCTGCTCGGAGTCGGGTTGTTATTGCCGCTCGTCCCATGGGCCGCGCGCAACTGGCGTACGTTGCATGACGTGCAATTCCTGGCCCCGCGCTACAGCGAGTTGCCCGGTGAATACACGCCTTTGGGATTCAACGCTTGGACAAACACCTGGCTCTGGCATTTCCGCGATGTATATCTCACGCAATGGAAACTCAATGTGGGGGAAATTTCGATCGATGACATCCCGCTGTCGGCTTTCGATTCGCCGGCAGAACGCGAGCGGGTTTCGGATTTATTGGATCAACACAACGAAGAGCTGACCATGGGGCCGCAGCTCGATCGACAATTTTGGGAAATCGCGCGCGAAAGGACCCGACGCCGTCCGCTGCGTACGTATGTCAAGATCCCGTTTCTGCGAGCTCTCACCTTGTGGTTTACCCCGCGCATTGAGCTGCTCCCGTATTCCGGTCGTTTGTGGCCCATGCGGGTGGAATGGGAGGATGACCGTCCAGATTTTCTGGTTACCCTTGGTCTCGTGATTGTGAACTTTATTTATTTGGCGCTTGCGTTCACCGGAGCTTGGATGGCGCGGCACCGGCCCGCTGCGGCATTTTTGATCGCCTTCATTATTATTCGCACGGCCTTCTTCACCAAGTTCGTTGAAACGCCCGAACCGCGTTACGTGCTGGAATGTTTTCCGGCTGTGATTGCGCTGGCGGCACAGGTTTTTACTGTCCGCTCTAACGCGACACACAACTCCGCCTAAGCTTCTTCAACCGGCTCGGGGTGAATGGTCAGGCGAAAAATCTGCGGAAATCTCTCTTTTACGCGGTCTTCCAGTGCGGCAGTAATGTCGTGAACCTCGGTGATGGGAAGGCTTCCGTCCATGGCGCAGTGGCAAGAGACCAGGATTTTGTGGTCGGCGCTGCGCACGCGCACGTCGTGGCAATCCGTTAGCTCGTGATATTCCGATTGCAGTGAGTTCAGGAAGTCTTGAACCGCGCGCGAAAGCTCTTTCATTTCTTCTGCGCCGCCAATTTTCACCCCCAGCGGCTCGATATGAATGTTGACGCGCGCTCCTGGCTCCGCGACCTTTAGTATTTCGTTTTCGAGTTCGGTGGCGCGACTATGGGCTTCGCGAAGACTGGAACCCTCTTCCACTTCAAGATGCAATTCGATGAAGAGGTGGCCGTCATAATGGTTTGCAGATATTTCGTGGATAGCGAGCCCGCGGCGCTGCGCGATGGCGCGAATTGTTTCAAAGGGATGCTCATTTTGTCTGGCGCGCGGCTCCACGTGCACCAGTACGTCGGCCGGAACAATCTGGCCAATGCGTTTTTCCACCCTTTCGCTGGCGGCGTGGGCTTGCTCCAGACTGGCGGTGCGCGGAACGCTAATGGTGGCATCCACGAAATAGCGTTGACCTGCGCGGCGCACCCGGACGCGTTCGGTGCGCAAGACGCCTTCGGTTTTATCCACGGCGTAGATGATGCGCTCGCGCAATCCTCGCGGGGCCACATCGAGCAGGGCGTCGGCGGTGCGTTTGCCGAGGCGTGAGCCGATCCAGATAATCAGGCCAGAAACCCCGAGAGCCGCGATAGCGTCCAGCTTGCCTAACCACGGGATGTCAAACTTTTTTCCAAGTAACGCGCCGGTGATGCCCAGGATAACTACGAAAGTGCTCCAGACGTCCGTGGAGAAATGCAGCGCGTCAGCTTCCAGCGCTTCACTGGGATATTTTTTTGCCACACGATTGAGCGCGCGCGAGCGAACAAAATCTATTCCCATGGCTGCTGCGAGAACAAAAATGGCGGTAAGGCTTGGGCGCATTTCGACGGAGTGGAACACCAGCCGTTGTATCGCTTCCCAGATGATGTAAAACGCGGTGAAGAGTAAAAGCGCGGTCTCAACGAACGCGGAAAAGCTTTCCACTTTGCCATGGCCGTAGAGGTGGTCGGAATCGGCGGGTTTGTCCGCGACGCGCACCGAAAGATAAGTAATCACCGCCGCTACAAAATCCAGGATCGAATGCAATGCCTCGGACAAAATTCCCAAGCTGCCGGTAAGCACCGCCAGAAAGATCTTCAGCGTGACAAGAACGATCGCCGAGCCAATGGAGGCGAGCGCCGCAAGCCGTTTTTCGCGCGAGGCTTGTTCGATGGAAGGCGGCGCGGATGGCATGGCCCGGATTATACGCTGACCCGAATCGCGCTCCGAAAAATCAGGTGGGATCAGTTCTCGGACTGCCGAAAAGCCACTCGCTCCTGTATGTTAATGGATGCACTGGGGGACTGAAAATGCACAAATGCGCGTTCATCCTTGCGAGCCTGGTGCTGAGCGGTGTCGGCTGCGATAGCCGGTCTGCGGGAGTGAACCACGCGGCTGCGGACCAGCCAGCCGTGACGCGAGCTACGGCGAAGCCCGCGGCGCCTCCGGCGGCTTCCACTGGCGGGTTCGATGCTGCCGAGCTTACGAACACGTGCGTACATTGATCGAAATCGGACCACGCCCGCCGGGGTCAGATGGGATTCATCGCGCGCAGGCCTTCATCATCGGGCAGCTCAAGAGCTTTGGCTGCCAGGTGGAGGAGCACAATTTCCACGGCTCGACTCTGCTGGGTGATATCGCGATGAAAAATATTATTGCCAAGACCCCCGGCAGCAGCGGTCGCGGCATTGTGCTGTTCGCCACGCATTACGACACTCTGCGCATGGCGAACTTCGTCGGGGCCGACGACGGAGGTTCGGGCACCGGCACGATGCTGGAATTAGCGCGGGTGTTCTGCAGCCGTCAGAGTTCGCTGAACGTGTGGGTTGTTTTCTTCGACGGTGAAGAAGCGCAGGAAAATTGGACCGATAAAGACAGTGTGTAATGGAAGGACACCAATAGCACTTTTGGCAGCCGCGAGATGGCAGCGAGAATGGCGCTCTCGGGAGACCTCAAGCGCGTTGATGCAATGATATTGGCGGACATGATCGGGTCGCTGGATTTGAGGATAAAGCGAGACACAGGTTCGACTCCCTGGCTAGTGGATCTAGTCTGGGCGACCGCGGCGCGGCTCGGGTATCAAAAGATTTTTCTGAATGAACCCTATACTGTAGGCGGAGACGATCATTTCTCGTTTATCCGGCGCGGTATTGCGGGATGCGATATCATCGATTTTGATATCGCGACGACCTATTGGCATACGCCCGAAGACACGTTGGACAAAGTGGACCCACGCAGTCTTGCCGTTGTGGGCCATGTATTCGTCGAGATATTGCCTGCGCTGGAGAAGAAATTTCGCTGAGCGGGACTAGGAAGGAGAACAGTCCATGTGCCGGAACATCAAAACGCTCTTTAATTTCGAGCCGCCGGTAACTCCCGAAGAGATTCGGGACGCTTCGTTGCAATTCGTAAGAAAAATCAGCGGGTTCAACAAGCCGTCGAAGGTGAACGAGGCTGCGTTCCTTGGCGCGATAGAGGAGATCGCGAGAGTGTCATACCGTCTGCTGCAGTCGCTTGAAACGAACGCCCCTCCGAAAAATCGCGAAGAAGAGGCTGCCAGAGCGAGAGCACGCGCTGCCGAAAGATTTGGCGCTCAAGGCTGAACAGGGACCTGGCCGGCCGCTAATGCACGAAATGACTTGGCCGGCTCCCATCGCTCAGGCTCTGGCGGGCGGCACGCGCGTCTCCGGAGGCGAACCACCACGGAGTCGAGACTTCGGGAGTGAAAACGGGCGCTTGCGCCGGAAATTAGATCCCCGTAGCGTGGCCGCAGATCTCACTCCGGGTCGCCGACAAACGGCGCGTCGGCCAGACGTTTTCTCATAGCAGTGGTTGGTCTCCAGGACTTCGCGGATAATGCGTTGTACATTCGTAGGGGTGGAAGTGTGCAATGACTTCGCGCCGGAAGCGCCCTCGCTTTACGTTCGGGATTTCTTTTGAATTCTGTTGCTGGGTTGTTCTTTGCTCTTTGATGGGCGGTTGCAGTTTCTTTCCCGGCGGGGCGTCAGGGCCGCGAGCGGGCTTATCGGTGGTGCAAACGCAAGATCTCAGCGCGATTGGCACGAATCCGAAAATTTTGGGAAGGGACGGGGGATATAGCGGAGTCTTCGCCGGGAATTCGGTTTGGCTATACGGCGACACCTTTCTGGCTAGTCCGAACGCAGAAGGCCAGACACTGATCAGCGACTCGTGGGCTTTTACGACCGATTTTAACGCGACAGATGGCATAACAGGTTTTCAGGGGCGCGAAGATTCGGTGGGAGCGCCCACCATGATTCTAACTTTGACAGCGGCCGAACAGGCCTTCAATAGCGCTCATCAAGGCAATCCATGCCAACAGCAGCCGTGCGGCGTGCGTTGGGCATTGTGGCCGGGGGCGATGCTCGCTGACACGGCGCGAAATCGCGCGCTGATTTTTTATCAACTCGTCTCCGCGCAGCCCGGCGATTTCAATTTCCGCGCGGTTGGTTATTCCGTGGCGAGCTGGGAGAATTTCACGGACCTTCCGCAACGGCCCACTATCAATCCCCAGGCAGAGCACCCCGATCTGCTCTTCAGCGAAGGTGATCCCGGATTCGGATCGGCCGCTCTGGTGCTGGGCGACACGCTCTATGCGTATGGGTGTAACACCTCTAACTTCGCGGTGGCCTGCAAGCTTGGGCGAGTAGCCCTGGAAAGTGTAACGCAGCTGAGCGCTTGGACGTTTTACGCCGGGAATGAAAATTGGTCCAGCAGGTTGGGTGATGCGCTTCCGGTGTTTACGGGCAATCCCATTTTAAATGTGTCGTGGAATGATTATTTGCAGCAGTATGTGGCAGTCTACAACTCTCCGCTTTCGGAAAATGTGATGATGCGCACCGCGCCAAATCCGCAAGGCCCGTGGTCTCGCGAAGTGATGGCCTTCACTGCTCTAAAGCCAGCGCCAGGGCAGAGTCACGTGCACGACGCGCAGGCACACCCGGAATATAACGTCAACGGCGGACAAACGATGTTTGTAACCTACTCGCATGCCAGCGGGGAGTTTACAAGCGAGATTCGGCTCGTGTCGGTGCTGCTTTCCAAGGCGAAGTCCCAGTGACGCTCTCGTCCATTCGTTGCCTCTAGCCAGTTTTTCGCCAATGGAATCCCTGTACTTGGCGTTCCCAACAGCGACTCCCCGACGAATTTCCAGTCCTCCAGGCCGTCCCGCATGCGAGGTGTACTGGAAGGAAAAATCGGTGCTTGGTCCTATTGCCCCTGAAGCCTGCTGAGCGGAAGATAAAGTGGTATAGCCGAGTCCCGGCAAGGGTGCTGGGGGATGGGGCGGGTCTGCATAGGTACCGGCCCGGAAGGCGTTATCGCAACCAATCAAAGGTGGAGCAGAGGGTGAAGCCGTAAACTCCTTCGACTGTGTGAAAACGAATGGCTGATTCTGGACAAATCGCGCAAGCGACCGCGCTGGAAATCTCGGTCACGGTTCAAGGGTCGAAGACCGTGGAGGGCACCGACCAACGAGAGCTATTCACGGAAACGACGAAGACCATACTGGTCTCCGAGCATGGCGCGGTGCTGAAATTGAACGCCAGAATTTCGCCGGGCCAATGCGTGTTTCTTCGAAACGATCAGTCCGGCCGCGAAATTCTGTGCAAAGTGTCGGAGTCGCGCCAAGCCGGCGAAGCCGGCTACACGGACCTGGAATTCACCGTATCCGAGCCGAAATTTTGGGAAGTTCCCGCTGAACAGCCCCTAATTCCTGCGCAGAAGCTTGAGGTGCCGAAAGGAACCGAAGTGGCGGTCGTGAGTCCGGCAGCGATACCGATTATGGAATCGGGCGAGCCAGCACCCAGCAGCGAAGAAATTCCCGCGGTGTTTCCGCAGACTGCAAACGCGGCGCCTTCTTCGCTCTCACCGGAATCCACAGAGGCACCACCAAAGCTGCCCATTCGCGCGGATGGGACCGACGCGAAGGACGCGCTCCCCGATTGGGACGAAGAGAAAGATGCGCAGCTAATGGCCGTGTTGGCTGCAATGGACGGTAAATCGAAAGCTCAGCGAACCGCGCCAAAAGAGACAAAAGACTCTCTGCAACAGGCCGCGGCTGCCAATGGCCAGCAAGAAAGCAAGGCAGGTTCGAACGCCGCAAACGCCGCAACCGCGGCCTCGTCTTCGGCGTCTGCGATTCGCAACATGCGCGAATGGGGGGCGAGGCAGAATCCGATTTTCCTCCGGATCGCTGCAGCGGTCCTTCTCGCGGCGGCAATCGGTGTTGCCTGGCATGCGAACCGTGGTTCGTCGACTCACAAGAGTAATCCGCCACCGGCAGTGTCTGCACAACCAGCACCACAATCACAACCCGTCGCGGCACCGCCATCGCAAACGCTCGCTGCGGCCGCCGCCGCAGCGGTCAACTACGCGCCACCGCCGCAGGCTCAACAGGGAGAGAAGATTCAGTCGTCGGCCGAAACGCCAAAGCCCGATGATTCAGCGGCACAAAGTTCGGCGCCGACAGCGATTGAACCTGATCCAGCGCCCCCAGCCGAGGAACACGCGGTACATCGAAAGGCAGAAGAGCCCACGGAGGCGAAAACCATTCCTGCAAAAATTGTGTCGCAGACTCAGCCGTCCCTTCCTCCATGGGCGACCGGCCTTGACGTCGACCCGGCGGTGCAACTCGAGGTGTGGATCGACGAAAAGGGTAACGTGGTGGAAACCAAACCCGTATCCGGCCCGCGGCTGCTGCAGGCTTCGGCGCAAAGAGCAGTGGGCCTTTGGATTTTTGAACCGGCCCTTGCGGACGGACAACCGATCGCTACACACATGGTCCTCACCGTCGAGTTTCAGAAAATCCCTGAGGGAACCAACTAACCCGCTTTTTCGAGAAGGTTCCGAAGCGTTCCATACAAAATTGGATTTTGCATCCCGTGATGGCGTAGAAATGTAGTTATACGGAATGGAGGAAACTTCGATCCGGAAGATACTCAGTGAACGGACCGTCAATGAAGCGGCCTCGACTTTCCTGGAGATTTTCGGGTTTAGCGTGCTTGGCGTTTCACGCGGCTAGTTTTTTATTATTCTGCGCGTTATTGCCATCCGTCGCCGCGCAATCCTGTGGCTTGCGGGGTGTGGCAGTTCAAGTGCTGGGCTCGGGAGGCCCGGAGCTGCAAGACAAGCGCGCTTCCAGTAGCTACCTGGTGTGGGAGGACGGACAAGCAAAAGCGCTAATCGATGCGGGCGGAGGAAGCGCACTACGATTCGGCGAGAGCGGCGCGCAGATGTCTCAACTCGATGTGCTCTTATTCACTCATTTCCACGTCGATCATAGCGGCGACTATTCTGCCCTGATCAAATCCTCTTGGTTTGAAAATCGCAAAGCTCCGCTGCCGATTTACGGCCCGGTCGGAAATGATTTCATGCCTTCCACTGCCGAATTTGTTTCCGATTTATTCGGAGACAAACGCGGTGCTTATCGGTACCTCAGTGAGCTACTGGAGCCGGGAGAAGACGGAAGCTACCAAATGCAGCCACACAACGTTGCGCCGAGTTCGACTCCGCAGCCCGTATTTCACAGTGCCGGCCTGGGCGCGTTTGCTGTGAGCGTGATTCATGGAAGTGTTCCGGCATTAGCATGGCGGATTGAAGCGCGAGGCAAAGTGATCGTTTTTAGCGGAGACACTAACGGCGAAGGCGAAGGTTTGGTGCAATTGGGGAGGAACGCTGATTTGTTCATAGCGCACAATGCAGTGCCGGAAGGCGCTACTGGAATCGAGAGGCGATTGCACATGCCTCCTTCGGTGATCGGGCAAATTGCCGCCGACGCCCGGGTGAAAAAATTGGTTCTGTCTCATCGCATGTTGCGTACGCTGGGCAAAGAAAGCCAGACTGAATCTGAGATCAGGAAACGATATTCAGGCCCCCTCCAATTTGCTAACGATCTGGACTGCTTCCCTATCAAATAGTGTGGGAGTGGCGTGCATCGGATTGAACAGTAAGCGAGGCGAAGATGAGAGAAACAAAGTGGAATGAATTGCAAGAATCCGAGAGCAATGGCACAGAGATCGAGCGGTTCCGCGCGAAAAGTGGAGCGGTCGGTGCGGTGGCGGTCGGCGCGTTGGCCTTGGGTGCGGTGGCGATGGGTGCTGTCGCGATTGGTCGACTCGTTGTCCGGCGATTCAGAGTCGGCAACGCCCGGGTTCGCAGCCTGGAGATTGATGAGTTGAAGGTGAAGCGGCTGCATGTGGGCGAACTTGTGATTACGGAAACGCTCATCACGCCCGGTGATGGCAGATCCGTCGAATAAAACCGCGGCTCGAAATAACCGCGCGAGACCTTCGGTTGGAGCGTCAAACTCTAGGAAGAAGTTTGTTTTGAGCGGACTGCTATCAACTGCCAAGCAAATAAAGCACTCACCACAGACATGGCCGCGCAGATCAACATTACGAGGCGGAATCCGAACACAAACGATTGGTCGATGGCGCTGGTTATTTTAGCCGCGGTAGATGGATCGATTCCAACGGGAACGGCAAGTGCTGCGAGTTTAGTTTCGTTCGACTGCAGGTTTTGAACAGAGTCGGGAGATAACTGCAAATCCGCCACACTGCGCTTGATATGCGAGCTGAACGCGCTCACCATCACGATCCCCAGAATCGCGACCGCAAGTAACCCGGCCACCCGCGCAACTGCGTTATTGATGCCGGACGCAGTCCCCGCGCGATTCTGTTCCACAGCACTCATCACGACGGTAGTCAAAGGCGCCACACTGACCGCCATTCCCAGACCGAGCACCATAAACGCCGGGAAAAATGTGCGCCAGTAGTTTCCGCCTGTGGAGGGCACGGCGCAGAGAAGAAATCCAGCGGCTGCGATAACGGGACCAACCATGAGCGGCAGTTTGGCCCCATAGCGCGCGACCAGCCCGCCGGACCAGCGCGAGAGCAAGAACATGAGCAGAATAAACGGGAGGGCTGCAGCACCCGCGGCCGTTGCCGAATAGTGCTGTACTTGGATGAGGTTCAGGGGATACAGGAAAAAGAAAATTCCAAGAGCCGCATAGAGAAAGAGCGTAAGCAAGTTGGCGCCGCTGAAATCGCGCGAACGAAATAGCTTAAGCGGAACAATCGGCGACTCGACGCGGGACTCGACGTAAAGAAATACAGCCAGAAACACACACCCTGCAGACAAGCTTCCCCACACCAAAGGGTTGCTCCAGCCGAAATTCGAGGATTCAATGAATCCGTAAGTTAGGCCTGCCAAACCTACCGTTGCGATCAGCGCACCAGTCCAATCCACGGTTTTCAACTCCGGGTTCTTGCTTTCCGGAACCCGCCAAAGCGCAAGAACGATCACAGCGGCGGCAATGGGCCAATTGATAAAAAACGCCCAGCGCCAGGAAGCATGCTCAATCAGCCAGCCGCCCAGAACCGGCCCCAAGGCTGTGGTCATTGCGGTGAATCCCGACCACGTACCGATAGCCCTGCCACGTTCTTTCTCACTGAAAGATGCGCTGATGATCGACAAACTGCCCGGCACCAGAAACGCAGCGCCAACTCCTTGAATTGCACGCGCAATCACCAGTTGGTGGATGTTGGGAGCGAGGCCGCACCGCGCAGACGCAATCGCAAACACTGCTATGCCAGCCAGAAACATCCGCTTGCGCCCAAATAAATCACCCATTGAGCCGCCCACCAGAATCAGCGCGCTCAAGAACAAAGCGTAGCCTTCGACAACCCACTGCATGTCGATTACAGTGCCACCGAGATTTGCCTGGAGCGCGGGCAAAGCGACATTTACGATTGTGCCGTCGATAAAAGCCATGCTGGATCCGAGGATGGCTACGGCCAGTATCCACGGCTCTGCGCTTTTGGCGCAGGGAGCGGCAGAGCTCCCTGCCTCCATTACGGCCTCGTCACATGGTGCCTTCATAAGATCGTTTGGCGCAAAAACAATCTCACGGCTGCCAGCGTCGCAGTAGGCAGTCTACTTCGTGTCCCCGGCGGTTGCCGAGCACCATTCGGTGAGAACGTGCCGGCTATTTTAGGGGTGGAGCGGGGACGATGGGCAGGCGCCGCGGCTCGCCATGGAACCCGCGGATTTCGATCTCGTCGAGCAGGAGCGATGGCGCGGTGACCGTGCTGGGAATGCCGCCTTGGGCGGAACCGAAAGCTCCCAGAGCAGTGCCGGCGAAACCGCCAGCCGGATTTTGCATGTAGGTCAATACCGTGCTATCTCCGCCCACACCGAGGATATTGCGCATGGAACGAAGCGTCAGCCCTTCGATATGGCCGCCGCGCACCATTTCTTCGCGGCCATCGGCAACATACACGCGACAGATAGTCAACGGCATGCGCTCGCCGCTCGAAAGCCCGCCGGCAATCGATCCGATGAAGTCATTGAAATCTTCCTGGCGTATGGAGGACAGCGCGGGATTGTCCATGCGTTTTATTTCCAGGCACCACTCGTGGCCGTCTTTGTGGCAAGAATCGAGAAACTTCTTTTTCAGAGCGGCTGCATCCAGCGAATCGCTGCTCTGAAAAATCAGATTGCTTGGAAGCGGCATCGTGTCGGAAAGATTGGCAGAACGCGCATGGCCGTTGGATTTTTGGAAATCGGGTCCTGGTCGGCGCGACATCAACAAGTTTCTCAACGTTCCGTTATCGACAAGGGTGACGCGCTCGGCCGGCACTCCTTCATCATCTACCGCGTAATTTCCGAGCAGCACTTTTCCCTGAAAATCCTTCAGCGTGGGATCGTCAACGAGCGTCACATTCGCCGGAAGCACGCGTGTACCCACGCGTCCTGACCATTCGCTGCGGCCGCCAAAACGCTCCATGATCGCGTCGAACGAGGAGCCCATGGAAAGCGGAGGACGTGCGCCTGACAACGATGGAGCGAGAGCCTGCGCCAGCACGGCCCCAGCCGCTGGCGCCTCGAAGAGCACCGGGCCGGTATAATCCGGAACGAGCGGGCTTGCGCGCAACTCCATCAACTCGGTTCCGGCGTGCGCCAGAGATTTATTCAACGCTTCGGGATTTGGCAGGTCCGCGGGACGCGCCACGTACAGCGAATAAAAATTATGCAACTGCATGCCGTCGTCAGCTTGGGTGTCCAAAGCTGCTTCAATTCCGGCCAGGCTTCGCGTGGTTCGCAGAGTAGTGCCTTCGCTATTCATCAGATAGTAGGTGACGTACACCATGTAGTAGTTCACGCGAGAACCATTCAGCTGCGGAAAATCCTTTAAAACCTCGGAAGCCTTGCGCGCTTCTTCTTCCCAGTTGCGCGAAGTCCAGTCGGGTTCGGCGCGCGGATCGATCTGCTGGTTGGCCGCGGCTTGCGAAAAATCGTCAATCTCAGGAGGTTTGGTCAAACTGCGCAGAAATGCCTGCTTCAACGACATCTGTGTGGCGGCTTGTTTGTAAGCCTGGTCCGTGGCCAGCCACAAATCCTGGCGGAGCGAATGGTAGTCGTGGTCGATTCCGACCTGGCCGGTGGAACCTAGAAATCCCTGAAATCCGTCCTCACTGATGAAATTCGAGCTATCCAGGTGATAGTCGCCCACGCGAACATCCACGCTCATGATGCGGTTGCGCGAAGTGGAGCTGTTCACCAGGGAACCGAAAGACGCGGTGACGGTGCGTACGTCCAAATCCATCAAGCGGTATTCGATGTAGAAAGGCTTGCTAACTCCGGGAATTTGAAGCCGGGTTCGCGCACGTTCCATTTCGTCGTGCATGGCGTAAAGCGTTTGGTCGCTTTCACCCGGCGGGACCGCCGACTGAGCTGTGGTTGGAACTGGAGACGCCACCGGGAGATGATGAGCCGTAGTGCCTGCCAGCAAAGGGAAGGCGAACGCCGCAATCAAACCAATTACTGAGAATTTCTTCACCGCTGTGGTCCCTTCGATGGTGTGTTATTTTCCGCAGTTTTATCCGCGTCCGGATAATGACCATCGGGGTCGTGCGCCGGCGGCGGAAGGATGGGCGGCTTGTCCGTGGAGGTTTCTTTTTTCTGCACTTCCATTTCCGAAATCAAAATCGCAGGCGCCACCGCGGAGACTGGAACGGAGCCAGACTCAGCTCCACAGTAGCCGTTGAAAATATCGGGTGTGTCGCCGGTGGCCACGATTTTTGTTAACGAAACCAGTGGCGTGCCCACGATATCGACGCCGCGAACCAGCTGATCTGGGCGGCCATCCGGGAAAACTTTGTACACCACAAGCGGCAGTACCTGGAACGCTTGCGGCTGAGCCCGGCCGGTGAAGGTGAAGCCTCCGGCGATATCGTCTATGAGCAGACCAAAGGGTTTTCCTTGCGCCTTTACGAGCTCGATAAGTTTGCTTCGTAATTGCGCGTCACTCATCGTTTTGGAACTCGAGACGATCAAATTTCCCTGGCGCGCGACCGGCACAAATCCAAGCTGCCGGCGTCCGTGGCCGTTCGATTCCGGAATGGTCACCAGCGGCGAGCGCGACATCAGAAAAGTCTTCAACACACCGTGATTTACCAGCGCAACGTTCGCGCCCGGCACGCCTTCATCGTCGAAGGCATAGTTTCCAAGTAGCATTTGCCCGTGGAAAGCAGCCTCGGTGGGATCGTCCTTGATGGAAATAAACTCCGGCAAAATCTGTTCGCCGACTTTGCTGGTAAACGTTTGGCCTTCGTTTATGTCTTTCTGCCGAAATCCTTCGGCGCGGTGGCCGAACACTTCGTGGAAGAAAACGGCGGCCGCGCGGCCGGTCAAAAGCGCAGGGCCGGCATAAGGCTCAACCAGCGGCGCTTGGTCCAGAGCTTCGGTTTCAGCAATCATCCTCTGGATGCGGTCAAAAACAACTTTGTCCGTGGGAGCGTCTTTGGGATCCAGCCAATCAAAATTCGCATAGCGATTGATGTCCATCCCGTCGGGCGCTTTGCTTTGGACATAAAGTTCCAGCCGGTAATGCACTTGGCCGAAGGCCAGCTTGGTGCCTTCGGTGTTCACTTGGTATTGATTCATGCCCAGCGCCGTGAAGGTTGCAATGGAATTCAGCACCGCGGGCGAGGTACTGAACTGAGCGGTATATTTCCGTACGCGCGCTTCCCACGGTGTACGATCCACCTTGATTTCAACGTGCTGTCCAATGGAGACGTGCGCTTTCTCGCGCGAAAAATCCGGCGCGTTTCCTTCCGCCGTTTGTACTTGAACTTGCTGGCTGGTCTCCACCTTGATCAGCGCTTCGGTGGCAGCGCGGTATTGCCGATCGGTCTCGCGCCAGATTTCTCGGCGCAGCACGCCAATATCGTTGTCCAGCGCCATGGTGGTGCCCGGACTCCTCCAACTTGGCTGGCGTTCGCCCAACTTATGCGTGTCATCGAGCTGATAAGTTCCCACCCTGGTTTGAACCTCGAGCCAGCGTGCCCGATTCTGGGTGCTCGACAGCAGTGCGCCGTTCGAACCGGAAACCTCGGAATATTGGCGGTCTGCTACGGTATAACTGACGAAATAGTCGGGCGGCTCGGACTTTGAGATACCTGCCATGGAGCGATCAAGCTCTTGTTGCATGGCGGTCAGAACGGGTGGGGCGGTTGTTGACGCCGGTTTCGCGTCGCCCGCCACGCAAGACCATGCCGAAACCAGGATTGCTGCGGCGCCAAATATAGTGGGAGTCTTCAGTTTAGTTTTCATCGTCGCACAAAGCCTTACAGTTTAAGATAGGATGCCTCGAATCCAAAATGAAAAGCCGTTCGATGGACAAACCCGGCGCGGAAACGACATCACGGCACAAGGAGACTTAGATGCGCGCCATGGTCGTTAGGAAGTACGGAGCACCTGAAGTTTTTGAGGCCCGTGAGGTGCCCGATCCGCAACCCAAGGCGGGCGAAGTTCTGATTCGTGTGAAAGCGATCGGCATAAACTTCGCCGATCTGCTGCAGCGCATGGGAATTTACCCCGGGACCCCCAAGCCACCATTTGTTCCGGGTATGGAAATCGCCGGTGTAGTTGAGAAAGTTGCCGACAGCGGAGCCAAACCGGCGGAAGGCGAGCCGCTGAGGGTTGGCGAAGCAGTTGCTGCGTTCGCGCGATTCAACGCTTACGCGCACTGGGTAGCGGTCCCGGCGCGCCAAGTCTATCGCCTCCCGGCGGGCATGCCCTTTGACGACGCTGCCGCCATCCCGGTGAATTATTTGACCGCGTACCACTCGATGTTTGCTATGGGCAACCTTCAGCCCAGAGACCGTATCCTGGTCCACGGAGCGGCCGGCGGCGTAGGCATAGCGGCGGTGCAACTTGCGAAAGCGCGCGGGCTCGTGGTTTTCGGCACGGCAGGTCCGGCCAAGCAGGAATACCTCCGAAAAATCGGCGTCGACCATGCGATCGACTACCAGAAAAACGATTTTGTGGAGGTGGTTCGCAAATTTGCGCCGGACGGAATCGAAATGGTGATGGACCCGATTGGCGGAAAATCCTTTTCGCGAAGTTATAAGTGCCTGGGTGCCACCGGCCGCCTGGTGGTGTACGGCCTCTCCGCCGCTGCCGGGCCTGGCGGAAAGAGGAGTCTGGCGCGCGGACTCAGCGCATTGGCCCAAACCCCCCGGTTCCATCCGCTGAAGCTCATGAGCGCCAACATATCCGTGATTGGCGTGAACCTCGGACGCATGCAGACTCGCGGGCCTTTGTTGCGCGCCGAGCTTGATGAGATTTTCCGCTTGTACGCGGCAGGCAAAATCAAGCCGGTAATCGGCAAAACTTTCCCGCTGGCGGAAGCGGCTGCGGCGCACACCTACATCCAGGAACGAAAAAATATTGGCAAGGTCGTTTTGACGGTGAAATGACCGGAGCATCAATTGGCAACAGCGGGTCCCGGCTTGGCGAACAGTGACTCATCCAATTTGGGATTCAGCTGGACGTTCTGGATCGTCGATTCGAAGAATTTTGCGCCATCGCGATAGGTGACGGTGGAAAACGCGAACACGCGTCCGTCGATCGTGCGATAGTCGCTCCAGCGTTGTTCGTTATCCGACTTGCCTTGCGCTCCCGCCGATTGAAACCGCGCCGCCGAAAGCAGGTGCGTGGAAGGATCGAAATAAAGCTTCAGCGGACCGAACGGGCCGTCGATCGATACGCCTAGAGTTTTCTTTCCATCAATTTCCGCTTCGCCTATGAATTGCCCGTGCATTTTCCCGGCGAGCACCTGCTCGTAAATTCCCCATCCGCCGCCAAAAAGAGAGATCCCGCGCTTAAATTCTGAAATTACCGGTGTGGTGTCGCGCGTGCCCTCTGAAAATTGCAACCACGCGGAAGTTCCGTCGCAAACTTGTATTACCGATTGGCCGGCATAATTTACTTCTCCGTGGGAACGATCCGGATAGGCGACCATCCACTTTACGGAGAGCGAACTGTCGCCCTGCGAGGTGATGACTTTGCCGCTTTCATCGATTGCAAGGGTGCTAACGGAACTGAGCTTTTCGCCGCCCGCGGCTTTGGCTGCCTCCAGCAGCACTTCGTTTCCGCGCTTGGCCGAATCGGCGGGGTTCGCGGCGCCTTGCGATTGTTGAGTCCCCAACGCTAACGTCGCCGATATTGCTATAAGACAGAAAATCGCACCGAGTTGTGTCCACTTCGTCATGTGGGGGATTGCTCCTGTTTAATTATGTTTAGACGCGCCGCGCGCGAAAAAGGATTGCGCGTCTTCGGCAAGGTCATTTGTTGTCCTAGAGTTCCCTTCATTGCTTGTATGGAACCTGTTTCTCCGCAAGGTATTGCACCAGGTGTGTATGTCGTAAAATCGAAGCATGAGGATCTCATGAAAAGTATGGCTGGAATTCTCGCGGTAGTGGTGATTTCCCTGCTTGTTTATAAATACTACTTCGGGAAGGCTCAGCCGGACGGCGCCGGGACGCCCGCGCAGACCATCAATATTGTCGGTGTGAAAAACGACTTGATCGCCATGGCGCAAGCCGAACGCGCTTACCAGGCCGAGCACGGCACTTACGTGGGGTTGGACGAGCTCACTTCAAACGGCGCAGTAAGGTTCGAAAAAAGAGGCCGCCAAGGCTACACATACGAAATCCAAAACCCGGCCGGCGGATTTCGCGTGGTGGCACATTGTCCCGCTGCCGCGAATCCGGGCTGCGCCGATTACTTCATCGATCAAAGCATGGAAGTTCAGATCGCCCAGTAACCAGGCCCGCTCTTTCGAACTATTCCCGCGCCGTCCTGCCTCACATAAAATCCACGGAACATCCGAAAGCCTGGCTGCGTACCTTTTGCATGAAGTTCAAGAAGTTGGAAACAGAGGAGGCTTCTCATGGAACCAACCGGATTCGCCGCAGTCGTGCTGGCATTCTCGGTGCCGCTGGCTGCCATTTATGCCTGGTATCGTGTTCGAAAGCTCAGGACCGAAGAGCGCCTTGCAGCCATCGCTAAAGGAGTGCAGGTTCCGATCGCGGAGGACTTGCCGCCGCACGCACGTTCCCGGCATGCAGCAATTTTGTTGATCGCCGGAGGGCTGGGTTACACATTGACGTTCATGCTGCTGGCAAAATTTGAGCCAGACGCGATGCCCGCCGCAGTTTTTGGCGTTATTCCGGTCTCCATCGGGATCGGTTACTTTGTTGATGCCGTGCTAGTGCGGCGCGAACTCCGGCCGCTAAATTAAGAGCTTTCTTGCGCCCGCGGTGCGGCAGCTCACGAGCGACAGGCTGCGCGTCAGGGCGTGCGCTTCTGGTCGGCAACCGTTACGCCTGCTTCCGCGTAGTCCGTTGCCGGCAAATCGACAAACGTCACTTGAATATTCTCACGCTTGGCTTTTCCGTCCTCGATCAAAACTTGTGTGATCCGCTCGGCCAGCTTGCGTTTTTGTTCGGGCGTGCGTCCGGCCACCCAGGTCACTTGTACGTATGGCACAAAACCTCCTCGTGTTTCACCTGAATTGTACCGGCAAATCCATTTCGAAGGAAAATGCTTCCGTCGTCGAAAGCGGCAACGGACGGTAAAAATAGTGGCGTGCTTGACTACGCCGGTTGAACACCGCCGGACGGCAATCTCGTGCCGCAGTGCGGGCAGTTCGACCAGCCGCGCTCCACGCCACGCCCGCAATTCGAGCAGGTAGCTTGCAGCGGCGTGCCGCAATGTGGGCAGAAAACAAATCCCGAGGGAACATCTCGGGCGCAACCGGGACATGGCCTTGGCATCGGAACCCGCAGGATGAAATACAAAATGATGCCGATGCCGTCAGGGATAAAAATGGCCAGTAGCGTCCACATCACATAGCGCATCCCGCGACGCTTTGCATCGCCATACACATAGCCTGCAAGTAACACATACGCGAGCAGGACAAGCGCAATGCAAAAAGAACACAGGAACTGCAAGCTTGGATCCCACATGCGCATGTGGTTGTCGCTGGGCAGCACAACCGTAAACAAGAGCAATCCTAATCCAAAGTAAACGAGCACACCTATAATCCAGGCGATCCGCGGGATCACTCCCAGTTCTTTTTGAAATCGGCTCATGCCAAACTCCTCTCGCGGCGCTGCTGAAGTGACAAAAATACGGCCGCTGCGCCACCCGTCATCCAAACAATTGTCGTAACGATTGCGAATCCCAGCCAAGCGTGGTTTAAACCTGGATCCAGCATGCCCAGCAACCCGCCGGTGAGTAATCGCACCACCGGCCAGCTAATCAACGTCAGTGCCCAAGCAAACAGAATCACGCCCATCATCACAATTCTGTGCCAGCGATGTTCCGCTTCTTCTGCGAACCGCACCGCCGCCTGTGCCCGCGCGCGCTCTACAATCTGAGGCCTCGGCTGAGGCGTTGGCAGGCGGCGCATTCCGGTTGCAAGCAGACGCCAGTTGTCCAGCTCAGCGGAACAGCCGGCACAGGTTCGTAGGTGATTCATTACCCGTTCCTCTTCCTCGCGGGTGAGAGCATCGGCTGCCGACAAAGCCAGCAGTTCGCGGATTTTCTCGTGGTCGCTCATGGCCATACTTCTCCCGGATAATTTGTTTCCAGCGTTTTTCGCAAGCGATCGAGCGCCCGGCGCAATCGCGTCTTCACGGTCGAAAGCGGCATGCCGATCACTTCGGCAATTTCTTTCAGTTTCATTTCTTCTTCGAATCGCAGGGTCAAAACTTCGCGATGCGTCACGGGCAAAAGTTCAAGCGCCTGCGCCAGGCGGCCGGTGCGCTCGCGCTCCATAATTCCATCGAGCACGGGACGTTCAGCCGACGCCAAACGCGTGGCCGGAGATTCTCCCGGCATTCCGGCGATCGGCTCGTCCAAACTTTCCGGACGGATACGGCGCAAATGATCGAACGCCAGATTTCGCGCTAAGGTGAAGAGCCAAGCTTCGAAATTGCGCTTCGAATCGTATTGCCGGATCTTTTCCGCCACGCGTACCCAAGTCTGCTGGAAGAGATCTTCTGCCTCCGCTGGCTCGCGAACCAGACGCAGCAAATAGCGGTAAAGGCGATTTTGATAGCGCCCCAACAAGGCGGAAAGCGCGTCCAGGTCCCCGCGCTGAAGCTGGGCTACTTCGCCTTCGAGCCCCACACGCCCCTCCCATAGAATGGCTGCGCTGCCTATCATATCCATACTACGGACGAGCCCCGGAAAAAGACTCAGCCCGAGTACGGCCTAAGAGGGCTGCAAATGCCCTGCTATCAGCGGCCTTCGCTGCGGCGTGTGTTAGAATGTCTGTACCGTGCTGAAGATTCTTCAGGATCTGCTCGAATTGCAGGCCGTGGACATGCGTCTTCAGGACGTCCACGCCCGTCTGGCAGCCTTTCCCAAGAAAGTTGCGGAGGCCGAAGCACGCAAGGCCGCGGCAAAAGCCGAACTGGAAAAAAGCAAAGCCGCCCAACTTGCCACCGTAAAAGACCGCAAGAGATACGAGCTGGATGTGGAAGGATGGAAAGAAAAAGTCCGCAAGTACAAAGATCAAACCTCGCAGATAAAAACGAACGAAGCTTACAAAGCTCTGCAGCACGAAGTGCAGATGGCTGAAGAGCAAATCGCCAAAGCGGAAGACCGTTTACTGGAACAGATGGTTTCCGGTGAGGAATACGACCGGCGCATCAGGATTTCAGAGAAAACGCTCAAGGAAGTCGAGGAAGCCGTCCGCGGCGAGCGCTCTACGATCGAAGCTGAAAAAGCGGAAGATGAAAAGGCTCTCGCGGACTTGAACACCAAGCGCGCCGCTATCGTTCCCCGAATTCCTGAGAAGATGATGGATCATTACGAGCGCATCGTGAAAAAACATCACGGTGTAGCGCTGGCCGAAGTCCGCGAGGAAAAATGCACCGCTTGCGGAATGCGCGTGCGGCCGCACGTTTTCCAAGAAATGCGACGCGCGAACAGCGACGAAATGTTTCACTGCGAGACTTGCACGCGTATTCTTTACTACTGCGAACCTGTTTCTTCGGCGGCCACGGCATCTTCCGCTACGCCTTCGGCTCCCAGCGGCTCTCTTTCCAATGAAACCTAAGTCCCGACTTTCTTTCCGCTCTTTCCGCAAGGATGGCAGGTAATGAAAGGTGGGTTCAAGTCCTCCAAGCCCACGGCGCCAGGCAGTGCGCGATTGTTTGCCGACGCGCACGCAGCGACGCCGCCCTCCAGCGTGCACGTCGCCAATATTGACGGCGCGTCGCGCGGAAATCCCGGCCCAGCATCCTACGCCGTAGTTTTGCGCGATCCTTCCGGAAAAATTGTTCTCGAGCTGGCCAAAAATATCGGACGCGAAACCAACAACGTTGCCGAATATTATGCGCTGCTCGCCGCACTCGATTACGCCACTTCTCACGATATTCGCGGATTGCGGATTCGCAGCGATTCCGAGCTTCTCGTGCGGCAAATGCAAGGGCGCTACAAAGTGAAGAGTGCGGACCTAAAGCCGCTGCATGAGCGCGCTGCCAAACTGGCGCGGCAAATTCAATACTTCGTGATCGAACACGTCCGCCGGGAACTGAATTCAGAGGCCGACGCGCTTGCCAACATCGCGCTCGACCAAGCTAGCGAACGGCGCACGGTGAAATCAGAGACCGCGAAACCGCTGCCATCCTCGCGAGGCGGTTCCCAACATACGGCCGCTAAAGGGTCCGCCGAAGTTCCACAAACTTCCTCCCACTCAGTGCGCGCGTCGCTGAAAATTCGCGCGCGTTTTCAGCACGGTGTTTTGGTTCCCACCGAGCCGCTCGATCTTCCGGAAGGCAGCGAAGTCACGCTGGATGTCTGCAAGTAACTGACTAGAGAGTGTTTAGGCGATGGATTTGTCGCTGCCGCTCTGCATAGTTTGGTACCAACGCTCTATTGTTACACCTCCTTTAGGCCGATAACCTCAAGCTTGCCAGACCAACCTGTGACTCCACTTCTCGAGAAGCTTCCGACCATTCTTGTGCTCGCCGTGCTGGTGGGCATTTTTCTTTCTCTACGTAAACACGCGCCTTCCGCTCGCATACGGCTCTGGACCTACGCTTGGGCCTTCATTTTCCTGCACTTCTTCATTCAAGCTTTTGAAACTCACACCGGCACGCTGGAAGCCATCATCGAGTCCATCGATATCGCCGCTCTGGAGCTTTCCGGAATAATCTTCGTGACCTCCATGATTCAAGCGGTCGAGATCAGAGCGAAACGCCGGAGCCTGCTGGCTTTGCTGGGAATTCCGGTCGCCTTCCACGCATTTGCGGCCAGCTTCAATTGGCACATCCCGGTGATGATGTCGGCAGCTCTCGCCGTTATCTTTTTCGGCGGGGCCAGCTTCGCGCTTCTAGCCCGGCCACGGCCGCAGCGATTTAACCTGGGCGTGGCCGTGGTTTTAATTGCCGCGGGCGTTTGGGCCGTTCGCGACCAACTGCATGGCCGCGCGGACTTCGGCATCAACGCGATCCTCACGCTCTCCTTTGGACTATGCGGGCTGCTTTTTTGGAGACGCTATCGGCGAACTTCGTCCGGAGTAATCGCCGTGTCCGGCGGATTTCTGGCATGGGGCGCGGTTTTTCCGCTGGGCGCGGCTTTCGATTACTTCTGGCCGAAGCTGCCAATGAATCCGGAGATTTGGAACGTCCCGAAATATTTCGTGGCCTTTGGAATGGTGCTCACGCTTCTGGAAGATAAGTCGCGCATCGTCGAACAATCCAGCGCCCGCGAGCACGCTGAAAATTTGCTGCTCCAGCGCCTTTCGCATATCACCTCACGCCTGCTGGCAGGAAAAGACCCAGCCGCGCTCTGCAACGAAGTTGCCGTCGCCGTCACCGACGCAAGCAGTTTCAGCAAGGCCGCCTTGTTGCTCGCCACCGAAGAACGTTCCTTTCACCTCGCCGGCGCTAATGGCTTTTCGACCGAGGAAACCAACGCCTTAGAAGAGCGGGCACGCGTTCTTACCATCGAACAACTAAAAAATACGTGTGACACCTCGCCAAAGCTGGGAAGCCACTCTTATCGCATAGCGCATCCTCACAATGAGGTCCTGATCCCGCTGATTTCATGGCGAGGTTCCTACGTCGGCTGTCTGTTCCTGAGCTGCGAAAACGCCGCAGCTGGCCCGGACGTGTCTGAAATGGTGAAGCTCGAAGTTCTGGCTTCCGATCTTGCGGTCACCATCGAAAACACCCGCTTGCATCATCAGCTGGTACGCGCGGAAAAATTGGCCGCGCTCGGCCAGCTTGTCGCCGGCGTGGCGCACGAGTTAAACAATCCTCTCACCGGGATCATCGGCTACGCGGAACTGCTCGCCGAAGAAGTCCAAGGCGAAAAAGTTGTCAAGCGCCTGCAAAAACTCGGAGTCGAAGCTCATCGCATGAAACGCATCGTGGACGGTTTGCTGCGCTTTGCCCGCCAAAATAACCCAGCGACGCGCGCTGCCGATCTCGACGGCGCTTTGCGTGACGTTATTCAGCTTCGCGAATACCACCTGCGCAAGATGGGCATCAAAGTCGAGTCGCACCTGGATCCGAAGCTGCCGCCGATCGCTATCGGGGAAGACGAACTGAAGCAGGTGCTGCTCAATTTGTTGAATAACTCGATGGACGCAGTGCAGGACAGCGCGCAGCGCGTCATCCAAATTCGCGCTTCCCGGCACCAAAACACCGTGGTGATTCAGTTTGAGGATTCCGGCCCAGGCTTTGTGGACTTGAATCGCGCGTTCGATCCGTTTTTTACCACCAAGCCGGTCGGCAAAGGTACCGGGCTTGGCCTTAGCATCTGTTACGGTATTGCGCAGGAATGCGGCGGCGAGATCGTCATCACCAACAAGCAGCCCTACGGCGCCAGCGTCGTGCTGGAACTTCCCGTCGCGCTTTCAGCCGCGCAACCCATCGCCGCTCTGTCCATCTAGACGCCCGACCAGAGTTCCAGGCCGACACGGTTTCTATTGGGGTTGTTTCCATACGTAGGAACGATACAGCGTGTCGCGTTGCGCGGGCATGTAGCCGGCGTCGGAAATAATGCGGCGAAGCTCGGCCTCATTCGTGCGGTTGCGCACACCGGCTGCGTACACAACGTTTTCCTCAATGAGTATGCTGCCCACATCATCGGCGCCAAATTGCAGACCGACCTGGCAGATTTTAATTCCCGGCGTGAGCCAGCTCGACTGAATGTGGTCGATATTGTCGAGATAGAGGCGGCTAATAGCCAGAGTTTTCAGATAATCGAATGCGGTGGCCTCCGGTATTTTCTTGCCCAGAGGAGTATTTTCCGGCGCAAAAATCCAGGGAATGAACGCAGTAAACCCGCCGGTATCTTCCTGGATGCGGCGCAACAGCTCTAAATGGTTCACGCGGTGTCGCGCTTCCTCCCCGCAGCCGAACATCATGGTTGCCGTGGTGCGCATGCCCAGCGCATGCGCCGCACGGTGCACTTCCACCCATTCTTCCGAGCGGCATTTCAGACGAGAAATGCGCGCGCGGATCTCATCGTCCAGAATTTCAGCCCCGCCGCCCGGGATGGAATCCAGGCCGGCATCGCGCAGCCGCGCAATCGTGTCACGCAGAGAAAGTCCGGAAACTTCGGCGATGCAGGTAATCTCTGGGGCCGAAAAGCAGTGCAGATGAACCTGGGGAAAGCGCTCCCTGATCGAGCGCAGCATGTTTTCGTAAAACTCGATCCGCAGGTCCGGATGCAATCCCCCCTGCATCAGCACGCCGGTGCCGCCCAACTCAATCATCTCCTGTATCTTTTCGTAGATTGTCTCCAGGGGGAGGATGTAGCCGTCCTTCGCGCCCAGCGGCCGGTAAAAAGCGCAGAACGAACAATACTCGGTGCAGAAATTCGTGTAGTTGATGTTGCGATCGATCTGATAGGTGGCCACGCGCGCATCTGTCTTTTTGCGCCGGACTTCGTTCGCAGCCATCCCGATTCCGATCAAGTCGTCGGAGTTGAAAAGATCCAGCGCTTCTTGTTGTGAGATACCCATTTCCTTCGTCCTTACCGGCAGATCAGATCAAATAAACCGGATTGTTGATGCCCACCACACCTTTGCGTAGCACCGCGCCGTAAACTCCCAAGCATCCTTGGTGGCGCAGCGCTACGGTTTGCAAAACCACGGGCGCGGGCGTGGAAGTTTCCGGGTCCAGCCCGATCATCACACAGCGCTCGTCTTTCTTTACCAAATGTAGCGTGACTTTGTCCCCGATTTGCACCGCGCGCCCGATCAACTCGTCTTCGTAGTATGGCCGGTCATTGTCCCAGCGCACATAAAAGTTAGCACGAAATCGCCTGGTGTCGAGGTCCATGCCCACTTCCTTAGAAAGAGCGCTCACCGTGCTCAAGCCCAGTAGGGAAACCGGCAGCGTATCGGTCTGGCAGCGCTCCGAGAATCTCAAGCGCAAAGAGCGCCCGAATCGCTCCTCCAAATAGCGAGTGAACCGCGAGTCCCCCATACGGAAAGTTTCCCTTTCCGGAGTGGTCACTTCCACTGCATAACTCGCGGGATCCGGATTTTCCTGTTCAATCCGCGGAGGTTCCAGAAAGCGCGGGCGAAAAAGAATCAACTCGCGCCCCTGGCGCGCCGTCATCCAGGGAAAGTCCGAGCGGTTTCGATTGTCGATGTAGGCAAAAACCCGGTCCCCGATCAGCCCCGCAAAACTCACGCGCGCTTCTTCCAAATCTTCGCCGGCCATGCTCTTCACTGGATAGCGCCGCAGAATGCTCAATTGGCCGATGCGCTCCAAACTTCACGCTCCGAGCCGCGCTGTTGTTTTCGCCGGGGAAGTAAAAAATTCCAGCGGGCGCGCGCGGAGGATCAGTCCGGCTCCGGCGGCCTTCTGGTAGAAAAGTCGCAGTCCCGCAAGATATTCTTCTTCGAGCCCGAAGTGAATATTTTCCGATAAGTAGCGCTCCAGCGCGCGAACCGGCAAATCGAGTTTCAGTGAAGCGCCTTCTGCGATTTCGCGCATGCGCGCCAGTCCATACTTTTTCGATGCTTCAAAATCGGCCAAGACCTCCGGAGTCACCGCATCCCGCCGCGCAGCCCAAATTGCCAGGACGCATGGCTTACCCGTCAGTTCCTGCCACTGAAAGGCTACGTCGTAGACAAACAAAGTCTCGAATCCAGGTACCGGCATGGCTTCCGGATCACCCTTGCAGCATTCTTCGCCGCTCGGAACTTTTCCGGACAACGCTTCCATCTTCATCGCGATACGCAGCGCGGGGTCGCCGATCACCAGCGCGGCGTCGGCATTTTTCAGCATTTCAGAAACGTCCGGAGTAGCCTCCACAAATTCCGGGTGAATTCGCCAGTGCTCGGCGGCCAGCAAACGAACCAGCGCCGCCGAACTTCTGGAGCTGGTGTCGAGCGCAATGCGCTTGACCTTCTCAATCGGCCTTTTTGCCACCACTAAAATGCTGCGGACTTCGCCTTTCGCCGCCACTCCCATTCCCGGCAGCACCACCACGTTTTCCATGCGCTGGTACTCGATCGTCGGAATGATGGCGATGTCGGCATCACCGCGCCGCAACGCCTCCGCGCATTGCGATGGCAGCGTAAATGACAGGTCGTACTTCCCCGCCAAGGGCCCGTCGGTAAAGCCCCACACCAGCGGAGCGGTGTTCAGAAATTCAACGATCGAAATGCGCAGTTTCGCCATATCCGGTTATTTCACACGCTATATAAATATCGTAGCACCGATTCGCGTAGCCGATTGATCCGAGCCGGAAAATCCGAAAACTAAATTGGATTAAGGGGCCGGAGGAAATTGGACCACCTCGTCCTCGGTCGGAATTTCCATCTCGTGGTTAACTGCTGCTCGATGGGAATCGGAAGATTTCCACCCCTCGCCTTTTCCGGCCACTTCAAACGAAGCGAAGGCATAGGGAATTCCTTCGCACGCAAGCATCGAACTCGCATTGCAAATATCAAAGTGCAAATGAGGTTCCGACGAATTCCCCGTATTCCCGAGAAGCCCAAGCACTTGTCCCCGGTGTACCTTGTCGCCCACTTTTACTCGCAGCGACCCCGGCTGCATGTGCGCGTAAAACGCATAAAGCCCGTTCCCCATGTCCATGATTAGGTGATTGCCGCCAATCGATTCGAGCGTGATCGGTATGGCCAGCGATTTCGCTCCAGGCGTGTTCTGCGGAAGCCCATCCTTGGTCTCGGTAACGATTCCGTCCGCCACCGCATGAATTTCGTGCCCGTACGCGCGGTAATTCTTATTGTCCGCCGGATCACCTTGATAGGTCTTGCCGTCGGGATAGAGTTCCACCCAATCAATCGCGTACCGCTGTGAGATATACGCGCGCCCGTTGACTGGAATCAGCGCTCGCCGGTGTCCAGAAGTATTCGAAGGACCATTGGCGGCCACCCATTCGTCGCCGGTCAACGGCGCGCCGATCACAACCACCGGTTTTCGATCCACTGGTGTCGCGGGAGTATCGATCGAAAAACCTTCTGGATAATCCCCAATCTTTGCAGTCACTCGCTGGCGCACGGAAGCCGGCACCGCCTCCAGACGGTCAAAAGTAGCCCATATGTACACCACGGCGAATTGTGCCGGCCCCATTTTCGATTTTTGCGCTTCCTCTCCCCCAGGATGAACGACCATTCCGTCGAGCTCGGCGCCGGAAAAACTCGCTAACGCTTTTGGTCCGCCGTTTGCATCCAGAATGTCCACACGCGTCAGTTCGCAGACCCATTTGCCCAGATTCGCAACGTGCAGCTCATAAACCACATGCCACTTCCCGTCCGCCTTGAACGCGGTGGGCGCGATGGGAATCACTATGTCCAACGGCAGTGTCTGCGGTTTCGGCGTATGCTCCGGAGTTTTCGTGTCGCTTTCTTGAGAAGCTTTTGCCGTCGCCGTGCGTTTGAACGAAAGCGGCTGCTCTGGAACTCCGGTCTGCGTCCAGGAGCCCGATATTTCCGAGCCATCCTTCGTCATTGCGCCTTGATACACGCCGCCCACTCGGCTTACCTCGAATCTTACTTGGACGCCGTCCTGCGTCGCCTTTTCAATCGGCAACATCGCATTCTGATCCACGCTATTCAGCTGTCCGGTAAGCTCCCCGCTGCTGGTCTTCGAGATCGTAACGATCAGATGGAGACGCCCGCCCAAAATTCCTTCCCACCTGCCTTCAAGTCCGGCCGCAGCAGTTGTCTGCTGCGCTATTGCACGCCCATTTGAAAAACCAAAAATGACTATAGCTGCGAACAAAAATCTGGAAACTTGCCCGATTGGTCGCCCCGGGGCCACGTTCCCACGTGCTGGCGACGCCTCTGCTACATCCGCCCTGGTCATTCTCTGCCCCCTTGCGGCACTGTATTCTTACCGCAGTTCGGCCCCATGTCCAGCGCTACCCCGAGCAGATGTAAGTACATTTGGACCATCGCTCTGCCGGAGCTAAAATTTTAAGAGGGGGAGGATGTTCGGTCGAAATCTCTGCTTGTAATGTGGGTATGTAAGGACGCTGAACCTATTGGCTGGGAGGCTACATGAGAGCGCGCGGTCGTTGGCTCGCACTTTTCTCGTCAGTGCTTCTAATCATTTGTCTTGGAATTGGGCGAGGCCAAACGAATGCGTCCGAGGACGATGCCCTCGCACTTACCGGCGCCAAAATCTATACGTCACCCACTGCCTCTCCCATCGCAAATGGCGTGATCCTGGTTCGTAACGGAAAGATCGCGAGCGTGGGCCCAGCGATCGCGGCAGAGCTTTCCAAAGGCGCGAAAAAACTCGATTGTTCAGGATTCGTAATCGTTGCCGGATTTCAAAACAGCCATGTGCATTTCACCGAAGATAAATGGGCCGGCGCCGGAACCCAGCCTGCTGAAAGATTGACAAAACAATTCGAAGAGATGCTCACGCGTTACGGTTTCACCACCGCTGTCGATTTGGGCTCGTTTCTTGCAAATACTGTCGCGCTGCGAAAACGAGTCGAGTCCGGCGAAGTTCGCGGCCCGCGAATTCTAACGGCCGGAGCCGGACTCTACCCGCCCAACGGCGCGCCGTTCTATATCCCCGACGCAATCAAGCCGCTTCTTCCCGAACCCGCAACGCCTGCGGACGCTGCTCGTGTTGTTCAATCACAAATAGAAGGTGGCGCAGACGTCATCAAACTCTTCACCGGCTCGCTTTTCAGCCGCACGGAAATAAAGCTTATGCCGGCAGACGTTACTGCAGCCGCCGTCTCCGCCGCGCACCAACAAAATCTCCTGGTATTTTCGCATCCCTCAAATATCGGCGGCCTTGAAACTGCAATGAATGCGGGTGTTGACGTCCTCGCCCACACTACGCCCATCTCCGGCAACTGGGACGACCCCCTCATCGCCAAAATGATTGCCCACCACATGTCTCTCACTCCCACTCTCAAGCTGTGGCTCTTTGAAGCAAGAAAGGACGATGCCAGCCCGGAGCGAGCCGAGAAATTCGCCGCCAGGGGCGTAGCCGAACTCGGCCAGTACCTGCGTGCCGGTGGACAAATTCTCTTTGGAACCGACGTTGGCTACATGACCGACTACGACGTCGCTGAAGAATACCGCCTCATGTCTCAGGCTGGCCTTACGCCGATGCAAATTCTCGCCTCGCTCACGACCGCTCCTGCCGCGCGCTTCGGCGAATCGCAAACACGCGGCCAGATTGCCGCTGGAATGGACGCAGACCTGGTCATTCTAAGCGCCGACCCGGCGATCGACGCGAACAATCTTGCAAGAGTTCGATACACCGTCCGGCACGGCCAAATAATCTACACGTCTCCGCTGAACTAATATGGAGCCAGCGCAAGACTACCTACATTGCCCCAGGCAACCCTGAGTAGTAATCCTGCTGGACAATCGAGCCACCGCACCGCATGCGCGATCCCAGCCGCGATCCGGGCTTTTCCCAAAATGCAATCGGGCCAATACTTGGGCGTTAGGCCTGACGCCAGGGCTTGGCCGGAAAGCTGCTCCGCGATGTGGGTAGTCCCGAAGCCATTTTTCAACGCCTCGCTCACCACGTTAAAAGCCAACGTCTGCCTGCAGCCGTCGTGCAGGCAATCGACACCCGCCAGTCGCCTAGCGCACCGGCACAGGAACTAGCGCAGGTTCAAGCCCTCGGCTTCCACCTGGTCACCTGGGATGAGGTGCCCTACCCCCCAGCGCGTCCGTGAGATTTATGACCTTCCTGCCCTGCTCTATGTTCGCGGAAACGTTGAACTTCTAAACCGCCACTCCATTTCGGTTGTTGGTTCGCGTCGTCCGACCTCTTACCGGAATCAAATGGCTGAGAGGCTGGCAAAGGACCTAGCCACTGCGGCCTGGTAATTGCAAGCAGCTTGGCCCGCGGCATCAACTGGAAAAGGTGCGCTTTGGCTGGAAGGCGCACAATACTCCGGCTCGCTAACCGGGGCCCGCCTCGCTATGGAGTTTGGCCGCGAGGTGTACGGCGTGCCCGGCAATGCCACGCAACTCTTGAGCTTTGGCCCGAATCAGCTTATAAGGCAGGGAGCCAAGCTGGTCACCTCGTGGAAAGGTGTGAGTGAGGAACTGCCCACTCCGGTCCGCTCTCAACTTTTGCCCGTCGAGGCGGTAAACTCCGAAGAGCGGGCCAAGCTCTTGCGCGAAAGCCTGGTTCCGGCCGAGCGCACGCTCTACGATCTTCTGACTGCGGACGAAACGCGCCATATTTGATGATATGGTCGAACCCTCCGGCCGAACTTCTGCGGAAGTGCCGGCCGCCGGATTTGACCTGGAGCTCAAAGGCGTGGTAGGTCAGTTACCTGGTAAGCAATTCTTGAAAGTCCTGTTGTAACCTTCCAGGGGATAGCAGGCTAGGATGGGTAGTGCGCGAGCGCCCCGAGGCACCCGCGCGCTACACTGTTTCACGGGGAACGCGACAGAAAATGGCACGATCGCTCGTTATCGTTGAATCGCCCGCAAAGGCGAAAACAATTAATAAGTATCTAGGCCGCAACTACACGGTCAAGGCTTCCTACGGGCACGTGATGGACTTGCCCAGGAAGACGATTGGCATCCTTCTGCCCGGGGAAGAAAACGGGAAAGGCAAAAAGAAAAAGCGCAAAAGCAAGAAAGCCAAAGGCGCCAGTGCCGCCCCGGAGAAGAAAGCTCCCAAGCCGGTAACGGTTACCGCGGCCAACATCTTCGACCCCACCTACCAGGTCATCCCGGGGAAGATCAAGGTTATCAACGATCTTCGCAAAGCTGCTCGCGGCGCAGATGCCATCTATCTGGCGGGTGACCCGGATCGCGAAGGCGAAGCCATCTGCGCGCATCTGGAAGAAATCCTGAGCAATCCACACGAGTATTCGAATCTGAAAGAAGAGGGCGAGGACGAATCAAAAAACGGCGACGAATCAAAAGAAAGCGCCAAGAAGGAACCGAAACTCGCCAAAGGAAAATTAGCAGTCCCGCCGATTTATCGTGTGATGTTCAACGAAATCACGCAGAAGGCCATCAAGGCCGCTTTTGAAACCCCCTCGCACGTAAATACAAACCTGGTGGATGCGCAGCAAGCCCGCCGTGTTCTCGACCGCATCGTTGGTTACAAAGTTTCTCCGCTCCTGTGGAACAAAGTGCGCCGCGGTCTTTCCGCAGGCCGGGTCCAAACCGTCGCGCTTCGATTGATCGTTGAGCGCGAACAGGAAATCCGCGCATTCGTCCCCCAAGAGTATTGGACCATCCATGCCGTTCTCGGCGCGAGCGAACCGCCGACCTTTGAAGCCAAGCTGATTAAGTACCAGGGCGAAGACATCGAAGTGCCGGACGAAGCGGGGGCCCAGCGGGTTCTGGCTGCGGTACAGAATGCGCTCTGGCAAGTTTCCAGCGTGGCGCAAAAAGAAAAGCGCCGTTTTGCTCCTCCGCCTTTCACCACTTCCAAATTGCAGCAAGCCGGCTACAATCGCCTGCGTTTCACCGCCAAGCGCACCATGATGCTGGCGCAGAAATTATACGAAGGCGTGGAACTTGGCTCGGAAGGTTCCGTAGCGCTCATCACTTACATGCGCACGGATTCCGTCAAAGTTTCGAACGATGCCTTAGCTCAGGTCCGCGAACACATCGGTTCGAGCTATGGTGAAAAGTATCTGCCGGAAAAGCCGAATTTCTTCAAGTCGAAAAAGGACGCGCAAGAAGCTCACGAAGCGATTCGTCCCACAGACGTGGCGCGCACACCGGAAAGCGTGAAGCCCTATCTCGACGAGTCCATGTTCAAGCTCTATCAAATGATCTGGCAGCGCTTTGTCGCCTCGCAAATGGTCCCGGCCGTGTTCGACCAGACCACCATCGACGTGGACGCCAACGATTACACTTTCCGCGCCACTGGCTCGGTCCAGAAATTTGATGGCTACCTCGCGGCCTACCAGGCTGTGAAGGAAGAAGAAGAAAAGGATGACGAAGGCGACGCAGCCGGCAATCGTTTGCCGCCCGTGCGCGAGGGCGATCAGCTTCGCCTGGAAACCATCCGTCCCGAGCAGCATTTCACTGAGCCTCCGCCGCGTTACACCGAAGCCACGCTGGTGAAAGAGCTCGAAGAAAAAGGAATTGGCCGCCCGTCCACCTACGCCGCGATTATTTCCACCATCGTCGAACGCGAGTACGTCACCAAAGACCAAGGCCGCTTCACGCCCACCATGCTCGGTGAACGCGTCAGCGTCCTGCTGGTAAAAAGCTTCGAGGATATTTTCGACGTGGGATTCACCGCTCGCCTGGAAGAGGAGCTCGACGAAATCGAAGAGGGGAAATTGCCTTGGCGACAGGCAGTGAAGGAATTCTGGGATCCTTTCCTGCTGGATCTAGATAAGGCGTCGGACGAAATGCTGTCGTACAAAGCCGGCATTCCCACCGGACAGAAATGCGAAAAATGCGGCCAGGGTGAATTGCTCGAGCGCATCAGCCGACACGGCTTCTTCCTGGGCTGCGATCGCTATCCCGATTGCGATTTCATCAAGGATCTTTCGCCTGAACTTCCCGCCGACGACGGCGAAGTGAAAATCGAGTATTGCGATAATTGTGGCAAGGAAATGGCCATCAAGCGGGGCCGCTTCGGCGTGTTCCTCGCCTGTACCGGCTACCCGGACTGCAAAACCACGCGTCGCTTGGTCAGTGGAACGCGTACCGCGCGCCAGCCGGATGTCCGCCTCGATGAGAAATGCCCCCTCGACGAAGGCCAGCTTCTCCAGCGTCAAGGCCGCTTCGGCGATTTCATCGGTTGTGAAAATTATCCCAAATGCAAATACACGCGCCCCATCACGCTTGGTATCAAGTGCCCGAAGTGCAACCAAGGCGAATTTGTCCGCCGCGGTACAGCCAAAGGGCGCGGACGCGGCAGAATATTCTTCGGCTGCAGCCGCTATCCCGATTGCGATTACACTTCGCCGCACGAGCCACTCAACGAGCCATGCCCGAAGTGCGGCGCTCCTTTCATCGTCGAGAAGCGCAGCAAGGCCGGCCATTTCCGTTCCTGCGTAAAAGAAGGCTGCGACTGGGAAGTCGAAGCTCTTTCGGAATCCTCAGGTCCGCCTGTCGCTACCTCATCTCCCGCGGCTCCCTTCGTGCATCCGCAAGAGCCCCAAAACCATCTCGCCCCGGTGAAATCCTGAGGGCATTTTTCGCGGCAAAATCCAAGCCGGCTGCAGTACCTTGCAGCCCGCTTATACGATCTATTCAAAATTAAAATGCCTTTAATGCGGTCGTAAGAGTGAAACTGTTATGACGCTTGTACAGGCACCGGCACTGCGGGCGGTTGGGTCCTTCGGGGCTCTTGCCGCATCCAATTTGCATAAGAATGCCCAGGATGCATTTCGCAATCCTAGCCGCTTTTAACCAAGGAGTGTTTTTACCCATGAGCGAGAAACCTCTAAAGCATTATTTATTTGTAAGCGATTTTGACCAGACGCTGACGTTCAACGACTCCGGTTACGTCCTCAGCGAAATCGTGGGCATTCCCACCGAAGAATTCGAGCGCAAAGCCGCCGGCATGGCAAAGCTGAATCTGGTCCAACAAGGCGCGGAACTCGCTTACCTCCTGCTGCACGATCCTGAATTCAAGTCCCGAGTTCGCAAGGAGCATCTCTTCGAGGTGGGGAAACGAATTCGCCTGAAAGACAATATTGCGCTCTTGGACGAAATTCTCGATCACGGCATCGATGGATTTCATGTCGATTTCTCAATCGTTTCTGCTGCGCCCGTCGAGGTGATCCAGTCCGCCTTGGAAGGAATGATTCCTGCGGATCGCATTTACGGAACAGAATTCCAATACAACGCTTCCGGTGAAATCGATTCGATTCTCCGCGCTCGCGCAGGTTACGGGAAGGTCGCCATACTGGATCAGCTCCAGGCAGATCTCAAGATAGGCCCGGACCACGTCATTTACGCCGGCGACGGAAATTCCGATATCCACGTCATGCTGCACGTCAATGCTCGCGACGGGTTCACCATCGCCGTTTCGGAAACCAAGCATGTGGCGCATATCGCCAGGCGAACAGTGCTGGGCAATAACGCGATTGTCGTCTTGGTGCCGATTCTGGAAAAAATTGCGGGATGGCAGCGTCCGGAAATTCGCAAGTTCCTGGAATCCTACGGATTCTTGATTCAAGAGTGGGACCGCGTGCGGACCGACTGGCTCACGTTGCGCCCGGCTGGTACCGGGTCCGCGCACGCGGCCATTGCCGGCTAACGCCGCAGTTTTGCCCGTGCGACGCGGTTGCCCGGCTGCAGTCGTAAAGTGTCGCCCACCAACGGAACGGGCTGGGGATGCATAGGGGGCTCTTGTTGGTTCAGTGCTTAGTTCTATATATCGTATATGATTTCAGCGAACAGGAAGCGACCTGCGCAGCGGTGCCGGGTTTATAATCTGCCGGGGACCGAGTAGCCGAATGAAACAGCACATCGAACATTTCGTAAAATATTTGCTCTACGAGCGAAATGCTTCGCCGCAAACGATCCGAAGCTATCGCAACGATCTCGAGTTGCTCCAGCAATTCCTTACTCCGCCCGGTGAAGCGACCATGCCGCTCGGCGAATTGGACCATCGTGTCGTGCGCGAATTCGTAAGTTGGCTTTACGACCGCAAGATGCAGAAAGCTTCTGTCGCGAGGAAACTCGCCGCTCTGCGAACGTTTTTTAAATTTTGCATACGCGAGAAAATTACCAAAAACAATCCAGCGTCACTGGTAAGCACCCCCAAAATTCCCAAGCGCGTGCCGCGGGTCTTGACTGCGGAAGAGCTAAACGGTTTTCTCGACTCTTTGCCCGGCGGCGCCTCCGGCAAAAAAGCGCCCGCCCGGCAAAAGCATCATAGCGAGGCGGACGCAAAACTGATTCCGTGCCGCGATCGCGCAATTCTTGAGCTGCTGTATGCTTCGGGATTACGCGTAAGCGAGCTCGTCGGCCTCACGGTTGGCAGCCTGGACCGCGCGGGGCAAATGCTTCGGGTCCTCGGCAAAGGCCGCAAGGAACGCGTGGTGCCCTACGGCGCGAAGGCGCAGCAGGCGCTCGAGGCGTATTGGCCTTTGCGCAGCAAGTTGCTGACGCAACCGCGCACGAAGCCCAGTCCCGAAGCCGTGTTCCTGAATCATCGCGGTGGCCGGTTGAGCTCCAAGTCCATTCGCCATATCGTGAAGAGCTACGCGCGGCTCGCCAATGTGAACTGGAATCTGCATCCGCATTCGTTGCGCCACGCCTTCGCCACCCATCTGCTAGCCGATGGTGCTGACCTGCGCGCCATTCAGGAACTGCTCGGCCACGTTTCTCTAACCTCAACGCAGCGGTACACGCAGGCGAGTATCGAACAGCTCATGGCGGTGTACGACAAAGCTCATCCGCACGCGTAATTTCCAGCCGTAGTCTCCCGCTTCCGCACCGGACACCCGCGCACATCAATCGCGGTGGCAAGATCGCGGCGCTTTCGCGCGTTTGAAAACCAGCGGGCGTCCGCTTGTCGCGAATTGCCTGATACATTTTTTATTTCCGGAACCGACCTGCTAAATATTTAGGGTGAGAGAAGTTTCAGGGATGAAGCCGTCCATGCTGTCCGATGAAGTGCGCGCGGGCGGGATCGGCATCTTTGCGCGGTCTACCGGATTGTAAAGCGTGTCGCGCTCTACCGGGACGCGGCCTGCCGCGCGGATCAGGCGCTCGAGCTCGGCGCGAGACATATGCTCGGGAGTGGTTGCGCCGGCGTCGTGATAGATTTTTTCTTCCACTACCGTTCCGTCGAGATCGTTCGCGCCAAAGCGCAAAGCCACTTGTGCGATGCGCGGCGTGAGCATGATCCAGTAGGCTTTGATGTGATCGAAATTATCGAGCAGCAGACGCGAGCAGGCCATCGCTTTCAGATCGTCGAAGCCCGTGGGATTGGGGATGTGCGATAGACCGGTGTTCGCCGGATGGAACGCGAGGGGGATGAAAGCGACGAAACCGTGCGTTTTGTCCTGGGTGTCGCGAAGCTGGATCAAGTGGTCCACGCGCTCTTCGTTCGTTTCGATATGGCCGTAAAGCATGGTGGCATTCGAGCGCAGCCCGATTTCGTGCGCGGTGCGAGCGATTTGCAGCCACATCTGTCCGCTCACTTTGTGGTCGCAGATAATTTTCCGTACGCGCGGATGAAAAATTTCAGCGCCGCCGCCGGGTAGTGAGTCGACTCCCGCTTCTTTCATGTCCAGCAGAGTGTCGCGGATGGATTTTTTTGAAATGCGCGCGTAGTAGCCTACCTCAACCATGGTGAACGCTTTCAGGTGGACTTGGGGGAAGCGCTGCTTCAAGCCGCGAATTAATTGCAAATAGTATTCGAAGGGCAAATCCGGATGCAAGCCGCCGACGATGTGGAATTCCGTGGCGCCTTCGGAAACTCCTTGGGCGGCGCGCTGCCAGATTTCGTCGAGGGCGAAAGTGTAAGCGCCGGTAGCCTCGGGCGACCGTCCAAAGGCGCACAGTTTGCAATGCGCCACGCAGACATTGGTGGGATTGATGTGGCGATTGACGTTGAAATAGGTGACGTTTCCGTGGCGTTTTTCGCGGACATAATTTGCGAGCCAGCCAACGCCGAGCAAGTCATGCGATTGATAGAGGGCGAGACCGTCGTCAGCGGAGAGGCGTTCGCCAGCGAGAACTTTGTGCGCGATCGGATCGAGGCGCGGGTCCCGGAAGGCAGGGAGCGTTTGGGCGTTGAGTTGTAATCCTGTGGCCATTGGATCGTTAGTTCCTTCCTCTAAACCCCGCCCGGCGACCCTTCATGCCTGCGGGTAAAGGGGCGGCCGCTACAAAAGCTCCGGCTCTTGCGACCGGTGCTGCACACTGGCGAAAAGCCAATGGATTGCTTCGGCAAGAGTCGGTCATGGGCGCACGACCGCGGCGCCCCAGAATAATAGGAACAACAAACTAATATAGCCATTCACGGTGAAAAACGCAGCATTCATTTTGCTGAGATCGTTGGGTTTTAGGAGGGAATGCTCATAGGCCAGCAGGGTTGCTACGACCGCGATTCCGGCCCAGGCGGGCCAGCCAAGTTGGAAGCTGAAGGCCAGCCAAGCGAGCAACGCGACCATCACGATGTGCATGGCGCGCGCAATCAGTAAAGCTTGGGGAATGCCGAATTTCTTCGGAATGGAGCACAGGCCGGCGGCCTTGTCGAATTCCACGTCCTGACAGGCGTAGAGAACGTCGAAGCCGCCGACCCAGAGCGTGACCGCGGCGCAGAGAATCAGCATGCGCCAGTCCAGCGAGCCGCGGATTGCAATCCAGGCGGCAGCCGGAGAAATTCCCAGACAAAAGCCGAGGACGATGTGCGACCAGGAGGTGAAGCGTTTGGTATAGGAATACGCAAAAAGTATGGCGAGCGCGAGAGGAGAAAGTTTTAAGGCGAGCGGATTGAGTTGCCACGCGGCGATGACCAGGAGCGCGGAAGCCAAGCAAGTAAAGATCCAGGCGAAGCCGACGGAAAGTTCGCCTTTCGGCAGAGCGCGGTTTGCGGTGCGCGGGTTATTCGCGTCGTAGCGTAAGTCGGCGATGCGGTTGATGGTCATGGCAGCGGAGCGCGCACCGACCATGGCCACGATAATCCAGAGAATTTGCCGCCAAGTTGGAAGGCCGCCACCGACCCGGGCGGCGAGCAGCGCGCCCACTAATGCGAAGGGGAGGGCGAAGATGGAGTGCTCGAATTTGATCATCTCCAGGACGGTGTGCACGCGGCTTTTTGTCATCGCAATTTACGCCCAATTGCTAAATCGCCAATCTGCATTCCGGCCTCGGTTAGAGTTTTTTCCGGTGTTTGTTTTCTGGCACTCACGTCGAATCCTGTTTGTGGATCCCGACCGGTCAGAAGCGGTCTAGACCACTTGCCAAAACCGGCGCGGTCGTTTCGCTCCCACCGGCTTGGCAAACTTTGTCAAAAATAATGACAATGGACGCTAGCACTTCTGTCGGGAAAAACACAAGCGGTAGAGTCGGCGTGTACCGCTACCAAGATTTCGTGTGCAAAAGACCAGGGTGCAGCCGGCGGCCAGAGTTCCGTCGAGACCAGCCTGCAACCTACTGATATCAGGCCCACTATAGTTCTTGACAACTACATTGCTATATGCGATAAGCATATCGCGTATTGTAATATGACGCTGGGCGAGAAAATCCGGCATTTAAGGACGGTGGAGGGAAACCTGCGCGGGCTTGAACGGGCTTTGACGCAGGCCGAAGTGGTGGAGCTGGTCAGACGGGAATTGCGCAAAAAGATCAGCCAATCGTACTTGTCGCAGATTGAAAGCGGGGCGCGGCCCCATCTGACGCAAGCCACGCGTCAGTTGCTGGCGCGCTTTTTCAAGGTGCATCCGGGATTCCTGTTGGACGATATTCCCGGGTTTCAAACTGGTCTGGGATCGGCATTAAGAATTGAAGACGCCAAGATCGATTCGTTGCTGTACGCGGCAGCGGAGAATTTTCCGGACGATCCGGAATTTGGACGTACTCTGCAGGCGATCGCGGATTATTCAGATACGCGAAAATCGTTACTGCTGCTTGGTGAAATTTTGAAGGTTCCAGGACTGGCCGATCACTTATACGACGTGTTGAAGACAGGGCCGAGTGCACCCGCACGTGCTTGAAGCTGGGAGGAAATCGCCATGACGCTTGCGGATTTTTATTTGATCTGCTTCGCGCTGGGCTTTTCGCTGTGTTTGCTGTCGTTTGTGTTCAGCGGCTTGCACGTGCACTTGCCGTTCAAATGGCACGCAGGGAGCGTCTCGGCGCCTCACGGCATGTTGCGCGGAGCCCCCCATGCGGGAGCGGCCCCCCGCGCTCCTGGTTCCGCCGCCCTTTCCTGGGTTAATCCGTCAACGCTTTTTGCGTTCCTAGCCTGGTTCGGGGGGACTGGCTATTTGCTGACGCAGTATTACCGGGTCTGGTTTCTCCTGGCGCTCGGGTTAGCGATTGTTGCCGGGTGGGCGGGAGCGGCGATCGTGTCCTGGTTCCTGGTGAAGGTTTTGTTGCCGCACGAAACGATATTGCGGGACTCAGATTACGAGCTGGTGGGCACGGTGGCAAAAGTTAACAGCCCGATTCGCGAAGGGGGAATAGGCGAGATTATTTTTTCCCAAGCAGGCGTGAGACGTTGCGCAGGGGCGCGCATGGAAGACGGTAGACCGCTAGAAAAAGGACGGGAAGTGGTGATCGCGAGGGTGGAGAAAGGGATCGCATACGTAGCGCCGTGGGAGGAATGGTCGAACTGAGCGCCAAACGGCAGGCGGCCGTGAAGGTGAGACTGAAAGTTCAAGGTGGGAGGCTGACAAATTTTTAGGAACGTGGGACCCCCGGAATCATTTTGAAATTTGATGAACGAGGAGGGATACCGTGCACGCAGCGACCGGAGTTTGGGTGATTGTTGGGCTGATGGCGTTGGGACTGGTATTTCTGATGTCGATGTTTGCGTCGATGTTTCGGAAAGCAGGGCCGCACGAAGCGCTGATCGTGTACGGATTTCGCGGGACGCGCATCGTGAAGGGGGGAGGCACTATCATTTTCCCCATGGTGGAGAATTATAAGGAACTGTCGCTCGAGCTGATGTCGTTCGACGTGGCCCCACAACAGGACCTGTACACCAAACAAGGCGTGGCGGTGACGGTGGAGGCGGTGGCGCAGATAAAGGTGAAATCTGATCCCGAATCCATACGTACAGCCGCTGAGCAGTTTT
>Ga0307477_10000469_pt1 | contig 44282 bp, 47 predicted proteins | sample atmos_gasesECM2C_FD_203316 | JGI IMG/M metagenome (GOLD analysis project Ga0307477, IMG submission 203316) | Hardwood forest soil microbial communities from Morgan-Monroe State Forest, Indiana, United States - atmos_gasesECM2C_515 | ecosystem: Environmental > Terrestrial > Soil > Temperate... | reverse complement strand
CGTTCTAACCAACTGAACTACGTCCCCGCTGATGTGCTGCTTGCGGATGGTGGGCAGTGTCCGATTCGAACGGACGACCTTTCGGGTGTAAACCGAATGCTCTAACCGCTGAGCTAACCGCCCTTACAAATTCATGCTACAGCAAGCGGCGCGAAGCGTCAACGCGCACGCCGAGGACGCGCTTTTGCCGCGGCCAACCGGCTTGGCTTCCCGAGGGTTTTTTCGCGCGGTCGCAACCCTCTTTCTTGCACTTTGTTGGGCCAGTCAGTAAACTGCTTGTTTCATTGCATCACTGGGGACGCGCAGAGCATGCTGCTCAACCGGGATTTCGTGGGACACATGGCCTCGGAAGTAGTAAAAAAGCTGGTCGAAGGAAACCTCATCGAGACGAAAGCCGCCGATGCGCTCACGCAGCGGCTCCGCATGACCATGCTCGAGGAGTTGGGCGTCGAAGACCGCATCAACGAGGAAGCCCGCCAAATTCTCATCCAACATCAGGATGAAATGCGCCGCACGGGCGCTTCCTATCAGGAGATGTTCAAGAAGGTGAAAGCGCAGCTCGCTCGCGACCGCAAGCTGATTTTGCGCTGAAGGGATTTTCCGACCATTTATGCGAATCAGCCGCGAAAAAATTGTCCGCATCTCCCACAAAGCAATGGACGTCCTCGTTGCCAGTGACGAAGTCGAATTCGTCGAGGATCGCGACACTATCCGCCAAACAATCGTTTTGATCCTCACGGAAACGCTCCGCGAGGAAGAAAAGGCCGAAGCCGAAGTCCGCAAACGGATCACTTCTCAAAAGAAAGAAATCGCGGAAGGTAGCGAGGAGTGGGACGTTCTCTACCGCAAGTATTACGCCGAAGAGCTCCGGCGCATGGGCATCGCGGCTGCTCCCGAAGAGCAGCACCACCAGCACCGCCGCTACTAATTTCCCCGGCTTTCTTCCGATTTTCCCAATAGGAAATGAAAAAGGGCGGCACATTGGCCGCCCTCTTCATCACCAGTATTCTTTCAAACCGCTCACGGAGAATCCGGCCGGCGCTTTAACGTTGGCCGGTCGTCGTCACCGCTACCCGAATCCGTGCCGGGCTGCGTCTTTGTCTTGTCCGACTGCTCCGTCTTCGTCCGCAGAGTCGGCTTACTCGGTCCATTGTCCTGCGCTTTCCGCGAAAACATAATATTCCGCAACCGCCCCTTCACGGTATCAAACTCCGACGTCGTGACGATGTATTCCTGGCGCGCGGGCAAAATTCGCGCGATTTCTTTCTGCGTGGCCTCGATGCGGTCCGGGGTAGGCGGATGCGTTGCAAAGACCTTGGGGATCGTCCCCGCGTGCCGTTTTTCGTCCGCCTGGATGCGCTCGAAGAAAGTCACATAAGAGTTGGGGTCGTACCCGGCCTTGTACATATACTGCAGGCCAAGATAATCCGCTTCGCGCTCGGCGTCCCGGCTGAACTTCAGGAAGGTCAAAGGAATCGCGAGGTTTATGCCCTGGTACAGGGCATATCCTGCCAAGCTGTAGGGGATGAAAATCATCGCCGGGATGGATGCCAATTGCATGAGTTCGCCTTTGGTAGCCTGCTTCGTGCCGTGCCTGGCAGTCACGTGAGAAATCTCGTGCGCCATAACCCCAGCCAGTTCTGACTCTTCCTGCGCCCTCAGGACCAGTCCGCTATTGACGTAGAAAAACCCGCCGGGAAGGGCGAACGCGTTCACTTCGTCTGAATCGATCACTTTGATCGTAAAGGGAACTCGCGCGTCGGAGTTCCGGACCAGGTTTTGTCCCACGCGATTGACGTATTCGGTGACCACCGGATCATCAATCATCTTGGATGACTTTTCTACTTCCTGGGCGAGCTGCTTGCCGAGGGCGATCTCTTTTTCCAGAGAATAGAAGTTGACGCCCTTGCCGACGTTGCGATTCCCTATGGCTTCAACGTCCTCTTTCGAATTCTTCGGATTGACCGTGTCCGGTTGCGCAACGGGCGCTTGTGGCCTTACCTGAGTGGGTGGGGCCGTCGCCTGCTTCGCAGGATCCGAGGTTGGGGGCGGGCTCTGCGGTACGGCAAGTGCCGGGCAAACTGCCAGCGCTCCGGCCAACGTCAATCCTGTCGCTTTTCGGATAATGGAAACCATGGCGGTCACCTCTGCCTGCCAGCCATTATACACCCCATCCTCGGCCGGGTAGCTTTAACCTTCATCCACTTCGATGTGCTGGACGGGAATATGGTTTCCTCACCGCACCAACAACGGCAGTCGTTTGGAAGTGAACTGGGGGCAGGAGAATTACCCGCCCCCGACATGGCTATAACGCACGCGTGTTACCGGCTCATTGGGCCGCTGGCAAGGAGCAGATTGCTGAAGCGGGTTGTGAGCGGTCGAACCGGCGTCGAAACTGCACTCGGGAACAGGTTGACACCCTCCCGCCGCCACTCTACATTCAAGGTCTGCATTATGAGCGCCCCCAAGATTCAAATTGGCCAACTCTGGAAGCAAGACGGGACTGGTGACATCTACCTGGTGACCCGTATCTACTCGGAAGCGCTCAATACGATGGTCATTCTCCGGAAGTCCGGCTCCGAGAAGGAAGCCCACACTCGAGTCAGAGTAGAACGTACTCCCAAAGGCCAGACAATCCCCGGCTTTTCTCCCGCCATGGATAACGAGAAATACTAGCCGCCAGTGGGCCTGCTAGATCGATCGCACATCCAATTTCACGATATCCTCGACCTTCAAGAGCTCTTTTTGGAAAAACGGCTCACCGTACTTCACCCCGATCAATTGGCCGTGATGCCTCGCCAATTGGTTCATTTCTTCCTCGAGGCGATCGATCGCCAGGAAGACCTTGCTGCTCTTTTCACTCTTTTTCGTCCGAAACTGTGACCGAAAAGCGAAAATCGCGCGGCGCCGCTGTTCGTATTGCTGCGTGATGTCCACGACAAAGGTGGGCCGCACGGTTGCAAAGGCCGTCGAGTACAAAATCTTGTACGGGCGATGCGGCTCGCCATGGAGCGGCAACTGTTTCAGCCCTGCCAGGAAACAGCCCTCATAGCCCAGTGTTGAAGCGTTGTAATGATCGGGATGCCGCGCCTCCCAATAGGGCAGGATGACCGTTTTCGGCTGGAGCTGGCGAATCACCGACGCTAAGCGCAGCTTGTGCTGACGCGTTGGTTGCACGTCCGAGTCCGGCACGCCGAGCGTCTCGCGCCACTTCACGCCGAGCAGCTTCGCCGCTTTCGCCGCTTCTTTCGCTCGCGTTTCAGGAGTTCCTCGCGTCCCCATCTCGCCCGCGGTCAAGTCCAGGATGCCGGTCTTGTACCCTCGCTGCGCCATCTTCAGCAGCGTGCCGCCGCAACTCAGTTCCACGTCATCCGGGTGCGCTGCAATCGCCAACAAGTCCAGTTTCATTCTCGCTCTCCTTGGCTCGCCAATTCTAACAGGGCTACCCGACGGTGCGGCAATGCGAGCCCCACAGGGATGTGTTACCTTTCGATGCGCGAACATGTCGCCATCATCGCCAGCGCTTCAGAACGATTCGCTCCGAGGCAGCGTCGCACTCGTTACCGGCGCCGCGAAACGCCTGGGCCGCTCCATCGCTCTCCACCTTGCCGAAGAAGGTGCCGACGTCGTCATCCACTATCGCGCTTCGCGACCCGAAGCGGAGGATGCAGTGGCCCAAATCAAGAAACTGGGCCGGCGCGCGATCGCTTTGCATGCGGACTTGAGTAGGGTGTTCGAAATCAAGCGGCTGTTTGAGGATACGGCGCAAAACTTTGGGCGGCTGGACATCCTGGTGAATAGCGCTGCGAACTTTCTACACACGAAGATCGAAACCACGACGGAGCAAATCTGGGACGCGTCGCTGGACTCCAATCTTAAAGCGCCGTTCTTTTGCTCCCAGGCTGCCGCTCCCCTCCTGAAGCAGACCGGCCGCGGCGTCATCATCAACTTCTCCGATGTCGGCGGGCTGCTCGCCTGGCCCGGCTACATTCCCCATTGCGTCTCCAAAGCAGGCATCGTCATGCTCACACGTTGTCTGGCGAAAGCGCTGGCCCCTGAAATTCGCGTCAACGCCATCGCACCCGGCACCATCACGATGCCCGGCGATCCACCCGAAATGGAAGCCGACTTCATCAAACGCGCCCCGCTCCATCGCTCCGGCAAGCCCCTCGATGTGGCCGCCGCCGTTTCCTTCCTCATTCATTCGGAGTTTATGACCGGCCAACTCCTTGTCCTCGATGGCGGCCGCACTCTCTAGCAACAAGCGCTCCAGTCCGCTTGTGCACAGATTCTCCGGGCGGTGTATCCTATTCTCTTGAATCCTTTCAACACGCGCTCTTGGCGGGCGCAGTGAGCAGGATTCCTCGCAGAATAGGGGCCAACCGCAGTTATGGATAACGAAACATCGACGCAACACCACGGCCTGGACGACGTAGAAGTCCAGGAATGGCTGGAATCGCTCGATTCCGTCCTGGAATCCAGCGGCCCCGAGGTCGCCGCCGAAATTCTCGAGCGCCTTCGTGCGCATGCCACCGTCGAGGGCATCGACCTTCCGTTCACCGCCAACACTCCTTACGCCAACACGATTCCCGTGCGGCTTCAGCCGCTTTTTCCCGGCGACCAGGAGCTCGAGCGCCGCATCAAGAGCCTCATACGTTGGAACGCTCTGGCCATGGTCGTGCGCGCTAATCGCGTCGAGCACAACATTGGCGGCCACATTTCCACCTACGCATCCGCTGCCACGCTTTACGAAGTCGGCTTCAATCATTTTTTCCGCGCCCGCACCGAGGAATTTGAAGGCGACACAGTCTACTTCCAGGGCCACGCCGCTCCCGGAATCTACGCGCGCGCCTTCCTCGAAGGCAGGCTTTCTGCCCAACAGCTTGAAAATTTCCGCCGTGAACTGAAGCCCGGCGGCGGCCTCTCTTCCTATCCGCATCCTTGGCTGATGCCCGACTTCTGGGAATTTCCAACCGTCTCGATGGGTCTCAGTCCGTTGATGGCCATCTATCAGGCGCGCTTCAATCGCTACCTCGAAGACCGCGGCCTCAAGCCCGTCACCGATGCCAAGGTCTGGGCCTTCATCGGCGATGGCGAAACCGACGAGCCCGAATCGCTTGGCGCCATCACGCTAGCCTCGCGCGAAAAGCTCGATAACCTCATCTTCGTCGTCAACTGCAACCTGCAGCGCCTCGACGGCCCCGTCCGTGGCAACGGTCAGATTATTCAGGAACTCGAATCCGCCTTCCGCGGCGCGCGCTGGAACGTCATCAAAGTTTTTTGGGGCAGCGAATGGGATCCCATTCTCGAGCGCGACACCGAGGGCCTGCTCGTCAAGCGCATGGGCGAGTTGGTGGACGGCGAATACCAGAAGTTGGTCGTGTCCTCCGGCGCCTATGTCCGCGAACATTTCTTCGGCAGCGATCCCCGGCTCTTGCAGCTTGTCGAGCCGCTTCCCGATGAAGCGCTGCGCCGCTTGCGCCTGGGCGGCCACGACCCTCGCAAGGTATATGCCGCGTACAAGGCTGCGGTCGACCACAAAGGCTCGCCAACCGTAATTTTGGCGCGCACCATCAAGGGCTACGGCCTCGGGGAAGCGGGCGAAGGCAAAAACGTCACGCACCAGCAGAAAAAGCTCAATGAAGACGAGTTGCGCGAATTCCGCTCGCGCTTCGGCATTCCGCTCAGCGACGAAGACTGCATCGAAGTTCCGTTTTATCGCCCCGCGGAAGACAGCGCTGAAATTCAGTATTTGCGCGCGCGTCGTGAAGCGCTTGGCGGCTACGTCCCGAAGCGCAGCGTCCGTTCAAAGCCCATTGCCGCCGACCATGACGAATTGTTTAAGGAATTTTTCGAAGGCAGCGACGGCAGGGAAGTCTCAACGACGATGGCCTACGTCGGGATGCTGCGGAAAATGCTCCGCGACCCCGAAATCGGCAAACTGATTGTGCCCATCGTTCCCGACGAAGCGCGCACCTTCGGCATGGAATCTCTTTTCCGAACCGTTGGAATTTATTCCAGCGTTGGTCAGCGTTACGAACCCGTGGACGTAAACACGCTGCTCTATTACAAGGAAGCTCGTGACGGCCAAATCCTCGAAGAGGGAATTACCGAAGCAGGCTCGATGGCCTCCTTCATTGCAGCGGGCTCTGCCTACGCCACCCACGGCATCAATACGATTCCGTTCTTCATTTATTACTCGATGTTTGGTTTCCAGCGCATCGCCGATTTCATTTGGGCCGCGGCGGATATGCGCACGCGGGGCTTTTTGCTGGGCGGCACCGCCGGCCGCACCACTCTCTCCGGCGAAGGGCTTCAGCACCAGGACGGCAACAGCCACGTCTTGGCGCTCCCCGTTCCGAATCTTCGCGCCTACGATCCCGCGTTCGCCTACGAACTCGCCGTGATTCTTCAGGATGGCATCCGCCGCATGTATAAGGACGGCGAAAGCATCTTCTACTACATCACCCTCATGAACGAGCCCTACGCCATGCCCCCCATGCCCACTGGGGTGAAGGATGGCATCTTGAAGGGTATGTACCGCTATCGCGCTTCCGCCAACAAGAAGTCCAAGCTTCGCGCTCAGCTTTTCGGCAGTGGCTCGATCCTCAACGAAGCGTTGCGCGCGCAGGAAATCCTCGAGGAAAAATACGGCGTGGCCGCCGACGTCTGGAGCGTCACCAGCTACAAAGCGCTCTACACTGACGGGAACGAAGCTGAACGTTGCAACCGCTTGCACCCTGCGGAAAAGCCGCACGTACCGTACGTTACCCAATGCCTCTCCGATGCCCCCGGAGTGCTCGTCGCCGCTTCCGATTATCTGAAGACCTTGCCCAACATGGTGAGTAAGTGGATGCCGCGCCGCCTCGCTGGCCTCGGCACCGATGGCTTCGGCCGCAGCGAAGGCCGCGCCGCATTGCGCGACTTCTTCGAGGTCGATGCGCGTTTCATCGCAGTCGCCACTCTTCACGAGCTCCTTACCGATGGCAAAATCGAGCGTTCCATCCTCGACAAAGCTATCAAGGACCTCGGCATCAACCCCGACAAACCCAACCCGGTCGTTTCTTAGGCCAAGAGCGTGACAGGTAAGCCCGCTTGTCCTCTTTGCTAACTTTCCAAAATCTCCGCCGGCTTAATTCGCCCCGTCGCCAGATTTGCAACTAGCCGCGCATTCGCCGGCAGAAAATCATAATCGCAGAGCTCGCGCGGCAAGACCCAATGCACCTGCTCGAACGCTTTCGGCGTGACGTCTCCTTCTGCGATTTCCGCCGCGAAGAATCGAATTTCCAGCTCCTCGATCGTTTCCGCGTACTTGTGCGTCACGCGAGCGATCTCCACGCTCTTCCGCAGCGTCACGCCAAGCTCTTCTCGCAACTCACGCGCCAGTGCCGCTTCTGCAGTCTCCCCCTTTTCCATCTTTCCCCCGGGAAACTCCCACTTCAGCGGAGACGTATCCTCCCGCCGCCGCTGGCCGATCAGCAGCCGGCGGTCTCCCCGCTCGATCACTGCCACAACCACCACTTTCATCTCTCTGCGTCCCCGGTGCCTCCGCGTTGTCCGTCTTTCCGACTACCATGCAGACTGCTATCTCGCGAGTGCAGCGTTTTCCAGAGTTCTTCTGCTCCCTTGACCAACGGCGGCCCGGGCGTGTTCAAGAGTTCGTCGCGCACGACGTAGACGCGCTTCTCACGCACCGCGGGCACATCGCGCCAGGCATTCACACCGTACGTCTGCCGCGGGTCCGCCTTGGCTCCTGTCGCCGCCCAGGCGAGAACAATCACTTCTGGTCGCGCCGCCGCAACTTGCTCTTCGCTCACTTTCTCCCCTGCAGGAACCACCATTTCTCCGCCGCAAATCTCCACGAGTTCCGCCACCCAGGGCGGGGAGCTGATCCGCGGATTCGGCCATGCCTCGCAGTACACCGGAACGCGGCGCTTCTTGCCGTGCGATTTGGCCGCGACGCGCGCAAATACCTTCTTCATCTTTTTCACGAGCTGTTCCGCCGCGTTCGCACGCCCCACAATACCGCCCAACAGTCGGATGTCGTTCCCCACATCCGCGAGCGTTCGCGGATTCATCGCCAGAAAATTCAGCGGCTGTTCCAGCAACTTGGCTACGGTTTCTTGCTTGAAAGGCACCGACCCAATCACCAGTGTCGGCCTCAGCGAAAGGATGTCTTCGATCGCTTCCATCCTCCAACAGTCGCCCAGTTTCGGTAGCCCGCCCACTGGCGCAACGTCCGCGCACCACTTCGTCACGCCCACCAGTGTTTTTTTCGCCCCGATCGCGCACAAAATCGACGTCGCGCTCGGCGCCAGCGACACAATCCGCAATTCGCTCTTTCGAATCCGCTTCTTCATGACCAACTGAGAATAGCAGACACAGAGTTCGCTGAAGAGCAAACACAAACTAGTCGCATTGACTCCTTTGCGGCAGTATGTTTGACTTCGCTTTCACTTTTCGCAGGAGGCCCCACGTGCGCTTTATCCGTTTGATATTGGTGCTGTCGTTTGCACTCCCGCTCGCAGCGCAGACTCCCCCCGCAAAGCCGGATGTCGTCCGCTATCACGCAACCATTGATGCCGTGAAATACGTCTACGGCGTTGCTCCGCCTGTTGCCCGGCTTCACCCTGGAAACATTCTCGAAGCCAACTCTCTCGATTGCTTCGGCAACGCCATTAAGAAACCCGGCGACACGCTCGCGCTCGCGAAGGGCGACAACCCGCTCACCGGCCCGTTTTTCATCGAAGGCGCTGAGCCTGGCGACACGCTCGCCGTCCGCATCCTCGATTTACAAGTAGACAGCGACCAGGGCATCGGCGCGTTTGCTCCGGGGTTCGGCGCGCTCAACGAAACGAACTACACTCCCATGCTTCATCCGCCTCTGCCCGAAAAAATCTGGTTCTACCCCATCGATCACGCCGACAACACCGGAACGTTTCAGGCGCTCGACTCCAGCTACAAAGTGAAGATTCCTCTACATCCTTTTCTAGGCTGCATCGGCGTTGCTCCCGCGAATGGAGAAGCCCGCAGCTCCATCGTTCCTGCCGAATTCGGCGGCAATATGGACGCGCCGGAAGTTTCCGCCGGCAACACGCTCTATCTTCCCGTTAACGTTTCCGGCGCCTTGCTTTATTTCGGCGACGGCCACGCCGTAATGGGCGATGGCGAAATTGCCGGCACCGCCATCGAAGTTCCCTTGCGCGCACGTCTGCAAGTAGATGTCGTGAAAGGGAAGCACACCGGCTGGCCGCGCTTCGAAAACGACAAGGAAATCATGTCCGCAGGAATTTATCGTCCGGTGGACGACGCGCTGCGCATCGCCTTCACCGAGCTTGTCGCCTGGATTCACGCGGACTATGGCCTATCGGAGCTTGATGCCTACGAGTTGCTATCCCAGGTGGGCAAAATTCATCTAACCGAAATGGTTGATCCCAACTATGTAGTGATCGCTTCCGTCGAAAAGACATTCCTACCGCCCAAAAGAAATTCGTCCAACTGAGCCGTCGGCCAGCGCTCACTGATTGCGGCACCACGTCAGGGCACGGTTTCAGTCTTTGGCACCAAATACTACCCAGTTGTCATCCTGAGACCATCCGATGAGGATGGGCGAAGGATCTCAGCCGGTGACGGTATGCGCCCGACGGATGCGTGAGGGATTACTTTTCTTCTGCTCGCGTTGAAGATTGCCGTTTGGATTGCGATACTGTGACCGATGTTCAGCGAAGCCGTTCTCGATCATTTCCGTAATCCGCGCAACGCCGGCGAACTCCCTGACGCGACCGCCATCGTGGAAGTGACCAATCCCGTTTGCGGCGACATCCTCAAGCTTTTTGCCCGGCTTGAAAACGGGCGCATCGCCGAAGTTCGCTTTCTCTGCCGCGGCTGCACCACCGCAATCGCTTGCGCCTCGCTCCTCACCGAGCAGCTTAAGTCGCGTTCTCTTTCCGAACTTCGTTCCATTACGCCGGAGTCTCTCTCCAAAACTCTCGGAGGACTCCCGGCCGCCACGTTTCACGGCGCCCAGCTCGCCGCTGACGGCCTCTCTGCGCTGCTCAAGAAACTCGCCTGAGTTCACCGCCGGTCCATTCGCCCCGTAGCGCGTTGCAGCGTCTCCGGGTCATTCAGATTCAGCAGGCATCCTTCCTCATCCGTGAGCACTTCAGCGACCTCTCCGGCATGCGCCCACACGACCGCGCGCGCACCTTTATCTGCCGGCGCGCTCAGCAATTCGTCGTACACGGCCGCCGAAAAGATCACCGGATGCCCTCGCCGCCCCTCATGCACCGGCACGACAATGGGCGCGTGCGTCGCCTCAAATCTGGTGATCAATTCCGCAATGAGTGCCGCCGTGACCAGCGGATGATCCACCAGGCACACCAGCATTCCCTCCGTTCCCGCGGGCAAACTCCGCAGCGCCGCCTGGATGGAACTCAATTGGCCCTTCGCCCAGTCAGGGTTGATCACGATCTCGTCAGCCGCCAAGGCCACTTCTTTGGCAATCGGCTCTGCGTGCGCTCCCAGCACGACGCGCCGCACGCCTACACTGGGATGTTTCGTGGCTTCCAGCAAATGTTCCAGGAAAGGGCGCCCCTGGAAGGGGAGGAGCGCTTTCGGCGAGCCCATCCGTTCGGACGCGCCGCCCGACAAAATTACGGCGGCGAGCATGAAGCCTCTCATCGCGGCGCGGCCAGCGGTGGCCGCGCACACTCGCGTTTCCCACGCTCCTCCGAGCCTACGGCGGGCCCCCGCGGGTGTCAACGTATGTTAATTTGTGGGTCTATATTCGGGTGATCTCGATTTCGCGCGAGGAGAGAAGGTGCTTGATGAAAGCTATCGTTTTCGAACAACACGGTCCGCCGGACGTTCTCAAATTCATCGACGTTCCGCAACCCGCAATCAAGCCCAACGAAGTCCTCGTGCGCGTCAAAGCCTGCGCGCTCAATCATCTCGACCTTTGGGTCCGCCAAGGTTTGCCCGGCGTTTCGTTTCCTCTCCCGCACATTCCTGGCAGCGACGTCGCCGGCGAAATCGCGCAAATCGGCTCTGAAGTCACCACCGTCCGCGTCGGACAGAAAGTTGTCCTCGCTCCCGGTGTCAGTTGCGGCAAATGCCCCGCCTGCGTTTCCGGCTTCGACAATCGCTGCCGCCAGTTCACCAATCTCGGCTACATGATCGACGGCGGCTGCGCCGAATTCGTCCGCGCCCCGGAAGTGAATTGCCTGCCGTATCCCGAAAATCTCTCTTTTGAAGAAGCAGCCGCCGTCCCCCTCGTTTTTCAAACCGCCTGGCACATGCTCGTCGGCCGCGCTGAACTACAACCTGGAGAAGACGTTCTGGTCCTTGGCGCGGGCAGCGGCGTTGGCGGCGCGGCTATTCAAATCGCGAAATTTTTTGGCGCGCGCGTCATCGCCACCGCCGGCAGCGATGAAAAACTCGAAAAAGCCAAACAACTCGGCGCCAACCATCTTATCAATCACAAGTCCCAGAAAATTCGCGATGAGGTCCGCCGCATCACCAGCAAGCGCGGCGTTGACGTCGTTTTCGAGCACGTCGGCACCGCTACCTGGGACGACAGCACCGCGAGCCTCGCCCCCGGCGGACGCCTCGTCACTTGCGGCGCCACGACCGGCTTCGACGCCAAAGTCGATTTGCGCTTCCTCTTCAGCCGCCAGCTTTCGCTCCTCGGCTCCTACATGGGCACCAAGTCCGAGCTCATCACCGTCCTGAAGCTGGTCGCCGCGGGACGCCTCAAGCCGATTGTTGATCGCGTCTTCCCGCTTTCCGAAGCCGCCGCTGCCCACGCCTACCTCGAATCCGGCTCCCAATTCGGCAAAGTAGTACTCCGCGTCTGACACCATTTGTCTCCGCACAACCCCTGTGCGACAATGGTTGTGACGCGGATCGCTATGAGCACATCCCTCGGCAAACACGTTACGCTGACCAAGCCCGACGACTTCGGCAGCCTCCTCGAAGACGAAGGCATTATCTTCACCACGCTCGATAAAGCGGTGAACTGGGCGCGCAAGAGTTCCATCTGGCCGCTCGGCTTCGGCCTGGCCTGCTGCGCCATTGAGATGATGTCCATGGCCGCCGCGCGGTTTGACCTCGCGCGCTTCGGCGCGGAAGTTTTCCGCCCTTCTCCTCGCCAGGCCGACCTCATGATCGTAGCCGGCCGCCTCTCGCAGAAAATGGCGCCGGTCATTCGCCAGCTTTACGATCAGATGCCGGAGCCCAAATGGGTCATTTCCATGGGCGCTTGCGCGACCTCTGGCGGCGTCTTCAATAATTACGCCATCGTCCAGGGCTGCAATCAGGTTATTCCCGTGGACGTTTACGTTCCCGGCTGCCCACCTCGCCCCGAAGCCGTTCTCTACGCCATCCTCCAGCTCCAGAAGAAGATCGACAGCGAAAAAGGTTCCTTCAAGCGCGCACTGAATCTCGCCTGAGTCGGCTTGCCATTTTCTTGTGTGGGGACGGGCTTGAGTGCGGCTTTTCTGTCTTCTGAACGGAGCTACCCAAATGAGCATCTCTCCTCCCGACCCTGCCCGCCAACTTCTTCGCCACACAGTTGCGGCCGTCGCCTATCGCGGTGCCAAAGCTCTCCGCGGCGCGCCTGAATCCTTCGCCACTTTTAAGTCAGGCGACTCCTCCCGCACGCCTGCGAAAATCCTCGCCCACCTCGGCGATCTTTTCGATTGGGCGCTCTCTATGGCCCATGGAGAAATTGCTTGGCGCGATTCCGAGCCGCTTCCGTGGAATGCCGAAGCCGGCCGTTTCTTCTCCACGCTCAAGAAGTTCGACGACTTGCTTGCCTCCACCGAGAGCTTGAAGGCTCCCATCGAAAAACTCTTTCAAGGTCCCATCGCCGACGCCCTGACGCACATCGGGCAAATCGCCATGCTCCGCCGCCTCGCAGGCTGTCCGATTAAAGGCGAAAATTATTTCAAAGCGGAAATTGCTGCCGGGCGTGTCGGGGCAGAGCAATCCCCTCCACGGCGTGAATTTGATTAAGAGTAAGCTAACAGGTGAAGCGCTCGCCCGAGGGTACTGTTTTTTTGCAGCCCGGCTCGTTCCAATGGATTAAGGCGGTAACTCCCATCCGAACGGTTCTCTCAATAAGTCCTGTGCGTTCCATACCCGCCTGAAATATTCCTTCCTTCTTCAGACCGATTGTCACCAACCCGTCATCCTTCCTTAACAACTCAGGGATACCCTGCCCTGCGCCGTGGAAAAATTAGGAGGAAATCGAAATGTCGACTCAGAAGCTCTATATGAAGTTTGCCGTTCTGTTCAGCAGCGCGGCCATTCTATTCTGTGCCCTCTCACTTTCCCGTTCCGTTTCGGCGCAGGGTCCGTCCGGACCGGTAGCGCAACCACCCTATGTACTCTCTGTTTTCGCGACAAGCACCACTGCATACTCGCAGCCGGATTCCATCGTCCAATGGCGCGACCGCATCCTTGTCGGTTTTTCCAATGGTGTTGCCAAGGACGGCTCAGACGGCAAATCCAGCACCATCGTCGAATACTCTCTTAGTGGCAAGGTCAAGCGCACCTTCAACGTTCCTGGCCATAACGATGGTCTGCGCCTCGTCGGCGAAAACGATTTGTGGTGCCTTCAGAATGAAGACGCCAACCCTAATCTCGCGGTCATCGATCTGGAGTCGGGTCGCCAGAAGAACTACACCTTCGCCCCCACTGTCCACGGTGGTGGCTATGACGACATGAGAGTGAAAGACGGCAAGGTGTTGATAACCGCGTCAAACCCCAATCTCAACGGTGCAGGAGTCAACGTATTCCCGGCGCTCGTCATCGCTAGTCTCCATGGCAATATGGTTGATGTTGAACCGATTCTCAGCGCGGAAGCCAATGCGACCGATATCCCGACCGGCGCGACGCTGACCCTCAACTTGACCGACCCGGACTCGCTCGCCATTGATCCCCGGGGCAACGTGCTGCTCGATGATCAAGGGGATGGGCAGCTTATCTTCATCCGGCATCCATTCTCTGACAACCCGGTCGTTGGCCGCCTGAACCTAACCCTCGGGGGCGTCGCGACAACGGTCGACGACACCGATTTCGCCCCTGCGTCTAACTCCTTCATGCTCGTCGCCGATATCGGAAACCCAGCGACTGGAGACGGCGGAACGGTCTACCGGATCGATAGTCCCACGTTCGGTTTCGAACCGGGCACCGCCTATTCCGCCTCGGACACGGCTGGCTTCGTCGGCACGCTCAATCTCGACACCGGCGCGATCACTACCATCGTCACTGGCTTAAACAGCGGCCGCGGCGTGCTCTTCGTCGTCCCCGACGCAGATGACGATCGCCGTCAAGAAGATCGCTAATTTGCGCAGATCTTCGCCGGCTCGTTTAATTCGAGGCCCTCTGGCAGAGGCAGTGAAGCTCGTCGGAGAACTGTGAGCAGCTTCCCGCCATGCATTGCATGGCGGGAAGCTAGGTGATTTACAGGGAGTCTTTGTGGGGTTCCGAAACAGGGCGCTTGAAGTTTCCAGGCAGCGGCAAAAATGAAAACTGAGGAACTGCGGAGAAAATCTCCAAAACTGAATTCTTGCGTTAGCCTTGAGCTCCGATTCGGCAGGTTCAGCCCGGTAATTGTGGTTCAGCGGACTCGACGGACTCTGTTGGAACGGGGTTATTCGCGGCAGCTTCTCTCTCCGCTTGGTTTGTGAGTTTCTTCTGCGCACGGCGTTCCGCCTTCATGCGTTGTTTTTCCTGTCGCTTCATTTCTTTCATGCGTTTTTGAAACGTCGCTTTCGATTTCGTGGCCATAGACTCTCCTCATCTGCCCTTATGGCAGGCCCTGCGTACCGCTCACATCTGTCATCACTGAGTATTCGGTGCTACCAGCGCGGCTCGCGTGGCTGCCGCGCGGATTCGCGGTAATCCTCATTTGAGAATCGCTCCCGGCCGCGGCCCCCTCCGCCGCTCTTCCCGCCGAATCCCCGTGGCCCGCCCGGTCCTCGGGTCTCAGTCTTGGGGCGCGCTTCGTTCACCTTCAGGTTGCGCCCGCCGAATTCTTTTCCGTCGAGCTCCGCAATCGCCTTGGCTGCCTCCGCGTCATTCGGCATCTCCACAAAGGCAAAGCCCCGCGCACGCCCCGTTTCGCGGTCCATCGCCAGGTGCACGCGTGTGATCTGGCCAAATGGCTCGAAGAGCGCTCGCAGATCGGCTTCCGTCGTTTGAAAACTCATATTGCCCACAAACAGATTCTTCATCACATTCCTCTTAGTCTTTGTCTCTACCGCTTGCCCACAATCCGATTTTCTTATTTAAAGCTTTCTTGCTCTTCTCGACTCGCTTCCGGAACGGGATGAAATCAGGCGAGGCAGGCCGCAATACGCGCCCTGAAACGTGGTGAGGTCACCCTACTTCAGAAAGGCTATCAATATAATAACACACATCGAGTAAAAAGTTTCTCCGTTCTGGAGCGGAAAGGAATGCGGGGAAATTGGCGTGAACAGGCAAGTTCCGTGCCGCACTCCCGCTTTATTTCACGGGAGCGCAGCGCGGAAAAGCATTCTCTGAACTACTTGTGAGTCATGGTGCTGATGCGCGCGAGAGTGTCGCGGTGACCGGCAAAGTCCACGGTTGAGCCGTAACCCGCCCAGCCGGCAGGGTTATTTTTCTCGGACTCATTGAGGGCCGCGGTGAATTTGTCGATGCCTTCGGGTCCGTTTGTGATGATGGCGATGAAGTAGGCGCCCGGATCGGCAGAATGAACGCTTTCCTCATCGATCTGATAACCGTGAAGCGCACCATCGGCGAGCAATTTCTCCAGCAGCGGAACTATTGTTGCCTTCATGATCTTGCCGTCTGGGTCGTTGGAGCCGGCCTTGGCGCGCCAATTGCCAACCCGTAAGTAGCCGTTCGTGAAAGTTCCGGAGTGGGAGTTGTAGTTCCGGCTTTCGAGAATGTAGTCCCAATGTTTCGCGGCGGCTAGAGGTGGAGCAGTGGCCGCGGGCGCGGTGCGAAGTCCTTCGAGGACTTTCAGGATATTGGCCATCGAACTCGCGGAAAACCATGTGCCGTGCGTCGGTTGGTCTGGTTGGTGGTTGAGGACCGCATAGCTCCCAAAGGAGACTAGGGTGCCGTCAGCCACCGCCTTTTTCAAGACCTCAATGTCCGTGGAATCGTTTTTCAGATAGTCGGCCCACATGGCGCGTGGGACGCTCCATTCGGAAACATAGGTATACAGCGGTGGCTTCTCCGCGCTTTGTGACTGCGCCCACAAGCCATTTGCGCAGAGCAAGGCAAGCGTGAACGCACACAACAGGACCCGGAAACCAATAATTCGGTTACGCATTCTTTTCGCTCCTAAATTGTTTTCGTCACAGGCAGGCGTGCTGCAACCTGATGTTTGGGCCGTAATTGCAAATTTGGCCCTCTGACTTGCGCCGAGTGTACTCTATTCCCGCCCTCGACACAACGCACCCGCCACCGCCCAGCCTCATCCCCACGTCGTCATTTCGAACGGAGCAGGCCGACTGTTTCCTGCCTCTTGCTCCTGCAAGAGGTCGGCCTGCGAAGAGAGAAATCTCTCTTCGCTCCGTCATTCCGCCTACAGTGTGTCGACCGCGCCTATCCTACACCCGGCGATTCGCCTCCTGCCGGGGCCGAGTGCTTACGCCAGTTTAGCGACCAGGCGGCGCGCGGCCAGGGAAATCATCAGGCGAGAGATTCCGCTGAAGAGCATGCTAATCCCCACCAGCGTGCCGACGACCCATTCGGTGCTCGATGGCCACGTCCTCCAAATCATGACGCCCAGGATCAGGGTGATGATTCCGTCGAACAGCAGCCAGTTCGACCCCCGCATGGGGCGGAGCCGGAACGACAAGATAAGTTCCAAGACTCCTTCGGCAAACAGGTAGATCGCGATTGCCAGCGTGAGTGACGCCAAACCGGCCACGGGATGAAACAACAGGTAAGCGCCAACGTAAATATAGAGAATACCCAACAGCAGCTCCCAGAGGATTCCGCCGGTGGTGCGGGTGTGCCAGGCAAACACCAGATGGGCCACGCCGCTGAAAACAAGCAGCCAGCCAACCAATAAATTCACCGCGATTCCGGCCGCCTGAGGTACCGCGATAGCTAGAAAACCCGCCACGATCATCACGACGCTGAGCCCAATGGACCACCCCACTGACTTTTTCACAATGGTGCCCACAACAGATGTAGCGCTCATAACGCCTCCCTGCTTAGAGCCGGAATTTCCGATTTTGGGCCTCCGGCGTGTGCATCGTACGCTTCCCCAGCGCCGGACACAACGAGCCCGCCACCACGGCAGCCTTCGCCCCCGTTGCCCGCCATTTCTAACTGTTGTAGACGCCGGGCTTCAGCCCGGCCCTTGTAGTGCCGGGTCTTAAGACCCGTGCTCTTAGCCGGTCACCCCAGGTGTCGGTGGAGTTTACCAAGACCTGTCCCGGCTGACCCGAGCTTCACGGGGACCTGGTCGGGGAGCGTGCCGGTGTCCCACCTGGGGTTTTGACTTTGCTTGCTTCTTTTTCGTCTTGCCGGGCGCGGAGACTTCCACCGCTTTGTATGTGCCCTTCATTTGAGCCCTGCGTGATCAGGGCCGAACCGTTTCAGTTGACCGTCCTTACAGGGAGAGAGAAGCTAAACGGAGCCGACTGCCTTACCTTTGCGGAATTTGGTGTCGGCAGTGAGGCCGAAGGCTTCCAGCACGTTGGTCTGCACTTGTTTTGAGACGGCGTTGATCTCCTCGACACCGAAGTTCTGGGGGCCGACAAAATACCTCAGCTGCTTCTCTCCCGCAGGAGTCTCGATAATGCGCAGAACGACGTCCGCGACTTCCTGAGCTTTGCCGGCCGTGGAGGACAGTGCCGCGTTGATCTTCGCAGGGATATCCTTGACAGCGCCATACGTATCGATGCGAGCCAAGTCTGCACCCGTCACCGTATTCCCAAAAATAGGGGTCTCGTATTGGCCGGGTTCGAGAATCACGGATTCAATTCCTTGCGCGGCAAGTTCGTAGCTGTACGCCTCGGCCAGCGCCTCGAGTGCGAATTTGCTCGCGCAATAGAAACCCGCAGCAGGAAGAATCACGCGGCCGGCGCCGCTGCTGATGTGCATGAGCACGCCGCTGCGTTGGCGCCGCATGTGCGGAAGTACGGCGCGATTTACGCGAACCGGGCCAAGAAAATTCGCGTCCATCAGGCGCTGCGCCTGTTCGGTGGTGACAGCTTCCTCCAGCCCCGTGAGGTAGTAGCCGGCATTGTTGATGGCGACGTCGATGCGGCCGGCTTTGGCGACGGCAGCATCCACAGCGTGCTCGACTGAGGCGTCGTCGGTTACATCCATTTCAAGGACATGTATTGGCAGTGAATCATTTTGCGCAAGCGTACGGATTTCGGAGGCATTCTTGGCATTGCGGCCTCCGGGGTCACGCATCGTAGCGAAAATGGTGTGCCCTTTACGAGCCAGGGTTTCGGTGAACAGTCTGCCGAAGCCGGTGCTGGAACCGGTGATGAGAACCACTTGCTTGGAATTCATGATCATCCCTCCTTGTGGCGCTATCGTGAACCCATTTGATGCCGGAAGCAAAGCAGTTGGATACATGGCGCGATCATTTCGCCATTTAGCGAATCGTTGTCTGGGGAAATCGCCTGGCAGCCTGTGCGCCGCGTGCCCCAGGTCCCGGTGCAGTTTACCACGCCTGTCCCGCCTGCCCCGGACCTCTCGGGGAACGGGTCGGGGCAATGGTGGGGTCTTTTCGGGGGTGGGTCAGTTTGCGGTTAGCGCGCTAATCAGGCATTGAACCTAGCAAGCCGCTTTCCTTTATCGCGATTTGCCCGCCTAGGATCCCGAGCCAAAACGCCTCAGGTCCACAGTAGGCTGTCATTTCTGCCAGTAGCCACGGGTGGCCGCGAGTGATTACGTACATTGGGGTCAAGTTTGCGAAATGTGAGCAACGAGGAGAAATCAAACCATGCATAGCAAGCGAATGAGAATCATAGTGGGACTGCTGACAGTATGCTTTGTGGCATGGATTTCGGCCTATGCGCAAGGCGACAAGACTAAGGTTAAGGGGCTGATCACCGCCCGCACGGGCGATATGATCGTCCTGAAGACCACCGATGGAAGCAGCGTGACCGTAATGCTTGACGATGACACCAAGGTGCAGCAGCCGAAGGGGCTTGGAATGCGCAAGAAGCAAATGTCTGCTGCTGTGCTAATTCCGGGCCTCAAGGTGTCGGTTGACGGCACAAGCCAGGACGCCACGCACGTCCTTGCAAAATCGATTACCTTCGATAAAGACGATCTACAAACGGCCGAGATGATTCAGGCTGGTTTAAGTCCTACCGAGCAGAAGGTGGCCATCAACAAGCAGAACATCTCTGAAAACAAGGAGATCATTGCTGCAAACCAGCAGAACATTGAAACTAATAAGCAGGGAATCGAAGCGAACCAGCAGAATATTGCTGCCAACAAGACGACTATTGATGCCAACGCAGCGGAGACCAGCAAGCGGTTTGCGGAATTGAGCGAGTACGACACCAAGGACCAACTCGATGTCCGCTTTGCAAGCGGTAGCACCAGGATTTCCGCAGGGGATCAGGAGGCGCTGAATAAGTTAGCCCACAATGCCGTCAACCTGACGGGGTACATGATCCAGGTAAAGGGCTTCGCCGATTCGAGTGGCAACGCGGCAATGAACCAGAAACTGAGCATGGAGCGCGCACAGAACGTAATTGCCTTTTTGATCCAGAAATGTAACGTGCCGGTTCGGCATATTGTGGCGCCAGGCGCCATGGGTGAAGCGGCACCAGTAGCCTCGAACGAGACCAAGTCCGGACGGGCAGAGAACCGCCGGGTTGAGGTTAAGGTCCTGCTGAACAAGGGGCTGGCCGGGACCTAAGAGTTAAGATTCGAAAGAGTGGGCGCAAAACCCGCGCCCACTCTTATTTTTTTCTCTCAACGAAGTGACCGACGCCGGGTGGCCCAGGTGCCGGTCTTGCATCTGGGGTTTGTGACCTTTCTTTTTTCCTGTTCGCCCCGCCGCCGCCCGCACCGTTCAATCCGCCCCCTTGCCGTTCAACCCCAAATTGTCCCCGTTCCCTGCAAATTACTTAACCAATCCGTACCGGCATGCTATTCTCTCCCGTGTTTGTCGAGCTCCAGCCACGCCCCGATTCTCCCAGCCGCACCCTGTCGCCTCGTCCTATTCGCCCTCTCGGTCATTCAACTCCTTTATTTCCAACAGTTTCCGGACTCTTCTGCGCAATGGACGTACCTCAACCCGTTTCCTTTCAATCGCTTGCGGACTCTTTCTATCGCAATGGGGGGTGTACCCCCCTCATCTCATGTTTATCTAATGCCTCTTCTCCAATCTGCTCTATTTCCCGTCGTCCATCCCATTTCTCCTCAACCGCTTACAAAATGCTCCTCCCGCAACTCCTTGGCTTTGAGAACGATCCATTTTCATGGGGAGTGTATGGGGGTAGCTGTCGTTCCAGCCAAAATCCGTCAGCGGATACTCGAGTTGTTTCAAATCGGGGACTGAATCACCGTCGCGGTCCCGCCGGTCCACTGCAACACGCTTCCCGCAGCGCTTCCTTCCTTGCGGATGTAGCCCATGCCAAGGACACCCGGAGGCTCCGGGATCCTCGCCGCGCGCGTGACGTAGCCCACTTCTTTGCCGTCCAACGACAGCGTCGTCCCCGCCTGCGGCACGGCGTCCCCGGAAAAAACCAGCTCCACGCGTTGACGGTTCACCTGCCCGCGCGAACGCACGCGCTCCACAATTTCCTGCCCTGTGTAGCAGCCCTTCGTATAGCTGATGTGGGTGTCCTGCAATCCCGCCTCGTGCGGAATCTGCTTCTCGCCGAAGTCATAATCGAACCACGGCACGCCCTGCGCCAGCCGCAGCGCATTCAGCGCTGTGTACCCCATCGGGCCGCCGCCATGCCAGCGAGCCGCATCCGAAAGTACCTGCCAAAGCTCCGCGAGCTTTTCCCTCCCGGCAACGAACTCCGCCCCGGGCACTCCTCCCGGAGATCGCTTCACGATGAGGCAGGGAATCGAACCGACAGCGCCGCGGTGAGAGGAAAGTTCCTCATATTTTGCGACGTCTGCGCCGGATACCTCTTGGACAAGCGCGGCGGCTTTCGGACCCTCCAGCGCCAGCGATCCGTAGCGTGCCGTCTCATCGGTCAGCGTCACGTCATCCATGATGATGAATCTGTCGAGCCACTCGATCAGCCGCTCGCGAATCATCGCATACGACATGCAAAGGAGCCGGTCCGCAAACGCATAAGTCTCGATCTCTGCAAGAATGTGCCCCTGCGGATTCAGCAGCAGCGAAACGATGCCGTGGCCTGCCGCAAGGTCTTTGATATTGTTCGTGAGAATGGCGTTCAGGTAGCGCACGCGGTCGGGCCCCGTAAAAGAGAGGTAGGCGCGGTAATTCTTGTCGATCAACGCCACTGTCTCGCGCGCATTGCGATACTCGGCGGCCGCGTCGCCAAAGTAATCCGGCAGCGCGCATCCGAACCACACGCCCATCTTCGCGCCCGCATCCCGATGCAGCGCCCCCAGCGGCGTCTCCAAAGCCTCGGTTGTCGAGGGCGTTTCCATGCGCCTTCTCATCCTCCTGCATCCAGTCTATCAAACAGCGCCTCAACTCACGCAGCGGCTCCGCAAATTCCGCTAGTCTCCGATGCTATAATCCCGCTCATGGAAGAAGGTCTCCTCCCGCTGACTGCCGCTTCGGATGGAATGATCCACATCACCATCCCCGTGGGAGTACTCCACTGCAATTGCTCGATCATCGGCGACCCCATCACCCGTGAAGCCCTGGTTGTTGATCCGGGCGATGAAGTCGGCCGCGTCCTTGATCTCCTCGGACGCCACAAGCTCACCGTGAAAGCCATCGTGAGCACCCACGCCCACATTGATCACGTCGGTGGGCTCAGCAAGCTGCACCAGTACACTGGCGCGCCCGTGATGATGCACCGCGAAGACCTTCCTCTGTATCGCGCCATGGATATGCAAGCGGCCTTCCTCGGCGTGGCCCCGCCGGACCTCACCGAAATAGACCAGATGTTGCGCGAGGGCGACATTCTGCGCTGGGGTTCCTTTGAAGCGCGCGTCCTTCACACGCCGGGCCACACGCCGGGGAGCGTCTGCCTGTACCTGCCGCACGAAGCCGGCAATCTCTCGATTCCTGCGCCGCAACTCTTTGCCGGCGACACGCTTTTTGCAGGCAGCATCGGCCGGGTAGACCTTTGGGGCGGCTCCATGGAAGAAATGATGGACTCTCTCAAGGGCAAGCTGATGGCGCTTCCCGACGAAACGCTGGTGCATCCCGGCCACGGACCAGGCACGACCATCGGCAGGGAACGCGAGTCGAACCCCTTCTTAGTGGAAAAATAATCTTATGCGTTGTGGCTGCTCTAAAAGAATTCCTTATCGCCGGGATTCTTCTTTTGCTTTGCGAAGTTCTTCCATCACGGATTGCACCAGCTCTTTTGCATTCGCCAGCTCTTGCGTAACCATGCGAATGTCCATCGCGGGAACTCCCGAATTCCCCTGGCTCCGGCAATAAACGCCGTGCTGCCCCACCAGCACCAGCGCATTTGTTAATCGGTCCAGCGAAACCGCCAGCCGGCCGCGCTCCCGGCCAAACATTTGTTCGTATTGTTCCAGCTCTTCCTGATGTTCCTCAAACGCTGACATAACCCGCTTCTCCCGTGTCGCTCCGCTCCGCAGCGGCCTGGCCGATGGTTGCACATCGGGCACATACAGCCGCGAGGTAACTTTACCCTACGCGGTGCGCGGAACATAATCCGCATTGGCCTTAAGAAATTGATTGATGCTGCTTGCGCAGCGCAGTTCGTGTGTGGCGCCGTTTACAGCCAGGTTCCCAAATCAGCTTGGGAGGGGATTGGCTTGGAGCATGGGAAAATGCGACGTTCCGACCTGGTGCAGCATAAAGAAAAGGAAAAGGGCGCAGCTACGCGCACTTCGCAGATCGTCTTCGGCGAACGACAACATCTTTTGCGCGTGCTGGATTCGCTCGAGGGCAGCCAGCTACAGATTGCGCGCATGCAACAGGAACGGCGCGTGCTGGAAGAACTGATTCACGCGCGGACGCGCGAGCTGAACCACATCAATACCGCATGGGACGAAAAGATCGGGCTGGTGCTCAGTGCGGAAGCGAAGCCGGAGATGCTGGAAAAGCTTGCAAAGCAAGCCCCGGAAGAAGATTACTATTTACTTAGATTAATAAGCGAGCATCCACGCGCGAACGCAAAAACTTTGCACAAGCTCGCGAAGCATCCCTACGGGGCCATTCGCGAGAATGTGGCGCGGCACCCCAATGCGGACGGCTCGACACTGACGTGGCTCAGCAAAGACCTCAGCCAGCCTTTGTGGTACCTCGTGGCTTTCAATCCCAATACGCCCACACCCCTGCAACGGCGGCTCCGCGACCGGCTGAAGCGGCTGGGCGAGAACTACGCTTCGAAATAAGGTTCGCAAATTTGTGGAATTGTCCTCCCTGAGCGCACTATAGCGCCCAAACTGCCGTGCCGTTGGATTCCGTAGATAGTAGAATCCCTCGGCTGTGTTTTTGGCGGAAACGAGCGCTGATTTCCAATGCAGATGAATGACAGAAACAGCGCGCTTGGCAGCGCGGTGCAGTTTCTTCGCGAATACAAGTGGCGCATTCTTGTTGCGTCCGCGCTGATGATCATTCCATGTCTGTGGCACCGGCGCATTGAAGCCGGCGACCTTGCGAGTCATGTGTACAACGCGTGGCTGGCGCAGTTGATCGGCAAGGGCCAGGCGCCTGGGCTATACATCGTTCACCAGTGGAACAACGTGCTGTGCGATTTTGCCTTGTTTCATCTCGGGAATTTGTTTGGTCTGGCAGCGGCTGAAAAGATTGTCGTTGCGGGCTGTGCGCTGATTTTCTTTTGGGGCATCTTCGCGCTGGTGGGAATCATGGCGCAGCGAGCGCCGTGGCATCTGACCCCGTGTATCGCGATGCTGGCCTACGGGTACACCTTCAATATGGGCTTTCTGAATTATTACGTTTCGATTGGATTGGCTTGTTTCGGTCTCGCGATTGCGTGGCGGCGAAGAGGTCGCGATTGGCTCCTCTTAGCCGTCTTGCTGCCGATTGCTTTGTTGGCGCACCCGATTGGATTCTTGTGGTTGGTTGGAACGATCGCATACATAGCATTGTGGCGGAGCGTGGGATCTGGCTGGCGCCTCCTGCTTCCGGTGACGGCGGCGGCAGGTTTTTATATGTTTCGCTGGTACATGGAAAATCATGCGCAATATCAAGCGGACTGGACGGAAGAGGCGTTCTACAAGCTCAATGGCGCCGACCAACTTGTGCTTTATGGGGAGCGTTATCTCTTTCTTGCGTGTGCGGCGCTCGCGTGGGGAATCATTTACTTTGGGGCGGAGATTTTTCTTCGGCGCGGAGAAAGCGGCTTTTGGAAGGACATTCGTCTGGCGGGAGCGCTGTATTTGGTGGCGTTTTGCGCGACGGCAATGTTTCCGGAGAATTTTCGACTTTCTTTATACGCAGGATGGATCGGCTTGCTTGTCTCGCGGCTCACAACAATTTCCGCAGTTTTCGGCTTGTGCGTGCTGGGCTGTCTGAAACCTCGCTGGTGGCAAGTCGCCGGCTTTGCGGCCTGCGCTGCAATCTTTTTCGTGTTTCTGTACCAGGACACGGGCGCCCTCAATCGAATGGAATCGCAGGCGGAAGAATTACTGAGCGGACTGGCGCCGGGCACAAGGGTCATCGCGACGATCTCCGAGCCCCAAGGATCGCGCATGGAATTTATCGGGCATATCGTGGATCGCGCCTGCATCGGACGGTGCTTCAGTTATGCGAACTACGAGCCGTCTTCAGGGCAGTTCCGCGTTCGGGTGAGGCAGGGAAGTCAGGTTGCTGCGGCATCCGTAGCGGATTCCGAGGACATGCAAGGCGGAGAGTACGAAGTCCAGGAAGAAGATTTGCCGTTGAAGCTGGTGTACCAATGCGATCCCCGCGATCTGACGAAATTGTGCCTGCGCGAGCTTGCCGAGGGAGAAAAAACGGGCCAGTTCAGCGTTCGCCCGCCGCAGTAAAACTACATCCCAGAGGACGTCGGTGCGATTGAAATATGGAGTGCAGGGCCTAGCTCACCTGGTAGGCGGTTCAGTTTCGGTCGTGACCACGACCGATGATGCGAAAGTGTCCCTTCTTCGTGTAGCCAACTACTCGAATAGGTGGCCAGCAAACCTAGAAGGGCAGCCACAAGACGCTGGGATAGTTTCCGAGTGGCCGACCATCCGGGACTTGGGCGTCTTTAATTCTGTTTCGGCCGCCGCCTCGGCTTGCCATCAGCATTCGTCCTATGTATTATTGAGTATGCACTCAGTAATAGAGAAGCTCAGTGGCGCGCCCTAAAAGCGAAGACAAACGAAATGCGATCCTCGACGCCGCGACCCGCCTATTTGCGGAGCGGGGTCTCGCGGCTGCCCCCACGTCGGAAATATCCAAGCGGGCCGATGTTGCTGAGGGGACTCTCTTCACTTATTTCAAGACCAAGGATGATTTGATCAACTCGCTCTACCGGGAGATCAAGCTGGAACTCGCGGATGCCATGATGTCGGATTTCCCCCGGAAGAAGAATGTTCGTACCAGGCTGCGACATGTTTGGGATCGCTATGTGAATTGGGGCATTGCGAATCCAAAAGAGCGCAAGGTGCTGGCGCAACTACAGGTGTCGGAGGTACTCACCAAAGAGTCCAGAGCCGCCGGTAGCGCGCCATTCGTCGAGTTCCAAACCATGATGCGCGACGCTATTGACGGGCGTGTCTTTCGGGATGATCTCCCGGTGGAACTTATATCGAAGTCGTTGGCAGTCTTGGTAGAGGCGACGATAGACCTTACGGTGTCTAACCCATCCAAGGCCAATAAGTACCGGGATAGCGGCTTTCAAGTGTTTTGGGCCGGCATAACCAAGCAGTGAGTCTGTGCATCGTATAAATGAGTGAGTACTCACAGCGAAACGAAAACACAGAGGAGCGAATATGCGGACCGAGCAAAAGCCGTTGCCATCAGGGTTTGGACGAGAGACGACTGCTGAAGAAGCACTAGCAGAATGCGATCTTCGAGGGAAGGCCGCAATCGTGACAGGCGGGCATGGAGGTATCGGGCTCGAGACGACGCGAGTTCTTTCAAACGCAGGAGCCACCGTTGTCATCGGCTCTCGCGATCCAAAGAGGGCCAAAATAGCCGTTGCAAAAATGAAGAACGTGGAAGTGAGTCAGTTGGATCTCGCCAGTCCAAAGTCCATCGATCGATTCGCCAACGAATTTCTGGGCTCAAATCGTGCGCTCGACCTTCTTATCAGCAATGCGGGAATCATGGCAACCCCGCTGATGCGCGACGACCGCGGCTATGAGCTGCAATTTTCCACGAATCACCTGGGGCATTTTCAGCTGACGGCAAGATTATGGGAAGCGCTTAAGAAGTCGCGGAATGCGCGCGTGGTGGCCCTTTCTTCCGTAGGCCATATGTGGAGTGGGGTGGATTTCAGCGACCCGAATTTTAACAAGAGACCGTACGACAAGTGGGTAGCCTACGCACAATCGAAGAGCGCAAACTCCCTATTTGCCGTTGAGCTAGATAAGCGAGGCCGGGAACATGGCATTCGTGCGTTCGCCGTGCATCCTGGCGGAATCCTCACCGATCTTTCCAAATACATGACGGACGAGGAGTTAGGCACGTACGGGGTCCATCGAGTGAATGGTGTGCTCACGATTCCCGATGTCACCAAGGTTCCCATGCGCTTCAAGACGGTCAAGCAAGGCGCGGCGACGACAATTTGGGCCGCGGTCAGTTCGCAGTTGAATGGCAAAGGCGGCGTTTACTGCGAAGATTGCAACATCGCCGAACTGGTTTCCGCAGACAGCGAGCTCCACAGCGGTGTGCGACCTTGGGCCGTGGATAAAGCTGCAGCCGAAGCTCTCTGGACTCTAAGCGAGAAACTTACGTCCGTATCCGCTAAAGCCACCGCTTAGCACGCCGACTCCTGGATTTGGCTTACTGGAAAGCGGGTCGTTGAGTCTATGCCCGCATAGTCTATCTACAAACAGAATGGAGAATCTCATGTCAAAAGTTTGGTTGATTACGGGAAGCGGAAACGGGTTGGGGAGGGACATCGCCGAGGCGGCGCTGGCCGCGGGTGACACCGTGGTAGCCGGAGCGCGTCGGACGGAGGAATTGACACCTCTGGTGGCGCAATACGGCGGGCGGGTGAAGCCCGTTACGCTGGAAGTGCGCGAAGAGGCCGCAGCAAAGGCCGCGGTGCAGTTGGCGGTGGACACCTTCGGACGACTGGACGTGCTGGTCAACAATGCCGGTTATGGCCAGTTTGCGCCATTCGAGCAGATGAGTGCGGAGGACTTCCAGGCTGTCGTGGACACATGCTTTTACGGCGTAGTGTACACAACACGCGCCGCCGTGCCAGTGATGCGTAAACAGAAGAGCGGTCACATCTTTCAGGTGTCTTCGGTCGGTGGTCGCCTCGCGGTTCCTGGCAATACGCCGTATCACGCGGCCAAGTGGGCCGTGGGCGGTTTCAGCGACTCGCTGGCGATGGAAGTCGCGCCGTTCGGGGTCAAGATCTGCACACTGGAGCCGGGAGGTATTCGAACCAACTGGGCACGGCGCGCGCGGCAGAATGCGCCGGACCTGCTGCCGGAGTATGAAGCCTCGGTCGGTTCGTTCCTGAAGATATTGCGAGGCCTCGAAGGGCGTGCGGAGGGCGATCCGCGGAAAATCGCGGACGTAATTCTGCAACTGGCAAATAGCGACGAGGTGCCGGTGCGGCTGATCCTCGGCGTCGATGCCGAAAAGCGGGTGCAACAAGCGGAAGCTGCGCGCGCGAGCGAGGCCGAGAAGTGGCGGCGTCTCACGGTTTCAACGGTTTTTGACGATGGGCGCTTCGACAGCCGATTGTATACGGCAAAGAGCGGAATCAATTCCTGAGTTCCTAAATCTGAGAGGGGCACGATTATGAAATACAGATTACTGGGCAAGAGCGGACTGCGGGTCTCCGAAGCGTCACTAGGCACCATGACTTTCGGCGACGAGTTGGGATGGGGATCACCCAAGGCGGAAGCGCAGAAAGTCTATGAAACCTACCGCGAGGCAGGCGGAAACTTCATAGACACGGCGAATTTCTACACCAATGGGACGAGCGAGAAATTCCTGGGTGAGTTCATGCAGGGCCATCGCGAGAGCGTCGTTTTGGCCACGAAGTACTCCAACGCCGCGCCAGGCAATGATCCGAATGCGGCGGGCAATCATCGCAAGAACATGATGCAAGCAGTGGAAGCCAGTTTGAAACGACTGCAAACCGACTACATCGACCTGTACTGGGTGCACATCTGGGACGGGATCACACCTGTGGAAGAAGTCATGCGCGGTCTGGACGACTTGGTTCGCCAGGGCAAGGTTCTTTACGTCGGCATCTCGGACGCTCCCGCCTGGTGGGTCGCCCAGGCAAATACTCTGGCGGAGCTTCGAGGGTGGACACAGTTCATCGGGTTGCAGCTCGAGTACAGCCTGATTGAGCGGACGGTCGAGCGCGAACTGATTCCCATGGCCAAAGCTTTGAACTTGGGGGTTCTGGCTTTCTCTCCTCTGGCGGGTGGATTTCTAACCGGGAAATATCACGGCGAAGGCAAGCCCGACGGCGGACGGATGACCAATGAGGGAGTGAAAGCCTTCTATCCTGAGAGGGAACAACGCGCGGCGCCGATGATATTGGCTGTAAAGTCGGTTTCCGAACAAGCCGGTCGCAGCATGGCGCAAGTCGCACTCGCCTGGTTGCGCCATCAAACGGTGCCAGTAATCCCGATCATAGGAGCGCGGAAGGTATCTCAACTCCAGGATAATCTCGCCAGTTTGGATATGGAACTCTCCGCCGAACAATTGAAATCCCTCGATGGAGCAAGCCGAATCGAACCCGGATTCCCCCAGAGTATTTACGACAGAGAAATGGTTCGTGCAATTAGATATGGCGGCACGTGGGATCGCTTGCAGCTCTAAGCGCGGCACTTCAGGCGGAATAGTGATGCAGGTGCCGGCGTTTAAGCTGCCCGCTTGCTCCCGAGTGACGGGCTATTCGCAAACAATGCAGTTGTTCGCAAAACGCGCGTTCCCGGGATCTGACTAAATTGTGTCTGCGCGAGCTTGCCGAGGGAGAAAAAACGGGCCAGTTCAGCGTTCGCCCACCGCAGTAAGAGCGGGTGGCTGTCCTGGTCGAAACTACGAGCCTTCCCGGAGGAAGAACGGTCACACATCGCCCGGCTCCTCGTGCATTGAACTGGGGCAAGAATTTTGTTTCTAACTCAACCTGCTAGCGCGGCGTTTCGACGGTATCAACAGTCGTCGGGCGGGATGATGAGGCGCGAAGCGGTGCTGGACTCTTGCTGGACATACAATCAGAACGGAAACCGCACGGTCAATAGGGCATTGTGGTTGTAAGTATGGAAATGTGTCGCTGCGATCTGAATACCGCCACCAACCGCAAATCCAAGGCGTCTCCAGAGGTGGAATTTTCCCACCATCAATCCGGGAGTTAGGAAAACCTGCTTATTCCCGGCTTTCGGTCCGTTCGGGAGGAATGTCGCATTGACCTCTAATTCAGGCCACAGCTTTTTAGTAACTCTGTATTGGAACGCTGTGTTGTACAAAACTGGCGTCCCCAGTCTATCCACGTCTCCGACTGGAATCCCCACTCCCACCGTGCTTTGGACGTCGAAATTGCCCCAGCCTTTTCCGAACCCAATGGTCGGTGTAACCACTGCATCCCGGGTGCCATTGGTGTAGGACCCGGTCGGAATCGAGGCACCCAAAAACGCGGTCACGACGTAATTGGCGTGCTCCTCGTTGCTAGCCGCCAGACGGTACTTCAGCACAAATGAGGTATCTCCGAACCCATCATGAATTGTGCGACTTTCGTGCGCGAAGTACGACGGAGGCGTGATAACGATGGTGATGTGCTCGGCGGGAATGAGCAGCAGACCTTTGCTGCCTCCGAAACTTGTCAGATCGCCCTTCGCCGTGTTTTGGTGGGAGATGTCATAGACAAACATCTCCTCCAGGCGCGGAGTGACTGTGAAAACAGGGGCAATCCAGTGTGGTTGTGTGGCCAGCGCGCGGTCCACGCGCTTGAACCATCCACCAAAGAATCCGTCGCCGTTACTTTGCCCCACAGTTTGACACTCCCCGCTGCTAGCAAGCGAGAGCAATAACGGGAAAGTGAAGAAATATGAGATCCTCATCTCAGGGCTCCCTTATCTACTGCCATAAGGGCAATTCTACTTCTCCATTACATTCACCGCAGTATTCGCCGGGCCATTACTCGACGGCTCTCCCCCCTCATGTGCCTATCGTCCCTATCAGCGTCAAGGCCCCGGTGACAGCATCGATGCTGTACATCGAGACATTGTTCGAGTCGAAATTCGCCACGTAGGCGAACTTTCCCGTAGGATCCAGGGCAACAGAGCCAGGGCCTGTTCCTGCGGTGATCGTTCCTATGCGCGTTAAGGCCCCGGTGGTGGCGTCAATGGTGTACATCAAGACATCGTGGCCGAAAGCCCCATCATAATAATCGGTCACATAGGCGAATTTGCCCAGAGGATCCACTGCCACAGAGCTAGGGCCTATTCCCGCGGCGATCGGCCCTATGGGCGTTAAGTCCCCAGTGTTGGCGTTAATGGTGTACATTGCCACGTCAGGGCCCCCCTGATCCGCCACATAAGCGAACTTGCCGAAGGGATCTACGGTCACCGACCTACTGCACCAGCCTGCGGGCAGCGGCGACCCTATTGGCGTTAGTGCCCCTGTAGTGGAGTTGATCGTATACACGGACACGTAGCCAGGGAAAGTGTCAAGCGCGCAGCCATCACCCGCCGCATAGGCGAAATTTTCGGACGGATCGATGGCGATCTTGACAGCTAGAGAGGTAGCGGGCGAGCCCGTAGCAATTGTTCCTACAAGCGTTAAGGCCCCCGTGCTGGCGTTGATTTTGTACATCGAGACTCTATCAGGAGTGCGGTTCGGCAGAGTATAGCCTTCCCCCACGTAGGCGAATTTGCCGGATGGATGCACGGTCACCGAGGTGGCACGGCCTTCTACAGGGATTTTTCCCATAGGCGTTAAGATTCCGGTCGTGGCGTTGATGGTATACATCGAGATGTCGTGGGAGTCGTTATTTGCCACATAGGCGAACTTCCCGGAACGGTCTACAGCCACCGACACGGGGGAGGATCCTGCGGCTACGGTACCTATAAATGCCAAGGCGCCAGCGACAGGATCGATGCTGTACATCGAGACACTGTTCGAGCCGTAATTCGCCACATAGGCGAACTTGCCGAACTTTCCGGTTGGGTCGGGCGCCACTGCCACTGAGGATGGATTAGTCCCACTGGGTGGCGTACTAGATCCGCTGGGTGGCGGATTAGATCCGCTGGGAGACGCGGGCTGATTGTTGAGTGACTGACTCGTGCCGCCTCCGCATCCAGCAAGGAATGCAAAGCTCACAATCCCCCCAATTACGAGCATTCTCATTAGCACCGTATCGCGGTTCATAATGCCCTCCCGTTTGAGTCACGCATGCAAATCGCAGGTATAACCCCCAGCGATCATCACTCGTCGTCAAAGTCATTACTCTTCGGCTTGAGGAAATGGCGAACGGCGAAGCCACCGACTTGTTGACCCACTCGCCTTCCCCGCAAGCATGAGGTTCGCCAGTGAATACCACCCAAGACGCGAGCATCGACCACGCCTTCGGCAATTTCATCGAATGTGGTGTAAGTCTCGATTACACCGGGTGCGGTTGCGCTCGTCAGCTTCATGACGACGCCCGGATGCCTGCCGAAGACGTGCTCAAGCACCTCTTCCGCCGCTCCGCCATAGGTCGCGTGGCCAGCAATGTAATCGGGGAATGGGGGAGTGATGAGCAGTGGCGTCCATCCGGGATCCGCGATCGTATCGGGGTTACCGGTAGTGTTTGCTGCTCGGATGGCCGTCACTGGGCGCCACTGGTTGTATGTGAACTTGGCATCCCACGATGCAATGAACGCGTCGGCTCCCGCAAGATTCAAAAGAGCGAACGCGCGCGCATTCTGTGACAGCGTCAGACCTTGCGCGATGGCCACTTGGCGTGCGGCGGGATTCCAGTTCTGTGGGGCAGTCGAAATCCAAAAACGTGCCAGATCCGTCTGATCCTGTGTGCGCGTGCTGCTGGTGGCGGAGCCGATCTCTTTGATCTCGTTGAAGTCGCGCGTGTACCGCGGACTGTCTAAAGCAGGAGGCGGCGCCGGTCGAAACTGCGAGGCTTCTCGCAGGAAAAAGGGCTGCACGGTGCCCCAGCCAGGATCCAAAGCGGGCCGAAAGGCTGGCAGCGTTGGAATCCAATCGCCGGGCTGGGAACCGGGGGTATATGGCGCGATGATCGCCGCGGCGGCGCCGTCGGTGGCTCGCAACGCCAGGATCTGTGTGGCGACAGCCTCGCCCACCGCGATGCCATCCGTCTTAGCCGAACCGTTCGGAATTGATGCAAGAGACGCTGCATATGCGTCGTCCAACATCGCTTGCTGGGCTGCGTAGAGCTTTACGAGCGCGAAATGAGCGGCGGCCGCCGCAGCGGCGTCGGGCGATGCCCCCTCCGGGGCGCTGAACTCGACAGCGTAGGGGCGGAACTCACCGACGATGGAGTTAACCGCGTCGAACATCGCTGCATGAACGATCGCCAGGTTGCGCGACTCAACCGGCGGGTTGAAGGGCGCGGCAGCCGTCGTCTTCAGGGCAATGGCGTTCCAGTCAAGCACCGTATCGGCTTGGACGATCCTTGCGTTGAGCAAAATCAATATGCTCACTCCAATAGCGCGTAAACCAACACCGCGCATAGCTCGTACGCCTCTTCCAACTTGCGAATGGTTATCCTTCATGACCTCACCTCCAGGGAAAGTGATGTGCGCCACGAACCGCAGCCCCCGGTTTGACGCCTCATCCTGAGTAGGCCCGGCTACCGCGGCGTGTGCGTGATGGCGCTGAGTTTTGATTAGCTTCGCTGGTGGGTCAATTCACTGCGCATCTACGGTGGGTCAACTGTGTGTCTACCCGTAAATCGTGTGCTTTCAGCGGATTGGTCGGCGTCTCCTCAGCATTCCGGCCCGCTTGGGCGTGTGTTATGCTCTGGGCCAAGGGATACCTAGTTGTCGAACCCCGCCGATTTGCCGCGCTTGTTGCGCTTTGGCCAGTTCGAGTTGGATCTGCGCACCGCGGAGATTTACAAAGAGGGCAAGCGGCTCAAACTGCAGGAGCAGCCGTGTCAGGTGCTGGCGCTGCTGATCGAACGCCCGGGCGAGCTGGTCTCGCGGGAAGAGTTGCGAAAAAAGCTTTGGCCAAACGATACGTTCGTGGATTTCGATCACGGCGTGAACATCGCAATCAATAAGCTGCGCGACGCCCTGGGTGATTCACCCGAAAAACCGCGGTTTATTGAGACCCTTCCCCGCCGCGGGTACCGGTTCATTGCTCCGGTAGATGCGCCAAAAACATCACGGGATAGCGAGCCTCCAGCCCAGGCGACCAGCTCCCCGGCTGGGCGCGCTGGGTCTGGATCAATTACGTGGCGGCGAGCGCTGTTGCCGGCGCTTCTCGCATTGTCATTGGTCGTAGTCTTCTTTTCCGTCTTTAGGTATTGGCGAGGGCGTAGCGCGGAGAGCAGCATTCGTTCTTTGGCGGTGCTCCCGTTTGAAAACTACTCAGGTGATCCCAACCAAGAATATTTCGTCGACGGGATGACCGACGAGCTGACCACAAATTTGGCAAAAATTAAATCACTCCGGGTAATCTCGCGCACGTCTGCAATGAAATATAAAAACGTGCGGACGCCTCTCGCGGAGATCGCGCGAACCCTGCGCGTCGACGCCGTGGTGGAGGGTTCTATAGTGCTTTCCGGAGAGAAGCTTCGAATCACAGCGCAACTGATCGATGCTCGCACAGACCGACATCTTTGGGCGGAAGATTACAACCGCGACTTGCGCGATGTTCTGGCTGTACAAGACGAGGTTGCACGGCGCATCGCGCAGGAGATCAAGACTACCCTAACACCCGAGGAGAAGGCACAGCTAACCAGCCAGCGCCAAGTGAATCCTGAGGCTTACGAGGCTTATCTTAGGGGCCGTTATTTCTGGAATAAGCGAACAGAAGAAGCCGTGCGGAAGGCAATTCCCTATTTCGAACAGTCTATGAGCAAGGATCCGAATTACCCTCTGGCGTACGATGGGTTGGCCGACTGCTGGCTTTCGCTCGGCTGGTACGGGTATCTCTCGCCCAAAGAAACCTTTCCGCAGGCGAAGGCAGCAGCAATGAGGGCCTTAGAACTTGATGCAACTCTTGGCGAGGCCCATACTTCCCTCGCTTTTGCGAACATGAATTACGATTGGGATTGGTCAGCCGCCGAGCGGGAATTTCGGAAAGCCATTGAGTTGAACCCGAATTATGCCAATGCACACCACTGGTATGCTGATTACTTATCGGCAGTAGGCCGGCACGAGCAAGCGGTAACAGAGTCAAAGCGAGCCTTGGAGCTGGACCCCCTTTCGCCGATCATCAACGCATGGTTGGGATGGCGTTATTTTTTTGCCCGCCAATACGACCTTGCAATCGAGCAATACCTCAAGACCTTGGAAATGGACCCAACGTTCGTCCCCGCTCGCCTCGTCCTGGGACAGGGATACGAGCAGAAATCCATGCCCGAGAAAGCTATCGACGAGCTAAAAAAGGCGGTAAGTCTTTCTGGAGGGAGCTCGCTATACGTGAGCTCTCTCGCACACGCCTACGCGATTGCGGGCAGACGCAGCGAGGCAGAGATGCTTCTTCGGCAATTGAACGAGCGAGCCCAAAATACTTATGTTCCTTCTTTCCACATTGCGATCATCTTTGCTGGACTGGGACAAAAGGATCGGGCTCTGGTCTGGCTGGAAAAGGGTTATCAGGAGCGCTCCACTTGGATGGTTTGGCTTAAAGTTGATCCCCGCCTCGATGTTTTGCGCTCCGATCCGAGATTCCAAGACCTGCTCCGCCGGCTCGGGCTCTCCTGATTGCGCGAGCTTGCCGAGAGAGAAATAACGGAGCAGTTCAGTGTTCGCCCGCCGCAGCAGGCCTGCATCCGATAGAAAGGTGGAGGCTATTGGGGGGCTGGGTTGACGGGGTGCGCGGAAAAATATTCGTTGAGGCTGGATCTGAATTCGTTGACGCCACGCAGGACGTTGCGATTTAGAGCCGCGACAACGGCGGGAACGTCTTTTCCGTTTACGGGTTCGTCGTGAGAATAATAGTGATTCCAGACCGTGGAGGCGGTCTTGATGTCGCGCATGGCCAGCTCAAAAGTGACTCGAGCTAAAATCGGGGGCCCGGAAACTTCTTTGAAGTCGTAGAGATGACCAGTGAGCACATAATCGCCCCGAGCCCCGCTACGCACGAAATTAACCGAGCGGTAGCGGCCGGAGGCACGCAGCTCGCGCAGCAAAACCTCCTCGATCATTTCCGTGGCCGGTTCGGCCCATCGCTGATATTCATAGGCGCCCATGCTCTCGCTGCGGGAGCTGTAGACAATGCGGTCTTCGCGGTAGAGATGAGAGGCCATCAGAGGGCTCAGCAGCAAGCTCACGGGATAGGGATCGGACGGAGGGTCCGCGGCAACATCATTGGGTATCGTAAGCTGGTAGTACTTGCTGGGCCGAGTGGCCCCGCAGCCGGCGGCGAACGCAACGCACGGCAGTAAAAATGCGGCGGCGAGCCTGGGATTCATCGGCAGTTTCTCCGGACGCGCAGTTCCGCGCAGGCCGCGCGATGGGCAGCTAGCGCTAGGCAGCATCGGGTCATTGCTGTTCACCGGGTTTGTGATCGCGAGGGTTGGTCGCGCGGATGAGGGTATACGGACGGGTCTTAATGGTGGACGTAAATTCCCTAAGGTTCTGACTCACCTGGCGCAGGTTGCCGAGGAGCTCATCGATATTTTCAGAATTGACGTCGAGGGTTTGGTCCAGGCGCGAGGTGAGATCGGTCATGTTGGTCAACGACCGGCGAAGTTGGATCACGGCCTGGCGGACATCCGCGCGGTTCTCTCCGATCATAGAATCGACGTGATTCAAGGCCTGGTTTGCCTGCTCAGAAGTTTTGCGTAAATCCTGAAGCAGCGGTTCGAGTTTTTCGCTCATCGAGCTGACGTGCTCCAAAGTGGAACGAATCAGCGGGCGATTTTCTTCGAGTATCCCGCGCGTATTGGCCAGGGCAGCGGAGAGATTCGCGCGATTCTCCGCGCTCAGCAGATCATTGACTCGCTCGACTGTTACCTTTAGCTCTACGACTCGCTCGTTCAGGTTTTTCAAAAGTTCCTGGGCACGAGGCGCGATGTCGTTGACCTGCTGCGTGAGCGCGTTGAAGTCAACGTATTTGTCGGCAGCGAGCCTTGAACCGTCAGGGGCAGGGGCGGCTTGCGGAGTGCCGGGAATAATTTCGAGATGATTGTCGCCAAGGGGGCTCAAACTCATAATTTTGACGCGGCTGTCTGTTTTGATCGGCAAGTCCGATTGTACTTTGAACGCTGCATCAAAGCGCGAGGGATCCTTAGGGTCAATCGTCAAACTTTCGACGTTTCCGACTTTAGGTCCGCCTGAATAGCGCACGGTAGCCCCCAGCTCGAGACCGCCGGCAAACGGGAGGTACGCGTGATAGGTTTTGGTAGTGTGGCCAAACACCCCGCTGATAGAGAAAACCGTGGCGATGAGCACCGCGCACGCGACGATTACAAACAAACCGACAAGAGCTTGCTCGCGTCTGGGTTCCATCAGGATCTCCTCTCCGCCGATTCGCTGAGGTGGCGGCGGTCCTCGGTAAGCATCTGAAGATAATCCAACTCTCGCGCAACTTCAGGTTCGGCGACACGGTCGAAAAATTGCCTGACGCGGGGCTGCGTGCTCGCGCGCATGGCGTTGGGCGTGCCGATGGCCACGATGTTGCCTTTGTCAATCAGCACCATGCGATCGGCAATGAGGTAGGCGCTGGCAAGCTCGTGAGTGACAACGATGATGGTCATGCGGAAAGCCTGCTTCAGCTCGATGATCAATTGGTCGATGCCGGCGGCGATGATGGGATCCAGACCCGCGGAAGGCTCGTCAAAGAAAAGGATTTCAGGATCCATAGCGAGAGCGCGGGCGACGGCGGCGCGTTTCTTCATGCCGCCGCTGAGCTGGGAGGGCATGTAGTATTCGAAACCCTGAAGTCCGACTTGCTCAAGCTTGAGGCGCAGCATGATCTCAATGGTGGAATCTTCAAGCTTGGTGTGCTCGCGCAGCGGCAAGGCGACGTTTTCACCGACAGTCATGGAGCCAAACAGCGCGCCACCTTGAAATGACATGCCGATTCTTTTGCGAATCTCGTCCAATTCCGATTCCGAGAGTGCGGCAATGTTCCTGCCCTTGATCCAAATCTCGCCCGAGGCGGGTTTCTCCAGACCCACGAGCGTGCGCAAAAGAGTGCTCTTGCCGGAGCCGGAGCCTCCCAGAATGACGAGGGTTTCGCCGCGCAGTACGTCGAAGGAGATGCCGTGCAGAATTTCGCGTTCCCCATAATTGACACGGAGATTGCGGAGCGAAATCAACGCTTGGGAATCGAGCAAATCTGATGTTTCTTCCGGCATCAATAAGTCCCTCGCGTCAGTGATCCGTAAGGAAAAAGAACAAGGCGGTGAACACAAGGTCCACAACCACGACCAGGAAAATGGACATGACTACGGCTCTGGTGGTGGAGCGGCCAACCTGTTCCGCGCCTGCACCTGTCGACAGACCTTCGAGGCATCCGACGGCAGTAATGGTAATGCCAAACATCACGCTTTTAATCAAGCCGGTAACGATGTCGCGGAGAAAAAGCGCATCGACGGAATCAGCAATGTAGCGGCGAAGCGTAAAACCTGCCTGGCTGACGCCGAACAGCGATCCGCCAAAAATGCCGAGGGTATTTGCCCAAATTGTAAGGCAAGGAAGCATAACAATCATGGCCAGAAATTTAGGCGTGACCAAAAAATGGACCGGGCTGATGGCCATGGTTTCCAGGGCGTCGATCTCTTCGGTGACTTTCATCGTGCCGATCTCGGCGGCAAAGGCGGATCCGGACCGGCCGATGACTACGATCGCGGTGATCAAAGGGCCAAGCTCGCGAGTCATGGAAATCGCCACAGCGGTGGATACGTAATCGATGGCGCCAAAGCGGCGAAGCTCGTACGCAGCCTGCAGGGCGAGAATCAGGCCGATAAAAAAGGTGATGAGAGAAAGAATCGGCAGGGCCCGAACGCCCACGTCCATGGCTTGAGAAAACGCGCGCTGAACGCGCAGGGGCTTACCTTGAAATGGACCGACGAAGGTGTAGTAGGCCGCGCGTCCCCCGAGGGACGCGAGAGAACCGAAATACGCGAGACCGTTTATTACCGAACCGCCGATTTGAGTAACGAGCTGCATGTTGCGCTCTGCAACCTCATGCGTAGGAAGTCGAGGGAATCAGGACGCCAGCGCCTGGTCTTCGTTGTCGTAGACCTCGAAGATCTTGATCAGCCTCGAGAGTTGCAGGACTTCCCGAGCGGATGGGCTCAAGCCAAACAAAATAAAACGCAAACCGAGATCGCGGGCGGCTTTCAAGCCTTCCACCAGGGAAGCCACACCGGAGCTGTCAATGTACCTCACTTTACTTAAGTTCATGACGACGCGCGGCGGGCGATTTTCTCGGACCTCCCGCAAAAGGGTCTTGCGCACCTCCGGCGAGTTCGCCAGGTCGATGTCCCCCGAGATATCGAAAATTGTTGTGGTGTTGATATAGCGCGCAAGAATTTGCACGATGTTCCTCCTTGATTCTCAGCAATTCGGCCGTGACTTCACGGGGTTGAAGTACTTAACCAACCGAAATTGATTTGTGCCACGCGTGCGGCGGTACTCGACGGTGTCCATACTCTGCCGTATCAGGTGCAACCCTAAACCACCAGGCCTGATCTCGTCCAGCGGACGGCCGCGCAGCCGGGCCGGATCAACGGCCGGACCGCGATCACAAAGCAGAATTTCAAGCCCCTCATCAGGTCCAACGGCACCGGGCCGCCGGATGCGGCTGCAAATTACCTCGATAGGCTGGTCCAGCTGGCCACAGTAGCAGTGGCGGATAATATTCGTTAACGCCTCGTCGACAGCACGGGTAACGGACCGGCATTCTGTCGCTGACAAACCCAAGACTTCTGTCAGGCGCTCCAGGGCGCCACGCACCGCGGCAAGCAGCTTGGGATCGCTGTGCAACTCGAGTTTCAGAAGCAGACCATTCTTGGAGCTCTCGGCCTGCGCCCCTGCGTGGGGCTTTGTATCACGCTGCCGAGCTGGGCGGATAGCTTTCATGAGCGACTGGGTAGCGCGAACTCCGTTCAAGTCCGGTGCACCTGACACGCGGGGTTGTGAAGCAAATCATAATAGAGAATCGAGTAAATTCCAAGAAGAGCCGGAGGGAGGGGATGAAGCGGCGGGCTGGGAAGGCTAACATTGGCCTCCCTGATTGAAAAGGCCCGGCGAAGGGGGGCAGCCGCTGGAATCCGGATCGGGAGCTAGCCATTTAGCGCCTCTCAGGCGATCCTGTCCAGCAAAAGACAAATTGGCTCTTGCAGCCGTCCAATTTGCGGTAGAATTGGCAGCAGGAGAGAGACAATGCTTCCAGTACATCTCCAGCCCGAGAGTCACGTCCCGCTCTACATCCAGCTTCGCGATCAACTCCGCGCGCTCGTCCATGCGGGCGACTTGCGTCCGGGGGATCGCATTCCCGCGAGCCGGGAACTTGCCACGCTGCTGGGAGTTCACCGAACGACCGTGGCGAATGCCTATGCGGAGCTGGAATCGGAAGGACTGATTCAAGGGCACGTTGGCCGGGGCACGTTCATCAAGGGAAATGGCAACGGCTTGAAGCTCACGCCGCCTGCGCCGCCGGTTCTCAACGGAATAAATGGAATCCGGTGGGAGCTGCTCTTCGCGGACGAGCGCGGAGAAGAAGTTCTGAGCCGGTTGACGGCGAGCGCGCCACAGGATTCTCTTTCGTTTGTGATGGCGCGTCCGGCGGAGGAACACTTTCCGATCGAGGAGCTGCAAAACTGCGTGAATGCGGTTTTGCGGCACGAAGCCACCGACGTGCTCAACCTCGGGCCCTCCGATGGTTACGCGCCGCTGAAGGAAGCGTTGCTGGAGTTATTGCGGCGCGAAGGATTTTCCGCGAAAGATGAGAACTTGCTCATCACCGATGGTTGCCAGCAGTCGCTGGACTTGATCAGCAAAGCCTTTGTGAGGCCGGGCGATTCGGTGATCCTCGAGAATCCGACTTATCCGGGAGCGATGGCGATATTTCATGGCGCCCGCGCGCGATGCCTGGCAGTGCCAATGCGCACGCATGCGGAACCCGGAAGCGCGCTGGGACTGGACGTCGAGGCGCTGGAGGCCACACTTGCGGCGAATCGCGTGAAGCTGATGGTGCTGACGCCGGATTTTCAAAACCCGACGGGCACCTCAATGCCGCTGGCATCGCGGCGGAGAGTATTGGACCTGGCGGCACGCCATCAGGTGCCCATCGTGGAAGACCACATTTACGCGCGATTGCATGCTCGCGAAGAACGCATCCCGTCGCTCAAACAGCTCGACCGCTCGGACCTCGTGATCCATATCGACAGTTTCGCGAAGGTAGCCTTCCCCGGTCTGCGCGTGGGCTGGATTGTTGCGCCTGCGGTTGCCATCGAGCGCTTGCGGCAAGTGAAACAGACGACGGATTTGCACACGGATCAATTGGCGCAGGCGACCCTTGCTGAATTTTTGCGCCGGGGACTTTTCACGAAGCACCTCGCCAAGATGCGCAAGGTCTATGCTTCGCGGCTGTTGGCGCTCGATGAGGCGCTGCGCAAAAATATGCCGGAGGGAACCCGGTGGACGCGGCCCGACGGCGGGATGTGCTTGTGGCTGGAGCTGCCTCCGGGATTCGACGCCAGCGAATTGTTGATTCATGCGAAGGAGCGGAGCGTTCTATTCGCGCCGGGACGCTATTTCTATGTGCAGGGCCCGCTGCCGAACACGCTGCGCCTGGCGTTCGCAGGCCTGGACGAAAAGCAGATTACGCGAGGGGTTGTGACGCTGGCAGACTTGCTGCGGGTGGAGATGCGCAAGCGGCAGCGCGGAGTGCGGCGTGCCGAGCGCAGCCGCGTCGCCTTGGTCTGAAAGAGCGCCGGCAAAGCGGGGGTCCTTTGGACGAGACAATCAGGCTGGCGCCGAATCCGACGAATCATTGTTTCGGTTGCGGCGGAGCGAACGATGGCGGGATGAAGCTTACGTTTGTGCAAGACAACGTGCAGAAGAGAATTGTCGGCCGCTTTGTGCTGGGAGAGCGCTATCAGGGCGGCGGCGGCATGGCGCACGGGGGAATCATCGCGATGCTGCTGGATGAAGCGATGGGAAAAGCCTGCAGGTTTCGCAATGCGCGAGCGGTGACCGCGGAACTTACGGTGGAGTACCTGAAGCCCGTGCGTGTGGATGCGGAGATTGTCGTCGAAGCATTCGAGACAGAGCACAAGGGAAGGAACCTGTTTCACACGGGAGAGATCCGCAATGCTGCGGGCGAGCTGCTGGCGAGAGGCAGAGGGCGATTTGTGGTTTTGAGTCAGAAGTAAGAAAGAGTTTGGCGGCGTAAGTAGCGCTGAAGAGTTTGAGCGTGGAGAGGAGAAGTAAAATGGATCCCAAGAAAGTGAATGGAAGCGGCAGCGGAAACGCAAATGAGTGGCGCGTCAAGGTCGGCTTGGCCGAGATGCTGAAAGGCGGCGTCATCATGGATGTGACGAACGCCGAGCAGGCGAAAATCGCTGAAAAGGCAGGGGCCTGCGCGGTCATGGCGCTGGAACGCGTGCCGTCGGACATTCGCAAAGAGGGCGGCGTGGCGCGCATGGCTTCGATCAAAGTGATTCGCGAAATCATGGCGACGGTGACGATTCCGGTGATGGCCAAGGTCCGCATCGGGCATTTCGTGGAAGCGGAAGTGCTCGAAGCGCTGGAGGTCGATTTCATTGACGAGAGCGAGGTGCTCACTCCCGCCGACGAGGAGAATCACATCTGGAAGCACGACTATCGAGTGCCGTTCGTGTGCGGCGCGCGAAATTTGGGAGAAGCGCTGCGCCGGATCGCGGAAGGCGCGGCGATGATTCGCACCAAAGGCGAAGCCGGCTCCGGCAATGTCGTCGAGGCTGTGCGGCACATCCGCACCATCGTCGGCCAGATGAAGCGTCTGACGACGATGCGCGAGGACGAATTGATGCACGAGGCGAAGGAACTGGGCGCTCCGCTCGAACTGATCCGCCAAATCGCCAAGACAGGGAAGCTTCCCGTGCCAAATTTTTCGGCGGGCGGCATTGCCACGCCCGCAGACGCTGTTTTGGTGCGCCGCTTGGGCGCGGAGGCCGTCTTTGTGGGGTCGGGGATTTTCAAGTCGAGCGATCCGGAAGCGCGTGCAAAGGCGGTCGTGAAGGCCACCACGCATTTCGAAGACCCCAAAGCGGTGCTTGAGGCCCACGAGGAGCTAGGCGAAGCGATGAGGGGCCTGGACGTGCGCCAGCTCGAAGAAAAAGATTTGCTGCAAACACGCGGCTGGTGAGGTGCGATTCGATCTTCGAGCAGGGAAGAGGGAATCACATTTTGGAGCATCCAAGAGTGAAAATCGGGATCCTGGCGGTGCAAGGCGACTTTGAAGCGCATGCGGCGATGCTTGCGGGAATGGGCGTCGAGAGCCGCGAAGTACGCACGCCTTCGGACCTCGAAGGCTGCGACGGCCTGATTTTGCCCGGCGGCGAGAGCACCACGCAGTTGCAATTTTTGCAGGAAGAAGGTCTTTTCGAGGCGGTTCGCGATTTTGCTTCGGAAGGCGGGGCGATTTTCGGCACCTGCGCGGGTGCGATTCTTCTGGCGACGGAAGTGAAGAATCCCTCGCAAGATTCTCTTGGCCTTCTGGATATGACCGTGCTGCGCAATGCCTACGGCCGGCAAATCGCGAGTGAAGTGGCCAGCGGGCCGTCCACGCTGAAAAAAGAACCTCTCGAAATGGTGTTCATCCGCGGACCGGTCATTGAGCGCGTGGGGCCGGATGTCGAAGTGCTCGCTGAATACGCGGGCAAGCCGGCGCTGGTGCAAAAAGGCCGGATCATGGCTGCGACATTTCATCCCGAGCTGACGGAAGACACGACGGTGCACGAACGTTTCGTGAACATGGCCCGGCACCGGTCGAAGCAAGAAGTCGCGAGCTTGAAGTCGTAAGCAGCGGGCGGCCCTTGCGGTCAAATCCCTAAAATCAGCATACAATTGGAAAATGTTTCGCGTGTTATTCGTCTGTTTGGGGAATTCCTGCCGGAGTCCCATGGCTGAAGCCATTGCGCGCCGAAATGCCGCCGATGTGATCGAGGCATCGAGCGCAGGGTTGGCGCCGCTCGGATTTGTCGCGGAAATGACGAAGCGCGCCCTCGCGGTCAATGGCTACTCCTCGGAAGGCTTGGCGTCGAAGCCGATCCTTCCGGAGTCCTGGGACGCGGCGGACGTGGTGATAAATATGAGCGGGCGATCTCGCCAGCAGGTATTTCGTGAATACGGTAAAGTCGAAGATTGGGAGGTTCAAGATCCCTATGGCTCAGACCTTCCTGTCTATCAGAAAATCTGCGACGAGATTGAGAGTCGAGTGGATGCCCTGGCGAAAAGACTGAGAAAAGGATCGCAAGCGTCGGGCACTGAAGCGGTCGAGAGGAAAGAAGATTGAGACGCGAGAAGACCAGCGTATCGCAAGAAGACTACCTGAAGGCGATCTGGGAGATGCTGGCCGAAGACCAGATGCCCATCAGCGCGCGCCTGGCCGAAGAGCTGAATGTGACGCCGCCGGCAGTTACCGCGGCGCTGAAGCGCATGGCGCGGGATGGACACGTTCACGTGGAGCGGAGCGGCCGAATCGATTTGACGCGCAAAGGCCGTCAGCGGGCGGAGCATCTCGCGCTGCGGCACCAACTGGCCGAAAGGCTTTTGACGGATGTGATCGGCTTGTCTTGGGCGAAGGCGCACGATGAAGCGGAGCGGCTCGAGCATGCGATATCGCCGGAGGTCGAGGCGCTGCTGGTGAAGCG
>Ga0307477_10000468_pt1 | contig 44300 bp, 39 predicted proteins | sample atmos_gasesECM2C_FD_203316 | JGI IMG/M metagenome (GOLD analysis project Ga0307477, IMG submission 203316) | Hardwood forest soil microbial communities from Morgan-Monroe State Forest, Indiana, United States - atmos_gasesECM2C_515 | ecosystem: Environmental > Terrestrial > Soil > Temperate... | reverse complement strand
AAAAACTAATTTAGAAACTGCTGTAGAGTTCTTACTGCGTCTCCGTCGACCGGGGGCTCTCCCGGGTGGACCACTGGCTCCGGCCTGAACCGGCCAAAATGGCTCCCTTTATCACCGGCCCTGACAATCACCGAAGATGAGTTGAGACACGCAGTGGAGGAACTCGGAAAAACCCGAACAGTCGTATCGGACAAGCGGTCATGAGTCGCCCCATTCGCCCTCGTCGTACCATCCTTATGCAGGTTTCTTGTTGCCCTCAGATAATCTCGCGCTAGCGGCTCTGCAAGACGAACGGCAGAGCCGTGCGGTAGTTCGCCCGTATTCGCCTCACCCGATTGCATATTCGATTGCATAATCGGTGACGGCCTGAGTCGGAGACTGGCCGAAAAGTGCTATGTCGGGCGCTCGGAGCGAAAGGTAGAATCGGATGAGCAAGGAAGACGGTCTCTAACGTGTTGAAAAATGGACGAACTCGGGCAGGGATTCTGGCGGAGAGGGAGGGATTCGAACCCTCGGTACAGGTGTTAGCCCGTACAACGGTTTAGCAAAAGGATCATCTCTCGCCGCCCTCACTCGTTTTCAAAGGCTTACCGGACATATCATGTGCTAACGACACTGGGCCACTGGGCCTTTTTTCCCTTGCTTCCCATCCAGACTCGTGGCAAAATTCTGCGCACGCTGCCCGGGCGTCGTTCGTTTTCCCTTTGCGGTCAGGCAATTCAAGCTCAAAACTCGAGATGGGCCATGATGTACCTTTGCACGCCGCTCTGATCGCTAACTCAAGAGGATCCCCTATGCAAGGAAACATCTCGCCAAAGGCCACTGGGAAGCCGCTGCGCTCCATAGTTCTTATTTTCTTGGCTCTTACAGCCTCGGTCTTGCTTCCGGTCCCGCCCGTACTGGCTCAAACCACCTCGACTTGGAGTGGTGGAGCGGGCAACTGGTCGGATTGTCCCCCGAGCGGCACTGCTTTATGGGACACGTGTGGCAACGTGCCGCCGGTGTTTCCGAACGGGAACTTCAACGCGGTGATCAACGGAGGCCCGGTCAACGCCACATCAGCGTCAGTCGTGAGTCTGACCATCGGCTCCAGCGGGAGTCTCGTCTTCCCAGCCAACAAACCCAGCATTCTCGACATCACTGGCCCGAACATGGTCAACAACGGCTCGATCAACATCGCCGGCAGCGACGGCCTGCAAATCGAAGGGCCGGGCACGACGACCTTGAGCGGAAGTGGAAGCGTGACCATGGCCGGCTCGAACTTCACGGGCAGCGGCAGTCCGACACTCATCGTTCAACAACCGATTCAGGGGAAGGGCTCCTTCTCTCTCGGACTTAACCTCACCAATCAAAACCTCATCAACGCCAACGGCGGGACGCTGTCTCTGCAGCCCAATAGCGCCATCAACACCGGCACCATGCAAGCCAGTAGCGCCAGCACCCTGGCTTTTACCAATGGACTTGCGGTTTCTTACAACAATGCCGGAGGGGTCATCAAAGCCTTGAGTGGCGGAACTGTGCAGCTTCAAAATGGCATTTATACCGGCGGAACGCTCACGACGGTCGGCACGGGCGTGATTCAGGCTAGCGCCTCCGCCGTGCTGAATGGACTCACCAATAGCGGCACCTTGCAGATCCTGACCGCCAATGACGCAACTTTGGAAAATGCCATCGACAATACCGGCGTCATCCAGGTTCCATCCTCGACACTCTTCATGAGCGGGGACGTGACGCTCAACGGGGCGGGGTCATTGATTATGAGCAGTACGGCTCATCTGCAACCGCTCAATGCCGGAAATACTTTGACCAACAACCAACTAATTCATGGCAGCGGCACCATCTTTGAGCTGCCGCTGGCCAACAAGCAAACCATCTCTGCCGACAGCAGCGGGAACACCCTCACCCTGACCGGTGCGACCACCACCAACACGTCCATCATGCAGGCCACCGGAGGCGGAATCCTCATGATTCAAAATGACGAGACGGTGCAAAACACGGGCGGCACCGTTGAAGCTTTGAACGGTTCAGTCGTGAACCTTTCCGGTATTGTGAAGGGAGGCACGCTTACCACCAGCGGAACGGGCGTCATCGAGAGCCAAAACGGCACGCTGGATGGCACCGTGAATGTACCTACCAACGCGGGGACGCTGGACGTCAACAACTTCGATCTTTTCTTTCAGGGCACGGTCCACAATAACGGAACAATCGCACTAACCGGCAATAGCTGTGTCATCCTGAATAAGCCTTCCACGTTGACCGGCTCCGGCAAACTCACGATGGTTTCGACTACATGCATCTTTGGTTCCGGGAACGCATTCACCAACAGCAGTCTGATCGAAGGAGCGGGCACGATCGGCGATTCCAATCCCATGCCGATCATCAACAACGGAACCATCCTGGCCAATCAGCTCAGCCCGCTTGCCATTGTGCCTGACGCCACCGGCTTCACCAACAACGGCAAACTGTTGGTGAACCCCGGAAGCACGCTGAACGTTCATGCTCCGTTTAAGAGTCTTTCCTCTGGAGGAATTCTGGCCAGCGCCACATACTCGGTCACAGGCGTTCTTGGACTGCCGGCTTCCATTGTCACCAACGCCGCCCACATCGCGCTGACCGGGGCATCCGCGAAAATCGTGAATGACAACACGAGCGCCAATGCAATGTCCGGCCTGGCTTCCATCACGAGTACGGGGTCGCTCTCGCTGGCTAGCGGACAGGCCCTGAGTACCTTCACTCACCTCACCAACAGCGGAACGATCACGATTGGTACCGGCAGCGGGCTCACCGTGCACGGCAGCTTCACGCAAACCGCCGGAACCAGCATGGTGGACGGGTCACTCTCGGCAACCGGTGGCCTGACTCTGCAGAAAGGAACGTTGTCCGGGCAAGGCACGCTCGCCGGTGTCGTCAACTCCAGCGCGACGGTGGTTGCGGGAGATTCCGTTACCAAAGCCGGCAAGCTCACCGTAAGCGGCACTTACACGCAGAGTTCGACGGGCGTTCTGGACGTTGCCATAGGCGGTACGACTGTGGGCACGCAATATAGTCAGCTGGCCGTTTCTCACGGCGTCAGTTTGAATGGCACGCTGAACATCAAGCGCATCGGCGGATTTGTCCCCCCTATCGGCCATGTCTTTACCGTCCTCACCGGAAGCGTCGTGAGCGGACACTTCGCGACCGAGAACGGACTCAGCATCAACTCCGGCGAACATTTCGAAATCAAGTACAGCGGAACTACCGTTACGCTGACCGTGGTGTCCGGTCCTTGACCTCATTCGGCACTTTTGGGACACCATCATGACACCATCAGTGGGAATGCTGAAACCCTCTAAACCGGGTACCGCACATGTACCGGAGGTTTACCGGATCGCCGCTCGTTTGGAGCATCGTCGCGACCTGGAGCTCCCTCTTCTGCCCTCGGCCGCGCTCTGAGAGCGACTACTGCCAGGTCGTCGTGGGGAGTCTCTTCGTTACGGTCTCGTGGTTCGGCAGCTTCGACAAGCAGTTGTCGTCGACAGGCAAACATACCCAGAACCTGCTCAATGGTCTCCGACTCCTCAATGGTCTCCGTATACTTGACGGGTGATGTACCTGTGAACAAACCCCTGTCCTTCTAACAGCGAGTAGCGGTCGAGCTCATTCTTCAAGGTACCCACGATAAATCCGTTGACACCGGGAGCAATCACACTCAGCTTACCAGCCGAGCGCCACGATCTGATCACCTCGTCTTGACTGTATTCTTCCACCTCGCGCTTCCTCAATCGAGGGTGCATGAACTCCTTCCAATCAGCTGTTTCCTCACCTGGAATCACATCTACGTTTACCGCGCCGTTGTCGCCCGGTAGGAATACGAAGTCGATGTAGTAGAACTTCGAGGCAAGCCGCATTAGACAAACCTCTATATTTCCCCGGTTCGCCTGGAGAAAGGTTTCGGCTTCAACGCGGGTAAACTTCCGGGAATGTCGTTCGTTTCCAGAGATATAGACATTGCTAGCGACATTTCCGACCACTCCCTTGTTGTCCGAAACAGTGCCAATAACAGTGGTCCCGACTGGGGGTCCAGTGGGCTGAACGCTTGGTGATAGGGGCTGAAGTGTGACCTGCTTTCCCCTAATCCAGAAGCTGCCTGCGACGATCGCGAGGACAACGAAGCACGTGACAAGAAGTGCCGCTAGAAGGTAAACGTATCTTTTGGACCGCAACCATTGGTCGGCGCTTATACCAGAACGTGGAACGGTTTTGTAACTTAGACGCAGGGCTTCGAGTCGCTGATCCTCTGGTAGCTCTTTCAAAGCGCGGATGATTTGGCCTGACTTCTTATCTTGTAGTACAAAGGCCAGCCACGAGGCGAGTATACCGATGTAGCCCACTAGAGCAAGCGGGCTATCTGCCACGATTTTCAACGCCTTAAGAAATTCACCCATCATCGTCCTCCCAATTGCTCGGAACGACGGCGTAACGTGCCTGGAAAGTTAACAATTATACGCTGTGAGTTAGCGGTGAACCCATTTCGAGGTAGCTCGACGGTGGCAGAGGCAATGCAGCCCACGCTGCCGGCAGCGGGCCTATGTTCAGAGAAAGATCACAAGACCCATCGGGTACTATGGCGCGTGATGCTTGTCCGACTAACCATTGCTTCCAACTCATTCGGATTCCTCCTTTCTCCTTAACCGCATATTAACCGCTTCCTTGACCCCAAACCCGACGAATCCAGCACCCATAGCGAGCCAACGCCTACCCAGAACGACGCTAGAAACATCCTCATGCTGTTCTCCTGTACAGCTGATTGCCCAAGCAGGACTTGCTTTGTTACGTTCGCCTTCTGCATCGCTTCTGCTTTCACTTTTCGTGTCATGCTTCACGGAGTGCGGCTTCATTGAACTGCGCCGCATCCGCAAGAAACTGGAATCCAAAGCGGAGGTCGCGCCTGCCGTAAAGGACTTGAGGGCCGAATGTTGCGGTTAATCCGCGGTACAGGAGATCAGCAGGCGTAATAGCATGGGTGTTTGGGCGGGTGTGGGGCCGCGTCGTGGCCGGGCCGGGTCGGGCGCGGGCGAACCGGGCAGGCTCACCCAAGAAATCAGGGGAACTTGCTCTCTCTACTTGACAATGGTTTCCACTAGTAGTACTAGACACTGGGGCACTCAGCCGAAGCCAATGTAGTGCCCACAATTCCGACTGATTCGGCCCTTCGCGTTCGATCCCGCAAGCCAGAGAACAACAACCGTGCTGATCAAGCTACGGTACGCGTCATTAACCCGGTACTTCAAGAACAGCCCCGGTTGGAGCTCAGGACGCTCCTTTTACCACGAGCAGCAGAACGTGGCCAGGACGCAAGTGTTCTGAAGGCCGACGAAATCCGATTCTGTCAATTCTATGATCGCTCCACGACACGGCTGCAGCCGGGAGAGTGCTGGTCTTGCGACGGAAGATCGGAAGTTCAACTTGAGTGTGCGCACATTGCTGCGATTGCCGACTAAGGGGGAAGTATGAAACGCATTGCCTTGAGCATTTTGTGGCTGCTGATTCCAGCGATGACACTAGCTCAGACGTATTCCAACGCGAATTTGAGCGGCAAGTATTCGTTCCAGTTCGCAACACCATCCTATGACACCTGGTTCAAGACGTTTTCTTGTCCGACCAACTCGAGCGTGACGTTTACCGCCACTGGTTCGACGACCACGACAATGGTCACGTACGGAGTTGCCACCTTTGATGGCTCGGGAAATATCAGTTTCAGTGCAACCAACAGCGGCAAGCTGAACGCGACTGCCAGCGCTAATACGATGTCGGTAACGTGGAACAGTTCGTGTCAGGTCACGAGCGTCAACGCGGGTCACGTTGTTTACATGCCGACGTCCAATCAGACCGCAACGGGGACTTATTCCGTTAAGTCCAACGGTACGGGCACGTTGACGATTACCGGAGGGAAGGGCAACCTCACGCTTCAGCTGGCGGCAACCGATAGTGCAGGCATCAGCAACACGGTGATGTTGATAACTACGCAGGCGAATGGTTCCTCGATCGGGGCCGGCATTGCAGTTCACCGGTGAGTTAGTTGTTGAAGGGCGTGGGCGTTAGGACGAAAGTCGCTGGGAGAGTGTAGCGAACACCACGAATTCGCGATGGCATGGTCACTCACAGTTTTGGAGATGCGAGCTTCTAACCGTGAGGTCTTCGGCTTCACGTGACTGTTTGCGATAGGGCCAGCGGCAGTATCCCTTCGGTTCTGAGGCACTCGTTCAGTCCTTTTAGGAATCGGGGGTTTTGACATGCGATGAATGACTGGAAGCATAGCAAGCGGCGGTGCGTTTGCAAGAAAAGCGCTTGAGTTTGGGCAATCTCGATCCAGCTTCGCGATAAGGAGTGCCGATGTGGACCTTTCGTGGACAACTCCAGGCTCTACATGGAGGGCCTTTGCCAAGGCGATTGCGGGAGCAGCTTCAACAGAAGCATGCGCATTTGTCTTCCCATCGCCGCGTGATGGCGTCAGGTGCGAAGGCGTTGGCTGTGGCCATAGCTGCTCCGCTGGTGATTGGCTATGCTGTCACGCAAGCACCTCAGATCGAGATCACGTCAACGAGCATGGCCCACACGCAACAGGGGGCCATCGAGGTAAAGGGCAGAGTCAAGAAGAGGCGCATCGCTCAGGTGTTTCTTGATGTGAATGGGTATCGGCAACCGGTGCCAGTGTACGACCAGACGTTTCGGGCTACGGTTCCTCTTGTACCGGGACTCAATAAGATCCGAGCTTCGGCAGACAAAGGCACATGGCATTTGACCGGGACGTCGAATCCGATCCGAGTGGTTGCAGATATTCCCGTAACCTACGAACGAAGAGCATTCGTCGAGGGGCGATGGGTTCGCGTCGGCATGGGTGCCCCAACTGCGACTGTAGCAACGTCGATTTTGGTCTCCTCACTGCTCAATTCCGAAACGATTGCATTGGGACCGAAAGTGTCCTCATCGCACAGTGGCAATCGGGAAAGCTTCCACTAACCGTTGACAAAGTAGGACACTGGGTGGGTCCGTCATGTGGCGAGCGCGGCCCGAGAGCGTGGCCCATAGAGGGTGGATCGGCATTTCCGCCGCAACCTCCTCCGCCGTATGCCACAGAATGCCGCGCCAGTGGTCTCGCCAAACATGCAATTGGCGCGCCCTGAGTTGAAGGTAAATGTAGTTCAGGTGGATGACGATGTCGCCGGAACCTGAAGCGCGCTCGGATTACAGGGCGACTTATCGTCATCGGAAACCGATCAGGCTAACCGTTCCCACGGAAGGAGCAAAGACGATGACCAAATATTTGCGCGTTGTCGCGTTGAACTTGTCTTTCCTTGCTGTGGTTGTATTGTCAACGCGTGCCGATTCCGTCCGCGTTGCTCCGGAACAGGTCCAGGCGAATAAGCCCGTCTGGATTCTAGCGAAGGGTAGTCCCGGCGTCTCCGTGCAGTTCAAGATTGCCAGCGGCAGCGACTGTGGCACGCTGGCTGGTGACGTCCAAACCACCAACGAGCAAGGCGAAGCCAAGGCAGTCTTCACGGCAAGCGACGCGCCAGCTAACTGTGAATCGATAGTCAGCACCGTCATCGGCCGTGCCAAAGATGTGCAAATCACCGATGCGGGCAACACCCACATCGACAAAAAGATCACAGTTGTCCCGTTAACAGCGGTCGCACCCAGTATTGAGGCGACAACCGCTCTTACCATCATCCTGATCGCATCATTCGCCATCGACCGCTTCGTCACTTTGCTGATGTACCTTCTGCCTTTCGCGAAAATGAGAGGCGAGGAGGATACTCCGAAAGTGAAGAAACGGGAGAAGCTCACGTACATCGTGCTGGCCGGAGTCTTTGGGTTGTTGCTGGGATACTTCGGAGACATCCGGCTCCTTGCCGGACTAGGATTCTCGACCAATACAGTTCTGAATGCGATCGTCACCGCGCTGATTTTGACTGCTGGGTCTGACGGCATCTCGGCACTGATCAAGAAAATGGGTGGAACCTCGCTCGACGATGGAGAACACAAGCCACTGATCGTGCAAGGAGATCTCACACTGAATCGACCAGCGCGTGCCTGCACGGAAGGCGGAGGAGGGAGCAGCGCGGATCGTGGTTAGTGGCCCTCGGTGAGTTGTCGGAGAATCGACGCGGTGATTGTGCATTGTATTGTGATCATCACTCCGGAGAGGAAAGTCGACGCGCAGCAACTCTGTGTATGGCAAATCCTACGGCCGTACTGGAGGACTCGTGGACAGTGATGAGTCAACCCGAATGCCTGTTAGCAACCGCAGGCCGAGTGAGCAAAAACCAAATCTGGGCAGACACAAAGGCGAGTTCCCGCACATAGAACGGCGATGCAAATGGACTGCCGGCAATGCTGCCGAGTTCACCCGTGCCGCTGGAGCGCAGCACTGTTAGGTCGCTGGAAGAGGTATTGCCGGTGACCAAATACTTACCTGCAGGAGTCATAGTAAGCGACTCGGGAGCCGAGCCCACTGTCAACGGAGAACCGGAGATGAGACTAAGCACACCAGTACTTTGATCGATATTGAACAATATTGAACATACTGAGGTTATCGGACGCGCTCTGGTGCGCGACATAGAGATACAAGCCTGACGGATCAACCCACACATCGCGCGGCGAGCTTGGTGTTGCGAAGCTGGCGGGGCGTGGCATACTTTGAAGTATGCAAAAGCGCTCACGTAAGCCCAGACAGCCACGAGACGTAAACCAAGCCGCACATGCGATGATGCTGCGCTCTACGGGGCAAGAGGCGGCAGCCCCTGATCTTAGCAAATCCGAATTGTCGGCTCTTATGCGAAAGATGGGAAGCAAAGGCGGGAAGAAGGGCGGGAAGAATCGTTGGGCCAGTGTGTCATCTGAAGTCCGCAGTAAGGCACTTTCAGCAGCGGCCAAAGCGAGACAGACGATGGACACCCTTGGCGCACTGCTGGGTCGCGACGCTGCCCCGGAGATTTGCCCTTCGGACGCAACCAGCAGATGGGGATTCGAAACTGTTACGAATTACGGAAGAGGAACCCCGTAAGCCGGGCGTGAATCATCTCGCCTACGAGGTCGATGATATTGAGGCGTTAAGCGAACGAATGAAGTCAGCCGGATATAAAGATTCCACACCACCCAACGCACATCCCCACAGCAAGCTACTTCTACGACCTTGAAGGCAACGATTGGGAATTCGTGCAGTACCTCTCAGAAAAACCCGCTGAACCGAACTGCGCCACCTCGGTGAAGGTGTGAGGCTCGCCGCCCTGGTCGACTACGCTAAGAGTGGCCGAGAACCTGTTGAAAACTGGCCTTTGTGCCACAAGTCTGGGGTAGTGTGAGGGGTCGCACTCACTGCGCGGCCTGGGGCGCGGGCGGCAGTCCTCCTGGCCAATCCACTAATCCATCGGGTTGAGCTGCAGATATACCCAGTAGGCAAGGGCCGCCACGATCAGAATCGCGCACCCAATGACAACTTGTGCCGCTCTTGCCATGAATTGAAGTTTACGACGTGCCTGCTGTCCGCGCCGATGTGCATTTTCGGTGCGTGCGGGTGCGGGGGCCGAGTTGCGCCGCTGCTAACGGCTACCGCCTCTGTGAGTCATGGCGCGTCATTTTTCTTGGACGGGATCAAGGACGTGCAGGAATGAGATTCGAACTGTTTCGCTACTTTGTCGTAGTGCACTCCTTTGGGAAATTCAATTCTTAAGTGCAGTTTAGGCACTCCAGAAATCGGCCTGAGGGGGACATTAGGATAGCGAATCGATGCGGAGACGGCGCAGGGGGATTGGCCGACATCGCGTAATTCCCACTCTCTAGTACGACACCAATCATACTCTCCAGCCGCGAAAGTCGGAGGGAAAAGGCCGCCCTCTTCGAGCGGCCCTGTTATTTGCTATGGGGGGAAATAAAGCGCGGTTAACTAGCTTTCTTCGGTTTGGTAGAGTCTTTCGAACGTGCGTTGGGGACAATCAAGTCCAGAAGCTCCTTCACTCCTTCGTCACCAATCACGGCATGAGCGAGGAGTTTGGGCTTCGCTTGTTCCGGGGTTAGTTTCGTTGCAGTTGGTTTTTCGTAAGGTTGTCGTTTCTTCTTCTGCCCATCATTACGGGTCCTCATTCAACAGCTTCTTTCCTCCGTGGAGCCCCCCTCATGCCCCATGATGATGAAATTGTCGCACGGTTGTGCTTGTGAATTTCTATGCTTTGGGCACATTACGAAAACCGAACTTTTGGGGCGAGATCGCCAGAAACTTAGAACCCTCCCCTGGGCTCACAGGGTGAGCGCCACAAACATGTGTCTGTGGCGCCTTCCGTTCTGTTCACGCTGCGCCTGAAACCAACGCAGTTCCTGCCTCGCTGGAGGAATACGTTTTTGGCGTGCTCACGGCGGCACGCCGAACAGTGCCTTCACCAACCAAACGAGATGAAAGCGGGTGTTCCACCAGGGTGTCGGGCCAAGGCGTAAGGCAACAAACTGGTTTGCGCCAAACTCCGCAAATTTCTGTTGAAGGTTGGGAACGTAGGAAGCACCCATTTCGGCAGCGGTCTGTACTTCGTCGATACCAGCGAGGCGGTTTACGCGATGCGTTGATTCCGGCTGAATGATGGAAGTCAAAACTTTCTAGTCTAAGTCGGGCTAGCGCGTGGCTCACGTCTTGGTGTAATTGGCCCCGCTGCGGACAGTTCCCGTGGGTGCAGTCGTGTTCGTCACCGTGATTGGGCCGGTCGTCGCCGTCGAAGGCACAGTTGCCTTCAGTTGGGTGGACGAGACGTGGATCACGCTCGAAGCTGCAGTTCCGTTGAACTTCACAATGGAACTGCTGTTGAACCCGATCCCGGTGATTGTCACCACCGTCCCAGCCGGGCCAGTGGTCGGACTGAAGCCGGTGATTGACAGCGTCACCGTGAAGTTCGAGGCACTGGTTCCCGTGCCTGCCGCAGTAGTAACCGAGATCTTGCCCGTTATGGCGCCAGTCGGAACCGTTGCCTTAATCTGTGTACCGGAGACAAACGTGACCACGGTCGACGCCTTCAACCCAAACTTGACGATCGCGCCCGGCGCGAAGCCGGTGCCGTTGATCGTCACTGAGCTGCCCGTTATGCCGGAGGTAGGCGTGAACGAGCTGACCGTCGGCGGCCCGCATGCGTAGTGGTCGCCGGCCACAATCGCGCTCGTCCCACCGGGCGTGGTCACAGTCACATCCACTGTGCCAGCGGCATGCGCGGGCGCGACCGCCTTCAGCTGCGTGGCGGACACGAACGTCACCAGGCTGGACGCTGTCGCACCGAATTTCACGCTAGCGCCGAGCAAAAAATTAGTGCCGTTAATCGTCACCGTGTTCCCACCCGCCGTAGAGCCTGCGTTCGGGCTCACGTTCTTCACCGCTGGCCGCGCATCATAGGTGTAGCGGTCGCCGGCCACAGTCGCGCTCGTTCCGCCCGCCGTGGTCACCGTCACGTCCACTGTGCCAGCCGCATGCGCGGGCGCGACCGCCTTAAGCTGGGTGGCGGACACGAACGTCACCAGGGCGGATGCTGTCGCACCGAATTTCACGCTCGCGCCGGACGCGAAGTTGGTGCCGTTAATAGTCACCGTGTTGCCACCTGTCGTCGGACCTGCGATCGGGCTCACGCTAGTCACCGTCGGCGCCGCGACTACAACACCGCAGGTTGGGAACTTGAAGCTGGAAATGTGCGTGAACCAATTAAAGGCGCCATCGAACTGCAGGTACTCTTGGGTGTACCAGAAAGTGCAGTCGTCGACAGGATCGAGGCTCATAGTGCTGTAATCGCCCCACCGGTTTACATTATTACCTGCCTGTACCTGAGAACCGCCACCAGCGACGGCCAAGACTTCGCTCTCGAGAGTGCCCAGCGGGTCGCCTGGAACTCGGCCGGCAACGAAGATGGAAGGGTGGACGGTAGTGCTCGAAAGACTGTAACCGAGCAATATGTCACCCGACTTGTCCATCGCTATACTGCCCATCCAGCGCGAATTCGTTCCTGGCGCGTACGTGCCTTGCTGAAAAACCGTGGGAGTAGTGCCCGGATTGCGCAATTCGTACCACCGTATACCCGTTTGTCCCGTGCCGATGTCCACCGAATGGTTCACAACCAGGCTTTCATGAGTCCCGAAATTGCGATAGGCAAGGCGGTACATCATCCGATCCCCGCCTGACTCGAGGACCTGCGTGGGATCGGGTTGAGGAATGCAATCCCCACCCGAGCCGCCACAAGCCAGATTGTAGGGCGCGACGGCGATAGGAGTCGGGCCGGTGAACGTGGAATTCGCGGGGGTGACCCAATCCACATGGAATTTGAACAGGTTTAAGGTAGTTGATGGCCCGGAAGTATTCGGAACAATGTCGACAAAATAATTGGGGGAACCGGCCGGCGGCGGGGTAGAGCCATCAAGGTCGGAGGGCAACAGCGTGAAGTCGTTAGGATCGCTAAAGCATACGAACTGAGCGAACGCACCAGCGATCACTTTGCTCCGCTCCAAAGCACAGACTTCGGCGTTCGTGAAATGACTACTCGCGTCGAAAAAATTATACGAGAAGTAATAGGCATCGGGCCACACACCGATCTTGGGATAATCATTAAAGCTGTTGAATTGCAATATGTAGCGGTTAAGAGTCCCGGTTGCATCCGAAGTGGTAGAAATTGCGACGCACTCGAAAAAGGGCGGGCCGCCGGTAACTGCGAACTGCGTCAACAACCAGCGGTGTGCGGCTTTGTCCCACAACACGATGGGATCACCATCATTGTCGGTTTCGCACAAACCGCCGCCTGTACCACTAAATAGCGTGTTGCCGTCTACTGGACCCGCGAGTATATTGCCGGTTTTTTTGTCAAAGACAGCGATCGAGTTATTTATCCATTGAACGTATTGAGTGTCACTTACAGACCCCTCCGTATCCGGGGGGATAGAACCAACGATAATCGAATTGTTGCCTAAACCCTCGAAATTGCCGCCCGCGGTCAGGCTAAGTGGCGCTGCCAGTTCCATCGTTTGTAAAACCGGGTCGGCCTGAAGCGGAACCGGCGTAAGCGGTCGTCTATGCAGCGGAACGATATGCCGTGGTCGCTCAGCTTGGCTGATCGGCATCTCGCGCAAAGGAATCGACGGGTGATTTTCCACCGTGATCACAATGGGCACGCGGCGTTGCTGGGGTGAGGCCGTGGATTGATTTTCCTGCCCGGACGAGGGCGTAATACAAAAGAGAATCAAGGTGGACAGGTACACTGATAAAGATAAACGCCGCATTTGAAAGCTCCAGGGGAACCCGGCCTTATCGAGGGGAAGTTGCTACTGCTACAGTGCGACGCATTGTGCTCTCGTCCTGGTCGCCTGTCAACAGAAAGTTGCTGTTTTGTCAACCGACATTAGAAATGTCCCCATCCTTACGACATTAGAAATGACCCCTTTTCGTAGCCAAGAGGATTGTCCGGTTTTAGTTACTCTCCCGTAGTAGCCCGTCGCGCCCTCGTTTTTTGTGCTGCTTGTCACCACGCGATCTTTACTCCATCGCCCGCCAAGCCGACATTTCCGGTGCGATCTCAATCCGACATTTCATGGATCAGCGACACGGGCGGTGTTTCGAGCTTGCTCCAGACGCGCATCTTGCGGTGGTACCGTCGTTACTTGCGGCCGTTCACCTAATCAATGCGCGTCGGTTCGACCGCCTCTGGCACTATGGCAGTTACCTATCTGCAGCTGGCGTGGGCGCCCTCATCGCAGGGTGGTGGACGTCCGACTGAAGCGCTTTTTGCATGACTCCGAAATCTTGGCAATGTCGTTCCTCTGTCCTACCGCTTCCGTGCAGAGTCTGTGATGCTGGTCACTTTGAAGGGCGACGCTACCGCGACGCCGCCGAGTGCAAGTCGGTTTGGTTGGCGGAGGAGATTATACTTCTGAGCAAGATGGAGACCTCTTGATGATCAATGTTGACCTCACGAAGATGCTCCATCCACGCATCTGGGACGTGCTTCCGGCATTTCTCCCAGGCATGTGCTTTGAGGTCTCCGTCTTTCTTGCGAAACCACAACTGCTTCAGACCATTGCAAGTCAAGCGCATTTGGATCGGTACTCGGCAGCAGGCATCGCTCTGATCGGGGCGTTTGTTCTGGGGGTTGCATTCACCTGCTGGGCAACCCTACTCCAGTCCGGTGTGTTTCGGCTGCGCAGACGAGAAAAGCAATTCTGGCCGAAGTTATGGATACCCAGCCAAGAGAAGTTGTATCTACCGCCTTGAAGCATAGGAAAATCAAAATTTCGTGTTCGGTTTGAACGAGGCAATGCGGCTGGGCGAGTGGGTGTCGTCTTTAGGAAGATGAAAGTCAGGTCGCTCTGTGTGGACTGAGTTCTATCTGTTTGGAGTGAAATGCGAGCAGCACGCGGAAGTTTGGCATCTCCTCGCGGGATTGTTTGGCGATCGGGCGGTGGGTATCGTCGGCTAAAGCCCGATTAGCGTCTCGCCTTTGGCACCAGTCGTCGCCTCCATTTCATTCTTTTGCCTGTTTGGTCGAGGAGCGGATCATGTCCACACTCTTAGGCCCACGTAGAGTCCAAAGACCTCTTGTCGTTTCCCCTGCTAGTACTACACTCCGAACCGCAAGCTCAGTAAAGAGATCGCAGATCGTATCTGTGTCGATTGGCCCTGATTTCAGTTGGGGGAGGAATCAGGGCATTTTTCTTGCATCAACGCACTATTAGGACCACGATACTCCTAGTGACGCGCTGTGGGGTTGCACTCAGGGCAAAATGGAAATGGAATCTGCCACGTTTTGCGACTACTCGCTAGTGTAAATGTGACGATTCGATGTCCCATAAGCGAGTCGCAATCGGGGCAGTATCGTATTTCAGGAAGCTTGCGGGATTCAGCGTCAAGAAGTGCTTTGAGGGAGCGTAGAAGAGACTCGTTGCGGGCCATTTTTGGCGACCTCGCGCATCTTCTGCACAAGAGGCCGCTGGCAGCAGCAAGTTTTGTGTTTGCTACTCTTGCAGTGTACTCTCTTCCATCAACGCGGTGTTGGACACTACCCTGATGGAAGCTGGCGCTGGCCCTCGCCAAGTGTATGGTGGTTGTAGACACTGAAACCGCCCGGTGGGCCAATCGGGATGCTAGAACGAGCCCGGCAGTGTCCTAAGACTGCGTTGACGCAAGAAAAAGGCCCTGATTCTTGCTTCCCCACGATCAGGGCCAAAATGACACAATCTCGCGGTACAGAGTCTAGTACTTGCAGGGGAAACGACAAGAGGTCTTTAGACCCCGCGAGCTCGAAAAAAACTTGCTCATGTTTGCGGAAGAGCAACGACAGCCCCGTGGGGGTCGGGCAGTTTGCTCCAGATCAAATTTGACTCTTCTTTCTGACCGGTTGACGCACGCTATTGTCGAAGCGAGCCAAAACAGTCACGAACTTCGAAAGGAGATTTCTATGAAATGCTGGCACGGAATTGCCATGTCGCTAGCTGTGTTCTGTCCGCTGGGAATGATTGCCCAGGTGAGCGGAAGCGGGACAACGGGTCATATAGTGCGCTGGACGGGAACGACCGCCGTGGGGAATTCCAACATCGTACAAAACAGCGGCAGTGCCTGTGTGGCGGGCGTTACGATTGGTCCTTGCGTCGGCGTCGGAACCGCATCGCCGGCTGCGCATCTGCACGTTTGGCAGAATCTTCATGGCAGGACCACGCTGCTCAAGGTCGAAAATGCGGGGGCATTTTCAGCCGCGACGGTAGAGGTGAAGGCATCCGCCTTCGATCGTCTTAACGATTGGCTGTTCATCGCTCAAGATACAGGGGCAGGCGCGACGGAGGGACTGCGGGTCGAGAACAAACTCGGCGGCGTTGCGCTGGAAGTGGCTCCCAATTTGAATGTCGGAATCGGAACACAGACCCCGGCCACGAAGCTGCAGGTGGCTGGCGGTGATATGCAGACGTCGGATGCCGGCGCCGGCCTCATCGTCAAGAGTCCAAACGGCGCGCTATGCGCCCGCATCGGAATCGATAACAGCGGGACTATCGCCGCGACTCCGGTGGTTTGCCCTTAGAGCCTGTAACAAAACCGGCTTTCGGTGTGGCAGCGTGTGGGCCCATATTTTAGGGTTGAAAGATTTCAGAGGGGTGCCTGCCGAGGCGTCGTGCCCTTCCTTCCAGACCGTTTCAAAACACCGATTGGACGGCACGTGTGGTTAAGTTCGATCCAACTGAGATACGCGTTGAAACGCGAACACTCACCGTCGATCTGCTCGGAGCGAAGATTAGAAATGGCGAACTGAATTTGAGTCCTGAATTCCAGCGCAAAGCGGGGATCTGAAGCCTTGGTGCCCAGAGTCGCTTGATCGAATCCATGCTGAGACGGATTCCCTCTTTCGGAATCGGCATTTTGAGTCGAAAAACTCCTGCCGTTTTGGGAAACGTTAGTGGTTAGTCGTCCTCCCCTTCATTATCCCCTTGAGGTTTTTTTGTGCATGGCTCGTTGATTCGACGTTCTGCCAAATCGTCGATCGAACCCGGATATCGGTAAGTTATTGCTTGACTGAACGTAAGCCAGAATTCACGCTCTTCTTTGGGGCTCACGGGCCTTTTGTACCCGAGCTTGGAGCAGAGTTCGGGAAGGAAAACATCAAAAGAAGCTTTCACCCATTCCCCCCAACGCTCTGCGGAAATACGTGCCTGCCGGGATGCCAACAATGCCAAGACAATCGTGGTCGCAGGTATCCAGAAGAGATGGGCCGGCGAATTGTTCGATCCATTTTTAAACGCGATTCCGATAAATTCGATCGTCAGTACTGTGCTTACGAACCACAAATTCACCTACATATCTGTGCCGACTCGCGTGTTCGCAAGTGTCGGAGCTTCACGTTGACGCTGTCTAAAAATGCAAGCAGCACTTTATGGATCGGTTCTGTTGGGCAATGAAGCTAACGATCTTGATCTATTCATGGCTCCGCAACGACAAGACGCCAACGTAGCAGCATTCGTGGAAACACTACGGAGACATATGCGAGTGGGAGAGCCAGTACCGGGTGATTGGAATCGAGACTCTGTAATTGCTTTTACGATGGACGGGAAAAAGCTCGACATTCAGTTTACGCGGTTGTGAGCATAGGTGCGCAGTGATGATTTGCTTCAGATATTCTCGGAGCGAATACCGTGTGAAACGTGTGGACCCATGCTTAGAACCTACTATCCGGGTGCGCCATGGTATTACTACTACGACAAGCGATCGTGGAAAGGTACCAACAGTAAAACGGGAGAGATTTTGAAATCCGCTTACGGTCTGTAGTTCCTGATACAAGGCACACGCAAACGCAATTATTGATTCTTATCGATCTTTCCATGAGCGCTTGACGTCAGGATCGCCTCATCATAACGCAACACCAACGGGAAGCGCTGGTCGAGAAGCTGACCGTGGCCGAGCGCAAGGAACTCGCACGCTTCGCGATGAGCAAGGAGAACGAACTCATCGTGAGGGAGAACGCGGTCAGGCGACGCCGCGAGGACTTGGAGATGAAGTTCCGACCGCAGGCGCCGAATGCGTCCGACGCGGCTCTCCTAACGGTCGCCAAGGCATCGGCCGTGGTGCAGGATTCAGCATTTACTTACGATTCCAACGCGTCGCTTTCTACAATCGCGACCTTGCCGACATCTTTGTGGTGCAGGAACAGATTGCCACGGAGAACTCCGACATAGAAGCCGGTACAAAGGCACAAAGTACGGTTATATTCCCGTGGAAGCTGCTTGCAGCGACCGTTTTGACTTCATGCACGCTCCGCTTGCCGGGATTGATAGCGGGTTATAGACTTCCTTAGTTTTGCAAGGAGGAACAATGTCGCCTGATAACCCTCCCCCAACACCACCCACAGAACCCCTTCACCGTGGTGGATGACGCTCTTTCGGGCACTACTTGGGTTATCCTCTACTGAATGGAAACATCTTTTCGTTAGGACCATTGTTGTGAGTTCAGCGATTGTATTGGTTTTATCAGTCGCGCTATACGTAGGAACGCGTTTCCTCGGACTCAGAATCGTTGGTGGACAAATATACTTGGGTGGTAGTGGCGAACCCACGGGCGCGCACGCTACGGTCGATGCCGTCGGTGGCCTTCAAAACTCACACGTATGGATGAAGAAAGGCGAGCGGTTGGTGCTGGAACCTGAGGGCAGAATTCACCTCGCAGCCGACCAGGCATACAACTTTGCCCGCGCCGCTAAGCCGCTGATCTTGCGCTACCTTCCTAGTCGAGCTTGGCCTCTCGCGATGAAGCGACGATATCCGATGCCAAGACTGGATGAGACAACCATCTTTTATCGAGGTATGGGTGGGTCCGGAAGGGAATCCTACGAAAGCGACTTGCTAGCGGATTGCAAGCTTAGGCAAGATGTTAACTGGGGAACGTTGTTAGCTACCACCCTGCCAAACGCCGTCTCATCAGCGCAAGATCCGCCTTGCAACGGGTGCCCAGAGCCGTCTTTCGCAGCGCCAGAAAACCTGATCAGCCGCGGCACCGCGCGTGCGGTTGCGGTTGGAGTTGCTTGCTGCGCGACCAAGAAAGGCACAAGCAAAGTCACCCACGCTAAGATCGACGTTGCTGCAAAAACTAGACCCTTAGTGGCCGGTTTCACTGGCATACGTCCTCCTGACTTGAGTTTGGTCTTGCTGCCTCCTGCTTCGTCCCCCACTTATGCTGACCAATTCCAACGGAGACCGACGGCGAGAACCCGCTGGGCTCCCATTGACGGCTCATGGTGTGCAGCCTGTGGCCTCTACTCCGGGAGTTTCCTCCCAGAGCCTGCCGCGCGGGAGAGCCTTCAACATTCATCTCATTTGTTTAATTAACGGAGTGTCCCACCCCTTCGAAAACCGCGAAGGGTGGGCAGCCGTCGATTGGGTGGGCCAGCCCGCCTGACACGGTTATCTAAATCAGCCCAAAGAGCTCGCGGTCACTGCATGACGTACTGGATGTTCGCAAAGCCATCTCCACCGCCATTTGACCCCACGTTGCAGCCCGTAGTTAGCGGTGACAGGTTCACCGTAACTTGTGTGCCAGCCGGGATACTCAAGGGGGGAGAAACCACAAAGTCGGATATATAAGAACCGGTCGTGAGCGGGTAGGTAGCAACCGCGACGTTCGTTGCTCCAGGACCAGTCCACACCACCAAGTTCGGCGGGATGCAGCTTGCGTCGATAGGATCCTTTATGTACACGCTGATATGAGTAATGTAGATCGCACGGTCGGGGATGAGCATACCCGCTCCCAACGCCGGTGGGCTGGTAAATGAGCCGCAATTCGGACTGGCGCAGAAACTGCCGGGGAATATTGCTGCGAAGGTCATCCGTGGGGCGCTGCTCATGGGCGTATCGCCGTTGAGTTGAAGGCTGGAGGCTTGGAGAGCCCCGGTTTGGACTTGACCCGGAATGACCGCGGCACTTGCGAAGATTGCGGCCGTCGCGTGGATGTTGCCCGTCACGTCCAAGGCAGAGGTGGGATTAGGGTTATTGATACCTACGTTCCCGAGGGGCATGACAGTAAATCGGCCGCCAGGGACGCCGGCTGCATCGACGGCTAGGGGAGCGGTTCCGCCCAGGGAAAGGCCACCCGTATTGATCCGCATCAGCCCTGAGCTCACAAGCACGTTGCCCAAGGTGTCGATGGCCATGGCCGCAGGGCCGGGGCCGCTGGGCGAGTTCGTACCAGCAGTGATGAACGCCAATGGCCCGTTGCTCGCCAGGTAAGCTTCACCTGTGCCCGCTCCAGCGCGCAGAAACAGGCCGCCCGTTGCTGTGTTCTGCAAGAGCAGCGAACCTACTCCGGGGCTGCCGCCACTGGTAATCGCCAGCAGGTCCGCTCCGCCGGCAGGGACGTTCTGATTCACGTGCAGAAGACTCCGCGGTGCACTTGTTCCGATGCCCACGTTTGTATTGGCAGTGGCGCCATTCACGCTAGCAATACTTCCCAGCACCATCGCGTTGCTGGCCGTGACTTGAGCGTTGGCACCGATGGCGGTGGCGTTGCTCAGCGCCGTTTGCGCTCCGGGGTTGGCGTAAGATCCGACGAAGGTGTTGTTGGAGCCGGTCGTGGGTAACTGGTTCGTCGTGTTGCCGGCATAGTAGCCAAAGGCGCTGTTGTTGCCTCCAGTGGCGTTGGATTTAAGCGTTGCGTAGCCAGCGGCGGTGTTGCCATTTCCAGTGGTGTTGTTTACCAGCGCACTCAAACCGGTGGCGGTGTTGCTGCTTCCGGTGGTGTTGAGGGTCAGGGCCTGCTCACCGGTTGCGGTGTTATTGCTACCCGAAGTGTTCTGCCAAAGTGCGGCCTGACCGATGGCGGTGTTGGCTCCGCCTGTCGTGTCTGAGGTAAGCGCCGAGGCGCCGCTCGCGGTATTAGACGTCCCGGTCGCCGACCCATTTCCTGAAAACCCAAGGAACACGTTGCCGCTGCCGTAGTTCCCGGAGGCAAACGGAGTCCCATTCAGAGAAAAACCCGTCGCGTTGACGACTCCGCTCGCCTGCAGCCCACTGGCCGACAATACGCCGGTGCGGTCGATGGACACACCCGTCTCCTGCGCTGTGTTAAGGCCCTGACCGAAAAGCAGGTTCAGCGTCGCTCTCGCTGAACCCGTACCGTTGCGCACTGGCTCGGCTTGCCATCGGAAGCGTTCACTCACCGGCCCGGGAAACGATTCACCGGCCCTGTACACCGAGGCGATTAGGTCGAGCGCATTGGAGTTGAAGCCCCCGGCCGAAGTTGCAGTTCCGAGAGCCGGCAGCGTCAGCACACCGCGAAAGATGCTTGTTCCGCCCACGTCCAGTGTGGCGGCGGGAGCGGTAGTGCCGATGCCCACGTGCGTCCCGTCGTCGTAGATCTGTGAGGGGGTGATGTCGGCGGTCCCGTCGAACTTTGCCACGGAATTGACAGTTCCACCAGCGGCTGTGACCGCGTTCGTGCCTGTTGCCAGTGGTACGACGGCAGCAGCAGCCAGAGTAGTCGAACGGGGGGCGGTGGAGGCGCTTTTCGAGTCGGCCAGCACGAACGCCGACGGCGGCAGCCCACCCACTGTTTCCGCGTCCGCAGCTTTCAAAGCATACGGCACACTCAACAGGAGCACTCGTGGCTGTTCACTCTGCCCTTCTAGCTGAACCCCCAGCCAGCGCGCTTCACCGGAAGTGAACAAGTCCACAGGCAATCCGTCGGGCTTGCTCGCTCCCAGCCAAACCTTGTAGCGGCCGGAATTATCCGCCTGCACATTTTGCGTCTCTAACCACAGCGGCACTGTGCCTTCCTGGTCCTTGTAGAGGCTGAAGGTGACACCAACGGTGCCAGGGAGAGGTTTGCCGTCGCTTCCCCGAACCACACCCGAAAAGTTAATCAGCCGCGGCACCACGCTCAAGGCGGCAGGAGCCGTCACCTGCTGCGCGAACAGACCGGACGCCGATAAGGCTATGCATGTTGCGAGCGCCAACGCTGTCGCAATAGGTTTTACACGAGTGCTTTGGCGCTGTAGATTCAGTCTCGTCGGTTTTCCGTAATTCAACACAAGGTCCAACAGGGCAAGACAACCCTTCGCGATTTTCATAGAAGGCTCCCCCCGGAGCGACACTCCGTGATTGGCGACTCCCCTTAACTGAGTAGTCGACACTTCCACCCGTTGTCGATTTGGCAGAGGCCCTGTCGTGGGCAAAGTGCAGGAATAGGTCCCTTGGCTCGCAGCTCCAGGCCAATGTCGCCTGGCCATCCCCCGTCCCACAAGGCCTCTTACTTACCTAAAAAACAATTTCCCGGCGAATTAGCTCATGGACATTTACTTTTTCTTGGCTTTGCCACCGAGGCCCGTGTTAAGCGCCCCTGAAATTGTTTGAAAATGTTGGTGTAAGCCATTGACTAAATAACAGTTTGTGGGTATTTTTCTCACCAGTTTGGGCGAGGGCGGGGCATGTCGAACACACCTGTCATTGGCGATCTACTGGCCAGATGGAGCGAGGGTGATCAAGAGGCATTCCGAGCCTTGGTCCCGTTGCTGTATGATGACCTGCGCCGACTCGCTCACCGGCATTTACGGAAAGCACGGACCGACCGGACACTTCAAACCACTGCTCTGGTTCACGAGTTGTATCTGCGCCTGGAGAAATATCCTCAGTCGCCGTTTCAAAATCGGGCGCACTTCATAGCCGTGTGTGCCATGGTGATGCGCCAGATTCTTTCTCGCTACGAGCGCGACCGTCGTGCTGCCAAGCGCGGAGGAGGAGAAGACAATCTCACCTTTGATGACGCTGGCGTGCTGATGCGAGGGCGGTCCATTGATTTCATCGCGCTGGATGATGCTTTGGACGGATTGGCTCGGCTGGATCCGCAACAAAGCCGGATCGTCGAGCTGCGCTTCTTCGGCGGCCTGTCGATCGACGAGACAGCAGAGGTTCTCACGCTGTCTCCCGCTACCGTCAAGCGTCACTGGGAAACGGCCCGGGTGTGGTTGCGTCAGGAAATGAGCCGTGGTGGTGCCGCATGACACCGGAGCGTTGGCAACAGGTACGTGATGTGCTGCACGGTGCCATGCAACTGGATCCGGCGCAACGCGAGCAATATCTTGCCCAGCACTGCAGCATCGACCTGTCCTTCCGGCAGGACCTCGATTCACTCTTGGCTGTCGACGCTGAGTTGTGCACCAGTTTTCTTGACTCTGAGGTCATGGCAGCAGCGGTATCGCGCACATGGATGAAACATGCGGCACAACTTATTCCGGGGACAAGACTGGGGCGCTACGAGATTCTCGAAATGATCGGCGTGGGCGGAATGGGCCAGGTCTATCGCGCTCGTGATACAAAGCTGCCAAGAATGGCCGCCATCAAGGTGCTGCCTTCCGATCGCTCTGCTGATCCCCTTCGCTGCAAGCGATTCGAGCACGAAGCTCGCGCCATCTCGGCATTGCAACATCCCAACATCTGTACCCTGTACGACGTGGGTGTGCAAGATAACCGGGATTTCCTTGTCATGGAATATCTCGAAGGCGAAACGTTGGGATTGAGGCTTCGAAGAGGCGCGCTCTCGTTGAGTGAAGTCTTGCGCTTTGGATTCGAAATTGCGGATGCACTCGACTCTGCGCACCAGCGAGGGATCGTGCATCGAGATCTCAAACCCGGAAACATTTTTCTCACAGTCCACGGCGAGTGCAAGGTGCTCGATTTTGGCTTGGCCAAGATCGAGGAAGGAGACGAGTCGATATTGCACAGACTGGAACTGACGAACTCGGAAGACGCTACCGGGGCCGGACAGGTACTAGGGACGGCTGCTTATATGTCACCAGAGCAAGCTCGAGGACTCCCGATCGATTCGCGAACCGATCTGTTTTCATTGGGTGTCGTGCTCTACGTCATGGCAACTGGAGTGCATCCGTTTGGAAGCGACAAGACGGAATTGGTTCTTGGAGCGATCTTGGAGCGAACACCAGTTCCGCCGGCTCGCCTCAGGCCTGACCTCCCACTGGAGCTCGAGAGAGTCATAGGAAAGGCTTTGCAGAAGGATGTGGAGTCGCGCTACCAGAAAGCTTCCGAGTTGCGCGCCGACCTTCAAGGGCTGCAACTTGCTGCTGGCCCAGCGCATACTCCGATCGAACTTCTCTCTCGGCTGGGTCGCGTTTCCAGGTGGAAATTTGCGTTGGCGATGTTGGCGCTGATCTCGTGCGTGCTGGCCATTGGCCTATACTGGAAGCCTCGCAGGAGCGCCGCTCAGGCAATCTCTGCGGGTGTTTCGGTGACTCCGTGTCCGGGGATAACATCTGCCATCTTCGTGCGGAGCATCCCATTCTTTGGCGGGGAAGGCGCGGGTATCACGGTTGATCCCGCAGGAACCGTTTACATCGCAGAAAATCCTTTCCCTTTCGAGAAGGCCAAGTCTGCAGTTCTGAGAGTAACCTCGGACGGAGCGACACAAAGGCTCGTTGAGCCTCCAGGAGGTTTTGGCCAGGTCACTGCGGTCGCCATTTACAGGGGAGATCTCTACGTTGCCGACGGACGTGGGTACGCCAACCCGGTTCAGCTTCAGCCCATCGCTCGCAATGTGATTTGGAAGTGGAACCCGGCTACCAACGGTTGGTCGGAGGTAGTGAAGGAAATCTCAAATCCCACCGGCCTGGCATTTTCGAATGGATATCTTTATGTTTCCACGTTCGAAGAAGGAAAGGTCGATGCCTATGATCTCGCGGGGCACAAACTCGGCACCGTTTGGTCCGCTCCCAGTACGAAAGCCTGGCCTTATGGAATCGCTTTTGATCAAAGCGGGAACCTCTTTATTGCGGGCTATGGGCAATTCGGCGATGGCACGAAGATCTATGAAGTACGTGCTGGCGATGTGACCGCTCGCAGCGGCCAGTTCTCCGTTTTCCTCGATGCCGGTGTCGTTGAGCCGGTGTCCCTTACGTTCGACGCGTCCGGCGACCTCTACGCCTCCTATTACAATGCCAGCAAAATCCTCCGCGTCGCGGCAAATGGTTCCTATCTCGAGTTCCCTGGAGCCGGCACCAGGGAAGCAAGTCCGAACGGCATTGCCATCGATTCCCAGAACAACCTCTACGTCGTGATCAATGATGGGGACGGAGCAGAAGGCACCGGTGGACGGGTCGTGAAGATTCGTGGCCTCGTGGACTGCATGCCGGCAAGTTAAGTCCCGAGAAACCTGAACCGGCACCAGCCAGAGGGTCAGAGCTCTCTAAGCCTGTCCCCCGCCGGGAATTGCAAAGCCCCTGCCCGCGCTTTTCCCTTGTCTTTCCTATCTGGCGGTATAGAATGTCCGGCAATTTATGCGGAGTCCGTTCAAAGGCGCCTTGCCGCTTGTAGTGACCCAAAAAGCGTTGTGAATAACAGAAAGTCAGGCTCAGGGGACCGGGTGTTTTCTTGCGGGAGTTTAGCCCAGGGAGGAAACAGAATGCGCCACCCTTCCGAGAGACTGGCGTCAGCAGCAGTTCCGCGAGAGAGATACCCCTTGGTCTGTCATCGGCGAGCACGCGCCGCCGGACGATTCATTCACGCGCTATGTGCCGGGATCGTGATCGCCTCAGGCCTTGCCGCCAGCGCACAAATTCCCACGGGATCGATCGTCGGAGCCATTCAGGACAAACGTGGATTTGTGGTGTCAGGCGCGCAGGTGGTGCTTACAAATCAGAACACGGACGCGCGATACGTGGCCATAAGTAACAATGCGGGTACTTATGAGGTTCTGCATCTGGTGGCCGGTGTCTATAGCATACGAATCGAAAAGTCGGGATTCAGGACCGCGGTTGTGAGTGATCTGAAACTGGATGCCGGAACCGAGTATTCCGTTCCACCGATCGGCCTCGAGATTGGTTCCAAGACTGAGATCGTCGAAGTGTCGGCCGGCGAGGAACTGGTGCAAACCACCAGCGCTCAGGTCACGACCACAGTCGAAAAAGAGCAGCTCGACCAGTTGCCCCTTCAAGACCGGAATCCGCTGGTCGTGACTTTGCTGCAGGCCGGCGTGAGCGGCGTTCTGCAATCCGACCTCACCGGCTTCCCGCCCTCTAACACCGCCATCAACGGGCAGCGCACATCGTTTACCAACATGACGCTGGATGGCATCAACATTCAGGACAACTATATTCGCGAAAACGCCGTGGATTTCACGCCGAACAACTTTCTGCTCGGTCAGGTGGCCGAGGTAACCATCACGAATCAAAATGGCGGGCCGGATACGGGGTTGGGCTCGTCGCAAGTAAACTTCATCACTCCCAGCGGAACCAATCGCTGGCATGGCGAAGGCTTCTGGTTCCATCGCAATAGTTTCTTCGGCGCAAACGAGTGGTTCAACAACCACGACGATATTCCGCGGCCTCACTTTCTGGTGAATCAGGTGGGAGGAAATGTCGGCGGACCAATTCGACGCAACAAGCTTTTTATTTATGGCGCGTACGAGCTTTATGACAACCCTTCGCACGCTGCTGGTTCCGGGACGATCCTTCTCCCGGATGCGGCGCAGGGCATATTTCGTTACCGCACCGACTGCGGTACTTCGAGCACCGCTCCCTGTCCGACGGGCGTAGTCAACGGTCAAATTATACAAACCAGTCTTTTTTCTCTCCGCTGTGCCATGGCGTCATACCTGTGCGGAACGGACCCGGCGATCGCCGCGCAGATCGCGAAGTTACATGGACCGGCCAACGATCCAACGCAAGGTGATGGCCTGAACACCAGCGGCTACAGGCTGAGCCGGCGCAACAACAGTCGCCTGGATAATGCCAGCACTCGCTTTGACTACAACGCTTCCGAACACCACTCGTTTGGAGCCACGTTTGCCTGGAGCCGCGCCTTCTTCGACCGGCCCGATGCTGACACTTCACTCGACGTGGTCCCGAACGTTTTCAATCGTGACACGATCAAGTTCCTATCGACGTCGTGGCGATGGAATCCTCGGTCCACACTAACGAATGATGCCCGCTTCGGCTTCGACCTCGCCCCTGGCTTTTTTAAGGGAGGCGTAAATACAAATAGACAACCGTATGTCATTGGGGGCACGATCTACAGCAACCCGGACCCGACCTTCTTTTTCCAGGGACGTGCCACCAACACCTACAGTTGGCAAGATAATGCTAGCTGGTCGCGTGGCCAACACACGATCAATTTTGGAGGGTTGATCCAGCACGTCTATACCGGAACTGTGGAATCCAACGGGACCGTCCCAACGTACGGGCTGGGTTTCAGTCCTTCCGATCCCAACCAACTGCGGGAAAATGATTTCAGTTGCAGCATGTGTTCGGGCGACATCAGCGCAAATGATTTAGGGACGGCCAACTCGTTGCTCGCGACCCTGGCGGGCAACGTCAGTTCGGTGAGCCAGCAGTTTAATGTCACCAGCCGCACGTCAGGTTACGTGCCCAAGGCCCTCCAGGTTGGAGACTTCACCCTGAATGACTATTCCCTTTATGCCGGCGATGCCTGGCGACTACGTAGAAACCTGACAGTTACAGTGGGCGTTCGATGGGAGTACCCCGGCCGTTACAATGAGCAGCACGGGCTTTTACTGGAGCCGGTAATTGCACCGGACCAAACTGCGCCGCAAACGTTACTCTCGAATGCAACTGTGAATTTCGTTGGCGGTTCAGGCGGACCGCAAGTTTACGCAAAGAACGTAAGAAATTTCGCCCCCCAAGCTGGTCTGGCGTGGGATCCGTGGGGCAATGGCAAGACTGCCATCCGCGCAGGATTCAGTATTCACTACGTAAACGATGAGGCGATTCTTGCGGCCCAGAATGCATCCACGCTGATGCCAGGACTGAACGCTTCTGTGACCGATTCGAACCTGGTCGGGAAAACCATCACTGCTAACCCGCCGCCAGTCGTCGCCGCGCCTCCATTCCAGATACCGTACACGCTAGAGGACCAATTCCTCCAAACCTGCGCGGCGCCGGGAAATGCTCCCCCCAGCCTGCTCAACTGCAACAACACGTTGACGGCGCCGCCGAATCTGAGTTACATGGTCAATCCCCATTTGCGCACGCCATACGTCCAGGATTGGAATCTGAGCATCCAGCGCGACCTCGGGTGGGGAACATCCCTGACGATAAGCTACCTCGGCAATCGAGCCAATCAACTCTACAAGGGGATTGACTACAACCAAGTCGACTTCCGCAAGAACGGGATCCTGCCCGACTTTCTGAGGGCGCGTTCTAATGGATTCCTGTCTCTGGCTGCCGGGCAGGGTTTCAATCCTGACTATAACCCCAGCGTGCCGGGCAGTCAGCCTCTCACCACTTTCAGTCAGTTAGAAGGAGCCGACGTCGGATGCGACCCGGGACTTCTCGCCTGCTTTGGTCCAGCCACCTCTTACCTTCAGACTGGTTCTGTGGGAGAGTTGGTGAATCTCGAGCATGAGTTTTATGTGAACTACGCCAATGGTCAGCCGTTTCCCTGGACGCCGAGCCAAATTGTCATTCCGGCGGATATGCTTACCAATGCAGGTTATTCCGACTGGAACGCCGGCACGGTCGAAATCAGAAGACGGTCTCGTCATGGACTCTATTTGCAGGCTAACTACGCCTTCAGCAAGGTTCTGACCAACGGTGACGGAACGAGTCAAGCCAGGTTCGATCCCTTTCTCGACACTGCTCAGCCTTGGCTCGACAAACGGCGAGCTGCCATTGACCTGACGCACGCCTTCAAGACGAACTTCCTTTACGAGTTGCCCGTGGGGCGTGGACACACACTGCGTCCTGGAAATCCCGCCCTGGACCAAGTTGTTTCCGGATGGAATATCGGCACGATCATGGTCTGGCAAAGCGGCTTCCCATTCTCGATTCTTTCCAACCGCGCAACGTTGAACCGTGGGGCACGCGCGAGCGGGCGAAGCACGGCCGATAGCACCTCAAGTGTTTCCGCAATTCGGCAGTCGCTCGGAGTGTTTAACAAGAATGGGATGCTGTACGTCATGGATCCGAAATTCATCGGACCGGACGGGCGCGCGGTTCCTGCGGACTCCTTGACGTGCACGCCTCTCATCGCCGGCGGATTCTGCGACCCAGCTCCCGGAGAAGACGGTAATCTGGGGCGTGATGCCTTCGGCGGGCCTTCCTTCTACGACTGGGACCTCAGCGTCTCGAAGAAAACTACGATCAAGGAATCGGAATTCGTCGAATTCCGAGCAGAGTTCTTCAACGTCCTAAACCATCCGACATTTAACTTGGGAGATCAGGATGTGAACAGCCCGCAGTTTGGTGTAATCAGCGGTACGGCCACGATTGCCCGCCGCATTCAATTTGGATTGCGCCTAGCCTTCTGACCTCAGGGCAGGAAGAAAGTGCGCCGTGACTATCGGCGCTGCGCTCGAAGTTGACGATCGGCTGGCCATCCGGCGTCAACGCAATGAAGATGCACCGGTTTGCCCCCATATCAAGCACTTTCTGGAAATCGGCAATGGTCTCAACCTGCGTGGAAGAGACCTTGACCCGACGGACCGGCTCACCTGCCTCACCCAATGCCTGAAAGAACAAGTCGGCGCTGTCGGAGTCACCCAGGGCCAAGGCACGCGCGGAATGATCGAAGAAAGTCCGCATCTCGGGAGGCTCCAGATCGCCAATCCGGACTGGATGAAAACGCGCCAGCACCGAATCGCCCACATTCGTTTGGGGACGGGTGCTCACCAGGAAATCGCACTTGGGGAAGCACTCTGTGGCGTGCTCGAACAACCGCGCAATCCGCTCCCGCATACGGCGCTCCGGCGCTTCATCCAGCCCGTCCACCATCACAAGGCATTTCCCGCCGTCCAGCCTGCGGCGGGAGAAGGCCTCGTCAGCGCCCCACTTGTACTCGTCGCTTTGCTTGCCCAGGAAGTAAGGAATCCAGTCGGGCGAATCGGGCGGCTTGGGCGATGGGTCCGCCGCCAGCAGTTTGGCCAGGTCCGCCACGTGGATCAGGAAGGGGAAACGCTTGTCGTCCTTCGGCAGAAAGGACGGCGTGTTCGCTGGCCGGTTGCCGCGGAGCGTGCGGCACAAGTCGAAGGCCACCCGCCGCAGGAACGTCGATTTGCCCGATCCTGGGTCCCCGATGATCACGACCTTGCGGCGGGCGAGCGTCTCCTCCAGCACGATGCGCCGCTGTTGTTCTACATCCCCGCCTGCGCTCTTGCGTGTCATTTCGGAGCTCGCGACCGCCGTGAGAGGAATGTAGATTTCGTCGATCCCAAAGAAGTATGGCTCGGCCCGCTTCGTTTTCAAGCCTTTGATGCGAATCTGGCGCGTCTCTTCTTCAAGGGCCTTCAAGTAGGTATCGCGATCCCGATAGGCCGCGGCCGCGATCGTTGGATGCTGCCGCCGGCGCCACTCAGCTAGTGCTTCGGAGACCAAGGGGCGCACACTGGCGGCGTCGGTGAAAGTGCCGCGAAGATAGCCGCTCAGTTGCTTCTTGAACTGGCCTAGCTTCTCTTCATTGCGGTTGACCTCGTTGCGGATTTGGTTGTATTTTCGAGCCGGCAGGTTCTTGTCTTTGATCAGGCGGTAGTCTTCATGTAGTTCGAGTGGCCAGTCGTACTTCGGGTCCACCAAGAACGCCAGTACCTCCTTCGTAGTGACCTGCCACGAGAGTTCGCATTCGAGCCACGTGACGCTCTTCGCATCCGGGTTTTCCGGACCATCCGGCACCCATCCATAGCGGTGCGCCACTAGCACCATCACGACTTCCGCTTCGGCAACTTTTTCCATACACGCGGCCAGCGTCGGCTTGTGGCCCGCCGGGAAGTACTCCATCATGTGTGGCGAGAATCCACTTGCGGACGCAGCCTTGGCAGTCTGTTCCCGGTGTTCTTTCAAGTCATCGGAAGTGGAAGAAATAAAGACGACGGGATCATGGGCCATTGCTGCGCCAATTCTAGCCGAAAATGCGAACCGAGGTCCTGGGGCAACACCAAGCCTGGCTGCAAGCGGACGCGCCGCTGCAGTCCGAAGCTGCATCGGGGCCTTTGCTTCGGAACGGGTTCTTGTCGACAAATCCCCTTCGCACCACCCAAACGCCCAAGAAGTCCGGTTCTGGGAAGTTGAGTGGGTTCATTCCGGTCGAATCAGGAGCCCACTCGGTAAACCGGCAAACCAGCAAAACAGACAAGTGATCGCTACGAATCTCAGGGAGGGTTTTGTTACAGGCTCTAAGTGTTCGCGGTTGACACGCCACTCGACTGACATTCCTTCAGTCCACTGACAAACAGCCCGCAAGAATTGTTAACGTGCCGAATTGGTTCTGTGCGGGCTGTGTGTTTCATCCACGACTCAAGGGTTCCCGTCGATGGGTTTGTATGATCCGCGTCTGTGGATTTGACGTTCCACTAGACGTGGTTGCCAGTGATAGAACCACCAATTTCTTGTTTGTTGCTCTTGATGCGACTTACTGTGGTCTTCCGGACGAAATGCGGGTCCCGAGGTGACAATCGCTTCGAGGTTTGGCGCAAAGGAGCTGTGAAGACATTCGTCAACCCTGTAGTGCCCGTGCTTAGTGGGAAAATGAATACTCTTGAATTCATGCTGCTCCACGTACTAGGAAATGCACGGCGCGATTGCAAATGACACAGACTGAATTACAGAGATACCTTGACGAATTGGTGTATAGCTACACGTTGGGTCCACTCTATGTCTCCAGACGTTTCGCCGCTCTTCCAGAGTCAGGCACTGTGTCTTCCGACCTGGAGTTTCGTACCTATGGAATGTTGCGCGAACGTGAACCTGCGCTGAAGGAAATTCTCACGCATCCGGCAATCGCCATCGTCGCCGATCCGGGCGCAGGCAAGTCCGTTGTCGGGCGCGCCTCAGTGCAGCACATCATAGCCAGCGGCGAACGAGTGCCGGTCTTCACGGAAGTGAAGCAGTACCGTGTTGATCTGCCGACATTACTTCGTATTACCACGCCGGCCGCCGTCCTTGACCGTGCGGCGACGGTGGATGGAGTCCCGCTGAGAAAAACATATGTGCTGGACGGCATCGTCGAGATTCCAACGGAGCTAGTACAACGCCTCGGAGCTGAGCTTCGGCAGTTCATCGCTCACGAACCGGAAGCCCATTTCGTCTTCACGGCCCGGCAGGCTTTTTATGTCGCGAACAGATATCTGCTGCCGCCGATTCCGGCGGTATTCCACATTTTGCCCTTCGCAATAGAGGACATTGAGGAGTACTGCGCCAAGGCTCGGATTGATCCCGACCGTTTCATGGAAGCCATTCACATTGTGAGCGCCAGTGAGGAGGTCCGAAATCCGTTCATCTTGTCCGTCATGGTAGAGCGATTTCGCGCGGTTGGTTTCCTGAGCAAGTTCAGATCTGAAAACCTGAGCTACATGATCGACCGCCTCATCCAGAGCCGGCCTCACGTGAACGCCCACAGGCAGCGTCGCGCACTGCGCATGCTGGGCATTGCGATGGAAACTTATTCCCGCAATGAACTCACTGAAGAGGAGGCTTTGCGGGTGATCAGGGAGGCCATGCGGGTCACAGAGGACGAGTCGCGGGAATTACTCAATGAACTCTACGCTTCTATTCTCAAGCGTACGGGCAACGGTTTGAGTATCCAACTCGCCTCCTATGGCGAGTATCTCGCGGCCGAAGCGCTGGAGGATGCCTCTTTGTCTCGGCTGAAAGAATTGGCGTTCCTGGACGCGTCGACGCCGAACGACAGCTGGGGGAATACCGTGAGCTACCTCGTCGAACTCAATCCTTCCATCAGGGAAGCATTCGTCCGCCAGCACCCAATGTGGACTCTCACGGCATCTCCAGTGGCTTTTTCCGACCACGAAAAGGATACGATCGTTAACCAGATTCTCAGAGAGCTGACCGCCAACAACCAATATGTTTCCGACCATCCACGTATACAGGTCCGGCGACTATCGGCATTCGTCACGCCTCTATCCCAGTCGGTACTGGAAAAGGACCTGGCGTCGAAGAACGACGTTATTATTGGAAACGCGCTCATACTTTTGGGCGTCCGGGGACATGCTGGAGTGGTGCCGTTGGCGATGGAGATCCTGTCAGACCGGAGGCGAAGCGCGCGCTCGCGCATGACCGCAGTCCTCGCCCTGGTCAACTCGGGCACGTCGGCTTTAGTTCCCAAGCTCCTGGAAATTGTCGATGCTGCTGACCCTCTTCACATTAATATCGTTGATCTCATCGGGGCACTGACAGACGAAACCCAGTTAGCACTCACACTTCCGGTCATCCTCCGAACCAATGCCGGCTGAGCGCAGCCTATTATCACTTTCGGGAACTGAAGTCCCGTGGGGCGGTGCTCGCCATCTTGCGTTTTTTCCTTGACCATCCCGATGACCTGAATTCAATCCGGGCTGAGGGATACGTCGAGCCCATATTGAGGCTGATCCCACGATACTGGGATGAGGAAATCGCTGGGTTGTTGGTTGACTTGATCGACCTTATCGAGACGCACCACTTTTACCCTGACCACAATGGACCATTTCGCAAGATGTTAACTATCGTGGAAGCCGCCGATGTTGAAGGTGTGGTACCTCGGCGTTACTTCGAACGAATTATTGCGAGGGGCGAGGCGGATCGACGGCGAATGTATTGGGTCGACCAGACACTTGCAAACCTGATCAAACCACCACTGCCTTCGAGGGTCTTATTAGTCGTCAGCATCGACCCACGATCGAGCGCTCAGTGGCGCGACTCCTCAATGACGAACAAGAATTGAGGCGCGGTGAGGTCCCGATGCCGAACCAAACGCCCTTGGATTGGATCGCAAAGATCCGCGCCGATTTTGCCCTTCCGAGGTTGATTGAGCTCCGCGAGCGAGCCTTACGGTTGGAGCTATCCACCGTTACACAATTGCTGTCCAACACCATTGGAACAATCAATCGACCGGAACTAGTGCGAGTCATCCGGCAACAACTCAACGTCACCCCACCAAACTGGCATCGATGGCAGCTGTCACAAGCAGTTGAGCAGGAGCGCACCGCGGCAATCGAAGAAGGCCAGCGCACGCCGTTTGACGAAGTCATCAAGAAGTTGAAAGGCGCAACGTCTCTCAACCGCCTGAAGGTGATGTGCGAAGGGTCCACTGATATTCCGGTATTTGACGAACTGGTCAGCCAGGCCGGCGAGGTCCCAGAGATTGTATTCGGCGACGTCGGCGGATGGTCGGGCTTGCGCAATAAGGACCCTGATTTTCTCCTACTTGGTTCCAAGGCCGCGATCGTTGTCATGGATGGCGACGAAGGACGCAGACTTTCCAGCTCGGACCAGCCGCTTACAGATGCAGCTCAAGAGGAACAAAAGCGATTGGCCCAACCTCGGGTGTAATACAAGCAGCTGACGGAAATTTCTACGGGACAACTTCCAAGAATGGACCCGGAGGGTATGGCACTGTATTTAAGATAACGCCCTCCCGCGTTCTCACCACGCTGCACGCATTCAGTGCGTCCGACGGCAACGGCCCTGGGGGCCTGCTGCAAAACCCAACAGACAAGAACTTCTACGGCACTACCCAGAACGGCGGTGCGTATGGATATGGAGAGGTGTTTAAGATGACGTCATCGGGTGCTTTGACGATACTCCACAGCTTCAATGTAACTGATGGCGCCTTTCCCGCGTCGTTGATCCTTGGCAAAGACGGGAACTACTACGGAACGACGAGCAATGGTGGCGCCAACGGGGATGGGGAAGTCTTTAAAATGACCCCCGCAGGTGTTGTTACTGTCCTTCACAGCTTTGACGTGACAGACGGCGAGATCCCCGGAGCCCTCGTACAAGGATCTGATACCAACTTGTACGGAGTGACGGCAGGGATCCCGCCAACAAATGATGGAACCATTTACAGGCAAGCTCCATAAGTCCAGGTATGCGGGACCACCTTCAGGCGATTCCGGGCAGACAACCGAAGTTGGGATTGCCTGCCCGACCGAATTCCTGTAGAAAGGCGGCCGCATCTGCCTCGTGGACTATTGTAATGATCGTATCCGTGGTCGTGCTTAGAGGCAAGTCGAAGGTTACAGCATACCATCGGTACAGACGGCGACGAAACACCGCCACTCGTTGAAACAATCAGCGTGTCGACGGGGAGAAACGTTCGCGTTTACTGCTGTAGAGCCTCGAGAAATAATAAACCTTCTACCGAACTACTATCTTCCTTCTCGCGATCGATGGAAACTTCCCGTCGCGAATCAGTGAAACGAGAGTCCAGGAGCAATAACTTGTGAAGAAAGTAGGACATTCTCCCGTTGAATGGAGCGGCCACATAAGTCACTCCTTCTACAATGTACAGATGCGAATTCCACATCATAAGAGCGGCGTGCTTCCCCCGCAGCATATAAATGACATGGTCCGCCGTCACCTGCTTTGGCGTGAGAAATTCTGCTGTAACTGTGATCGCGCGGCCGTCGCTTAGTAAGTGTCTTCCCCGCAACTTGTCGCTGATGTCCTTCAACGAGGCGGGATTCGAAGACTGAACGCTTTCCTCGAGAGCTGAATTTCTTCCGCAGCACACTTCTCGGTTATTGAATACGATCTCCAACGACGTCGCGAGCACGTCCGATGCTTGCGCAGATGGCGACGTAAGCGACGGGAGATCGTGAATTCGAATTTGGTGGTCGAACTCCGCGGTTTGTGAGTATCCGGAGCAAATTGCAAAGCAGGACACTAACACACATCTGGCATGAGAAAGAAATAGAGCCCTCGCTCTCACATTGTATTTCATTTCTGTCGGTTGCAGTCAGGACTGCTTACCACCTCATTGTATGCCTTCAGCCTCTCAAAACTGAAATGATCACGGAGAGCTCGGCTTGTCGAAGCTCCTCGCACTCCGTGGCATTGTTGTGTTTCAGATCCACGCAGGCAGGAGCAAATCGGCGATCCAGGATTGCCGGTTAATGGCGAACCACGCCTTTTTGCATCCTGGGGTGAGTGCAATCTTAGTAGAGGTCAAACGTCGGATCAAGTTGTTTGCGCGCGGCCTTTACGGACGCACCGATAGTCCGCCAGTCTCTTACTGCGCTGTTTGGAAGGAGAGACGTCACCCGACAAACCGAAGGGCACTGCCCTTCAGCGTATAGTTTCCGAACGATATGCTGAACCTCTTCACGAAGTTGCTCCTTCCTGCGTCGCGAAGTTCCGCTTCGGCTCCGCACATACCTTGAACAGATTGCAGCCGATTCAGCAGGGCACGCTTTCGTAAGAGTCGTGGACGATAGTCCGATCCGCCTGCAAATGCTGGAGAACGATGGAGCAGGTTCTTCGATGAGTACAAACTGCAGCGTCTTTCGTAAATCGGCGATGTGCTGGTTACGAAGATCTCGGTGCCGCGCCAGTATTTCGTCGCAAAGGTGCGGGAGGTGATATCGGAGAACTACTGAAGTGGAGTAGCCGAGTTGTCTGCATATGTGAATCAGAGTGGGAACTTGGCTCTCGCGAAGCGCATCCTTGAGAACCCTCTCCATGACGCTTAATCGCGGTTCGCGCTGAGCCGCGATCTTCTGCCGAATCGCACGACACAGATCAGGAAACTTTCGCTGGAGATAGCCGTCGTTCGCATAGCCCAAACGAGCAGCAATGTGATGGGCGGAGACTGGATGTTCTTGGGCGAGCGATTGTTCTAGCAGTTGTTGAATGTTGAAGGGAGAGCAGATTCTCACGGCGCCGGGTTTCCGCCACCAATGACTTGCTCCTGACTTTCGGTAGTTTGCGACGACCTGTTTCGCAAGGCTTCTATCCACCTGGTACAGGCGCTCCGTCCCCTTGAAGCCCAGTCGGAGGGCAATCTCAGAAATGCTCGGCGGTGGTTGCGTTTGCAACGCCTGTTGGAGCACGCGGCGAACTTGCTCACGCGTGCGGGATAGGGGACGCTTTCGCTGGCCTCGAATGCTGTCCTTTGCCTGTGCCAAACGCGCGGTGAAGTGGGTGTGATCTCCCTCCAACAGAGCTGTCAGTGGCATATTCAGGCGGTGGCAGATGCGCAAGAGCGTGCCGAGTTGTGGCAAACCTTTGCCGCGCATCTGGGAATAAACAGCGCACATCGAGATCCCAGCGGCCCGTGCGAACGCGCGTTGGTTGCCTTCGGTGACTACGTCCACGCAACCACGAAAGCTCGCCAGGAATCTAGCCCGCAAAGAGGAGCCCTCAAAGTGCGAGGCATTAGCGAGCAGTTCGCCGATCGCTGTCGCATGCCAAAGGGCCACGCCATGCTCAAGTGTACCGCTGGCTTTACTGTTCCCAAGCCATGCCTGGCAGCGCGAGCAGTAGCCTGGACGAGAGAAGACGGCAAGCGGCATCAGCCGACCCTGGCAATGTCCACACACATCTTCTAACGGTCGCTGATGCCGCGGGCACATCGTAACCAGAGCGACAGCCCACAAGAGAGGTTCGTACACAGCTTCTCCAGCACTTCGCCAGTCCTCATAGCAGGCCGGGCACCAAGCACGCGTGCGGCGAAACATGGCATTGCGATTGAGCACGGTCTCGAATGGCAGAAGTGTTAGCAGTCGTAAATCAGTTTGCAGAGTGGCCCGTTCAAGAGCTTCAACCCAGTTCTTCGCGGTGATTCCAAAGCCATTCATCGTGTACTGTCGTGCACGAAAACCGTGTGAACTCGCGCGGTTTCGTCGCATGAACAGCCCGAAAGAGAGCAGTGGTTTCGATGCAAAGGTCGACAGTTCCCGCCCCACCAAGTCGCCCACCGAAACCGCGTGACAATCGGCCAACCGGGCGACGTATCCAGAAAGACTCTCCAAGATTGGAGTGCCAATCCCTATGGGCTTCAGCGAATATAGGCGACTTCGCGGCGGTATGTGCGGCAGCCTGCAGTCCCAGTGATCAAACGTTAATGGCCGTCGCATAGCGCACCCTTGGAAGGCCAACGGGATCACGGTGAGGATGTCGCTGACCAGGGCTTCGAAGATGCTTCTGTCGCGAAGTAGTCTCGATGGTCACTTGCCTTGCTGCGCCGGTTGACAAACTGGCGCGAGAAGTTTCTCGACAGTCCAAACCAAGTCGAGTGCGCAGCCGCTTGCTCCCCTCTGCGTCCTCCCGTAGGCTCACCTCTCCCTCCAGAGCTTCCGACAACATTTTGTCGCACTGGGCCACGCTCGGGGCGAGCGCCTGCAGGTCGCGGAGTGTCATGGCGTCGGCATTCCGCCGGAAGACTCCGGTGAGCGCGCGGACGAGCCAGTCTTTCAACACACCCACGCAACCGATGCTCCGCTCGTAGAGATACTCCCATTCTTCTACCAGCCGCGGCGGTTCCGAGAGAGGAATCTGCTGTTCGAATGAGCGCAAGACGGCCAGGAATATCTTTCGGTCGTTCAGATCATCGATGCGATAGCGAGGAAAATGGATATCAATACTCCGGCGGCTCAGTTGCGCACTCAGGTTGCGGAAAGCGAGCAGTTCATAGGTGCCCAGAAGCACGTGCACTGTTCGTGTGCAATTGGCAAGGGATTTAATAACGTCCAACTGGTCGGAAAGCCTGCGCCCAGAACCCATTCTTGCCAAGTGCTGTGCTTCATCAAGGAGCACAGCAAAGGGCCGCCGAAAATGGAGAGCCTGCTCCACGGCGTGATGGTACTGCGACCCTGCCGCTCTCGCACCAGGCAGGAATTTCGTGGCTCGCTCGCCCATCCGGACCGGTGCCTCCGGGTTCATCTTGTAATCCACCAAGGGTTCGTCCATCTCTAGCAGTAGCCTGCGAAAGTGGTCGCGCCAACTGAACGTGCCCGATTCCGGCGCAATGCATTCCACGCTCACAACTGGAAGCCGCACAGGATCGGCTTGAAGTTCCGCCAGCATCTCGGTGGTCAGTATCTGCTCGACCTTCGCCCGCAAAGTCGTCTTGCCAACACCGGTTGGCCCCATGAGCAGAATCAAGGAGTTCGGCGCCACTTCGTGAATCGCATTCAGGAGGTCTTCTCGGGCCGCCAGCAATCGCGGATGGGCCATCGTGTAGGCTCGAAAATATGCGAGCCTCGCCGGCCAAGGCTGGGAAAGTAGCTCACGAGGAAATCCTGTCGACCCCGTACCCATCAGAATGCCCCGTATACTTCACCGATAGTTATCACCTCTGTTTGCTGCTGGACCTCTGACGCAACCGGCACATCGGCCTCTCGATAACGCGCATCGCTCTCGTTCAAAGGTCTCTTCGTGAGGGTCAACCGAACGTCCTTGCTCTCCCAATCACGTAGTCGCTGGGTCAGCAACTTCTCTTCCGCCTCGACAGACTGTAAAAACTCGGCAAGTTGTCGAGCTGTGACGGTAAAGTCAGCGGAGTGGTTACGGCGGCGCTGGTGCAGTTCGTTAGTGGCCAGCATGATCTCCCGTTCCGTGCGGCCTTTCAATACGGCGTAGTACTCGGAGTGGCACTGCAGCCACTGTTTACGAACGAAAGCATAAGCAAGACCAGCATCAAAAGGGTCGTATCGGATCGGTACTGCCTCACGTTGGACCCCTGGGTCGCGGAAGGCTTCGCACCAGTAGTAGACATGATTGATCTTCACTCCCCTCGACGGCATCACCTTGGCGGTTCCTTTGGCAGTCGTAGGCAGCGTTAGCATCAGGAACTCTTCGTTGTAGGGGACCATTCGATGCAGCCGACTGCCGCTTCGGGCCAACCCAGTCTCAAACGCTTCCCGCGGACTCTGGCCGAGCGCAGGATGGTTGAGGGTGTCGCGAACTTCGTAAAAGTACTGTGATAATCGTTGATGCAGTTCCGCCAGTGGCCATGTTGCCAGGCTTTTCGGATCCACAGACTTCGTGACCTGTCGAACATTGCGAGTGATCTGCGTGTTTCCTCGCAGATTATGGATGAGCTGGGTGTTGGTGATCCCAAACAGCCTCTCGCAAACCGCCCCAAATCGTGCCTTGGCAGGCGGCCTGGTCTTCTTTATGCATTCATACCGCGCCAGCAGAGTTTCGAAATATGTGCTCTCGAACTCCCGCCCTCCGTCGACGACCAGGATCTGCGGAAGCTGGCTAAATCGTCGCACGCATTCCCGCAATGCCATCATGCAAGATCGGTAACTCGGCGCATCGAATGTCAGGTAAAAAGCCAAGATCCGCCGGGAAAATGCATCAGTGACAAGCGTCATCCAGGGCCGACCGAGAAGCTGACCGGTACTGGCGATCGATTCGACATCCAGTTCCGTGTGGTCGACATGGACAATCTCAAAGGGGCGATCACCGTGCCGCGGCGTCTTCTGGTCCAACTCCCAATAAAAGGTGTCCAACTCGTAGCTGGCGCGTCGGCCTTGACGCTTCAGTATCTGATCCAGAGCAGGCCGGTTTTTTACGGCCGTACAGAACGTTTTATAACTGGGGACGGCGATTCCCTGGGACTCACAAGCAAGCTTCAGCCCTGCCCACGATGCATACCGTGTCTTCTGTTTGAGCGTCTCGTAATCCTGTTCTACGAACTGCTTCATCAAATGCTGTTACGCCTCGGATAATCGCCGCGTCCGGTTTCCTCTATGGCCGGACTCTGGCAGCAAACCCAGATATCCTGAACCACAACTGTGTTCTGCTTCACGGTACCGGGCGAGCCAGCGGAAGAAGGTACGTCGCGCCGCTTCTGTCTCTGCTGGCAACTCTCCACTTTCCAGGTAGTGGCCGATCATTCGAGCGCGCTGATTAGCCACATGTAAGTCGCTCTCGCGCGCCCGGGATAATCGCTCGTAGGCGGCCGAGTTGGAACCACGGCCAGAAGCGGGAGGAGTCACCTGCAGTCGATTTTTGCAGATCAAGGTCTCCATCTCAGGTCTCGGTAACTCGATCAGTTGCTGGTCTTCGGAGAGCAGGCCCACAGAGCTTTCGCCGATGTTCACCACCTTCCAGAGTCTGCTGTCCCATGTCACGGTACTCCCACAGTGAAAAGCGGTTATGGAGGACGTTTGCGGTTGCCGAACCTTATCGCCGCTTGCCGTCGGCACTATTTCTTGCGCAACAAAGAGCGTGACCTGCAACGGCTCGGCAAGAGGTGCGGCATGGAGATCTGCGTAGACCGTATTCGCCGCGATCATGCGGAAGATATCGTCCGGCGAAGCCCTGCCCGCGGTTTCTCGCAACAGGTCCTCCAGTATCAGGCCCGGGTTTGCCAACACATAGGCAGTGACAATGTCCTGGCTGTTGGCCGCGATCGCGACCGAATCGGCACGCAGGTAATCCTCCATAAACTGAATGTTCCGCTGCAACACCCAGTTAATCTCTGCTGCGGAGCGAACACGATAATAGAGGCCCAACTGTTCCGCGTAGGCTTGGCCGGGTAGGCAATGCCAGGGCTCATCACTTCCAGGAGAATAACGATTGGGGTTATGCGCGTTGAGTCGACGCAGTTCTTCCTCTGTCTTCCATTCTTCCCAGCCTGCCTCTTCACGGCGGATGACGAAGAAATCGGGCGTGTGGAGCACGCCCATCCGCCTGCCTGTCGCGCTCTCGTAATGCAACCTGATTGCCGGCGGCTGATCGAAATACTCGAGAACATCGAGGTCATGTTCCATCTCGTAGATTCCAGCCAATTCAACTCGGTGGCTTTCGAACTGGATGGTGACACCCATCTTTCGGCTGGGATAGCGACCACTCACATTGGAACGGCCACCGCCCACCCGCCGCGATGGACCCGATGACCGAATGTGATTGATCATCGAACGTCCCGGTTCCGAGATCCTCAGCCTTTGAAACCACGCCAACAGGTCATCTTGTTCCAGCAAAGTGGCTACCTCCGTTAGGCGTCCACCCCTCACTTGTCTCGTTTCGAACGTCTCTCCCGTTTCCGGGCACGCACATATCGCACCCCAGCTTCTTTGAGCAAGTCCTGTAATCGCCGACCTCGTTCGAGGGCACTCTGAATGTCCGGAGCTAGTTCGTCCGGCACGTAGACCGAGAACCGGCGTTTTCCGCAATAACCCGACAGCGCGTAGCTGCTGTGGCGTTTGCCCGATGCGCATCTCGGGCAGTTCTGGCGGATGCAAGGACTCTTGCGCAGGGAAACAGAGCCTAAAGCGACCGGCCACAAATCCTTGCTGGCACGCAAAAACCAATGCCGGACATCGTCTGACGATTCATTCCTGGTCATGTATATGTGTGATATAACACCTGTGAAACACGTGGTGTCAATTACCGCACTGGTTCCGATCTTCGTCAACCGCACCTGCGTTTCGGCACGTGCACACAGCAGCCTACATCGTGTACACCCAGTGGCAGCACACGAACAAAGGGATTCGTCACAACCCCACTTGCACTTAGTGACACTCATTGCTTCTCATCTGCACCTAGTGCCACTTCATGCTTCAAGGGAGATCGACGGCCGATTGGGGGGTGCACTGATTGAAAAGGGTTTGCGGTGTGGCAACCGCCACTTTATGCTTCAACCTGGTGCCAAGTTATGCTTCAAGGCACATAATTGTATGGACATCGCCACCGGAGCTTTCGAGGCTTTCGTCTTCGGGTTGTCGATGCAGGCGGCAGTCCAACGGCGCTCAATCGTGGTCTGGTTCTTTTCCCAGATGATGTCGCGCCATTTGAGGCGCACGCTTCGGAGGCACGAATCGCGGTCGAGGCACAGATCAGAACCAGCATCTGATGCGCTTGGGTTCAGAATAAGGGTCGAGTTCTAGGCTAGTCTAGTGTTCTAGGAACGCTTCCGCAGCGGATTGCGACATTTGAGTAGTACTGCAACGACCGGTTGCAGAGTTAGCATTGGGGCGCAACATCCAAGAGAACGTTGCACTCTACCGCGAGTTCCGCTTTCACGCCGAGACGTCAGGCGAGAGGAACTGTGAGCTTAGCGGGTTTTGCACGTAGGGCAGAGAGAGAGTGTCGTGAATGTGCATGGGAATCGGCTCATTGAAGCGTAACAGCGCGGTGATGAGGCTTGAAGTCTCGGAGTTGTCCTTTTTGAGCTGCTCTTGCGGTGCGCACAAATGTCAAAAATGAGAATCTTCCCGTCGTATCGTCTCGGATGCTATACCGCGGTCGTCTGTTCCTTCCTGATGAATAGGTCGCGAGATATCCAACCTTCTCATGATGGCGATCAGTGTGGTTCTCTTCAATCCTAGTTTGGCTGCGGCGCCGTGCGGTCCACCGACCAGCCATCTGGTCTGCTCAAGTGTTTCCAAAATCAAAGCGCGATCCGAGTCATCCAAGGTCTTCGATGTGTAAAAAGTTCGAGTGTGATGCAGAGTGGGGATCATGACCTCTGTTTGGTCTTTGCGAAGTGGGTTTTGGAGCACACCGTCCCGCGAGAGGATAACCGCGCGTTCCACCAAGTTCTGCAACTCGCGGATGTTGCCAGGCCAGGAATACAACTGGAAGGCAGCCATGGCTTCCGGAGGAATGCTATCGATTTGCTTTCCCATGCGGCGGCTAAATAGATTCACGAAATGCGTGACCAGTGCAGGAATATCTTCCCGGCGCTCTCGCAGCGCAGGTAGCACAATGGGGAAGACGTTCAGACGATAGTACAGGTCACTGCGAAATTGTCCGCGAGCGACCATCTTGACGAGATTCCGATTGGTCGCGGCTACCAGCCGGACATCCACCTTGTGCGTGCGACCGCTGCCCAATCGCTCGAACTCCTGTTCTTGCAATACACGCAGCAACTTCGGCTGCAGCGCCGGGGGGATGTCGCCCACTTCGTCGAGAAACAGCGTACCTTTATCCGCCATTTCGAAGCGCCCCATCTTCTGCGCGATGGCTCCGGTAAAGGCGCCCTTCTCGTGACCGAATAGTTCGCTTTCCAGAAGATCCAGCGGAATGGCCGCGCAATTAAGCTTTATAAATGGGCGTCCGAAGCGCTGACTGGCATTGTGAACGGCATGGGCAATCAACTCCTTGCCAGATCCTGTTTCGCCGTGGATCAAAACGGTCGAGTCGGTTGCGGCCACGACCCGAACCATGTCGAGTACGCACCGTAGAGCGGCGCTGGTACCTACAATCCTCGGCGAGCTTCTGTCGCAGAGTTCGTCGCCATCGAACCCGGTATTCGCACTCACGCCGGCTGGAATTTCAAAGGACGCGGTACGATTTAGAGCTTCGCTCACCCAGCTTGTTTGCGCTGACATACTTTAAACCCCTTCCTTAGTCCACTGTGGTTTCGCCGTTCACAATATCTTTTGAATATGACTCGGACTGTAGAGCAAGTTCAGCCAGCGGGACAACACCAGATGGAAGGGTTGTTCGCCTGCCCGGCAGGGAGGGAGGGTGACACAACTTTAGAGGGGTTTGAGGGCAACTCCAGAAGACTCAAATATCGAGACGCTTCCTGCCATAACGGAGGGCATCGATCGACCAGGCTCCTGGCCCCAGGACTGCGATGGAAGCACCCACCGCCGCCAACAGGATCCTACTTCGCAGGTGGTCAGTACCTGAGAGAGCGATCCAGACTTGAGTGACCGTTAGAAGCGCGCCGGCAACCGGCGTCCACAAACCGGCGAGTAGAAAGATTCCTGCGCCGGCCGCGACGATTTGCAGCGCAAGCGATTCATGGTGAGGCTCTCCCATCAGTCTCGTGACGCCGTCGTAAATCGGGAGGATTCCGGCAACTATCCGTAGCAGGAGAAGTCCCCTCCCAGGCCAGCCGCTGGGAAACATCGAAAATAGGCGTTGCAGAGACCCCCCTTGTCCAAAACGTTAAACGATAACGCACACCCAAGAGGATTCGATACTCCAAAACGAGGGGGGTAGGTGCTACTCTTTCGGGGGGCTACAATTCAATGATTCCGCGCTTCAGCGCAATCGTGACGGCGTGCGTACGGTCGTTCGCGCCAAGTTTAGAGAGGATGTTCTTGACGTGGCCCTTGACTGTGTCCTCGGTAATCGAGAGTTGATCAG